>JAABUO010008379.1_pt1 | contig 11694 bp, 17 predicted proteins | sample 5559291 | NCBI WGS metagenome assembly JAABUO01 (sample SAMN10711878, study PRJNA513372) | rock metagenome | isolation source: Antarctica rocks | place: Antarctica: Victoria Land, Finger Mt sud | reverse complement strand
AGCGTTGCAACAATGAAGTGTTCAGCATGCTCAGCTCAGTGAGGTGAATACAAGATTGACCTGAACAATAGTTCACCTCATGTATGGCACCTGGCCCAAAAGCTGTGAGGCAGAGGCACAGAATGCATGTGAGCTCTTTTGAGGCAGCACTTGAAGTTGCCTTTCGGCCAAAGATATCCCTGAATGGGATTAGCCTGTCCTTGAATGTCGGCGCTGGTTGGTGATGTGCTGCATCCCAACCATCTACCATGGACCCGCAGAATGCTGTGCGCTGCTGTGGCCTCTCGCTTGCAGCCACGCCACGGAAGAAAGCCACAGCAAATCCTGCAATTGAACTGCATGTGATGACTGGACCATGTATGCTTACACGAACCGCCAGACATGCAATAAAGGCACAGGCATTGAGCTTTACCAGCAAGTTGCTAACATCACAGACATTTGGATAGACGGCACATCGAGAGAGAGAAGCTGTGATAGTCAGAAAGCATGGATGTGTTTACTTAGCATCAACAGTGCAATGCTCAGATGTAGCAAGGTCACCTCTACCAGCTACGCTCTTGGAACAGGCTTGCATACGCTCTGCACAGACAGACGCATGCATGTGAAGCAGGACATCTGACAGCACTTCCTTCGCAGGGAGCATCTCCTTGATACAAACTGCAAATGCTGCTGCCACTGCTGCCACCTCCATGCTATTGCGCTGTAGCATTGAGCATCTCTGAAAGTACGTTGCCACCCATTGCAACATCAGCAACATCCAAGCTGCCAGCTTTGCAGGACTTGCCGGAAGATGTAATGTGGGCTGCCATGTCCTACAACACATTTTGTGCTGTCAATGGCACAAAATTGACCAGTAGTTGGCACTGTTTGTGCAAAGCACTCCTCTGAGTCAGCAACAAAAGCTTGGTCCTGCTGGGAGTGCACTTCTGCTAGATCAGCTGTCATAACCACACATATCGGCAGCACAAATGCTTGCATTGCTGGCTTGTGTACCAAGGACACAGGCTGAAAGCATTTGGGCTGTAGCAAAGATGTTTGTATGCTGTGTGTGTATATGTCAGTATGCTGTGTGTGTGTACATACTGTACCTCCTCACAATCTCTGCAAACAGCGGCAAGACATGCTGCAGCTCAAGTCCCTGGCAGGCGTTCTCAAGGAGTATTCTCATTCCATCACGGTGTGCAACTTGTTTGAGCCATGGTCGGTGTGGCAGTATATCTGCCAGGTACAGGCCATGCTCGTCAAAGACAGCAGCCAGGTGGGTCAAAGGCCGGGGAAGCTGTACAGAGCAATTCACCAATGCTGCTGCTAGAGCTTGTGGAAGAGCAAAGGATGCCTGCACCAGAGCCTGCAAGCAATGTAGCATGAGCTCTGTTGCTTTATAAGATTCAATCAATTTGTTGTCATCTCAAGGTTGCATCTGTAACCACAAGGTAGAGCAAGACCATTTGACCTAGTGGTATATGATGCTGCAAGCTTGCAGCTCCCTATTGTCAGTGGCTAGCACATGATTCATATTGGACAAGCAGCGTCTTCGGCAGGTATGCACAGCACATCAATCTGTATCCGCTAGAAACTTGTTCATGGCTAGTGTTACACAGATTCGTAGACAGACCTGTGCTATGTCACAGACTGAGAAGTCACCTTGCTGAAAAGAATGTTGATTTCAGGCTCTAGCTGCATCATACGCGTCAGCACTGCCTCCAAGTTGTGTTTCTGCCAGCTGTGCGACATGTCCTTCATGTTTTCCAGCAGGCACAACATGAGCTTGACAGCAAGGTCCTGTGCCTCAGCTGCAAAGTCTGCTCGGCCCAGACCTACGCTCTGAAATAGCGTCGCCACCAGTTCAGCAAATCTGATAGGATTAGTCAAGCGAAGATTGTAGTCAAACAAGCGTTTGTCACCTGCATCAGTCAGCAGATTGTTTGTTGCATGGCTCACTTGGCAATTCTTGACTTGCAAAAGCAGCACACCTTAACTTGCAAAAGAAGTACACCAGCGAAGCAATGAGGCCGCATGAGGCATCGTTCAGTGGCAAGACTTACGTGCAACAACTAGAAAGTCCGGCCGCATCTCTACAGTGATCAAAGTCTGCACTGCTTGCCCAAAAAAGACATGGTCACTCAGCAAGTCCTGCATTCACACATTCTCTTGCAAGAGCTGCTAGCCATACTCATGAGTAAGTACAATGGTGTGTCACATGCATGATGCAACAAGCAGTGATGTGCAACAAGCCTTGAGTTCAAGCAGACCTGGACATTCCCCAGACATAGCATCAGAATGCAGCGCTGCTTATGCATCTACAATTGTGTTCACCAGCAAAGGCAAATCTCCTGTCAGCCATACCTTCTTGAGCTTGGTGAAGATGAGCCAAAATGCAACATGCTTGTGTGTTTCAGAGTCCACAAATGGCAGCTGTACAGGGTTGTCAGGTCCTGCGAGGAGCCCTGGCTGAAACAACTCAGACACATGGATGTTTGTGCTCAGCATGACCGATATCAGCTGATGCCAGCTCTTCAACTTTGATCCACTTGAGACCCTGTCTGTTGGAGTTGCTACCCCCCTGCATCATTGCAGGCGCTCATTGCAAGCATCACCATCAAAGGCTAGCCTGCCTTATGATTATTTTCTGCATAACCAGCTGTGAATGGATACTTTGTACAGGGATTGCATCCAGACATATGTGCACAAGCAGTCATGGCTAGACAGGCACCTGGCAGGGCACAAAGCAAACGCACCTGAAAGTGTCCAGAATGACGACCACCTTTGCAATATTGCACCAGGCTGTGGCTGAGAATAGCCCGCCTGGCCGAACTTGGCTGGTGCCAAGGGCAATGACTTGCTCACGCAATGTTGGCCCAAAGTGCTCCCACATATCAGGATTCAGGTTTTGACAGTTCATCAATACCTCAGACATGTCTTGGCTGGACCCAAGAGCCTGGCATATACAGCTACACATTGATACCTGAGAAAGTTTTAGTGTTGCGATCATCACACAACCTCTTGCTTCTATCAGCTTGTGTACACTGTGATGAAGGCCTGCTTCAGCAAATGCATCATGCAGATGGGAAACACTGCACTCAATCACCATGCCAAGCATCCTGCCAGTGAGAATTGATTCCAGATGCAACATACGCTGTTGTTGATGCTGTATAGCCAGGCAGTACCTCTAGAGTATCCGCAAAGGTGCATAGCGCGCCATCAACCAGCTGCAGGGTCTGAACTGCTTTCCTTCTTGTCATTCTGCCAAACTGACTGACATAGGAATCGCTGCAGCCAGCATAACAATTTCATCCAATAGGTTGTTGAGCGTGTTGCAATGCACAGATTGTGTCCATTGTGATAGATTCATGCAACAGCAACTACTGCATGATCTGGCAACTGCTTTGACAACTGCATGATCTGGCCTGCAACCTATCCTGCAACATGCAAAGCAGGATAAATTTAGTCCACAACTGTTGTCTGATATACACAGGAACATAGTAGCTGCTGGATTGGGATACCGTGTCGTCAACAGCGCCATGGACATCATCAATCCCACAGGGAAATCCAGTTTTGTCCATCCAGGCAACGCTGCCTTGCTGCTCAACGCCAATGCCAGCTGCTCTATGTGACTTAGCAACTCATCAGGTGTGCAGTGCGCTGACATCGCGCTCCAGACACCGACCAGTGCACGCCAAGCATCAGGACTGGTGCTCATCAGCACTTCGTGCGAGGACATGACCTGATGGACGGCAGCCCATTCAAGCGGAACCAGCTTTGGCATCTGCAACATGCAAATGCACGTATGTAGCATTTGACCAACAGGTAGAACAGCAGGCACTGAATGCAGCATGCAAAATGACTTCGCTATTTGTGCCAGGTGCTGAAATTGCTGATGCTGAATGTTTATGTGCTTCCAACATGTGAGAAGCCTGTTTCCTGTAAGAAGATACTCTAACTGCAGCCATTAGTGTGATGTGTGATCAGGCACAATGATTATGAGAGGACTCTTGCCTCATCTACCATGGGTGACAGTGTGGCTCTAGTGTGCTGGATTGTGGCAGCGTTGGAGGACGGCATGTCCGATTGAGATGTTGCTGGTGCTGAAGGTCCTGCAGTCTCATCATTGATCTGCAGACTTGTGCATACATCAGCTGTTTCATCTTTGCCAGTAGAGTCTGTCAGCAACCTTTGCCTTTTAGGTACAGGGCTGTCCCCCCTCTGCAGTGTATTCAGTAGCTTGTCTAAGGCATCGAGGCGACGTTGAGTACATGCATCAGGTGCATACGCTGTGTGCGAATCCGATCGTACACATAGTATATACATACACATTCTTACTTTTGCATTATGGCCATCACTTTCGGAGCATCCTGGCGTATGCATTGTTGCCTTGGCGCTGTTGTGTGCGTCTGCCGGCGAAGCAGAATTGGCGTAAGCTCGGGACTTGCCAAGATCTGCGGCCAGGCGCGGAGGCCAAGATCTGCGGCCAGGCGCGGAGGCGCAGGCGAGCTCATCTGCAACACCTTGTCAGATTGATGGGACCAGAGCGCTCAGGCTTGTTAGGTCTGACCCAGTGTAAAATTGTCACAAGCGTGTTGCTTGGTTGTCCAGGAGCGCAAAGCAGACGGGAGATGTGCTGTGGACAAGCCTTCACTGCAATCACAACAGCAAGAGACACCTGCTGCCAGGCTTCAGCTCATGAGTGACGGCGTTCACCTGTGATCTATGGGGGATTCGTCTTGGAAAGGTGGACGGACTCAGGCGGAGGTGTCACCCAGCTGTTGGCTAAGCCTGTGCTTGTTCTAGAACGAGTAACTTTTGTGCCTGCCGGACGCTTGCTTGCCAGTTTCACGCAGTCGGGTTTCAGCACAGCACAAACCTCAGCACGGGCAGCATGCCTTCGAACAATATGGCCCCCGCAAGACTACTGAATACTTTACTAGGCAAAACAGCATGTTGACGAAATGCAGCACGCAGAGTGTCGGTCACATCTCCAAACCGGCAATGTTGCACGCAACATCCTGCGATGCTGAGCAGCGTAGATCACCTATAAATCGATACGAGTTCCAGCATGAAATCTCGGCGCTTCTCGTGGCCGTGCTAAAAACGGCCACGAGAAGAAGAGCGCCGCGCTCTCTCTTTCTAGCTCAAGTCTAGCTCAACCTTGCCGCATGAGCTATCTACGGTAGAAAGTCGTCCTTTGAGCTTTGTTGTACGTAAAATCAAAGCAGATTTGCCAATGCGTACGTTGTTTTCAGCACAGGCCCTTCACTGGGGTCCCAAGTGGCGGTCCAAAGTACTGTGACATCACTCATCCCCACTTGCCAATGTACAGTACAGCAGCACACGCAACATGAGGCGCCTGTCACAATTGTGAACGTGCAGGATTACAAGACATGGTGATGATTGGTGCATCAGGGTGGCTGATTCAATGATCACCATTGCCATTGTATGGTGACAGAACACTTTCGTCTAATGAGCTTGCAATTGCTCCTGTATGTGCAGCCTCTGCCATGACCGGCTGCCTCATACGCTGGAATTTGGGTTTCTTTGCTTTCAGCACAGAGTACGTCAGCCAGTAGTTGAACAACATGACCCTGCTGAGTCCCTTGGCAGACCTGCTGACTGAGCTGTTTCCAAACGATAGCCTGTCCAGCACCTACACACCAAAACTTGTATAGCAAATAATATGACTCATTGCACACGAAGGTGCTGCGTATGCAGATTTGACAGCGTGGAGACACTGTCAACCGGCCAGATGGCAAAAGAGCCTTGAATGAAGGCGAGCGCTTCATGAGTCTGCACATGTTGCTTGCGTCGTGGAACACACCCACTATGCCTGAGTTGGTGCTGCCATGAGCACACAGTATCCCAAGGCTTAAGCTTGCAGCAAAACATGAATGGGGGCTCACCTCCTCCCCAGACTCAGACCCAACACGCCCTGGCTTATCATTCACAAATGTCAGGCCGCAAAACTCGTTCACACAGAATGCCTCAAAGGAGTACTTGATGAGGGAGGTGTGGGCGATCCAGCGCAAGCCCTTGGGTACATTGCTGGCATTGGCATAGTAGCCACCAAAGACAATGAAGACTGTCATGATGGCGGGTCCCAGAGCCTGTGCTGCATCACCTGTGCCAAATTTGTCCTGTCACTGCATATGCCTATACTAAACAACTATGATGGGTGTTGCAACTCAGGTGCCTGCAAATTCCAAACGCCAGCAAGGTGCATAACTCTCATCATGATCACTTTTGAGGGGAGCAAACACGTATGATGCAGAACACAAAACCACAGGCAAAAAAAGGAATGAGCAAAATTCAATCAGGTGAAGAAGATGGAAGCAACATCAAGCCATAACAACAAGCAGAATACTAACTGTCGTGTCAGAGAATGATGTTCAGCATGGACATACAGACTTAAAGCAGAAAGGTATAAGTTACCAGTGGGTGCAATGGAGCCAACTGCAAGGCCCATGGAGGAGGCGGTGAAGGACTCCAAACATGTGATGCCCATGAACCTGACAAACCTGTGCCACAGCGTGTAATTGATATGAAGCGCGGCAAAACGACAGGGCTTAATGCAGTTTGAGATGCTAATGCCGGCATGTTGCAGTTATTTCTGTCAGTAGGCTGCTAGCACAGCTAACGATGCTGCCCAATGACCATTTTGTTTAACATAGTGATGAACATCTGGCTGCAGCAGACTTCTTGTACCATGCAAATCCTTTTCCAGTAGCTGATGTGATACATTCAGCCTGTGCAGAACATACTGCTTTAACTCTGCATACCTGCTCCATTTGCAGTGCAGACCTGTGGTGGGATACACCAATGTGCCAAACACACCAGGGAACAGAGCGCCAATAGGCAGCTCAGCCAGTAGCTTGGCCAGGAAGTAGGGGCCCATGTCATAGCTCTTCTTGCTGCGCTCACGTGTGACAATTGTGCGTTCAGCAGGGAAGGTGGTGCAAGTCTTTACCAGAGACCCCATTGCTGTGTTGATGGCAGCCACCTGGGTCAGTCAGCAACCTGATCAGTCAAGCTGAGCCATTGCCTACATCTGCAAGCAAGTGGCTTGGATGTATCAGACAGAGCCTTGCAGGCATAAAGGAGGTCAACCAAAACGGCAGGAGGGGAAAGTCAGGCTCATGTATGGTTGTACAGAAACTGCAGAGGGTTGCAAAGCAGAAGGTGAGATGCAAGGTCACCTGAAGAAGGCCTAGTCTGTCTTGTATAGCGGTCTGAGAGAGCTTCATGCGGTTAAAGATGGATCCAAAGATGAGCGCAGCCGAGACATTTGCGATGGTGCGGGCAATGATGGTGGCTCTGTCTCTTGAGATCTGCCTCCAGGACCTCTTCAAAAGCAGCTGTGCCTGCACTCATGATGTGCACCTAAGCAGTCTTACACACGGAATGACACACTTCTTGGGGACCCAGCGGAATAGGTCAACCAGCCGGCCAGGGCTGATATGGACTTGAGACACATTTCAAAAGCGCCCTACAAACCCTAAGCACTAATCCCCAAACGGCTGTCAGATGCTCAGGGCCATGACTCTTCAGTGTGTTTGGCCATGCATCCTTGTCATGCATCGCCTCTCTACACCTGCTGAGTAGACTGAAATCACCTGCCTGTCATGTTTTGATCACCTGTGTAATCAGATGCAGCATTGCTACCTGAGATTGTGAGCCATGACTGTCACACACGGCTTGTATGACAGGAAAGCTCAAGACCCAACAGTCAAAAGCGAGTATGCAATGGCAGAGAGACTTGTGACTCTGCCAGTGCCAGCACAAAAATAAGCAGCGAATACTTATGTATATACACAGCTGTTGGTATGACTGATTGTGCAAGATTGCTGGCACTGCATGATATGCTTTGCACAGGCAGCATGAGAACAGGTGGTCATGCACGCAACGCTCCATGTCATTACATAAGATGGTTGTCATTAGACTTGGCATGCATGAGCACATGCATCATGCAAGCGACATCACTGGCAGCCTTGTGCTCACTCTCACAAGAAAGCAGTCATGTATGGTGATGCTCAGCAGCTGCCTAGCAGGAACAGCCTGTCAGCAGCTTGTGCTACATCCACAACAAGTGGGATGCTACTTTGCGTTTGCCTCTGCAGAACATCCAGCGGCACCTGTGCAGAATGAATGCAGAGGCTGTAATGTGCAGGTCATACAGACAACATGGGTGTGTGGGAAGTGATTATCTTCATGATTTATACACCACATAAAGAAGGGTCAAATAAATTAGTACATGCATGTCAAAGTTGCCAACCTGTCTCTGCCAGCTGCATTGGGGCCGGTCCAGGGAGGTGGGTGCCTTCAGGCTTTCCTGCTGTCCTGCCCTGGAGGAGCCTGCAGCCTGCATTCCTGTGCTCTGCTTCTCCAAGTATGCAGCTGCCAGCTCATTCACACGCGACCTGCAACGTTACCAGTTGTACACACGCGCTGATACGCACTTGCAAATACAGTCAGGTTGGTATGACACCCACTTGCACAAAGCGTGCCAGCTCAAGTTGGCAAACATTGGACAGCTGATGCATGCATCACACATCTGTGGCTGATAATTGCGCAAAGGCACGTCAGTGGCCACAACGACAAGTAAGCCAGACATCGAGCATATGCTGACAGCCAGCATAACATGTGCTTGCTTGCAAGCACATTTTCATGGCTTTGAGAAACAACCTGCCATGGGCATTCAGTGCATACCTGGTTTCCTGCTGAGCCTCAGGACTGGAGGCGTCTACAGAAATGAGATCAGCCAGAAACTCGGCAGGGTTGTAATGCTGAGGACAGTGGTGGCCTAGCTCTTCAAAGCAGGACAGAGCCTCGGAGGCGGGTCCGCTGTACAGCATGCGGCCCTCTGACAGCAGGATGAGGTCATCAAACATGGCAAAGATGCTGCTGCGTGGCTGATGGATGGAGCTGATCACAGTGTGGCCCTCCTTGCATAGATCCTTCAAAGTTTGCATCACCTGTAAACAGCAGTCTGCAATGACAGCAAGATTGGACATGGCAGAAAGATCTGGTATTTGGTGTGGAAGGAGCAAGCAGCAGTACTGTTGCACTGAGAACTCCACGTATTCTTGCAGCTCCTTCCCTTCAGATGTGGGAAATCAAGCAGCCCAGCTGCACATGAGCTGCAGGGTGATCGGACTTCTGACTTGAGCAACTCAGACAGATGTGGTCTGAGGCAGATGTAGGACAAGTGTCAAGGGAAGCTTGATGCCGTAAAGCAGCAGTCCAATGCTGGTGCTGGCATGCATTGTAACCAATGACCCACACACCTTCTCAGCCTGAAAGGAGTCTAGCCCAGTTGTGGGCTCATCAGTGAACAGTAACACAGGTTCAGCAATCAGCTCTGCACCAATGCTGAGGCGCTTCTTCTCTCCTCCAGACAGGCCACGCTTCTTCTTGTCTCCAACTACGCTGTCAGCTGCCTCTGAGAGGCCCAGGCGCCTGATCAGATCTTCTACAAAAGCTTCCTTCTCAGCAGTGGCTGCATGGCCTGGCATGCGTGTGTGAGCTGCCATCATCAAAGTCTCCCTCCAGCAGGCAATTACACATGTGTATCCAGAATTTTGAGTTGTGCCATTGCTTTGTACCAGGCAGGTGTGGCTTGTGCACGGAACAGCTGATTGCAACACTGCCGATGTAGCACTGCAGGGCAGATGCGGTCCTGCTGCATCACTTCTGGCATGCTGCAAGCTGAGCGGTCCACTACTTTGCATTGCAGAAAGAAGGTGTAAGACATGACATCCTGCATACCTGACTGTTAGTTGCGAAAAGAACATGTCCTCCTGTTGGACGTAACCTTGCCGCACATTTGCTGTCTCAATAGGCTGCCCATTGATTAGTATCTCCCCTGTCAGGTCTAATTTCTTCTGACAAGCTACCTGTCTGGCTAGTGTATTGAGTAGAGTGGTTTTACCTGACCCTGAGGGGCCCATGATAGCTAGCAGTCTGCAGTCAGGTGGCAACTTTAGGCAATTTGTTAGTCTGCGCAGGGTCGTGCGTTGCAAGACTGAACAATGATGCATCACCCGACCAAGATGGTTATGCACATATGGATGATTACCTGTTGGGCTTGGCGATTGCGCTTTGCTCTTGTAGGAGTTGCTTAACCTCCCCATTCTTAGTTGTGATGCTGCAGCTGACGTGGGACCACTGGAGGCTGACCTGCTGCTTGCCGTTACTGTCACACCCCTCCTCAAAGTGGCCAGGCGCATTGCGTTTGCGAGATTTAAAGACGAGCTTGCCGAGTGCTGACGCGAGAAACACCGGGATACCATATTGGGGTGCTAGGATCACTGCCGCTCCGACAGCGAATTCTAATTGCTGCGCCATGATGTGAATTGATGTCTATGTCTTAAAGAGCAGGGGCACAAATGTTCTCGTCAACTACTGCCGAAGATTATCGGACGTGACGGACAAAGGATGCATGCTTCAAACTCGACTCGACGTCCGAATGTTTCCCTCTGCTGTTAACAATCGAAAGAGCAGGATGCAGTGAACGCAAACTCAATGGCAATGATGTACGTTGTCAAGCCGCGATTTGTGCGGCACATGCCGAAGCAACTTCGAGATGTAAATGGTGCTATCCATCAGATCCAGTGAACAATTAGTCATATCTTGCAAGTCGATCGTCTGTACGGTTGCCGTCACAGGTGCCGTCAAAGCACGCGTGAAAGGTTTCAAACGTGACATGAACTGTTTCCCTCACAAGATAGGCGTCCCGACCCGGCCAGGACTTCCGTTGCTCATCATTGCACTGGCATTCTTTCAGGGAAACCCAACGCGCACAAGGCAATTGTTGTCGTGCTGTCCGCAGCTCCCGGTCTTGCTGACCTAACCGGCGTGGCAGGGATCGGCAACTGGACCAGGTGCAGCACGAGCATGACAGTTAAGCGAAGTCTCAGTGACGACAACCAGCATCACAAAGCAAAACGTGTTTGCCAAGACACTGGTGCGGTTAGCTGGTCGTATGACTGTGCGGATCTTGACCTAAATCTAGAGGATCTTTCGACCCAAGCAGACCGATTTCTGGAGCAAGTCGGGGTATGTTCAGGCATCCATGCTGCTGCGGACAACAGCATCTCCGCGCAATTCCGTGCCGAGAGCGTCCTGGCCAACTACAGCAGCTGGCGAGGCCTGTCCGAGCAAGCTTGGTGAGTTCTGCCTGTCTCTTCAGAATCCCTTCTTTAGTATGAAAAGTCCAATAATGCATGGGACGCCAAGATCTTCTCTGATTTTTTGAACTGTTGTTTGCACGCACGCAGGAGGTGTTGTGCAGAGCTAAACATCTTGCTACACCTGTTCAAGCACACGCTTGGTGAGGTACCCTTGGAGTCGTATCATTCATGGACCCGTGCAAGCAAAGCTATCACCCATGCCAAGCTGCGTCAGCATTGTGAGCAACAGCATGAGCCAGGATCTCAGATGCAGCTTCAGATGGTGGCTCACTTATTGAGCAGTATCATCAGAGATCAGCCTGAAGCAGCAATTTCCAAGTACACTTTCAACCTCAGACATTTTTGCCCTGAGTGGCTGAAGTCATGGTGCTTGCGGTGGGGGTTCACTCATGGCTCTGTCAGCATCCTGCGCTTGGAGGCGTACTCTCAATCTGTACCAAAGCTGGCTGGCTTTGACTTCTTGGGATACCCAGTCCACGTGAGCCGGTCAGACCAGGCAGCAGACATGACCTTG
>JAABUO010008378.1_pt1 | contig 11695 bp, 17 predicted proteins | sample 5559291 | NCBI WGS metagenome assembly JAABUO01 (sample SAMN10711878, study PRJNA513372) | rock metagenome | isolation source: Antarctica rocks | place: Antarctica: Victoria Land, Finger Mt sud | reverse complement strand
ATTGAGCAGATCTGTCTGCGGCATGGCGCCGTTTGTGGGCACCCACGGCAAGGTGCCTAATGCGGTGCCAGCTTTTGCAACCAAGTCCTCGAGGTGCAAAAAACTGAGCACTTGCTAGGGACCTGATCAGGAACGGCTCTTGGCTCTACTCTAGGGTCCCGCCGCTGAGATGCTGCGCTACGCTGGAGCGGCTCCGACATCGGCAACGCGCCTGGAGGCAATACACACCGTATATATAATCTTATATTTATTGCAAACCAGCCGTCTGGTATCACGCTGGTGGAAGGGCAAGCGCCGGAGAGCGTCATCTATCTCCGCTCGTGCACGGTCGCGCATAGCAGGTGCTGAACTTGTGTACAGGACCTTGGGGGCGTGGCAGGCTCACCTGTTGACAGTCCCTAGACGCCTTCCGCCCTTTTTCCGTGTATAGTCTGCACTATCAGCACGTCAGGAGAAGCAGGCTGTTGATGCTTTGCCTGTGTTTACTTTGAGTGTGCAATAACAAGAGGAACCTGCTGCTGCACCACTGGCAGCGCGCTCGGCCTGCCCACTTACAGTCATAAAGAGCCCATGTGCATGACATGCAGGAGCGCCGAGCTTGGCAAAGCTGCGCCGCCTGCGCTATGAGGAGGACTGCTCTTTTCATTGCCGCAGCCCTGTTCCTGGCACGCTGCACCCCGAGCAGCGCACGCTTTCGCACGCTTGATGTGCCCGACACTGGTGCGCCCATGCCAGCGGCTGCGCAGCCTGCAACGCCTTGGGTTTTTGGTTGGGGACACAAGAAACAACGCCACTCACGCGCCTGTCTTGCCGTTCGGCGCCAGTGCTTGCAACCTAAACTGCCAGGCAGTCCCATGTCGCAATGTTATTGTGTGCTATGATACTGAAACACAGACTGTAGCACGTTCACACAGTGGCCTGACATGGGTTGCAGACCCGCAACAAATCACCTGGAGCGCGCACCAATTCTTTGTCTGCCGCAACGTGACGTGCGCCACGCTACCAAGGCGAGCCTGGCAGCCCCGCTGCAGGGCGGTACCGCTGCGCTGCCGAGGTCTGAGCCCGTGCGCAGGCGGACCAAGCAGGAGGGCCAGCAGCGGAGGGAACGCGCTAGAGGCGGCGTGGGGCAGTGGAGCGGGGAGCCGCCGGCGCCTGCTCGATGACTGGGGCAGCAGCCACGGCTGGGGCGGCGGCTGGGGCGGCGGCTGGGGCAGCGGCGGCGGCAGCGGCGCCAGCAACGGCAGCTGGGCCGGCGGCGACGGCCACTGCTCCGACCCCAGCTGGTGCTGGGGCTTCTGCGCTGGCGCGCCCCCTGCGCGGCCGCTGTCGCAGCTGCCAGCGCCTGCAGCCATGCAGGCATCTCTTCGGCATCTCTTCGGCATCTCTCTGACGCCCTTGCACTGACCGCTGCAGCAAGTTGCAGCGCCGGCATCATGGAACGCACTGCCCTGGCAAGGCGCCGTGAAAGGCTGACAGTGCCATCCGAGTCGCGTGTGCTGGGTAATGCTTACCTTGTGATTTAAGTCATGATTGTGGACAGCGCTGCGGCGCGCAGTGGGCGGCCAGACGCAGCGCGCGGACCCGCGCGCGTGCGCCAACGCGTGCCTCACCTGCTGCGGCTACCAGGGCACAGGCGTCAGCTACCAGGGCTACCCCGGCGCCAACCAGCCCGGAGCGGTCGCCACGCCCGGCGCGCCTGGTGCGGCCCAGAAACCCGCGGCAAGCCTTCCTTTCGCCGCTCACCTCTACAGCCGCGCTGTGTGCTCGGACCTCTTGGGCATGTCGCACATGGCGTTGCTGCAGCGGGGGCCCGCAGCGCAAGCAAGGGCGCGAAGCTCACTCGCACGGCGCCCTCTGCGCAGGCGCGCCGGGCACGCCGGGCGTGCCGCTGACGCCGACGCAGCAGCAGGCGGCCGCAGCGGCGCAGGCGGCCGCCGCGCAGGCCGCGCAGCAGCAGCAGCAGGTGCGGGTCCAGCCCTGCGTGCCATGCGGGGTTCGGTATCACCGCGCATGGAACACACAGCACTGGTGCTGCTCTGCCGCCACGGTCGGCCCCGGTGCGTGTGGCATGTGGCGGCGCTGCCGAGGCTGACGCGCCGGCGGCGCTGTGCGCGTCCGCAGCAGCAGCAGCAGCAGGCGGCGCAGCTGGCGCAGCAGCAGGCGGCGCAGCAGGCCACACCGCAGCCCACACAGCAGCCCAAGACCAGTGCATCCACATTGCCCGGGGTGCGCGCTCATACTTTTGTCTGCCCGGCTTCTGGTGGGTGCAGGACATGACAATGCACGCATGGTGACAGGCACCGCATAACGCACCCATGCCTGCCTGCTCTCAAAAGCGTCTGGGTTTACATTGCCTGATTTCAATTGCATGCGCATGTACAAGGCGCAGTACTGCACCTGCTCTGTAAGCGGTCCTTGCTTCTGCCATGAGGCCGCACGCCTGTTTGCAAACCACAGCACTCTTGCGCACACCTGCACATGCTGCAAAGGTAATTAGTTAAGGGGACCGCGTCCAGCAGTCGCCGGCGGGGAGCGGCACGTCCGGCGCGGTGGACCAGTACGGCGCCGCGGGCGGGCGCCGGCGCCGGCGGCTGCAGCAGAACCTGTCGCAGTGCTGGCAGCAGTTCTACGCGGTGTACCCTGCGCGGTGCGCTCCTGGGGACGCCTATATCACACTGCTGTTAGTAGGCAACCTCCTGCTCCGGTATAGTATATCACCACCATAAGGAGCGCTCCTCCACCAGTGTGTGTTTTTGCTTTATCTTTCCCTCTTTTCTTCTTCTGTTTTTTTCGTCTTCTTATTCCGAGGATCTGCTGTCTGCCCCTAGGACCGCACCCGTCCCTATGCAGCCAGTGAGCGTGCCTGGCGCCGCCGCCGCCGCCGCCGCCGCCGATCCCGCCGCAGCCAAAGACGACACGCCGGCCACGCTGATCAAGGCCGGCGGCGGCAGCTGACGCGCGCGGCAGCAGCCAAGGGCAGGCAGCTGCAGAGTCTTTATGAGCTGCCAGCAGACTCGGGTGAAGTGTCTGCATAGGCACAGCGAGTAGACATGTACAGCAGCAACAGCAGGTGTGTCAGACCAGCTTAGGCCATGCAGCACCCTCCAGGAAGGGAGCTGCAGCCCGTGAGGGACGGCTGCATGTGCTGGACGGCGCCGGTGGTTGCACGGGGTAGCGCAGTCGTGTCGCATGCCTTTTGCACTGTGCAAAATACAGGCACATAGGTCGAGCGCATGCCGATGCTATGCTTTTACTGTTCACGGCGTGCCTCCAGGCCAGACGTTTTGTTTACTAGGCCCCCCTGCATGGTCAGCCTAATTGTGAATTAGGCCCGCCCCAGCGCTTGCCCTTGAGGTACTGTTGTTTATAGCTTCCAGGCTGACTTGATAAAGCAGTCGTTGCACCCCAGAGTGGTGTCGTGAGGCTGCTGTCTCAGTTCAGTCAGCATTGCTTGCAATTCAGGGATTTTGTCCGTTGCTGCTCCTGGGTTTGATGCGTCTGGATTTTTCTGTTTCAGAATCCAAAGCTGGGACTCATTGTCGCGGGAGGGGTCTTCAAAGGCCACCCAGATATGCCAAGCCATAGATATGGCGTGCACGACGCCTTTGCTCTATACTAGGAGGCTTTGAAAGCTCCGGGCCCATGTCTGCGTGGTGTCTGCATGCTGTGCATGCAGGAAGGCAGGCCTTGGTACAGAGCTTGCGCTTGCTGTGGCACCTGCCTGGTGTAGATAGTTTTGTCAGCAGGCTTCCTGTGCTACAGTTTCCGTTCCTCGGACCATGCGCCTTTCTTTCAGGTTTCAGCGTTGTTTTGTCACTGCATCACGAGCCGCATGAAGCAGGGTGTGAGCCTCAGAGAGGCAGAGCTTGTGTTTCCTTGAGCCGGTGCAGCTTTTACCGCACAGTGCAGGCGCTGCATGCGGCCTGGCCCATGTAAGGAGACCACTAAGCGCGGGCTCTGCCCCGCCATAGTGTGCAAACTGCACCTTGGATTGCAGCTCCCCGACCCTGGTCCTGCTCATTGGTCTTTTTCGTGCTGGGATGATTGCATCTTGTCAGCTTCGAGGTCTTCTGCACACCTCACGTCACCTTCTGGGCATGGGTGCTTGGCATCTCTGCTTGCTTGATCCCCCCCGGCACAGGAGCCCCTGCCTGATCAACACTGCCTCGCTCAGGTTCCTGTGCTTGCCCTGCAATCGTCAGGACCTGTCTGCTGGTGTGCGTTCCAGCTCGCCTGGTAGATTACTGAGCATGATGCGTGCCCGCCAGGACCACGCCCATCCCAGCGCAGCCCGTGGCTGTGGAGGCCGGCGGCCCGACGCCCACATCGCCGCCTGCGTCGCGCGGACGCTAAGCTGCCGCCGCGCGCAGAATGGCAATCGCGCAGGGCCGCACGCCCCCCAGCTTGGCCGCGCACTTGCAGCGCGACGCGCACAGCGCCGCAAATCCGGTTCCGGGCCCGTGGCGCACGCGCTAGGCGCTCGCTGAGGAGGGTGCTTGCTGGTTTGTTTGGGTCTGCCTCGTCACCATGGGGGATGAAGGCGTGGCCATGTGCGCGCAGCGGCGCCGTTCGGCGCAGTCGCTCTTGGGTTGCATCTGCTCCGGCTCTGGGCGAAGCTTTGCCTGCATGAGAGCTTGCCTGCTGCTGGGGTTGGCCCCACGCCGGCCTGTATTTGGCATGTTGCTGGCAAATATTGTGGTGGGGCCTGCGAGGTCTCACAAGCATCGCCTTACTGTCGCTCGATCATGAGAGCAGTCGCTTGTAGGACCTAGCGCAGGCCCTGTCGTGTTTGGGATGGTGGAACTTTGTTTTGTTGCCCTGGCACTGTAGTCTGCACCCGACAGCAGGCGATCAGCAGGCAGTCTGCTCGCATGCATCTAGGCTGTGGCCAAGTGTTGCTTTGCTTGGAGGGCATGCAAAGGGGTAGAGTTGGCGTCTGTGCGCGCTGTATGGGTGAATATCAAGCTGTACGGTAGAGGACCGAACGAAGCTCCCTCCCGAACCTCTTGCCTTGTGACATGCTCAAGTGCTGCCAAGAGAGGGGCTGGTTGCTAGTTGTGAGGTGGCTAGCAGAACTTGATTGCTGTTTGTCGTGGCATCAGTGTTGCACCAGTCCCAATGCAGCTTGATGATGCGGCCTGCTATTATGATCCAAGACCGCAACTGGTGCACCGGTAAATGCTCATGCGACCCAGTTCTCGAACAATTGCCGTGTGCAGCGTCGTTCCATGCGGCTATAAGTTTTGGGCGTCGTATGCGTTCAAGATGTGAGACTAGTGCGTGACGGGGTCACAGACAGGCAGTGACGCGTGTCACTCCCAAATTTGTTGTAAGAGGAAAGTCTCTTACACAGCGCATGCCTCTTGGCGTAGCAAGATTGCAACACATTCGTATATATATTTTTTATCGCTGCGGACTGCTGCTGAGCTGTGCTCAGGCCTGTGTGGACCTCAAGTACTTTGTGCCATGCCAAGCTTGCGTCGCCGTGTTTACCATTGAGGGCATGCAGCATCCACATCGAAACAGCCATGCGGGAGTGGCAGCGCCTGCACTCTTGCACACATGAGGCCGCCTAATGCGGCAGCGCTGGCACGCCCTGCCGCGGCGGCGTGCTGGGCGCCAGGGCAGGGCGCAGCTGATCTGGAAGCGCCGGCAGCGGGGCGCGGAGGAGATCCGCGCCGTTGCCGGCCTGGCTGGCAGGGTGGGCAGCGTGACGGATGTAGGGCTCGCCAAGCCAGGGCTCGGCGCTGCGGCCCTGCAGCCAGGCGTGGCCGAGAAGCTGCTGCGCTGTGGGGCGCGCGGCCGGGTCCCTGGCCAGCGCCTGCGCTCGCGCACATGGCACACACGTGAGCCTTTGCTGGACCTTTTAGCTACCCTGCACCCACGGCCGGCCTACAAATGCGACGTGCGCTTCCTGACTACTCGTCTCAAGCACGGAGCAACTCTGTGTGTGCATGACAATGTCGCACCATACTCACCAGGCCTGCGGTGCCAGGCCTGTTCCTTTCGCACTGCAACTCGCATGCGGCTGCAAACTGGCGCATTGGCCAGCAGCTGGCCGCATGATTGCATTGCAATGCAATGTGTAGCTTGTGTCATACAGCCTCCCCTGCCCACCTGCGTGATGAAGTCGCGCGCCGCCGCGGACAGGTGCTGCGGCAGCCAGGGCTGTTTCTCCAGGATGGCCGCATAGGTGGCGGCCTTGCTGTCGGCCTCGAATGGCGGCGCCCCGACCAGCAGCTCGTATGCCAGCACGCCCGCCGCCCATACGTCCGCGTCCAGACCAGTCGCGGGTGGCAGAGCCGATCCAAGCCCTGTGATACAGTGCTTCATGAGGGACTATGCTCCGCTGTCATGTATTTCCATGATAGAAATTCACAGTCTGTGTCCTGGCATGTTAGGACCTGAGCCCTGCATAACACAGAACAGTCAATGAACTTGCGCTCGCTCGGATACGTCCAAGGGAGCGCTGGTGACAGCAACATGTGTAGCGTGAGAGTCCGGAACGTCTGCTCAGGCATGGCACACTTTGCTTTTGGCACACTCAATCCTTAACTTTTGCATAAAGTGTGCTTGTGTGGGTCGGCACGGCCTGGGCTGCACCTGCATGTGGTGCACAGCCTGACGCCGTAGCAGCGCCCTGACAAGTGGCTGGATGGCGGCAGGTATCTGTGGCGGCAACCATTTGTAGCTCGTGCAGGCTCCTGGCGGCAGCCACGGGCATGGTGGTGCCCAAGTGGCTGCCAGCCGGCGCTGATAGGCCTGGTGTAGCTACCAGGTCTGCTTGTATGGTGATTGTGGCTGCGGCGCTCGGTGCCGTCAAGCACGCCCGTGCGATCTGCGGGAAACACGGAGCGTGAGCGCTCAGAGTTGCAGTGTTCGGTGATGTCTATGGGACTTGGGGACATCATGGTGTCTGAATCCCAGGGACATGCTAACAAGGCATACATGGTTGCAAGCTTGGCTGCAGTCTGGTGTGACGTTGCATCCGAAGCAGATGTTGACCTGGGGTCGGCAGAAACAATAGGTGCAGGCAGACCACTTCCTGACCAGACCATGCACAACCATTTTCTTCCAGAAGCATGTGCAGAAGAGGGCTGGGCCATGTACATGACAAGCGCTCCAGGCGGGCTCCGTGCTGCAGGCAGCGTGGTGTCCCGGCATGTCAGGCGGCGCGGCCAGCCTGTCAATGCGCTGAAGGTACTGCCCTGGGCAGGCATGGAGCGGGCGCCCGGGCGGCGCGCCTCGGGCGCCGTGTAGTCCAGCGTGCCCACGCGCGCGCGCACGCCGGCGCCCGCCTCCGCCGCGAGCCCAAAGTCCGCCAGGCGCACGCGCGGGCCGCCCGCGCCCCCGCACAGCAGCAGGTTCTCCGGCTTGACGTCGCGGTGCATGACGCCCTTATGCAGATGCGGGCAGGTGTCCACCGTTCAGGCGAGGTTATGTGCGCACAAGAAAAGCACAGATACACACAGATGTGATGCCCTATCTTTGACACCCTGGAGGACAGCGCTGAGCGCGACCTAAAAGGGTTTTTCACAGTGGAACAGTCTCCTGCCCCACAGCACCCCGCAGGGGTTGGCAGTCAGCGCATGCCCACTGAAGGGGGCACGCAGACGGCGAGCGACACCCGGCACTGCATGGCAGCCGCGCCTGGCCGTGCAGGGCCGCCAGGGCGCGCAGCAGCGGCAGCAGCACCCCGCCTGCCACCTGCTCCTCGTGCAGGAACCCTCCTGCGGCCGCCAGCACACCATACATGTCCCCGCCTGGCGCATACTCCTGCGCGCCGAGGTCGCTATCATGGAATGTGCGGGCAGCAGTGCAGGTGCTGCAGCATGCATCCAGCACCCCCTGCATGCATGCCTGCGCAGTGGATCACCGCTCGCCACAGTCTGGCTGCGCTGCGCAGGTGCGGGCAAGTCTGACCGGCAGGCAGAGCGCTTGCGCCTGCGCCTCACTTGCACCAGGTAGACGCCGTCTGCGTCCTCGAACGCCGCGTACAGCGCGATGCTGTGCTCGCCCTGGCAGGCCGCATGGATGGCCACCTCCTGCTCCACCTGCCGCCAAGCACAGCGGCCGCCTACCGGCGTGCTACTTTGTACGGGCAGGAGGCCCCTGGCGGAGCACCTGGCCAGGCACTACGCGGCCCAGGCAGCGAGCACCTCCCGGAGGCTGGCAGCGCTCATACAGCTCTTGGGGTAGATCTTCAGGGCCACGTGCAGCCCGGATCGTGTGCACGTGCACAACGCGACTGTGGACATGGCGCCCTTGCCCAACACCGCTTGGACATCCAGATCATCAGTGCACCTGCGTGTGTGCTTGGCAGCTCACGAGGTATTCAGTCAGCTCTTCCTGATCAGCGAGGCGCTGTGTGCGCACCAGGGCACTGCGCCGCGGCGCAGCGTTGGAGGACAGCGCGCCGTTTCTAGGATCGTCCGGGATATCATGTGCTGTGCCGTAGTGATATCTGATGTTGAGCGGCTTGCTGCCACTGTGAAACTGCTTTTACACAGCTGCACGTGCTGCATGTGCTGCTTATTGCTGCAAACAGGCACTTTATACAGACTTGAGGCACTTGACTTGCGCGTCAGAGGCTTGCTGCAGCGAGATGTATGTAGTCCGCGACAAATCCTGCGCAGCAAGCGCGCAGAGGCGCCCTTCGATCGTATTCTCAAAGCCGCTAGATTGTGTGATTATTACACAGACTTGCATTACTAGTCATGCGCCGGGCGTGAGCCTTGTGCGCACACAGACTGTGCGAGGTATCTGGCAACTGCTTTCAACTTTGCAGTTCAGCTTGTAAAGAAGGGGGACAGGCCACATACCTAAGATGGAGACGATGAACATCGAGTGTTGCACTGCTTTCATCTTGTCAAGGGACATATGAGGAGCAGCCTCAGCACCAAGCACTGAGGGTGGTACATTACTTTGAGGCTCTCTATACAAGGGCTGCAAGCACCTTTGCTGCTTAAAAGCGGCAGACCTACAAGTTGCGTTGCAGGTTGCACCAGCGCGGCGGGTCCAGGAATGAAGCGTGTGGCGAGTGTGCTGGCACCACTGCTTGGCAGAGCGCAGGGCAACGCACAGGCCAGGCAATGCACGCCAGTGCACGCTGCGTGCCAGCACATTGCCTTTGCGCAGCATGCGCAGCGGTGCGCTGCAAGCACTGCAGAAGATGGGGCAGGAGGCAGCAGCTCTGGCAGCAGCAGCATATTTGTGGTGAACGTGGAGGGCTACCGCAACACGTCGCCGCTGCTTATTGGCATTTTCAACTACCTGGAGCGCTACTTGCCTCGGCCTGGCTTCTTTCAGGCACGCGCCTTTACATAGACTCGCACGGTGTAGCGTTGGTGACAGAGTAACTGCGCTGCGTCAGCTTTTCAAGACTGCTGGGGCTGTTGTGCATAAGAGTGCATAAGACAGCGGGAACCAGGAGATGAGGTACAAGCCGGTAGCTGCAAGTCTTAACAGAGTGTGCATAAGACAGCGGGAACCAGGAGATGAGGTACAAGCCGGTAGCTGCAAGTCTTAACAGAGTGTCTATAATCTGAAGCAGTGATGTCCAACCCTCTTTACTGGCACCATCCGCATTGTCTCAGACCCCTGCTGCTCTGCAGCCCATTGCAGGCGAGCCCTTTCCTGCATCCGACACGGGGCTTCCACGCCATGTAGAGCTCATGCAGGCTGCATTCAAGATGCAAGACGACCCAGCGGCGATGATCGGCGTCAGCCGCCGTGAGTGCGTCGCTGCCATGGCCGAGGTGTTGACCTGCGCTCCTTACATGCTTTGCTTTTGTCAGTTATATTTTCCAGCAGTTCTTCCTCGTCATATATAGCACTCACAGTGAAAGGTCAGACAGTAGAAAAGCCTGGAGCCAGGTGGTGGCATGTCACTCCAAAGTGATGCATACGGGTGTTGCTGTGCGAGTGCTGTGCGCTGCTGCGAAGGCTGTGTGCATGTTGCTGAGTGCAACTGTGTAAAGTGGGCAGCGAGTACAGCACCACATACCCGAATGCAGCACTGACTTTTGAGTTCTGGCACTTGTGGTAGTGTATGGGCCCGCCTGTACAGGCACTGTGGGTCCAGAAATGGCGTGAACGGGCCCGGGGTCGTGTTCATGATGTATTTGTGATGTGACATGCAGTCTTGTTGCAACACTCGCAACCACTGAGCATGCACTGCCGGCTCAGGGCCGTGCTGACGACATATATGACCGTATCTACGAGCGCTACCAGGCCTACAAGGCTAACCACGACTTTGTCATTCTGGAGGGCTCGCACAGAGGTAACGGGGTGACATATCATGTGTTTGGCTGCAACCGTGGCATGGCACAGTACATGGAGGCGTGCACTGCATCAGCGGCTGCCATCTGCCGGTTCACTTTCAGCAGTTTCAGCAAGGCACGCCATTTATGGCGGTGTGAGGCCATGCTGACCTGTGCCAAGCTGCTGGGCCTCCATGGTTGCCTGGGGCTGTCAGATGGTCCGATCAACATCCCGAGCAACCGGCTGGAGATGAATGCGCGCGTGGCTGCCGCGTTGAGCGCGCCCGTCCTCATGGTCCTGGATGCGCCCTCCGACCTGACCGTGCAGGTACACTCACAAACCTATGCTCCTGGCTGTTTGCAAGTCCTGTCATAAGCCACAGGTGTTCAACCTCTTGGAGTTCGAGCCCAGTGAGTGCGCAGCATGGCTTTCAAGAGGAGTGACAGTGTGCTTGCGTTTGCTCAAGTCTGCGCATTTGCTGCATCACTGACAGGCAATGCCGGCCGGCCTGTTGTCCCGGCAGGATCTGGCAACCAAGGCGCTGGGATCCAAGCGGGGCTTTGAGACCGAACACGCGGACGTGCTCGGCGTGGTGTTTAACCAGGCGCGTGCCGCCTCTGCTGCCTCACATTCTTGCGCTGGCGCCTATCCTGTGCCCTTGTTAAGCCGCTTTATTTGCGCCTCTCCCATGCGTCTCCCGAGTCGCTCTGAGTTTGTGAGGTGTCGTCTCATGGTATCAAACGCACCTACAATATCGCCTCCTTAGCACGCATGCCTCTTTCTGCTTAATTTCAGGCTATGACTAGGCACTTCATTTATGTCAAAGAGCATTGCCTCGATGCAATGTCACTGTCGGCACACCGCAGTATAGAGCAGCACGAGAACTGCCTGCTGCACATTTACAGATGCCGCCCGAAAGCGAGGCCGCGACGGAGGGCGGCCGCAAGGATCTGCATGCGCGCCTGGCCGAGGCGGGCCTGCCGCTCTTCGGCATGCTGCCGCGCGACCCGCTCGTGGCGTCGGTGCGGCTGGATGAGATCCAGGCGGCGCTCAGTGCGCGCACCGTCGCCGACAGCGCCTCGCAGCCAGACGCGGCCATCGACAAGGCGCGCTCCTGACATTTTCCTTGACATCGTTCCACATGCAGCATATGCACATGCTTCAACACTATGTCAGCTGTGTCAACTCCTGATGTATGCTGATTAGGGCCGAGAGGGATGAAATGACAAATTGACTAGACCACTCTCCGGTCAAAACAGCCAGTGACATGCGGGTGATGCGCGCAAAACAGCCAGGGACATGCGGGTGATGCGCGCTGGCCGTGCTGCATGAGTTTTTAACTGCGCGCCTGGTCGTTTGCTGACCGGCACGCTCAGGCTCGAGCCCGCATGACCCACCAGCAGTCGGCCATTGCAGGCGGCAGCGTCAGGCG
>JAABUO010008377.1_pt1 | contig 11696 bp, 17 predicted proteins | sample 5559291 | NCBI WGS metagenome assembly JAABUO01 (sample SAMN10711878, study PRJNA513372) | rock metagenome | isolation source: Antarctica rocks | place: Antarctica: Victoria Land, Finger Mt sud | reverse complement strand
CAACCTGCATGCGACACTTCCTAACAGCTACCATCAACTTGCAACCTGGTTTGTGCCACTCTGTTGCCCCTCAAGAATGTGTACAATTGCTGGCTGCTAGCATACTGATGCCATGTGACGAAGCCACATGTCATCAGCCTGGACCAAAACTGCTGCCCACAATGAATGCTAACTTTGGGTTGTGAAAGGGGGTATATATATGCCTGTGGCCCCACAATTGCTCCATGGCTGCTTGACTTGACTGCCATGGCCTACCATAATCAAATCTAAGCCTTGCCGTTATGTCCTGCACAGCACATACAGACATGTTCAGGGCTCCGCAACTGCAAGCATGCTGATGCAGGTTTGACTGTGAGACTGACGTGAGCGGCGCAGCTATCAGGCAAATACGATAAGACACCAAAGCACTGCTGCTTTTAGTGCCAGCACGATAAAGTATGCAGTTTACGACTGCTCAGACAGAGACAGTCAATCCTGTCTGTGCATGCAAGGCCTTGCAGCTCTACTAGGAAATGTGAAATGATGATGATGCATGCCAGGTGTGGCAACTGCCAACTGGCCTGCAGGCTGTCATACCGAGCCTTCACAAACTTTGCAAAGGCATACAGCTGTCAAGAGCAAAGGCATGTAGCTGTCAAGAGATGCCTAAGAGGCAGCCACCAGTCAGGCTGCCGCGGACAGGAGCACACAGCATGGACTCGATGCAAGCAAGCTCAAACGATTTCGCACCGTACAAGCTCTCAATGGCGTTCATGAAGGCCAGCACATCCACATGCTCAGGGAAGGACTTCAGAATCAACCACCCGGCCTGAATCCCACGGGAGTGAGCAGTCAATTCATTGCTGGTTACTACTGAGGATAGCTGCTGCACAGTGCCTTTCAGCAGACAAGGCAGTGTGCCAAGCATGCTAGCTTTTGCCTCTGCTTTGGTCACATATCTCCGGTCAGCATGCACATCTCAATGCTTGCAAAAATTTGATGTGCATGCACAAGTTTGTGCCAAAAGACATTGCAGATATGCAAACAAAGCAGATTCAGGGAATTGCCAGAATCACACATACACTGGACCACTTTGCATGACCAGCTAAGATTGACATTCATGACAAACATGACACATCAGAAAGACGAGAGGCAAGCCAGTAGGAAATCGCGCACAAGGCAATCAACCTGTACATGAACCAAACCTTAAACAACAGCTCAACCTGATGAGAACGAAACAGCTGTTACTGTGCAAACGCAACATTATATCACGTTAACAAGGCCTGCAGCAGCGGTAAAATGCAGCAAGTTCTTACCTGGACAGGATTGAGGCAATGCTTGAAGACAGTGTAAAGCATCTGACAGTTGAACCGCTGCTCTTCCTTCAGGTTTTCCTCCAGCTGAACTGTGATGGCATTGAGGCTCTTGGGCGCGGCGGTGGGGTCCCTGTTCTCACTCCCATCAGAGGGAAGCAGGTGATCCACCACCATTGCACTCAGCCGCTGTCTTTCTGCATACACCCTGCATACACAAGCAAATCATCTCCCATCACATGCCTTGCACCCTAGACTGTGGACCACACTCAAGATGTGTAACACAGCTCTCAGCGTGCTATTCTACCACATGCTGAGACAAGTCGAGGAGTGTGCAAGACGTAACAATACAAACTGATGGCAAGCAGAGGCAAAGCACAAAAGTTCCTGCCAACCTTGACTGCAAGACCACCAAGCATGACAGAGGAGCAAATACAGTGCTACAGCGCACGAGAGACAGCATTTGAGTTGTAGCAGAGCATTTACTCTTTCAACTTCTCCAGGCATGCTCGGCGCAGCCCCATGAAGTCCCCCTTCTGCTCCACGGACAGCTGCACATCCTGAGCTGCGGTGATCCATCTATCGGGGTCCTTCCAGCTCTGAATGTTGCTACACCTGCAGGGCATGAGACACCACATGTTGGCATCAGAACTCACATCACTCCTGTGTTGATGCAACATGAGAAGGGCGTTGCACTGCGGTGACATGCAGGGCATGTGTGTTCTGACGCACTAGCTGTGTGTGAGAACCTGCTCTTGTTGATGCATGAGATGGAGGGTGCAGCCATGCAAGGCATGAAGCTTGAGGACCCAAATTGTGTGAATTTGACAATGGCTGTATTGTCAGCAGTTAAGTGATATGTGCGTACACCCAGATGCCTGAACTGAGGTCTTGCCAGCAAGTGTGACAGGCAGCTACGTGCCGGCAATAATGCTTACACAGGGCAGACAAGCAATGCCCCAACAGCAAAAACTTGCGCAATGCAGAATAGGTGCCGATTGAACAGCAAGGGACAACTACTACCCTCAGCATTGGGATCATTCGAACATGTAACTTCACCAGCTGCTGATCGTTTGATGCAAATTGACTCAAGCCTGACACTCACGTCTCATAGGTACGCTTGAGCAGCGTGTTCATCTCTACGCCTTCCATTTGAGCCACCTTGCAGCATAGCTCCACCACGCCCTGCAGGGCCCCACCCAGGCTCATCAAGGCGTCATTGCTCAGCTCATCTGCAGCCACTCCTGTTGGACCTTGACCCCAGAACCCCAGAGACTCCATGCATGCTCTCAGATCATCAATCTGCGCAGACACAGGTCTTTAGACACGCAGAGCTGCAGAGTCACAGCCAAGCCTGCACCAAGTGCACAGCTCGGCATGCATCAGTGTATGTTGCTCAGGAATCTTGTCATCTTGCACATGCTGCAGAGTTTGAATGGCTGATTCACATGAACAAGCAAGCTGGGCTGCTGGGAAATAGGACAGCCCACTTGAGATTTGTTGTGTTGTACTTGCACAGACTTTTGTCTGTGAGCTGCTGCCTGCACCTCCAACTGTCTACAACACTTGAGTCTTCCGTCTGATCCAGACTAGGACCACTAAGCAACTCTGCCAGCATGGGCATGCAGTATGATACACTGACATGTAGCTGCATCCGTGCAAGCAGAATATCATGTGAGATGAAACTGACTTTCTTCTGTGCCCAGGCTGAGCATATGTGGGACAATTTCGTGGGTATCAACCCAAGATAGTGAGACCAAGAAAGCATGTCTGCTTGGAAGCCCAAATCAACAAATTGCCCCATGTCTCAAGGCTGTAAGCAAACAGGCTTGAACTCTGTGGCAACTGAAGCACAAGCTAGAAAAGGCAGCTTGTTAGCTGACTGACCTTGGCAAACCAAGCTTGCTCTGTTTTCCTGTATGCCACAGCTTGTGCTGGCTCAACAGGAATGTGGCGTCCCACACGGTTGCCGAATGTAGTAGGACTGCTGCTGCTGTTGTTGCTGTCGCTGTCAGAGTAGCCGTTTGACATTGCAGGCGCAGATGGTTTGATGTACTGCAGCTCATTCAGCTCAGACTCCAGTTGTCTTCTCTCCTCCTCCAGCTGTCTGTTGTCAAGGGTGACTTGTTGTAGGTTGTCAACTATCTCGGCATACTCACCCTTTTTATTTTGCAGGTTGTCAAATTTCTGCCGTTGCCGCTCCCTGAAACAAAGTACAGTCTTGAAGCACACACTTGCTGATGCAAAGTGAGTCTGTCACAAGGCTGCAGCAGTAGCCAGTAGGCAGGTTAGGTCAGGACAACCTATGACCTACTACCTGTATCTTTGCTGAGCAAGCTTGTTCAACGCTCTGACGGTGTCCGTTCGTTGGCGATTCCCTCGGCCTGCAGATGCGCCTGCGTTCGAGCAAGCTCGTCATTCGAAGGGTGATCGACTCAGAGGCAGGCCCAACGGAAAGCAGTTGTACGGTTTCTAAATTTACCGGAGGTGCGCGATGGATCTTGCAATGGACTATTGACATCTTGCATGTCGTTGGCAGATCCTGTATAGTTACTGCCATTGTTGGTTTCACCTTGTCCTGCGAGCGTTGCAGAGGAAGTAAGCTTCTGTACAGTTGTGGTGCATGCAAGCCAAATTAACTTTGTGACACAACAGAAGCATGCGCTGCCTGGGTCTGAAAATTACCTCCAGACAACATGCGGCGGTGGGGAGAGTCCATGGCAGTTTGACTGCCCTGGCTGGAACCTCCATGATTGAGGACATCTTCGCCCTGTAGCTGCCTTCCCATGCTGTCCAACATACCATCTAAAGGCTGCCATTGTCTGAAAGACACGCCCTCCGGAGACTCTTTGAAAGCTTTGTCTATGAAGTCTGGAGCTGAGACAGGCTGCAAAGCTTTACTCCAGGCATCCATAACTTCCCAACCGTGACTTTGTCAGGAGCGCAATGACCTGTCACAAAGGTACAATTGCAAGAGAAGTGTCAATGCACTCAAGACGCAGAGGCACCTGTGTCCGGAACGCAAGCGCACGGGATGTCGTATGACTTTGCGAAGCCTGCGATCAAGCCTGCGATCAGGATTTTCGGCAAGCGTTGGTAATGTTTTCTGCAAGAATATTAATATTAATAATGGTAGATGTGAGAACTTATGCGTTAGACATGTGGCTAAGGGCGCAGGGCGTAAATGCTCTCTGATCAAGCGTTATCACAGTTACGTACGTACGATCCAGTATGTGTTTTTGGCGGGACCCCTGGTCTACTGCTGCGTCACTTTTGCAAGCGAGGCAGTCAATGGTGTAAATGTGCCTGTCCCTCCTTAAGGTTTACAGGCAATAGGCCACATGCCACCCCGCGCATGATCATGACGTCCCTGATCACGACACCGCTGTGGCTCATGCACGCAACAGGCACGTATGGTGGTGTCGTTCGGTTTTGAGCGCTCAGTACCAACGTTCTTGACTTCTTACTCGATCAAGATTTCTCTGCTGTCCACGCGGCAATCCTGATAATCATAATGAGCACTTGCACATTAAACCACCCACTTGTGGAAAGGGCTGTGTAGTGCATTGATCCCATTCAAGCTAGGCATCTGACGGGGTTGCAAATGGAAAATAAGGCGCACATTGTTGATGACTTAATGAGCTAGGTCATAGCTGTCCAACTCGCTGCAAGCGGTGGCATTGGCAGACATAGCGCTGGACATAGCGGTCGGGCACGCTTAACCAATTAAGCTATCAGCTTTGATGGAACTCTACGTGGTATCAACCTCTCCCACATCCTTCCAGCTGGATCTCTCCTGCAGGCCCAGCAACCATCCATGCCCCCCCCCCCTTTCCCGGGGTGTGCCGGGGCGCTGGCACCTCGGTCTGCCACCCTGGAGCTCACGTAATGCTTGCTGTTTGACACCCACAACCCAGAACCTGCTAGTCAGGTCAGCAGGACTCTCTGCTCAACAAACGCAAACTAGTCGTTGTGGCAACGCAAGGGACAGGTGAGCAGTTGCAACCAGAGCTGTGATGATAGACTGACCGAAGCACCCTGTTTGTCTGACCTGGCTGGAAATGTCGACACTCCGCAGACTCAGCCAAAGGCTCTCCGTCGTGGTTCAAATGGAAGACGTGGTGTCGCTGACGTCAGTCCAGCCATTTGAGGAACGCAAAGCAGTTGCTGCCTGCTCTGCGGATATTTGAGCCCTGTGAAGTAACTGTCTTCATCCCCCACTGATCATGGCCCTGTTTCAGAAGCCTGCCAGCCCTGGATGCCACGCTTGTGCGAGATTTGATAGACAACTGCCACAGGACCCTCTCTAAGGAGAAGTCCGCCAAAAGAGCGAAGCAGCCTTCGGGGCCTCCTCGTTCGATCTGGCTACGAAGTGTTGTGCAAAACCTTCTTAGTGCACTGCATGCCATTGATTGTGATTGTTGGCTCAACACTCGCGTGATTGCAGATCTCCCTTGTGTGCCCCTAACCCTAGAGGCACTGCTTGCTCAGGCGACACAGCTTAATGTCAAGACTCAGAGGAGGCTTGACTACCTTGAGGATGACCAGCCATCACAAGCTCTAAAGGCAGTCGACAAATATGCCCCAGCAGACTCACTGGCTCTTGCGCCAACTATGAAACAAGCTGTCTTACTTGCTGGAAAGGACAAAGGACATTTTGCATAGGCCACATTACCAATTTGCAGCCTTGCAGCCAAGCATAGAGGTGATGCAGATGGTGTTGGCTGGCAGACAATGTGTTGTTCTGTCTGAAGATAAGAACAATGTGACAGTGCAGCTGAAGAGCACTCAGATCGAGCTAATCCCGGTCAAGAATTTATGGGATGAGCTTTGTGAGCTCAGTGCAAAATCCAGTGACTTGAGTGGTATTGGCCAACAATACTTTGAGGCAATGCGGATTGCAGAACTTAGGAGCTACAGCATCATGCTTGCTGTGGGGGTGACAAACTTTCCAGAGCATGGTCTTGCTTTTAGGCAGTCATGGCTTGCAGTCTCACTTGAGAACAGCAGATCAGGAATTGCTGTCTTGATGAGTGTGCAAAATGTGAAGATTCATTTTTGTTTGCATATGCTGACTGGCAAGTTAGCTCCTGATGCTGTTGCAAGCTCTATATTGTACGCATAGGAATAACTTGCTGTATTGTAAACGCCAAGATGTATAGCCATGCTCTGCTGCCACTGTTACATTGCCCAAATGCAGTTGACATGATCAAGACAGACGCTGAGAACTGAAGCAAAGAAGGGCAACGAAGAGGCTCATCAGAGGTCCATAAGACTTCACAGCTTTCCTTAAAAGTGCTTTCCGTAAACAGTCATCAGATGTTACACAGCATCGAGGCTGCCAAGCTGCAGTCATGAGTTGAATCGATCCCATTTATGTCATATGTATGATATCATGCTCATTACAGATCGCCTGACAGAAACGGTTGGCTTGGGTACTTTGCATCCCCGTTATTCATGTGAAAATTAAGTAACAATTTCAATCAAAGCTTGATTGCTCACTTGAGCAGCAATGTTCAGGGACGTACGTGTCAAAAGTATAATCTGATGAGGGGTTGAGTATGATGCAGAGGCCAGTTGTATCCATGCAAGCGCAGCAGACGTTTCCTCAACCACATTATCATCATCACAGACCTCAACCGTGTTCTGTTCAGTTGTGACCAGCTTACAGTTCTGTTCACTTGTGACCAGAAGGTGATGCCACAAGGTCCACAAGCTGGACTTTAGGACACAAGTACCAGCAAAACCAGCATTCCTGTCCATCAGATGCCAGAGGTCTCCTTTCAACAATACAGTAAAAATTGACAACACTTCAAGCTATGCACCCACCAGATGGATCCTGTCACTTCCTGTGTTGACAAAAGACATTGTATGTCACACTTTCATGTAACAATTTGCACACCAACTTCAGCATTCTACGTTTGCGTGACTGACTACTGACCTCAGAGTTCTCTGTATTATTTCATGATATATTAATGGGCATGCAGGGTGAACGGATGAGTAATGCTTACAAAAGGCCCTTTGATACCAAGCAATGTTTTGCTGACACAACAGCAAGGTTGAGACATGTCTTATACTGTCTTAGGCCCAACATCAAACAGAAGCTCTGGCTCAAACTGATGTACAGCACTGCAAACCAAAGACTACTCAAGACCAATATCCCTGTCTAAGCCTTGTAAGGAACTGATACTGATGGCTCATCAGACTTCAAGTACTGCTCAGCCTGTGACTCCATGAGCAGTTTTAGAAACTCATCACCATCCAAATTCTCCTTTTCCAAAAGTACAGCAGCTGCCTTATGTAGTACGCTGATGTTACTCTGCACCAAATCCTTAGCTCTCCTGCAAAAAAGCTCAGAACAATCAGTACATAGCAATGAACAGAAAGCACAATTGGCTCCATGCACGGTTATAATGTGCATGTACACACAGCATTACCACAGCGCGCGTCTGCATCCTAACAACCCTGCCTCATACTAAGATCAACGCTACGTTGCTCTCTTGCACACCTTGGTACAAGCACTGATTCTGACTGGTTCCTTAAATGGCAGGCAATGCAGATGAGCTGAACAAACACACCCCTGGCATGTTCTGAGAAAAGCTCACATCCAGGCCAACTCGGCATTTGCTGAACTTTCTCAAGCAAGAAGGAGATGGGACAACAGAGTTTCATGGATGGGAAACGGCTTTGTTCAGCCCTGCAACTGGCCACCGGCTGAGTCACAAGTTTGGCAACACTCATGCTATCAGCAAGGGGTGACACAGGCAACAGTCATGCACAGCAGGTGTAGCCATGCCTGTAAGATCGCTCGACCAGGTCCTTTACTTCGGCATCGATGAGATCAGCTGTATGGCCACTGCAGTCTGGAGCCTGACCAGCTGATGACCCCAGGAAGGCTGGGCCGCCCCCTGACTGCCACGCCACCTGACCCAGTTTGCTGAAGCCCATCTGGGACACCATCATCTTTGCTGTTCTTGACACCTGTAAACGAGAAGGACAGCCAAGGTCAGCTCGTCAGTCAGCAGGCAGCTACTTGGTTTGTGAAGATGAGACAAAAGTTATGACAGAATCAATTACAGACAAAAATATGATTCCCCCCTTCCTTTCTGTCAAGGCATTTTTCACAATATGCAATGCAGCTGCAAGACACCAGGCTGCACAGCAGGCCAAAACATCCACATCATCTCTGGCTGTACAGCATGACTGTACAGCATGACAGTACAGCATGACAGCCTTCCTGACACACAAGCACATGCGGTGTGACATTGATGCAGAGGCGTCTCGTGCTTGCTTTTGCTGTTGCTGCTGGCATAGGGCACAGTGCCGTGGCTACTGGCATAGGGCACGATAAAGACCATATCCTCTGTTCAAAACTGGCAATGGGTAGACAGTCATATATGCGGGCTCCTATGAAGCAGGCTGAAGCAGTCAAGAACAGCTAGCTTGCTACCTGAACCTAATGACGGCTCAATACCCAAATAAGAAGCACTTGCTGACAGCACCTGCAGCCAATTAGCCAGAGCATTTGCAACCCAAATGAACCCCAACAAATGCGCACCTGCTGGAAGTCTCCGGAAGCACCGGTGGTGACGTCATCAGGGCCGAAGATGAGCTCCTCAGCCACACGGCCACCCATGGCAACTGCCATCTGGTTCTCCAGGTAAGACCTGCTGTACAGGCCAGACTCTAGCCTCTCCTCTGAGGGGGCAAAGAAGGTGAGCCCTCCTGCGTTCCCCCTGGGGACAATGGAGATCTTGGTGACTGGGTCATACTCAGGCATCAGGCTGCCTACCAGTGCGTGTCCTGCCTGCACGCAACACGTACAGACTCAGCTACGCAGTTGCTGACATCATGCTGCATCAGAAGACAGAGTTTGACAGGAAGGTCAGGCAGCAACAAGAAGCGAACAGCATCAGACAAGCCTGAGCCAGGGTAGACTCTAGTGGATGCAGACACATCAGAATGAACATGCTAGTGGGACATGTGCACAGCGGCTGCCACGTGCATTCAGCAAAAGCACCACAGCATACAGCACTCATATCAAAGATGGCACGCTGACAGAATATGTTTGTGAGAGCGGCTGGGTGATAGGGTGTGTGACTAGGTGACAGGGCAGCGGGTGATCACCTCATGGTATGCCACCAGCTTCTTCTTGTGGTCAGACATGACAGCTCCCTTCTTCTCTGGGCCAGCCACGATGCGCTCCAGGGCATCTGCAATCTCCTCCTTGCTGATCTCCTTCAGATCGCGCCTGGCAGCAAAGATAGCGGCCTCATTCATCAAATTCTGAAGATCAGCTCCCGTGAACCCTGCAGCAAGCAAGCTGTGCAAATGAGTCATCTGCTGTTGGCATCAGAAGAGATATCACTGGTTAAACGCAGAAGGAAGCCAGGAAAAACACTCCATGACGTGACACTTGGTGTGATCCATATTATTTGTATAAATGAACGCTTTGGGGCTGCACAATAAGCCAGTGCTGAAAGCGATGGCAGGTGCATGTGCAGACTCCTATCTATGCATGAAGTCTGCACGTACACCATGCCTAGGCAGGCGTGTAAGCAAAGCATGCAATGGGCAAGCTGCAGCCATGCTGCACCATATGGTAGACAGAAATGCATCTGGCAACTGAGGACATGTGACCTCATGAGTGTCATTGCTGGGCATTGATTGCTGGGCATTCAAGGTTGGCTAGCAGCAACAGAACACATGGACACATGTGTTACTGAGCAGGCAGCAACTGTCTGCACCAGAACATCATGGACACACGTGTTACTGAGCAGGTTGTACACACCTGGCGTTCTGCGAGCAATCTTCTCGAAGTCCACATCCTTGCCGATCTGCTTGCCACGCGAGTGTACCTTCAGGATCCTGACACGTCCCTGTACATCTGGCCTGTCGACTGTCACCTGCAGAGCAAAACCTGGTACATGAGCCATCATGAACCACAAACAACATCAGCCATGAACAAGACAACAGATCTACATCCGAAACACCACACCACAGGTTTGCTCGATTGAGACCCATGCAGGCAGCACCCGCGCAATATGCACCATCTTGCAAAACTGTTGAGTTCATGCAAAGTCATGCAAGGCATGGATACCATGAGGGCAAAGTCGTGCAAGGCACAAATACAGCAAGCGCAAATCCACCTGTCTATCAAAGCGTCCAGGTCGCAGCAAGGCAGCGTCCAGCACATCTGGCCTGTTGGTGGCAGCCAGCACGATGACTCCAGTGTTGCCCTCAAAGCCGTCCATCTCTGTGAGCAGCTGGTTGATGGTCTGCTCACGCTCATCATTGCCGCCGCCCATGCCAGCGCCACGCTGTCGGCCCACGGCATCAATCTCATCAATGAAGACGATGCAAGGGGCCTTGGCCTTAGCCTGCAATAACATGGACAGAGGGTGTTGGCAGTGACAATGTTTGCATGAGACAATTGACACAAAGTGGGGGGAATATGGAGGTGAGTTGATAGTGACATGTGATCACGCTGCACGAAGCAAGGCGCATTGCTGTCAGATTCAATGTAGTGAGACTTGCGAATGACGCTGAAAGAGCATGCACTGACGAGACCATGCGCAGAACAAGGCATGCAAAACACCCAGTATTGCAGATGAGCACGCAGTCTCAGTTACTTAATAGTCTCGGCATGAACGCAGAACAACACTGTAGAATGACAAAAAACAAAATGAAAGAAACATATGGTGTGCTGACACACCTTCTCAAACAGATCCCTGACACGAGAAGCACCAACACCAACAAACAGCTCCACAAACTCTGAGGCTGCGCAACTGAAGAAAGGCACTCCTGCCTCTCCAGCAATGGCCTTTGCCAAAAGGGTCTTTCCTGTTCCTGGGGGTCCCACCAGCAGACACCCCTTGGGAATCTTGGCACCAAGCTGGGTGTACTTGTCAGGGTTCTTCAAGAAGTCAACGACCTCCTGAAGCTCAATTTTGGCTTGATCTACACCCTGCGGAATAAAGCCAGGGGTCAGTGGGCAGAATATGCATGTCCTTAAAGTAAACACCTGCTTGAGCTTGTGCCAGCGTCTGTCTGGTCAAGAAGCAACATAAGCTTGCATATGAGACAGTACACACACTGCAGTCAGCAGCTTGGGGTTGGATGAGGCTGATGTTTGTTCTGAGTTGTGCAATGATGGCATCAGCAACTTACCGCAACATCTGCAAAGGTGATGCCTGTCTCAGGCACCTCCTGAAACTTAGACTTGCTCTTGCCAAAGTCCATGGGGCCACCCATGCCTCCCATGGGACCACCAGCCCCACCCTGTCCGCCTCCAGAGCGTCTGAACAGGAAGAATAGTCCAGCAAAGGCGATGACTGGGAACAAAAGGTTGCCCAAGAGAGCAACATAGTTGCCTTGCTGCTCTCCTTCTGATACTGAGATGTC
>JAABUO010008376.1_pt1 | contig 11697 bp, 14 predicted proteins | sample 5559291 | NCBI WGS metagenome assembly JAABUO01 (sample SAMN10711878, study PRJNA513372) | rock metagenome | isolation source: Antarctica rocks | place: Antarctica: Victoria Land, Finger Mt sud | reverse complement strand
ACAAATGCGGCACACATTACGTTACATGCATGTCTTTTGCACGTAAAATGCACTGTTTTCAGCCCTTGTTTACCATGCCAAGTTCTCAGTTTCACAGGTTTTTAAGGGTTGCGTTGTGATCAACGACATCAAGAGACGTCGATTAGCACTTCAGCAGAGTTATTAAGGCTTTTTAAGGGTACCCTTAATAATGTTATTAAGGTAAGAACCCACCCCACATGTTTTTAAGGGTTAAAAAGCCAACCCTGGACTACAGTGTGCCTACCTAGATCCTGTGCTAGGCCAGAGACGAATCTTTGGGGTGAGTTGCCCCCCAGGCTGGCCCCCTCTCCAGCCTCCATGGCTGCAGAGGCTGCAGCCTCTACCCCTGCCCTGAAGATGGCATCCCCCCCGCTGGGGGTCTGAGCTTTCACCGTTGCCCCACTGACAAGTCTGGCGAAGAGATACTAAAGCTGAGGTGGAGTAGTCTTGGCCTGAGAGAAGCTTGGCATCCTCCAGCTGCCGTAGGATTGTTCTGGCCTGACTGCTTGTCTACATGCATGCATACATGTATATATGTAGACAAGTCCAATTTGATTGCAGGCAGCTGGTTCACGCAGATGTCATGCTTTTTTCCTGTTTGCATATGCCTGATGATGGCATGAGCCACCACAGGGCTGTTTCATGTGATTGAGATATACTAGCACAGGCATGCTGTGACAGGTACACAAAATGTCCTCAAGACAGGTTCATTATAACAATATCTGGGCCATTGCCTTTGTGCTGCTGCCGGTTGCATGTATGATTTTGAGCAGGCCTTGCAGCCTGACTGAGTTCCATCAGAAGATGATGAAACTATTGCTGACATTGCTTCCAGCTGCAACTAATTTGCAGGCAGACAAACACACACCTGATCTTTGTAGCGTTTATCCACATGTATGGTAGGGGGTGGATCCCACCAGGAAGGGGGCCCCTGCTGAGTGCCTGCGCCTGTTCCTGCCTGCCGCCCTGATGTGGATGCTGACAGTGTGTCATCTGGAGCCAGCACAGCAGCTGCAGAGGATGATGTTGAGGAGGGTGGCGAGGAGGGTGTGTCATTCCAGCGCATGGACTGAGACCTTGCTGAGCTGCTTGTGGTCTTGGGCTCATCTGGCATCCACACCTGCAGTGTTGTTCTGCTTTGTTGGCTGACCCAAGCATGGCCTATCAGCATCACCTCGTGATTGCAATAAAGTGACAGCAAGCATCTGAACTGCAGCTGAAGGTGATGATAGCAGGCCAACATACCACACAGACATACAACATACAGGCAGTAATGCTGCAGAAATAGCGTACATGGCAGCTGCATCTTGAGTCTTTTCAGCATAAGCTGACCTGGACTTTCTCTGCCATGCAAAGCTGGGAAGATCTGACATACAAAGGTGTTGCAAACACGGCTCCACATAGTACTCCAAGTGCACAAAGAAAGCCTCCACCAATACTGTCTTGACCACAGGATTGATACAGCTGTCTCTGTATTTCACCCAAACAGTCTGTGCGTTCTTTTTAACCCTTGTCAAGTACTATTCACAACTGTTCAGAACTGTTGTTGCAACAATCACTGCAGAAGCATCTGTAAACTGTTGCTGGGCTATACGCCCAAAAGGAAATGCAGAACACCCACCATTCTGCCTCCCAAAGATCTATCTGACACCCACTTTCCCCCTTGCCTCCCCCCCGTGCCCCATCCAGCCACCCAGCGTGATAGGCTTTTGCTAAACAGGAGCCATACAAGGCCGGCAGCAGCCACAGCAAACGCTGCCCATCCTAGAGGTCCAGCGACAGCCTGGCCCCTGCCTGCGGCTGAGGGTCCTGTTGGCCTTGCTGATTGACTCATGTGCATCTGCACACAGGCCATTGCATGAAGACTACTGCTGATAAGGAAGTGCTTAGATGACGTGCTGTAGATGAAACACTTGACTGAGGATGTATTGCAACCTACATGACAGCAATGCAGCATGAACGTGTACACTGCAGGAATGAGCAGGCTGCAATCCTGCTTGCCAAACGCACTCCACAAGGGCAGTCATCCTGACAGCAGCGATTGCATAGCATACCGACTGCAAGCACAGCATGTAAGTTTACCACATGTTGAGCCTAGTTGTGTTTGCGACTGTGCTGCAGCTACATGGCACCATCCAGTATGCAGAGACTGTGCCAAACTGGCTTGTTGTCAATGATACATGCTTCAGCAGATGACTAGCTGCCTGTTACCTCTCGCTGGCGGGGGGCATGATGGACAGCTTTGTGTAGGGATTGCTGCACATCCCGCGCAAGGTGACTCATCTCAGAAAATGCATTGCCAGCCTGAAAAGGTGTCTGATGTCAGTGCGTCTGTAGCATGTCTCTGCTTCCAATGTTGCATGCAGAACAGCCAGTCTGTACATATGGCAAACAGACAGTGTGGAACACTGCCTTTACATTTTCCTCAGTCACTTCTGCACTTGCTGTCTCACCTGCTGCTGAAGCTGTGAGCCTGTCTCCAGCTTTTCTTTGACTTTATCCGCCTGCAATTGAGTACACATATGCACTGTCTCAGTGGTGACTGCTGTTTGAGCAGAGGTATGTTCAAAATACAAAGCTACAAGAAAAACAGTTTTGACCGGCGCAGGGAAGGGCACCTGGAAGACACTCTTTACGTCAAACGCAGCTCTAGAGTCAGTCATTCGTCTGTGATGTCGTCGGGGCTTCCAGTCATGCCCCCAAGCTTGTGCTTTCCCCGGAGCCAGTGTGAACGACAAAACAGCTACGAAAGCAACAGCCTTCATTCCGCTGATGGATCTGTCTTCAATCTCGCTTGATCTTGCCTGAGGGGGTCCATGCTGCGTGCACTCTGCAGCTGTCTTGCAGAATCGCCGTGCTGGTAAGCATTTCACGTGTAAACAGTTGACACCTCTGACCCGGGTCACCCGCAGGCAAGTTTTGAGCGGCAAATACATGCTTGTCGCACCCAAGTGCCAAAGTCTGAGGGCTAACGCTGGGTGTTCGACTCTTGGCCAAGAACAGGGGCATTTCCACCAATTTTGCGCTGAGTTCGCTCTTCCAAAAGAGGCACCTGTCCGAAGATGAACCGACATATTGCATTTACGTGGACAAGCGTTTCTTTCGCAGAAACTTTCGTAGCGTCAGAAACTGCGATATAGCCGATCACAAGATATAAGCTTCCATCAACATCGCTTGAAGTGGGTTGCGGCAAGTCTTGACAATAGCATGGAATCTGTAGTGGCACATGCACAACACGCTCATATCTCTTCGTGGGCGTTTCACGCGCATGTTCATCCGATGAAGCTGCATAGGACCAACACGCGCACCACACGGTCGTCTGTTGTGGTGAAAGCAGAAAAGAACGGCTTGCAGCGTCTCCTACAGCCTTTTGAAGGCTTTTCCAAGGAAGAGGAAGTCAGCTTTCGGTGGGACCCTGCTAATTTGCGGTGGGCAAAGTCCAAGGGAAAACTCGCGGATGATGCCGAAATGATGATCACCCCGTTGATTGGGGAGCCATACATGGCAAGTATTCAACCCAAAGTGCTTTTATCTACTAGTGATCAAAAACCTGTGGAACCAGTTGTGTTGTGCAGTGTAGGTATGGCCAGCAGTACACAATTATTTGCAGAAGAAGAAGCTGAAGACCATAAGTCCAGAAGAGGTATGCAGATGCATGCTCCAGCGTCACCATGTTAATGCAGACCTGTGTCACCGCAGCGTCAGCGCTTTAACACAGGCATTTGCTGAACGCAAAAGGCAAACAGCCACTGCCAGGCACCAAATTACCTTGTCAACAATGTGTGAATGCAAAAGCGCTCAGTGCAGGCATACAAGATGCAGCAGAAGAACAAAGCTATTCTGGTAGACGTGCGAGAAGCCAAGTACTACAACAAAGGGCATGCATCTGGCTGTCTCAATGTTGGCCTGTTCAGGTCAGTGGAGGGCCGTACTCCACTGGACAATCTCAAAAGATTAGCAATGGCAGGCTTTGCTATGGAGGCAACAGGTGAGGGGCAAGGGCAGACAGCTCGCGAATCAACACAGGCATCACATTGTGTGCTTTTATTACGCCATGTACCAAATGACATCTGCAGCATGGTCTTGATGGGATGCCGCCTAAACAACACAAGCAGCAGTCGTGATAGACTGCTATTCTTGTTGCAGAAAGGAATCCAAACTTCCGCAAAGATGCATTGGCAGCCCTGCCAAAGAACAAGACAATTGCTGTCATGTGTTCGCTGGGAGGCACAATGCTTGTCGGGACCAAACCTCGTGAGATGAGCGGCAAGGTGTTCAAAAGTGACCCTGACAGAGCCTTTGGAAGGGAGTCACGGTCTTTGAAGGCATGCTATGAGCTTTATGAGGTGGGGAATGCGGGTTGATTGCTACATGAGGCCTTGATTGCACTGTGGCCATGCTGCAGGCAATCTGCACTGTAAGAGACCAGCTGTTTGCTATCTGCCTGATGGTTCAGCAGAGGTTTGTTGTGCTGCAGGCGGGCTTCAAAAACATTGTACATGTAGATGGTGGCTTTCCCCAGTGGCGATATGACCAGCTGCCTACAGAAGCTGAAGGCTGATTGTCATTTGCTTGTACTAGTATTTCATTTCATGTTGTGCATGCTGTCGTTTTGTCTATGTTGTTGGTTTGATTCCTAGCTTTCAGCATGATGGCATGCTGCTTTGTTGATGGCAACTGCTTAGCTCCACAAGGCAGTGTACGTGCCTAACTTTTGGTGACAATAAGACGTCGTACGACATGACTTGATGGACTGATTGACCGCTTGAAATCACAGGGCTCACACACGCGTTGGACTTGCACAAGTGATCATTACCTAGCATTTATGTTGTAAGGCAGCAAACGGTAATGTACATGGCCAATTCTGGACCAAACAACATCACATACAAATCCCAGTAACTTTTCATAGGACAGAATCAGCAGCAGGTGGCAAACAGGAGGACACTGGACCTGAACAAATCCTACGATATCACCGTAATGTCTGCAATGCAGCTGTGCTTTTCAAATTTCTTGCATGCGCTACAGTCTTCTTTTTGCAGTAAGATGCAATGAAGTGCTCTATAGATGTGCTGCCAGCTATGTACTCATCATACAAAGCCTCAGCCTGATCGTCAGCCTCACGACTTGCCTTAGCCAGCTTTGCTATCAGCACATCTGGCTTCAATTTGGCAAGAGCTGCAGACTGGCGCTGCAGTCTGCTGTCAAACTGCTCCTTTGCTGCTGCATACTCAGATGACCTGAAAGGCAAATCAGTCAGCTTGTTGCAATGTGCTGCAATGTACTGCGTTACACATTCTCTGAGCAATGACTTGCACCAACACCATCAAAATATACAGCTGGTTGTGACTACTTGATTGTGACGTGAATACTTGAATGCGATGTGAACAACACTCATGCTGTCAGTGTCTGATCACAAGCAATATGGAAGCTGTCCACGTGTGACAAACAAACGAATGAGCAAGCATCAAGATTTCAAGCACACTGCATGTCAACAGAAATGTCCTGTCAAAGCAGGTCGCAGACTTCATGACATACCTGACAATGGCGATGTGATTTTTGACCTCAGAGATGAGCTGTTCCTTTTCAAGGTTGCTGTTGGCCATGTCAATGATACCCTTACGCACTGAGTCTTGCACCTGCAAGCAGTTTTGCCTGTGAATGTACTGAACATCACCAACATGAGGGGTTTCCCGCCCTCCTAAAATTGCCAGCACCTAGACCGACATTGACTGCTTGCCCAAAAGTACATAGTTGTGCTCCTCAGCCTGACTGTGCCCGGCAAGGGCAGCTCACGCATTCACAAGCAAGCAGATGATGTCGACATGCAGATTACCATTGACACAGGCTCAGGCTCTCTAGACCAATGTAGCCATAGATGGCAGTTACTCAAAAGCGAATCCCACAATTCTGCTATGTTTTCATTCAGTTGCTTTTACTTGAGGTTGTGGAGCAAATTGTCATTCATCAGCAACCCTGGCTTGAGAGTGCAGGAGAAATGTCAGTGCTTCACTGTATGAACTTGTTCCTTCAAAGTTTGCAAATTGAGAGAAGCATGCTTTAATGCCTTCAAAACAGGTAAAGCCTTCTAGCGTTCTTTTTAAAACATAGCAAAAAGTATTTGCCTGGTACAATCTTGAGTGAGTGAGGTACTGGTAAGCCAGCTCACCTGAGTGGCGCTTGATCTGGACAAGATGTTGCTGACCAAGCTGCGATACTTGGCATCGTCAAGCAGCAGGGCAGCCAGCTCCTCATTACTCAGGCTCGCTAGCTCAGCAAAATCCTGAGCGCTGTTTGTTGCAGTGCCTGTTTTTTGCTGCTGCTTTGCAGGAGATGCAGATCTTGAAGTTGGCTTTTGCTGAGTGTGTGGCGGTTGCTGCTGGGCTGACTGTGAGTCTCGCTGGTGTAAGCTGGATGGGTTGCTGGAGCCACTAGCAGCACTGATCAGCTGCCAATCATCGTCAGGCGGGCCTGCAAGAAGAGCAATGCATCAAATCAAGTTGGCTGTTGTCTGAGCAGTGGCGATAAGGTGCCTCCCTCAGGAAGACTTTGCACATGGCTGCAGTACACATCATGCTTGATTGCTGAAACAAACTATGCATAGCTGCACAAGCACTGTATGCATAACTGCAAACTTTATCCCTGCCCCAGTGATGCGCCAATAAGATGGCAAGGCATGACAGGGAGTTATGATAAGTAGGCAATGAAGTGTGCAGTATACTTGACAGCATGGTGCAAGCTTCCTCTACTATGTCAGCTAGTTTGCTGCTCTGAGGATCCCAAAAATCAAGGCTTGGGAAAGACAGGTGACCAGAGGCTTTGACATTTGCATGCCGCAATGGGCTGGTCACTGCAATGCTTGGTTGAGCCTAGCAACAGCATGAAAGTCTTTTCATAAACGCACTTGCACCTAGCTGGAACGATCACTGCAGTTGCTCTACATGTCTTTACCTGTGGGAAGGAAGGTGGGAGAGTAATGCGTACAGCCGTAGATCGACCATCTGGTAGCCAAAGAGGGATCTCGAAAAGTGATCTGTATGGTCAGGGACAAAAACTTAAACCGTGTCAACAAGACAGCCAGCAAGAGAGGCTGTGAGACTCACTGGTCGCGGTTCAGAGGCCTGCAAGAGATGATACGGGACAACAAGTCTGTGACTTGCGGTCCCCTCCTGTAGTCAGGGGGGAAAAATCAGGTGAAAGCCTGCAAGCATAAGACAGACAGTGATAGCAAGCACGAACGACGGCATACCCCTGAGCTGCACCAGATAGCGTATATCCTTGCATTGATTCAGGGATGATCCACAGAGGAGAGCAAATGGAGCCTTGCGTCGTAAGTCAGACAACAGGCCGGCTTGACCGAAAACCGATGTATACAGATCTCCAGAAATATCGAAAGCCGTTGCTGTCAAGAAGCGACTGAACTTGGTGCCTCAGTCAGCAGTGTTCTTTTGCTGCTCAACCCCAAAGCCTGCCCTTGACTGCAAAGGTCTTGCAAGTTGACCAAGCTTCAGCTACTTGCGTGTCCGACGTGCGCCGTATAGTTACCTATATGGCTAGCAAATTATACGTGCCTCAGCAGTGTTTTGTGTGGCACCAGTTTGCGTCAGGCAGATGCAGCAGTCCAATGATTGCACATATCAGCCAAGCTGGGTTGGGTCGAAAACAATTGGCCCACCCGCCCTGCCTGCAATTCTTCTGACAGCCCCAGCCCGTATTAATACAGCTCTGATTTGTGGCTTGTATGACTTGCTTTAGCTATCCCTGATTCCTAATTCAGCACGTCTCTGTTCTGTTCATTGAACCAAGGCCTCATGCAGCTCTGCATAGTGGTGCGCTCCAGTTGCGCACTGACATTTCACTTCATACAGGCTGGCAGCCTAAGTTGAGGAAAGCTTAAGCTTGCTGCAATTGACATTTCTCAGTTCAGATCTGACATCAACGATGCCACAAAATGCTGCACAGAGCATCAGCACTGAGTGATGAGCACATGGCTATTTGCCATGTGAGCTTAAACAAAAGGGGAAATGCAGTCGATTTATGGGAACATCACAGCTGACAGAACAAATGCATGTACAGCAGCCAGTGCTGAATGGGCTATGCAGTGCCATGCTGCCTATAGCCTAATATGCAAATGGGTAGCAAAGGGTGTGTCAGCAGTCCTGCTGATCTGCCACTGCTGAGCATTGCTCTATTGTTCAGCACAACAGGCCTCATGTGTGGTGATGTTGGGATGCTGTGCTTCAGCTTCAACTTGCCAGCCAGACACTCTGCTGAGGTAACAATGGCAACTCGTTGAAGATCTGCCTGCCCCATTGTGTATGCCTTGGTGGAGAACCTGAGAAACCTCAGGTTCTCCACCAACTGCTGGAACTTGGCTGCATCCATCCACTCTTCACTCAACAATTCCCCAGTACCTGTGACAGCCAGCAACGCTGTTGCAATCAACATGAACACTCAGATAGATGCTACAGCAACTATTGCAATTGCATACATGCCGTCATGATGAACACAGCAGGTAGGCCTATTGCAGATTTGCACAGTGGGGGTACTGCAAAGGCTCTGATGTTCTCACCTGAAGATGAGCAAATGTTGACCACAAAAGTCACCGGTGCGACATTCTCTTGGCCTGCACCAGTCCTAGGCTGAAAGACAGCTGATATCAGTACAATGGCCCAAGCCTCACCAGTGCATGCTCTGGCTTCCAGACTCCAGCCCCTGCCTGCTTGTGTTGACAGTGAACATGAGCTTCCTTTACAGATTGGCAACCCATATGTTGATCTGTCAGTGTCATCACCACAGAGCACCTGCTGTACAGTGTAGTCCACCAGCCGGTGACTATTCAGCTTATCGTGTGGAATGCAACCCATGATGAACCTTTCTGGGTCAAACGAAGGTCCCATCAACTCAGCAGTGACAGCAGCAGAGAAGCCGGTGTTGTCATTGCCCCTGCGCAGGCTGATATTGGTATGGAAGTGTGACAAGCCGTCAATATGCGATGCCCCATCCGGTAGCTGCCTCCTGTACCCGTCCGCACGAGTGCCAGGTGATTCTGGGCTGGCCATAGGTCTTGCAACTGATGACACATCTGGACATGAGGGGGTTGGATGGGAGGACGAGGATTCTGAAGAAGCTGACATGGACCACACTGAGTGAGCTGGCTTGGCTTGCACAGAACTAGGCTGGACTGCTGCCAGCCCAGCCTGTTGGTCTGAGACCAATGTTGATGCATGATGCTCTTGTGTTGCAAGAGCATCATCATCTGCAAGTGCAGGCTGTGCAGCTGCTGCAGATGCTTCTGCTTGACATATACACAGCTCCTCAGATGCTGCTGCAGGCAGTGAGCAGGCTTGGTGTGCATGCCTAGGGCTACCTACAGCACCTGAAAGAGACAACTCTGCAGTGTCTATGATGTGGTGTGCTGGATGGCGATTGCAGCAAGCTGTCTGAGCATGCCCAAGCTGGGTGCACTGGAAACATGCCAGAGGACGTTCTGGGATGCAACTTGACTCAGCTGTGCCATCATTGCCGTTAAGCAGCGCCTGGTTGCAAGGACAGCAGTTGCTTGCCATGAGAGAAGCTGTCTCAGTAAGGATTGATGCACCTGCTGCAGCACCATGCCAAGTTGTCATGCCTGTGCGGCAATCACAAGCAATCTCCACATGTCGCCACGTTACAGACATCTGAAGTGACGTGCAGACTGATGACTGCTGTTGTCGTATATTCATCAACAGGTGCAGTACCTGGTTGACACAGTACAGCTGCAGAGTCTGCTGCTGCTGCTTGAAGCGGCGTACTGTGCTGAGAGGGCTGCTGCGTATTGCTGAGGGAGCAGTTTGGATTCAGAGGCATTGCGTACTGCTTGAGCTCAAGAAACTGTATGCCCTTGCTGCTGTGCAGCATAAGGGTGGAAGGAGGAATGAGAGCAAACAAAGGTTGGGAGATCTGTCCCCTGATGCTAGCATACTTGAAGTGGAATCCCTGTAAACACACCTGCAACTGCTGAAGCTTGCATTACAGAAGTCAAGTACTGGGAACTGTACAGCCCAAATGAATTGGAGCTCAGTGATTGAGGCTTAGGTAGAGACTAACAAGGGACTGAGAATCACTTCAGCAAGGGACAGTGCCTGTAATTATGGGAAACGCAGTACATGCAAGGTGCATCACACACTTGAAATGAGGCATACCTGCAGAGAGAGTCCCTGGGTGCAGGGATGGGGAACAACTGTGACATAGTTCATGGCATCTGCCAGAGCATCATCTACATCAGTGCTGTCTGGACACCCATGTACAACTGCATCAATGACATGATAAGGTAGGCATGCAGGCTGGCTGTGTAAAGCAGCAGTGCTAGTGCTGCGGCGGTTGCATGAAACTTCATGGAAGCAACTGACTGCAATAGGCTGAAGCTCTGATACCAGGCACAAATCTCACATACAAATGCCAACCAGAGCGCAACATACTCAGAAGTTGCTGGTCTGCTGTCTCGGTGATAGACACAGCCATTGAAGTTGGCAAGTCTGTGGAAACAAAGATGTCATCATCACCGCTGTCACCTCCGATTTCACTTGTGCCTGCAGTGTTGTGCTATGTCTTGCAGGAGGACCAACATAATATGATCTTGTCAAAGGCTCGCTGACCTCCAAACAAGTCAATTTCAGCAAGTAACTCTGCTTGCTGACCCCAAAGGAACCTCCAAATCTGCAACACTCATCATCTGGTGTAGCTTCTGGGTTAACACACCAGCAACATGCAGTTTGAAGCAGAACTGGTTGTAAAATTACTGACTACCCACCCGTAGACGATAACCATGTGTGGAGGTGTATGACAGCAAATGGTGTCCTTCTGCTGTGAACCCCAACAGAATGCAGCCTGCGGCACAGAAGTGCCGTCATTTAGATGAAATTTCCACCTCATTCCGCAAGTCAAGATGCGGACGAGCCTTGCCTAGCAGACGATTTTGGTTGTCCACTACAGTTTCCACAGGAAACTGAAGGCGAGCCGGAATCTGCGTGCTCAAAACGCGTCGTCAGCTCTCGTGGCACGAAACAGCAGCCTATTTTCGCTGCCAACTGCTTTACCCTGGTAAAAATATTTCGATGCTTCTCTCCTAGCTGTTGAGAATGAAGCCTGTGTACGACATTACAGCTCTTGGCATTCCACATCCAAAAAAGGTGTCACATCTGAGGCAGCTGAGCTGCGAAATAAGTTGCTGTGATGTCATCAATGAAGCAATTTTGGTCAAAGCTCTTGAACTCGAAACAAACAAGCTTGTTGAGTCCAAGTTGGACTGTCCAACTGTGAGAAGGTGCGTAAGGGGCCATGATCAAATCGTCAATCAGCAGTGCGGAAAAATACTCTGGCAACATCGCCTGGCCTTGTCTCAAAGGCTAGAAGCAGCAGTCCATGTGCTGGCGTGTTGTGTCGTCCAAGTCTTGCAAAGCCTGAGAAGAAACATATGTTCTTCCATCTCAACCTGAACAAGGACATCGAAATAGAGCCCAGGTTCTTTGGTCCTCGGCTTCAAGAGATACTCAAACAGAAAGTGACATCAGAGGTGAAGATTGCCTACGTGCTCTTTTGCTGCAGAGACTGACCAGATTTAGTATGGTCCGACTGCTTGCCCACAGAGTATGGCTTGCTTTGTTTGAGCAGCACTTCTTGTATCCAGGTAGAAGGCAC
>JAABUO010008375.1_pt1 | contig 11697 bp, 12 predicted proteins | sample 5559291 | NCBI WGS metagenome assembly JAABUO01 (sample SAMN10711878, study PRJNA513372) | rock metagenome | isolation source: Antarctica rocks | place: Antarctica: Victoria Land, Finger Mt sud | reverse complement strand
GAACAGTGGTATCCAGGCTGGCACGCGAAGTGGGGAGGGGAAGAGACGACACTGTCAGAGGGGCCGGACGTGTTTCGCACAGTCACGCTGTCGGCACGGCAACGGCGAGGCTCCACTCAAAACAATGCTCTGGAGCTGCGTTACGAGCCGGAGGCGTTTCGAGTGGGTTTGTACGCACTTTGTCTCGCACTGGGGGCGGCGTCAGTGACCGCCGCCGCCGCTGTGCAGGGGAAGTTAGGCCGCCGTGGCCTCCGAGGAGACGGGCGCTGAGGGCGCGGCCTTTGCCGCCGCCAAGGCCTCATCCTCCGTCGTGTAGACGCCAAAGATCGTGTTCAGGCGCGTGATCTGGAGCATCCGCTGGATGGCGTCGTTGCAGGCGGCCAGGTACAGCGCGCCGTCCACCGGGCGCAGCCGTTTCGTCGCCGACAGCAGCGTACCGAAACCGCTGCTGTCCATATAGGTGACACGTGCCATGTTGATGACGATGGCCGATTTGTTCTGGTCGATGACCGCACTGACTGCTTCTTTAAACTGCGGCGTCGTGTAAATGTCGATCTCGCCGACGACGTCCAGAACAGGGACGCCCTCCCGCTGTCGCAAACTGGTCTCGATCCGCATGGTCTCCATGAATCGGTCTTCTCCTGACGAATGGCCGAGGCTAGGCGGCGTTGTCTCGGGATGTCTCCGTTTTATTTACCCAACGTGCCGGAAAATAAACGGAGAAAGGAGCATCACATCGAGCGTGACGGAGATGGCCCAGTGCGCGAGGAATCCGTAGACGAACGAGCGCGTTCTCAGGGCCAGGATGCCCAGGATGATCCCACCGGGGAAAGCGCTGAGTATCTCGGCGAGAGGCTTTGCCGCCTGTGGATCGAGCGACCAGTGCAGGAGCATGAACGCCAGGGCCTGGAAGACGACCGCCCCGCCGCTGCGGAGCCAGGTCTTCTGCAAGCCGAACAGCAGAAACCCCCGAAAAAAGAACTCCCACCCGAACATATAAAAGCCCGTGAACAGCTCGTAGTAGAGCAGCGCACGGAGGTTCACGGCGTTGTGAGAGAACACGACGCCCAGCCCGGAGAGATACCAGTGGGAGAGCCGGCCGTCGAGGTACTGCCCCTGGAACTGGGCGCGCAGACGAGGGATGCCCATGACGACGGCCAGGATCAGCACCATGCCGGCCCAGGCGATGCCGGTCCACTTCAGCCCGAGCCGGCGGTCGCCGCGCGTCATCCCGAACTGGCTCGGCTCCTGCTTCAGCACCAGGAGGATCACGGCCAGCGGCACCCAGAGGCACAGCCCGATGTTGACGAGCCAGTACGCCTCGGACGATTTCGGGTCGGCGTTGGTCAGGAAGAGGTAGGCGGCGATCAGCGAGCCGACCAGGAACGTCACCAAGCCCGTGCCACGGTCCCCTTCGCCCCTGTGGCCCTCGCCCCGGCGGCCCTCCGCAGGGGGCGGCTTGGCTGCCCGCGTCTTCGTCGTCATAGGGGGGCAAAGTTCGACGCCCGGTGCCGCGTTCCCTGCCTCTCGACTCCTGTTTATTTCGGCTTCAGGCTCAACTCCCAGGTGCGCCCGAACTGGGCGATGTTCTGGTTGACGACGTGCTCGTCGCCCATCAGCTCGTTATAGCGCTTCTGGCTGACCAGGAAGCCGCCGTGCCAGGAGCCGTTGCCGTCCATCAAAACGTTGACCTCGGCACCCTCGTGGGCGGTATTCGCCGTGTCATAGGCGACCAGCGAGCCGTAGGTCGTGTGGAGCAGGGCGATCTCGGTGCGGTACAGATAGGACGTGTGGTATTTGATAAACGAGGTCGGGGTCGCATCCAGCGGGATGGTCGCACCGTGGTAGGCGCTGATGTCAAGGTCGGTGTAGCCGCTGTCGGAGGGGCAGTGCCATAGCTCCTGGTTGCGGATGTACGGCGCGAGGATGTCAACCAGCGGCGGCATGGTCTGCACCTGGCTGTAGTAGGCGGTGGATGCCCAGATGTTCGGGTTCGTATCCACATCGGACGGGTCGGTGCCGGCGGGGTAGAGGTCGTCGCTGTCCTGGGCGTACAGCGAGATCGCCAGGCCGATCTGCCGGAGGTTGGACACGCACGCCGTCTGCCGCGCCTTGCCTCGGACGGAGAAGAAAACAGGCAGGAGAATCGCCGTCAGCAGCGCGATGATGCTGACGACGACCAGAAGCTCGATCAGGGTGAAGCCGCGCCGCGATCTCATGGGCAGTCGTTCTTTCAGAGCCGTGCCAGGTACTCACCGAGCCGGGCGGCGTACTGCGGGAAGGCGATCTCGGGGTCGGCCAGGGCGGGCACCCACCGCTTCTCCCACTCCAGACTCAGCCAGCCGTTATAGCCACCACCCTTCAGCAGCCCCAGCATTGTCTCAACGGGGATGTCGCCGTCGCCCAGCAGGCAGTACGTCTCGCGGGGCCGGCTGTCTTTGACGTGGGTCATCTTGACATACGCGCCCAATGCGGCGAAGGTTTCTTGGGGCGTCTCGCCGTGGCGGTAGGGGTGATGCAGGTCCCACAGCACCCCTACCTGGGGGTGATCTGATGCTTGCCGCAGCACTTCGGCCACCTGTGCCCCCGTCGAAAAAGCATCGTGCGTTTCGAGCACGACCGAGACGTCTGCCTGCTGTCGCTCCGCGTAGTCCGCTAAAAAAAGCAGGGCATCGGCGGCGCGGGCGACGCCCGACGCCCGCGCCTCGCCGTCAGGCAGCGCGCCGCCGAAGACGCGGACACAGGGCGCACCCAGCAGCGCGGCCAGATCGATCATCCGCTTCCCCTCGTCCAGCGTCGACGCGCTCGCCGCCCCCTCGGGCGCGGCGAGGGCGCAGGAGGAGTCCAGGGCGCACACTACCAGCCCGGCATCTTCCAGCGTCCGGCGCGTGTGCGAGGCCGCCGCGTCCGTGCTGAACGCGGGGGCCAGCGTCACGTCCAGGTCCGGCCCCAGCCCCCGCAGTTCGACGCCCTCGTAGCCGTAAGCGGGCAGACGCGACGCGATCCGGTCCAAGGTCCAGTCGGGGCACCCGAGTGTCGAGACGCTGAGCTTCATGCGGAACAGTTCGCCGGCAAGCGGCGCGTTTCCTGCCGACAAAAAAGGCCTGCCGGGTGGCAGGCCTTTCGTTCGGTCTCTTCAGCGCGCGCGGCGGTAGTAGTGCCGGTGGCTGCGGTAGTAGCGGGCGCGCTGGTCGCGCCTCGACTGCTCCTGCGACTGGTGGTGCCGGTCGCTCTCGTAGCGGTTGGCGGAATAGGCCGCCGCGCCCGCACCCAGGATCGTGGTGGTCTTGTCGTGGTTATGCAGGCCGTACAGGGCGGCCGCGCCCCCCAGGATAGCCCCATTGCGCCAGAGGTTCTTGTTCTTCTGGTCGGCATGGGCCGCCGGGGCGATGGCCGCAACAGCCACTGTGGCCGCCAGGCCCAGTATCGTCAGTTTGCTCGCACGTTTCATGGTTTGATGTCCCTTCCTTCATACGCCTGCCCGCCGGTCAGCGGGGACGGCAGTTGATCGGCCTCTGTTTTGGAAAGACTGACGTGGACGACATTTTGTTCCACGCGGACGACGCGGTCGGCGTGGACAAAGCCGCGCTTGGCCGAGAACAGGCCGTGGCCGAGCACGATGCCGCGGAAGACATCGACGCCCTCATCGGCGACGACCTCCACCACGCTGCCGAGGTCGCCGTCGGTCCCGCGCACGGTCATGCCGCGCTCGATCAGAAGATAGCTCCCAGCTTCCATACTTGAAAATACCCGGCGGGTCCGACGGCCAAACCCCGGCGTTGACAGCCGCCATGCCGGGGGCGTATAATAAAGCGTTCCGCACGGACAGGTGCCGGAGTGGTCATAACGGAACTGTCTTGAAAACAGTCGGGGGGGCAACCCCCCCGTGGGTTCGAATCCCACCCTGTCCGCCACGGCCAAAGCGAAAATAGTAGCAGAAACGTAGTCAGCGTTACCCTTCTCAACAGGGTAACGCTGACTTTTTTGTTCAACGTTTGACAACGACGTCAGAATCTGTTTTTCTTGCACTACGGGATGAATCGGTGGTGTCAGTTGCGTTCAGTTCTCTCACTTCTCCCGATGCTTCACCGCTCTGTGAGAGCGATTCCATAGCCGGTTAGTCGCGCTCAGTCCGTCCACTCAATCCCTTGCCTTGATCCATTAACCGGAAAAACCATGAAGCACAAACCGTTGAACAAGCCCGCCGCCATCGCAGCAACTCCGGCGACAGAGGAAGATACCCACCGCCTGGTCGGGCAGCATGCCCATCGCCTTGGGCACAAGGAGGTGACGCTGGAGCAGATCTCCTGGCAGGACGCCGTCAAGGACTTCCTGCGCCAATCGCTCAGCACGAGGGAGCCGAAGACCCAGACCTACTACCGCCTGAACCTGGAGCGCCTGGCACGGTGGGCCGAAGGCGAAGGCATTGCGCTCGCTGACTTCCGCGTACGGCACCTGCGGGAGTACATCGCCGTGCGATCCGAGCAAGGGACGGGGCGCGGCAGCGACGGCCGCGTGAGCGACCGTACCCTACGGGCGGACGCCATCTGCATTCGCGTCTTCTTCCGCCACTGCGCGTCGGAGAAGTACATCCCGCGCGACCCGTTGACTGACTACTCGGTCCCGAAGGCGGCCAAGGCGTTCGTGAAATGCCCTTCGGACGACGAAGTAAGCAAGCTGCTGAAAGCCGTCCCCGTGAAGTGGTCGCCTGCCGCCAATCCGGTCGCCTGCCGGATGCCGGCGAAGGCCCGCACCTTCCTGGCCCGACGCGACTATGCCATCCTTGCGGGCCTGGTGGAAACGGCCGCGCGGATCGGCGAGATGCTGTCGCTTCGGCTGGAGGATTACGACTGTGAACGCATGCAGATCACATTCCGAGTCACCAAGACGGACCGGCCACGCACCGTGCCGATCAGTGCCGACTGGCAAGAGACGGTGGATGCCTATCTGCGCGCCCGCCCTAAATGCGACAGCCCGCTCCTCTTCATAAGCCGAACAGGGCAGCCCCTCAGCGTGACCTCCTACGGCTCGCAGTTCCGCCACTATGCCGATTTCGCCGGCGTCACCGGCTGGTCTCTCCACGGCCTGCGCCACTACGCGCTCTCGCAGATCGCGCGGGTAGACGTCCTCGCCGCTCAACAGATTGCCGGCCACACCAGCCTCGTCGTGACGCAAGGTTACCTGCACACCGGGGCGGACCAGGTACGGGCCGCACACGCCAAGGCCGCCCCCCTCTCGCGCCTCCTGGTAAACCGGAGGTTGGAAACTGCGGCGCGAAAGCGGCTCGTATGAGAGGCATCGTTTCAAGGCTGATGAAACACGTCATGAGAAGAAGGAAGGGCGAAAGAGACTTCCGAAGTCACTGAGCCAAGGCTGATATGCTGCCTATGCAGTATCCTGTGGGATGCACCAGAGTTTGCCTTAAAGAAGCGCTTCAATATGTTGGTCACATCCCTTTGTATCCCTTACGCTGCACCCGCTCCCACCCCTTTGTCCTGATCGTCACCGGCTCGTGTATGATCTTCGGTCTAGAGTTATCCACCGATTTATCCCCAGGATGGGTACGTGCTGTTATATTTTTGTTTCTGCTTTCTTTTGTTGTATTCGGTTTTGCGTGTTCCCTTTTGTGTAGTCCGCTGCCGCTCCCTCCACCCTCCGCCGAAGTTGCCAGGCGGTAGTACAGCCGGCCCAAGTGACGCCGCCGTTCGGCGGGCGTATTCAGGAAGTTTCCCGCCCGATCAAGCACGTCAATCAAAGCGGCCCGCACCAGCGCATCCACGGCGCGGGACACGGCCCCGCTTGCTCGCCCTGTGCGGCGCATGAGCTGGCCCTGTGTCAGCCAGTCTTTCTCCTTCCGCTGCGCCGAATCAGGCCCATCCTGCCAGCCGAGCGTCTGGCGCACGACGACAAGGAGTACCCGAAGCTCCGTATCCCGTAGCATCGGCATCACCCGGTCAAGCAAACCATTCGGCACAGGCGTCATGCCGCCAGGAAAGGCTGCAAAGTTACTTCTATCAGTCCACAGCAATTTGGTCGGCTTATCCATATAGCGTCGTTAGGGGTAGTGGTCCTGTCAAGGGGCAGTAGTCATGCACTTGCGCCAGCGTCTCCGGCCTCATTGGCTCCGCCCTGTTGCGCCCGCACGGCCATCGGCGCTTCGTAGTCGCCCTCAATCGCTGCGGCCAGGTAGCGCGCCGGGTTCTTTGCCGCCCGGTGAGGCATCCACTCCGTCTGGCGACGTACTACCGCGAGATCAAAGTGACCGAGAATGTCCAGCGCCTGGCTTTTGGACATCCCCTGCTCCGAGAGCTTGTCGTAGAGCTGGCGCTTTTCCTCGGCCACTTCCGGCAGATCATCCTCAAAGGCAGGAGGCCCCCACCCCATCCGGCGCGCGATGTCGGCCTCCACCTCTGCGCGGGGCGTGGCGTACCGCGCGCGGCTGTGGGCGATCAGCACGTCCCGGCCTGCCCGTGGCTCTGTGAGAACCGTTTGAGCAGTCGCCGCCGGTGCTTGTGGCATCTGATAGCTGCCCAGGAGTTGCCTGCCCGGCAGGTACGCATCCAGGCCGCTCTGCCGGTTCAGTTCTGTCACCAGCGACTGCCCACGCCACACGCGCCGGGACAGCCTGAGCATCCGGGTGCGGGCCTGGGCGTGAGACGCCTGCATCGTCCCAGCAAGCTCGGGCAGGGTCGGCTGAACGCGGCCATTGGGCGAGAGGAACGTCAGCAGCAGCGTGAGGTCCCGCAGCTCGTCAGGCGGCAGAACGCTCCACAAGCCCGACGTTCTGAGAGCGGGCGTCAGCAGCAGCCGGGCAGCGGGCCGAAATGCCCCCCCGGTCCCCTGCTCGCTCTTGTACTGCTCGATCACGAACGGAAAGTCAGTGTCCAAAGTCCCACTATTGTCTAAAGTCCCACCATGACGATGTTCACTTCCTTGCTCATCAGGACGAAGTGGGATCATAAGCCTGTTGTGTGTGGATAAAAATGGCTGTATCTCCGACAACATCAAATCGTGAGCGCCTATATGCGCCAGAAGTTGCTGGAAATAGTTGGGGCTGTATCCTAGCCCTGCACACCGCCGCGTCGGCCATCACCGCCCGTGCATCCCCCTTTGCGGTGGCACAGCGTCGGGGCCGCTTCGCCGTCGGCGACTTGATCCCGAAACAGGACAGGCTCGCGGCGGGCGCGGCGGTGTGCGTTTCTATGAGTTATTCTTTTCTACGGCTTATACTTTTCACAGGATAGCTCTTCGGCAGCACGCGCCGCTTGTCCGTCCTGCGGTTGCCCGGCGATGAGCCAGACTAGCGGAATATCGTTCCCCAGCCGCGTCAAAGCCCGCTCTAGACGGCTGCGGTCACTGAAGCGCAGGAAAGGCCAGTCGAGATCTGTCAGCGCATGATGCAAGAGCCGCGCCAGATGGCTGCATAGAACCGCTTGAGAATGAATCTGCGACAGGTGATGAGAAGAGATGCCGGACGCGCCTTGTGCAGGGGTAAGCCCAGGAGTATCCAGAGCAGGGTCACGAAAAAGAGGTCGGTTCATAGGACGTAAGGCTACAGATGGAATGGGGGTGGGAAGTTCCTGCGTCTGACCGCAACAGTCTTATTGCTGCGGCAGGAGCAGGCTGAACAGGAGCAACAAGAGTGGCAGAAGGAGCGCACCAAAGACGATCTCTTCCGCTGCCGACCCTGTGACAAGGCGACGGGCAGGCGGCAGCAGGTGCCACCGGCCTTGTTTCGGATAGAGGAACGGTATGCCGCTTCGAGTGCTGGCGTCCCCCAGAAGATGCGAAAGCATCCCAAGCGCCAGTGCAAGCGCCGGCCTCCACCCGAGCCAGAGCATCGTCGGGAGACCCAGCCAAACCCAGAGCAGCGCGATCCCCGCGAGCGAGTGCAGCGGCCCCCGATGACCAAGTTCCCGCGACAGAACACGGGCAGGCCACAGGAACGGCTGGAAGCGGCGTCCCAGTCGCAGGTACTTGATCATGGAGCGCGTAGCATCCAGGTCCGGCAGCAGCGCACCGAGGGCTGCACACCCGACGAGCAGGCCGGGGCTGCTGCCGTCTTGAACGGAGAGTGGCCCGACGGCTCCGGGGATGACCCGCATCAGCCAGACGGTGCTGACGCCCAGGGCAATATGAGTAGGGCCGGTCATACCACCGTATTCGTGAATGTTTTCATTGGCGACGCTTCGTTAGCTCTGTTTGTTTCCTTTCGTTCCAGACTTCCTTCTTGTTCCAGACTTCCTTCCACACCCTGGCTCTGCGCTAAGCACGATGGTCAGATTCAGCACATGCCTCTTTTGCGGCTTCGACAATGGGGACTGCCGGTTTTCAGGCAGATTCTCAGGCAAATAGTTGGTAATGGCATGGCTTGAAAGAAGCCGGCCTCGATCTCGCTTCGCCACCCTCCTGGCCCCTGCTTCCTGAGCATTACCAGGCTCCACCTCGCGAATGGAGCGGAAGAACTCCGGGTCAATAGCCCACTTGCCATTCGGCTTTAGGCGTACTCCCAGCCTCTGCTGGATGAGTAGGCTCACAAGCTCCTTGCCGTCCAAAAGGACAACCGGAGCCAGTGAAGACGCCTGAGCCGCTTCCTGAGCCACGTGCGAAAAGCGCGATGTTGTGATGAGAACGCCTAGTCCTACTCCTGCTCGCAGGATGCACCCCCGCAGCTCATCCACAGTCCGCTGCTGCACCGCAAGTTCGTCAAATTGCTTTACCTGGATAATGCACCGAGGTCCTGCCTGGCTTGCGGTCGTCGCTTGCTGCCTTGGTGATGTTGCTTCTAAATCCCAGCCTCCGCTTCGGTTACGGCCGACAAATTCCCTCCGTCCGAGCAGGCGAACATGGCGATACCCCTGACGCTCAAGAAGCCGAGCGATGACCAGCAAAAACGCGGAATACGGAAGGGCGAGCAGTTCTTCCCGGACTAGAGCAGAAAGGCGCTCTGTGGCAGGCAAAACAGTAAAGGTGTTGTCTGAGTTCATAAGGTGTTGTCTGAGTTCATAAGGTGTTGTCTGAGTTCATCTTGAGGCGAGTGTTATGTAGATTCGTAGAAGGTTGTCCCCTTCAAAGCAAGTAGCGGCTGTTCTCTGTTGCCGTTCTCGCATTAATCCCCGTGCGAACGGTTTTCACCTTCCGTTCCTGGTGAGAGGGACCAGTCGCCGGGGCTGGCGTTGAGCCACTCCACGCGCCGACGCCCATGAACGTCAAACGCACTTTCCGGCAAACATCCGCCGCAGGAGCAAAGCCGGCAGCCGGACCGCTCTGGGTAGCAGCCATCCGGGGAAAACAAGTCGCGGGGTGCAAGCGGCTTCTTCAGCCCGGCAGAGAGCGCATCCGTCACCGCCTGCACGAGCGCGTGGGAGGAACTGGTTTGGCCGTTGATGAGCCGGCTGATCGTGGACCGGGATACGCCCACGTCGGCAGCGAGGCGAGCGCGTCCCTGGAAGCTGTAGCGGCTGATATGGACCATGACAGTCTGCACCCGGTTATGAAGCCGTGGCCGGGCTGGCAGGTCGCTCTTAGGAGCGGATTGATGAGGAGCGGATTGATGAGGAGCGAATTGATCCTGTGGATCGGGCAATTGAGCCGCCTTGATAGAGTGCGGTGCAATGATAGAGTGCGGTGCAATAGGTGTCGTGGGAAGAGCCTCCTTGTTGGTCATAGCCTCGGTATGCTTAGGCGGGTTAGTGAAGTCATCCTGCCAAACATAAACCGAACATGCAATCCGCGTTGCGTGGCGGCAGTCATACCAATCATGATTGCGCCAACCTCACCTCATGGGTTTGTTCGTGGATGCCTGTCAGGCTTGGGACATGCTTCCACCTCCTCTCATCTCACTATCTGACGAAGCCTGTTTGGACGAAGAAAGTGCCTCTGATCGTCAATCCACACAGCACTTGCATCCCCGCTCAAATCGGCTAGATTCGAGTCGGCCCGCTGCCGCGTGTGACCTCGCCCTTCTGCCGAATGATCCGGCCTATCTTCCTCATCTGATGGAACTCTTTGCCCCGCAGCTTGATCACATCGGTCTGACGCTGGAGCAGCGTCAGGATTTTCTACGTGATCTGTCTCAACTTGCGGCTTCCGCTCTTGATGGTTATTTTTCAGACCATAGTGTAACCAGCCCTGTTGCTGACCTGAACATGCCCGCGTTACTCGCGAGGGACTCATAGGAAAGTAAGAAGCCAGAAAAACAAGCGGAAGAGCCTCGAATTGAGTCCTTTTATTCTTTAACTTCCGTTCTATGCCTCACCTGGCAATGCCTTCCTCTTCAGCTTCCTCACAAACCGCCTGCGTCCTCTACTGCCGTGTCAGCTCCGCCAAGCAGCTACGCGAAGGCGATGGCCTGCGCGGCCAGGAGCGGCGCTGCCGTGAATACGCGCAAAGCAAAGGCTATGAGGTGCTGCGCGTCTTTCACGAAGAAGGGTTGACAGGCAGCCTCCTTGACAGGCTCGCGATGGGTGAACTGCTGGCTTTTCTCAAAGAGCGGGGCCGGGAAACCGTGGTGGTCATTGAGGATCTGAAACGCTTCGCCCGCGATGTGTCCGTCCACTTCAGCCTCAAGCTTGCTCTGGATGCCTGCGGAGGCCGGTTGGAAAGCCCCCTGTTTCGCTTTGAGGACACGCCCGAAGGTCGCTTCATTGAAACCATTGTAGCCGCTCAGGCCGAACTGGAGCGCAACCAGAACCGACGCCAGGTGAGAAGCCGGATGCTCTCGCGTCTGGAAGCGGGCTACTGGGTGTTCGCTCCGCCGCCTGGCTACCGGTACGAACGCGACCCCGTACACAAACAGGTGCTGGTGCCGGATGACCGTGCCGAGCTGGTGAGCGAAGCGCTGGAAGGATTTGCGGCCGGGCGGTTCTCCGGTCAGGCGGACGTTGTTCGTTTTTTGTTGCGTGGCGGCTTCTTCGGCCCCGACAACAGGGTCACGTCTCGCCATCAGAATGTCGCGGGACGGATGCTGCGACAGGCCCTATATGCCGGGATAGTCGAGTACCCGCCGTGGAAGGTCACCCCGCGTGAAGGACGCCACCCGGCGCTGATCACCTGGGAGACGCACTGCCGCATCCTAGCGCGGCTGAACACGTCGCAGCGGCCGTACAGTCGCCGCGAAAAGATCCGTGAGGACTTTGTTCTTCGCGGCCTCATTTCTTGCGCTTCGTGCGGCCACCCTCTAACAGGGAGCTGGAGCCGCGGGGAGAGGCAGCGCTACGCCTACTACCACTGTCATTTCCGTGCCTGCGCTGAGTACGGCAAGACCATCCCCAGAGCGACGCTGGAAGAAGCGTTTTGCCGGGTCCTCATGAACCTGGAAACGCCGGAAGTCGTGATGGCAATGTTGGAAGTTCTGCTGACGGATCACAGCCGGCTGCGGCTGGTGCGGAGGGAAGCGGAACAGTCAGGGGCGGCCCAAGCTCTGAAAAGACTAGAAGGAGAGATAAATGTTTTGGCGGAGCGGATCGCCGCGACGGAGAGGGCGTCGGTCGCCTGCGCGCTGGAGCGGCGGATCGAAAAACTGGAAGGTGAGCGGATTGCACTTTTTCGCCGTCTGGCATTGGTGGCTGAAGAGGAACTCAGACAGGCAGCACAGAGTGCTGGAACGGCCTTTCTGGCTGTGCGTGGTGTGCTAAAAAGCCCCTATCAAAGCTGGAAATCGGGTGACGCGGTGCGCCGGCATTTGATTGGCGGGCT
>JAABUO010008374.1_pt1 | contig 11700 bp, 10 predicted proteins | sample 5559291 | NCBI WGS metagenome assembly JAABUO01 (sample SAMN10711878, study PRJNA513372) | rock metagenome | isolation source: Antarctica rocks | place: Antarctica: Victoria Land, Finger Mt sud | reverse complement strand
TGCGCCATTACTTCACGCAGGAGGCGCTGGGCTACTTCTTCGGGGTGTCCGATTCCACGGCCAAGCGGGCCATCGAGCGTGTGCTGCCGGTGCTCGAACAGCGGGGCCGGGACACGATGCGGCAGCCACCTCCGGCGCGGCGGCAGCGCTATGGGGTGGCCGAGGCGCTGCGCGCCTACCCCGAATTGGCGGATCTGGACGATGAGACGCGCGTGGTGGATAGCTTCGAGCAGCGGGTGCAGCGCCCGCGGGACCACCGGGAGGCGGAGCGGCACTATTCGGGCAAGAAGAAGGCGCACACGGTCAAGACGCAGGTGGTAGTCACCCTGGGCAACGGGGACGTGTGCGGGGTCACGCCCGGCGTGCCGGGGCCGGTGGCCGACCCCACGCTGCTGCGCCAGTCGGGGGTGCTGGCGCGGGCCACGCCGGACGACCCGCTCATGGGTGACCAAGCCTATCGGGCGGTGGACAACGTGGTCACGCCGCGCCGCAAGCCGCGCGGGCAGGAGCGACCCCCGGAGGACGTGGCCTTCAATCGGGCCTTCGCCCGCGCCCGCATCATCGCGGAGCACTCCATCCGCGACCTGCGCCAATTCCAGGCGCTCACGCTGCCCGACCGGCACCGGCGGCGGGGGCAGGAGCCGCGCGTGTGCGCCGTGGTCGAACTGCGCGCGCGCCGCTGCCGTCCGGGTCGCCGTGATTGGCGTCTGGCCGCGTAGGCCCCGGTCCACGGGGAGGGGGCTGTACATCCTGCCTCCTATTCTGAAGATGAACTAATGGCGAAGTCCGTACGCTCTGTCACGATTCGACAGAAAGCCTTGCTCAGACGACAAACCCTGTACAGCGTCCCATCTCCTACCGGCGATTGTTGGGCTGTTTCGCCGCCTCTGGCGACTTCGCCATCGGTATCAACTTCGCGGGAGACCCACGGTATGTCCAGGGCAATCGCATCTAAAATCACGTGGGGGTGCCCAACCCGTGGAGGATCTTGAGGAGGTAGCGGTGGTCCCAGCCGGCCTTGAGGCGCTTGGCCTTGATGCCGATGCGGGCGGTGCGCTCGCGGCGGAGCAGGGTGAGCGCGATGTGGCGCAGCACGGCGAGATTGTGGGCGGCATGGCCCGCGCGCACGCGGCACTCGTCCTCGCGGAAGGCGATGTCCAGGACCCAGTGCAGGCCGTTCTCGACGTCCCAGTGGCTGCGCATGGCCCGGTTGAGCGCCCGCGCCGGGGTGTGTCCGTCCAGGCTGGCGAGGTAGTAGCGCGTCTCCGCGCTGGTCTGGCCCCGACCCGCCGCTCGGCGCGCACCACCCCGAGGGCGCGCAACTCCGGCCAGGCGCCCTTGGGGTCGAGGTAGGCCAGGTGGGCGGGGTCGGTGATGGCCCAGGCCTCGCGGATCTCCACGCGCCCGTGCCCCCCGTCCACCGCCCGGTGGTCGTCGTGCGCGACGCCGGCGAACCCCACCGCCCGGGCGTCGGCGACGAGCGCCTGCGCGTCGGCGAACAGGCGCTTTTGGTTGCCCTTGAGCGCGCGCACATAGTCCCCGCCCCCGTCGACGATGGCCCGGGCGATGGTGGCGTGGCCGCCCATCGCGTCGATGGTCACGATGCAGCCTTCCAGCGCCAGCAGCCCAAGCACCTCCGGCAGCGCGCCCAGCTCGCTCGCCTTGTCCGCCACCGCCCGCTGCGCGAGCACCAGCCGCGCCCCGGTCGCCCACGCGCTCACCAGGCGCAACGCCGCCTTGCCCGCGCCCCGGTCGTGCGACCGCCGCGCCTCCTTGCCATCGATGGCGATCACCTCCGCCTCAATCCCCGTCGCCGCATGCACGCCCGCGACCCAGCCCCGGAAACACGCCGCGACGCGGTCGGGGTCCAGCGCCGCGAACACGCGCCCGAACGTGTCGTGCGAGGGGATGCCCTGCGGCAACTCCAGGAACGTGGACAGCCACGCCCGCTTCGCCTTGCCGAACTCCTCCACCTCGACCCACCCGTTGGCCCCACAGATCGTCGCACACAGCGCGATCGTGAGGATCGCGATCAGGGAATGGTGCTTCGTGCGTTCCACGCGCGGGTCGTCCAAGGCCGCGAAGTGTGCCGCGATACTCACATCCTGCCCCTGCCCCATACCCATGGCCAACGCCAGCCCCCTCCCCCGTGTGATGGCGAAACAAACCGCAGTATCACCCTCGCGCGCGCACGAGGCAAGCCCGGTTATTTAGATGCGATTGCCCTGCGGTATGTCGACATTTGATCCATGGGGAGCGCCAGCGCGTATACTCTATAGTGCGTGATGTATACCAGGGCCTGTGAATTGTCGGGCGGCCGAGCCCGTTTGCCGGCTCCCGTCGTGGATGGCGGGGGTCTGGGGGGAGGCATCTCCCCGGTTTCCCCCGGAGGCGCGCCCCAACGTCGGACCCGCGGCTAGGGTCCGGGGGACTAGTCAGCCAGGGGCGGAGGGGGCGAGAGGGGCGATGGCAACTTTTCACGAGCCCTGTGATGTATACACGAACGATAGACAGGTCGGACCCCACGGGGTATGATAGGGTAGTATATGCGGCGTAGGCGCCGCTAGCCGGCAAGCCGGTAGTTTAGGAGGCAGGGTCATGCTAGGCGGACATATCTACGAATTAGTCATTGTGTTGATCATCGCGCTGGTCGTCTTTGGTCCGAAGCGCCTGCCGGAGCTCGGCTCCTCGCTCGGCAAGGGCATCCGCGAGTTCCGCAAGGCTACCACGGACTTGCAGGACAGCATCAGGACCGATACGGCGGGCAACTTGCCGCTGGAGCAGCCTACCTACACGAACAACAGCTACAGCGCGCCGCAGCACACCAGCGCCGAATTTACCGCGACCGGCGCGTCTTCTTCGACATCGACGCCGCGCCAAGATGTTGAGCCGCGCGTTTAGCCCGCGCTGCCTGCACGCACAGCACGTTCGATACAGTTAAGCAAAGGCGCCTCCTCCTACGGGTTGGCGCCTTTCCTACACGGATAGATTCGATCGCAGTAGGCAGTAGAAGGTAGTTAGAGACGATGGCTAAGGCTCGCAATTTCCTGGCGCTCAACGATCCCGATCCGAAGGAAATGTCGGTCGTCGATCACCTTGATGAGTTACGCCACCGTCTCATCGTCTGCATCATTACTGTCGCGGTTGGCTCCGTCGCTGGATGGTTCGTCAAGATTCCGGTTTACCGAGGCCTCGTTGCACCCCTCCTCCCATATATGCACAAGTCTGGCGCGGAGCATGTCACAATCGTCCTTCCGTCCATCACCGCTGGGTTTACTCTCTATCTTAAGCTCTCTATAGCTGTAGGTATAATTCTCGGCTTGCCGGTGCTGCTATATCAAATATGGATGTTTATTGCCCCCGCCGTTTCACTGCAAGCACGGCGCTACGCTGTCCCATTTGTGCTAGTAGGAATTCTTCTCTTTCTGGTGGGGGGCACGGTAGGATATTTTATTTTCCCACGAGTCGTAAGCTTCCTCGTTAGCATCAGTACTGGTCTTGAGGGAGCGCAATTCTTCCTACCACTAGACGCATACGTCGCACAATTCGCGCTGGTAATGGTTATCTTCGGGGCCGTCTTTGAAATGCCCGTCGTACTAACGTTTCTAGCCATGATCGGTATCACATCTTCGCGTTGGTTACGCAGCAAACGCAAGTATGCTGGTATGCTCGGGCTCATCGGGGCCATGATTATCACACCGGGCGCTGATCCCTTCACCCCTTTCATCACTGCTGGCGTCGTCTACTTGCTCTACGAAGCGAGCATCATTTCTGTGCGGCTCCTCCATCGATAGCCAGGTTGACCTGCGATCGAATGCGATTGAAGTCGCATAGCACGCCACGGCGACTAAAGTCGCTTCAAAGCGTTTTTGCACCCTATAGGGCGAAACGTAACAGGTGCGTATAATTGCTAACGCGACACTTTAGTAGCTACTGTTTACCATGCGACTTCAGTCGTGGGCTTTGCCGTTGGAATATTGGAATAGATGATGCCGATTACCTTTGACTGCCCCCACGATGCGCTACACCGCGCCTGGGACAACAGCCTCCCCGCCGCCCTGGCGATCGAGCCCGGCGACACGGTGACCTTCACGACCGTCGACGCAAGCGACGGCGATGTCGCGTCTCCACCCTGGGCCACGGATCGTCCCTCGAAAAGTCGAGGCGTACAACGAGCCGACGGCGAGCGCGGGCACCCTATGTGCGGCCCCATCGCTGTGCGCGGCGTACGCCCCGGCGATACCCTGGTGGTCGAGGTGCTCGACATCGCGCCGCATGAGTGGGGCTGGACCGCCTTTCGCGCCGGGGGCGGCGTGCTCGGGGATGAGGTCACGGAGAGGGGCTTCGTCTACTGGAACCTGCGCGGGGAACGGGCTGTTCCGTGGGCGCCCGACGGGGCGGCGGCGCCGATGCCGGCGCGCGTGCCCATACAGCCGTTCTGCGGCGTCATGGGCGTGGCGCCGGCCGAGTCAGGTATGCGCAGCACGACCCCGCCGCGCCAGGTCGGCGGGAATCTCGACGTGCGTGGGCTCGTCCCCGGCGCCACGCTCGTCTTGCCGGTCGCGGTCGAGGGCGCGCTCTTCTCGGCCGGCGATGTGCACGCCGCGCAGGGCGACGGCGAGGTGTGCGGGACGGGCATCGAGTGCGGCGGCGCGGTTACCCTACGCTTCGACGTGCGGCGCGGCCGGCGTCTGGCGGCTCCGGAGTACCATGTCCCCGCCGTGCCACCCCCCGGCTCGCGCTACGGAACGACGGGCGTCGCGCCCGACCTGATGGAGGCGACGCGGGCGGCCGTGCGCGGCATGGTCGCCTACCTGCAGGCCGAGCACGGGTTGAGCTTCGCCGACGCCTATATCCTCTGCAGCGTCGCGGTCGACCTGTCCATCAGCGAGGTCGTGGACGCGCCCAACTGGGTCGTATCGGCGCTGCTGCCGCTCGACGTTTTTTGAAGCCTGCGGCTGCCCGACAATGCGCAGACCCTGGGGAGGGCAGTCGCAGGCTTGATGCGTGTAGGCGCGTTGGGTTCTAGGGCACCGGCAGCGCGGCTGGTCCCTTCGCCGGCGCCGTGCCGGCGAGATCTTGGTTCTTGGTGAAGAAGGTCTGCAGGATTTGGCGCGCCAGGGGGGCCGCGACCGCCGCGCCCTCGCCGCCGTGCTCGACCATCACGATGAGGACGATGCGCGGGTGGTCGGCCGGGGCCAGCGCGGCGAACCAGGCGTGCGCCTGGCGTCCGTCGCCGGACTGCGCTGTGCCGGTCTTGCCCGCGACCGGCCACCCGAATCCGACGAACTTGTCCACGGCCGTGCCGGCCGGCTCGGTCGTGACGCCGCGCATCGCACCCAGGATGTCCTTGATGTGCGCGGCGCTCAGGGGGAGCGTGCGAGCCACCGTGGGTGGGTAGTCGCGGATGACGGCGCCGTTCGGTGCGGTGATCCTACGCACCACGTAGGGGCGATACATCGCGCCGTTGTTGCCCAGCGCCGCGAGCATCTGCGCGGCCTGCAGCGGCGTTACCTGCACGAAGCCCTGCCCGATGGCCATGTCGACGGCGTTGCCCGGTACCCAGGGCTGGCCCAGTTGTGTCAGCGTGTAGTGCGGGTCGGGGATGAGGCCGGACGTCTCGCGCACGCCGACGATGCCCGTGGGCGCGCCGAAGCCCCAGGCGCGGGCGTAGTCCGGCAGCAGGTTGTGGTCTATGTTGTCGAGTTGTTGCCCGATCTGGTAGAAGCAGGTGTCGCACGACTGCACCAGGGCCTCGTGCAGCGACACGATGCCGTGCCCCTGCGGCGCCCAGTCATGCTTGGGGTATCCGGGCAAACCGTACCACGTGCCGGGGCCGGGGATCTGCGTGTCGATCGTGTCGTGCAACTTCTCCAGCGCCGCGCCAAGGGTCACCATTTTGAAGACCGAGCCGAGCGGGTACGCGCTGATGGCGGCGCGGTTGAGTAGGGGTGAGTTTTTGTCCGTGAAGATGGACGTGACCGCGGGGGAGCCGGAGGCGAACAGGTTGGGGTCGTAACCCGGCGTGCTAGCCATGGCCAGCACGGCCCCGTCGGAGGGGCGCAGGGCCACGACCGACCCGACCTTGCCGGACAACGCCTGCTCGACCGCCCCTTGCAACGTGGCGTCGAGCGTCGTGTGCACTGTCGCGCCGTCGCTCTTGGGGCGCTCTTTGATCGTGCGTATGGGGTACGCGTAGTCCGGCGCGGTCGCGATCTCGAGCTTCGCGCCGTCCTGCCCCGACAGGCTCTTGTCGGCCCAGTGCTCGAGACCGGCCTGCCCGTGGGTGGCGCTCGACCCGACGTACCCCAACAGCGGGGCGGCCAGCGCGCCACGAGGGTAGAGGCGACGCGAGGCGCCGTCGCGTATGTAGAGGCCGTTGTTTTGCTGCGCCTCCTGCACTCCCGGTGGCACGCTGTCCCACTGCACTGATGTCACCGTCGCGATAGGCACGCGCTCAGTCGGATGAGCGACCGCCCACGACACGTGGTACATAGCGCGGATCTGCGCGGCGGGCATGTGCAGCCAGCCGCTCAAGAAGGCCAGCAAGCTTTTCTCGCCATGGAGGATACCGCCGGGGACGACGTTGACTTCCTTCATCGAGCCCTGCACGGCCAGGCTGTTGCCCTGCCGGTCGACGATGGTCCCGCGCTGCGCCGATTCGTGGTAGTCGTTCTGCCCGGTGAGCAGGTGCACGAGGTGCGACCCGGCCAGGCCGTTGAAGATGAGGTCGGGCGTCCAGTCGATGCCCCAGCGCCCCTTGCCGGCGCGCAAGGGCATGTGGTACGTGTCGACGATAGGCCCGACGGCCGTGGTGGACATGGCCGCGGTGTAGGTGAGCACGGCGTGGTCACCCGTCGCGCTCATGGCGGTGATGGAGGGGCGCACGCCGGTGATGGTCGCCACGCTGGCGATGGCCGCGTAGCGATTGACGAAGGCCGTGCGCGAGATGGCCTGCTGAGCCGACGGCGAGAGGTCGCCGTACATGTCGGCGTAGCGCCCGGCCGCCCACGCGGAGAGGAAGTGTCGCGCGCGCTCGGCCGCTGGACCCGCGACGCCGCCCGTCGTCGCGGGCCGTGGCGTGGCGGTCGCCCGGATCGCGGCCGGCTGGCTCGCGCTCGCGGGCGGTTGTAGGACCGGCCTCAGCACATACGACCACGCCGCCCAGCCGGCGACGGCGAGGATTAACACGCCCAGGAGTCTTGCCATGGAGCACCTTCCAGCATCACCGCGCTGACAGCAGTAACGTGGTCCTTCAGGGCCACGTCTTCCTTAGCAGCAGGATACCGCCTTTAGCGGATAGGATATAGGGTGACAGGCAGGGCGTCGCTATACTACCAATATGCCCCGCTATAGCCATAACTATCGGAGAATAGCCATGTCGCTTCTAGGAAATCTCGCCAAGCAACGCGTCCTCAACCTGCGGGCGCTCTCGCCGCTCAACCGTGTGCAGCTGGTGATGCGCCTGCCCAGCGTGGCGCGCCTCTCAGTTCGCCTGCTGCGCGACCCGCGCGTGCCCGTGCCCGCCAAGGCCGCGACGCTCGGCGCGATCGCGCTCGTGCTCTCGCCGCTCGACCTCCCCGGCTGGGTGCCGGTGATCGGGCAGGCCGCCGATGCGCTGGTGATCGTCAACATCCTCGACGTCTTCATCAGGTCGGCGCCGCGCCACGTGGTGCAAGAGCACATCGTGGCCCTCGGGCTGCAGAACAAGCTCAAGATTTGACGCCCGACGCGCCCGACGCACAGGGCGGTCTCGACGCGCTGGCTTCCTTGCGCGACGGCGCCCGCGCGCTTGGGCTCGTCCTGGACGACGCGCAGCTGGCGCTCTTCGCCCGCTATCGCTACGAGCTGATCCTCTGGAACGAGCGCGTCAACCTGACGGCCATCATCGACCCCGCGCAGGTGCTGACGCGGCACTTCCTCGATGCGCTCACCGTCGCGCTGGCGCTCTCCCCGGCCGAGCGCGCCCGCCCGGCCCGCGTCATCGACGTGGGCGCGGGAGCGGGCCTGCCCGGCCTGGCCCTCAAGATCGCGCTGCCGCACTGGGAAGTGACCGAGCTCGACTCCGTGGGCAAAAAGACCCTTTTCGTGGCGCACGTCGTCGAGCGCCTGGGGCTGGAGGGGGTCACCGTGCTGACGGGGCGCTCCGAGGACCTGGCGCGGCGGAGGGAGCACCGCGAGCGCTACGACTATGCGCTGGCGCGCGCGCTCGCGCCGTTGCGCGTGCTGGCCGAGTACACGCTGCCGTTTTGCCGCGTCGGCGGCCTGACGGTGGCCATGAAGAAGGGCGACATCACGGCCGAACTCGCGGAGGGCCGCCGCGCGGTTGGGCAGGCCGGCGGCGCGATCGAGCGCCTTATCCCTGTGCCGCCACTCGCCGACCTCGGCGACGACCGCGTCCTGGTTCCGTTGCGCAAGGAGCGTCCGACGCCCCCCGAGTTGCCGCGCGCGGCGGGGACGCCGGTTAGGCGGCCGCTGTAGGGCCGCAGCAGCTAAAGCAACGGCCGCAGGCTCACCGCTTCGTCGCGCTCGGGGCCGACGGTGACGAGGGCGACCGGGACGCCGACGAGTTCCTCGACACGCGCGATAAAGGCGCCGGCCGCTCGGGGCAGATCTTCGGCGCGGCGCGCGCCAGCCGTCGATTGACGCCAGCCGGGCATCTCCTCGTAGATTGGCTCGCAGGCGGCGAGGTCGGCGGCCAGCGGCGGCACGCGGTCGATCCTCTCGCCGCGCAGGCGGTAGCCGGTGCACAGGCGCAGCGTCGGGAAGGTGTCGAAGACGTCGAGGTGGGTCAGGGCCACGGCCGAGTAGCCGTTGAGTCGGGCGCTGTAGCGCGCCGTCACGGCGTCGAACCAGCCGCAGCGGCGCGGGCGTCCGGTCGTCGCCCCGTACTCGTGGCCGATCTTGCGTACCCTGCTCCCCGTCTCGGCGTCCATCTCGCTCGGGAAGGGACCCATGCCCACGCGCGTGGGGTAGGCCTTGTAGACGCCGATCGTGCCGGTGAGGGCGGAGGGCGGGATGCCGGACCCGGCGAGCGCGCCGGCGACGGTCGTGCACGACGAGGTGACGAAGGGGTAGGCGCCCGCGTCGAGGTCGAGCAGGGCGGCCTGCGCCCCCTCCAGTAGCACCGTCTCGCCGCGGTCCAGCGCGTCGTGCACGACCGTCAGCGCATCGCCCACGTACGGGCGCAGGCGCTCCAGCGCCTCGACATAGCGGTCCACCTCCTCGACCGGGTCCACCGGGTCCGTATTGGGATTGGGCGCGTCCGGCGCGCCCGGCGCGCCGTCGTCGAAGGACCTGATGAGCCGCCGGGCGCGCTGCGCCGCACGCTGCAGTTCCTTGCGCCCGCTAGGCGAGAGCGCGTCGCAGACGCGCAGGCCGGCGCGCGCGGCCTTGTCAGCGTAGGCGGGGCCGATGCCGCGGCCGGTCGTCCCGATGGCGGCCTCGCCGCGCGCGCTCTCTTCCAGTAGGTCGAGCCGGCGGTGGTAGGGCATGATCAGGTGCGCGCGCTCGCTGAGCAGGAGGGACGAGAGCTCGACGCCGGCGGCGGCGAGCGTGTCCAACTCCTCGAGCAGCCCGAACGGGTCGACGACCACGCCATGGCCGATCACAGAGCGTACGCCGGGGCGTAGCGCGCCGCACGGCACCAGATGCAGCCGGAAGGTCCCCCGCTCCGTGACGACGGTGTGGCCGGCGTTGGGGCCGCCCTGGCAGCGCACCACTAGCGAGGCGCGCCCGGCGAGCAAATCGATGATATGGCCCTTGGCCTCGTCGCCCCATTGGGCCCCGACGACGGCGATAGCTGGCATGACGCTCCTTCACACGTATACGCCTGACGGATACACGCGGTTGACCTGCTATGACGTTTCGATCACAAAACGCCTATCAGTATAGCACGGAGCATAGCTCAACACGACGAATATGACATCCTCACATCCTCATCAACAGTATGATACGCATGATACGCCAATTCCAGGAGAGCACCCAGCGTGAACTCCTGCTGCGCTTCCGGCAGCCGACCCGTCAGCCGCGCGGCCTCGGGCACGACCTCTTTGAGCGGACGATCGTGGCGCATCAGCGGCGAACGGACACACATAGGCGAGGTTGTATTAGGGCCAGGTTGTACTAGGGCCGGGCGGGGCGCAGGCGCTGCCGCAGCTGCCGGGCGACGGGTATTTGCGCGGTCTCGAGCGCCCCGCCGCCGCTGCCGCCGCCGTCGCCGCCCGCGAGCAGGGTGTCGTACCACCACCAGACCTGGCGCGCGAGCGCGGCGGGCAGTTCGTCGCGCTGGAGCGTGACCTCGCGCAAGGCGAGCAGCGGCGCGAAACGCCGTGTGGATGGACCCAAGGGCGCGGGCGCGGGCGGGGCGCCGGCGCCCCATGTGTTGGGGACGACAGACACCTCGTCGACCAGCTCGGCGCACCACATGTGGTATGTGGACCGGCCGGCCGTGATCGTCGACGGATGCACCGCGAACACGAGCGGCGGGTCGACGCGTAGCGCCTGGCCGTCGCGCTCGAGGTGGTCGATGGTGAGGGTGTCTGTGACCATGCGGGTATGGTAGTCGATCCGCCCGGCGTCCCGACACATGCATAACTCATAAGTATGGGAGCAAGGGAGCAAGTCAGGGCCTGCGCATTGTCGGGGGCCGAGCCCGTCCGCCGGCACGCCGCGTGAATGGCGGGGGTCTGGGGGGAGGCATCTTCCGGGTTTCCCCCTGAGGCGCGCCCCAACGTCGGACCCGCGGCTAGGGTCCGGGAGACCAGTCAGCCAGGGGCGGAGGGGGCGAGAAGGGGCTTGAGCGACTTTATCACGAGCCCTGGGGAGCAAGTCAGGGCTCGTGAATTATCGTTAGCGCGCAGAAGTCCTGGGGTGAGCGGTGGGGACGCCACACCGCGCGGATGGGGTAGGCTGTTCCTAATGGGCGCGCCTGAGGGGGCGCGCACGAGCGCGAGGGGGACACGATGAGCCGGGTACGGGTGGTGATCTGTCGGGTGGAGGACGAAGAAGCGGGGGAACGGACAACGGAGGTGGCGCGGTTCGATCTGCCGGAGACCGATCTGAGCGTCAGGGAGGCCGGGACAGGGCGCGACGCGCTGGACGAGGTGACACACCAGCACGGGCAGGCGGTGCTGCGGGGGGTGCTGCAGGCGCAGGGGGAGGCGACGGATGCGGCGGCGGTGGGGGCGCACCGGCGTCGTTTTCCCCCCTGAGGCGGGGGTGCGTGATGGACTGGCGCCGCGGGAGGTGGCGAGCCGCGTCGGGCGGCTGACGCTGCGGCGCCAGCTGCGGGTGAGGAGGGTGGGCACGGCGCGGGAGGCGCACGCGACGCCGGGGAACGCGGCGCTGCCGCCGCAGGGGGGCCTCGTGATCACGCGGGGGCTGCAAGAGCGGGGCTGCCTGCGGCCGGACACGCTGCCCTGTGTCTCGGCGGAACGCCTCTTGGGCTGGCAGACCCAGGCCGCGCCTGCGGGGGAGGCCGCGCCTGCGGGGGAGGCCGCGCCTGCGGGGAAAGCAGTGCTGTGTGCGCGCACGTTGCGCACGGTGGTGCGTGAGCAGGGCGCAGTGCTGGCGGAGGCGGAGTGGCGGGAGGTGACCCGCCTGCGGGCGACGCTGGCGCGCGGGGAGGGCGCGGCGGGAGACCTGTGCCCGCGCTTGCTCCCCGCGCGGACCCCACGCCGGAGGGCGGGGTGGCCGGCG
>JAABUO010008369.1_pt1 | contig 11705 bp, 11 predicted proteins | sample 5559291 | NCBI WGS metagenome assembly JAABUO01 (sample SAMN10711878, study PRJNA513372) | rock metagenome | isolation source: Antarctica rocks | place: Antarctica: Victoria Land, Finger Mt sud | reverse complement strand
AATCCGTGGAAAAAGGATAACACAATGACTGACTTATTTTCTCCACTCACGCTCGGCCCGCTGACCCTGCCGAACCGCCTGGTGATGGCCCCGCTGACCCGCAGCCGGGCCGAGGACGGCGATGTGCCGTCGAACCTTGCCGCCACCTACTACACGCAGCGGGCGACTGCCGGGCTGATTATCAGCGAAGCAACCCAAATTTCCGCGCAGGGCAAAGGCTACCCGAAGACGCCGGGCATCTTTACCCAAGATCAGATTGCCGGATGGCGCGAAGTCACCGACTCGGTTCATGCCGCCGGGGGACGCATCTTTTTGCAGATGTGGCACGTTGGGCGCATCTCGCACCCATTGACTCAGGCCAATGGCGAGCTGCCCGTCGCACCGTCGGCGATTAAGCCCAGCGGCAAAATACTCACGGATAGCGGCGAGCAGGAGTTCGTCACGCCCCGCGCTTTAGAGACAGCCGAGCTGCCGGGCATTGTGCGGCAGTACGCCGACGGCGCGGCGAATGCCAAAGCCGCCGGGTTTGACGGCGTGGAAGTCCACGCGGCGAACGGATATTTGCTGGACCAGTTCCTGCGCGACGGCACCAACCAGCGCACCGATGCCTATGGCGGCTCCCTTGAAAACCGCGCCCGTCTGCCGCTGGAAGTCACCGCAGCGGTCATGGAAGTCTGGGGCGCGGACCGGGTCGGCGTCCGCGTGTCCCCGTACAGCGGCTTCGGCGACATCCGCGACAGCGACCCTGTTACCACGTTTACCTATTTCGCCCAGCAGCTTCGGGAAATGGGCGCGGTGTACCTGCATGTCATTGAGCCGGTTCACGCCGGCCACATGATGTCCGCGCCGGAAAGCGCAACTCAGCCGATTGTTCCCCTTCTGCGCGAAGCCTTCGGCGGGACGCTCATGGTCAACGGCGGCTACGACAAAGAAACCGGCATGGCCGCGATTGAGTCCGGCACCGCCGATTTGATCGCCTTCGGCGTCCCGTTCATCGTCAATCCTGACCTCGTGAGGCGCTACCAGATCGACGCCCCGCTGAACACGCCTGCTGCCCAATCCACATTCTACGGCGGCGGGGCCGAGGGCTACACCGATTATCCGGCGCTGGCCGATTAAAGAACCGACCTACCACCTTGCTTCGCAGGGTCCTCCCTAAAGGGAGGAGCAGGAGTAAGAAGCGCAGACGCGCTTAATTCCTAATCTTCCCTTTAGGGAGGACCCTGCGAAGCAAGGTGGTAGGTCCCTCAGAAAGCATCACCATGAAAGCCTATCAAATCAACCAATACGGCAGCCTCGACGGGCTGACGCAGACGGACCTGCCGGAGCCATCCGCACCGGGACACGGGGAAATCGTCGTCAAAGTCCATGCCGTTTCGCTCAACTACCGGGACCTGATGATTGTTCTGGGCCATTACGGCCCCGGCGGCGAGATGCCGCATGGCCTCATCCCGCTGTCCGACGGCGCGGGGGAAGTGACCGCCATCGGCGAAGGTGTCTCGCGGGTCAAAATCGGCGACCGGGTGGCCGGAACATTCTTCCAAACCTGGATTGACGGCCATATCTTAAACGTCTACCAGAAGTCCGCGCTCGGCGGCGCGGTGAACGGGATGTTCTCTGAGTACGTCTTGCTCTCTGAAAACGGCGTCGTCACCCTGCCGGACTACCTTAGCTACGAAGAAGCCGCAAGCCTCCCGTGCGCCGCCGTGACCGCCTGGAATGCTCTGGTGGAACAGGGCCATCTCATCCCCGGCCAAAGTGTGCTGCTGCTCGGCACCGGCGGCGTCTCGATGTTCGCGCTGCAAATCGCCAAGCTGCACGGCGTGCAGGTGATCATTACGTCGTCGTCGGACGAAAAGCTGGCGCGGGCGAAAGAACTGGGCGCAAGCGAGACCATTAACTATAAAGCCGACCCAGACTGGGAAAAGACCGTTTGGAGCCTGACCGGGAAAGTCGGCGTGGACCATGTCGTGGAAGTCGGCGGGCCGGGAACACTGGAGAAGTCCTTGCAGGCCACGCGCCAGGGCGGCGCAATCGCCCAAATCGGCGTTCTGGCGGACCCATCGGCCAAAATCTCGCCGATGCCGATTCTAAGCAAGAGCCTGCATCTGAACGGCATTTATGTCGGCTCCCGCGCTATGTTCCAGCGGATGCTGACGGCCTTCACCGTCAACGGCGTCCATCCCATCATTGACCGCGTGTTCCCGTTCGCCGAGGCCCGCGAAGCGTATGCCTACCTGCAAAGCGGCGCACACTTCGGCAAGATTGTCATTACGATGGATTAAGACGCTTCCCGCAGGCGGGCCATGTCGCGCCGGGGGGCATCGCCGAACAAGCGGCGGTACTCCCGGCTGAACTGGGACGGGCTTTCGTAGCCCACCTGGTAACACGCCGTCGCCGCATCCACGGCCTCGCCCAGCATCAGGCGGCGGGCCTCCAAAAGCCGCAGCCGCTTCTGGTACTGCAAAGGGGTCATCGCGGTCACGGCCTTGAAGTGCAGATGGAACCGCGACGGACTCATGTGGACCTCGCGGGCCAGCGCGTCCATCCGCAGCGGCGCGGCAAAATCCTCTTTCAGCCGGTGCAGCGCCTGCACAATGCTTTCCATCTCGCCGCCGGTCCGGGCAATCCGGCGCCGCGCCGCGCCCTGTTCGCCGACCAGCAGTAAATACAAAATCTCGCGCTGAATCAGCGGGGCCAGCACCGGGATATGCTGCGGCGTGTCCAGCAGCCGCACCAGGCGCACCGCCGCACCGAGCAGCGCCGCGTCAACGCACCCCACTGAAATTCCCCGCAGCGGAACAGATTCCCGCGCCGCTTCCGACAAGTCGTCATCCGCCGGGCCGGTTTCCGTCAGCAGACTGCGGATTTGCACCGGGTCCAGCCCGAGGCGCACGCTCAGGTACGGCTTGCGCGGCGACGCTTCCACCACCTGGGCGGCGACCGGCAAATCCACAGCCACCAGCAGGCAGCGCGAAGAATCATACTGATACAGCTCGCCCGACAGCATCATCTGCTTGCTGCCCTGCGCGATAAGGCACAAGCTCGGCTCATGCACCGTCGCAATCGGCTCGGACGGCGCGGACGCACGAATAAGCTGCAAGAAATTAATCGCCGTCGCAGACCTGCCGTCGCCCTCGATTAGACGGTCAATCGCCGTTGTCAATTCCCGCAGCAGCATCTCTACTATGTCCATAGGGAAAATTTACCTCACCCACACCAAGTTTGGGCAGGAAATAGGAATAGGCAAGAACAGGGGAGGATTAGGCCACAGCGCCGTCTTTTAGCCGGGCATAATGGAAAAGCAAGACACCAAGCAAAACACAAGACACCAAGCAAAACACAAGACACCAAGCAAAACAAAGGAATGAGCATTGAATCAACAAGAGGCATCCGGCAAGGCCAACAGCCGTCCCGAAGCAAGCGAGACCGAATCTGTATTCCATCTGCGGATTGTGCGCGAGGCGTTCTCGAATTGGGCGGCCGGGACCGGCTCAATCATGGACTTAATGCCTGCGGACGGGGTTGTCATAATTCCAGGCACTGCTCCGCACTGCGGCACTTTTTCCAAGAGTCAATTTGTAGCCGAAGTGGCGACGCCTTTTCTGGCACGCTTCAGCAAGCCGGTGGTCCCTTGCCCTCGGAAAATTTGGGCCGACGGCGACGATGTAGCCGTTCTTGCCGACGCTGAGGGAACGATGCAGGACGGCAGGCCCTACGCAAACCGCTATGTATTTATCTTGGAACTCCAGGGGGGCCGTTTAATGAAAGCGACTGAGTTCCTCGACATGGCGGCATTCAACGTCGTTTGGGACAGCATTGATCTCGCTTCGTACCCCAAGAAGACAACCGAAGAGGACTAATGAAGCGCTGGGTGATTGAACGCCGCTATTCCTTTGGGAACTTGCCGGCGGCATTGGGCAATACATCGAAATAAACGACAACAGGAGCTAACTATGCTGAGCCTTGCCAAAAGCACAACCGCGCTGGTTATTATTGACCTTCAGGAAGGCATTTTGAACCCCGAGCCGACGCCGTTCGGCAAAGCAGAAATTGTGGCGCGGGCGGCTGAGTTGGGCCGCGCTTTCAGCGCTGCAAAGGCCCCGATTATCCTTACCATCTCAGACTTTGCTCCGGGCTACCCGGATGCTCCGAAAGGTGTTGCCGACTCGCCCTGGACGCTGCCTAAAGAGGGCCTCCCTGCCGGATTTGCGACGCTTGTACCGGAAATTGAGGCTCTCCCCGCCGCAGTCCGAATTACGAAAAGACAAATGAGCGCCTTTTTCGGCACTGAACTCGATCTTCAGCTCCGCCGCCGAGGCTGCGACACCGTCGTGATTTGCGGAGTGGCGACCAACCTGGGTGTCGAGGCAACGGCACGGACTGTTTTTGACCTGAATTACAATGTTGTCTTGGCCGCCGATGCGTGCGGCAGCGTCGCGCCCGGCTTACATGAGTTTGCGGTGGAAAAAATCTTGCCTTTCATCGCGCGGGTGAGGATGACCTCAGAAATTCTCAGCGCCCTGGGAACAGAGACAGTAGCCGAACATAGTAATTAGTCAGGCCACCAGCCTACTTGCTGACTGGGCACAATTGAAGAGCCAAGCAGAATACATCAAGTTTTGGCTGGAATTTGTTGGAGTGACAGAAGTCCAGACGCTGGTCGTGGAAGGCACGTCCTGGAAAGGACACGACACGGTGGAAGAAAACATCGCACACGGCAAAACAGCCGCAGCACAGCTTGCGGCGGCATTTTGAGTGGACGCTTCGCAGAAAGAAACAACAGCAATGACCGAAGAATTTGAATTCGAAACAGAAGAAACGGGGACAGTCCGCTATTCTCGAACCGGCCTGCGAGACAGGCCGACGGTCATGCTAATCCCTGCCCTCGGCTTCAACCGGAGCCTTTGGGACGTGCAGGTCGCGGCGCTCGGCAGGGAGTATGATGTCCTGGCGGTGGACGTGCTGGATCAAACCCAGCCGCGCAGCGCCGGGTTCACGCCGACATTTGACGCGCTGGCCGCAGCGGCGGCAGCCGCGCTCCGGCACGCGCAGGCAGGACCGGCGCATGTCGTCGGCCTTTCGTTTGGGAGCATGATCGCGCAGACCCTGACGCTGGCGCAGCCGCCGCTGGTTCGGTCCCTGACGCTGATTGGATCGGCGGCGACATTCCCGGAAGCGGGCCGTCAGGCGATTCGGGAACGCGCCCGGCTGACACGGGAGCAGGGCATGGCGGCGGTGACGCCGCTGCATTTAAAGCGCTGGTTTACACCGGAGTTTACTCAGCGCCGCCCGGACGTCATCGAGCGCGTCACCGAAACGCTGCTTGCCGACGATCCTGCTGTCCATGCCGCGCTTTGGGACATGGTGTCCGGGCTGGAGACCATGCCGCGCCTGCCGGCGATTACCTGCCCGGCGCTGGTCATCGTGGGGGAGGAAGACACCAGCACCCCGCCGGCGGCGGCGCGTTCGATTGCCGGCACTATTGCCGGAGCGCGGCTGGAGACTATTCCAGGCGCATCACATATCACCACTCTGGAAGCGCCGGAGACCATCAACGCGCTTTTGAGGGATTTTCTTTTTTCCTGCTGATAATCTTTCTTCCTGCTGACGACAGGCTTCAACTTAGAGGAGACAACAATGAAAACACATCAACTGGGTGACGGCTTGACCGTCTCGGAAATCGGCCTGGGCTGCATGAGCATGAGCGGCGTCTACGGCACCGCCGCCGAGCGCGACGAGACCGAAGCGATTGCGGTCATTCACCGCGCCATAGAGTTAGGCATGACGTTCTTGGATACCGCCGAAGCCTACGGCCCCTACACGAACGAAACGCTTGTCGGCAAAGCGATTAAAGGTCGGCGCGACGACGTAGTAGTCGCTACCAAGTTCGGCTTTACGTTTGAAGACAACGCCATCGCCGGGGTTAACGGCACCCCAGCCAACGTCAAGCGGGCCTGCGACGCTTCTTTGGAGCGCCTCGGGATTGACACGATTGACCTGTTTTACCAGCACCGGCGCGACCGAGCCGTACCAATTGAAGACACAATCGGCGCAATGGCGGAGCTGGTTCATGCCGGCAAAGTGAAGCATTTGGGCTTGTCGGAAGTCGGCCCGGAAACGCTGCGCCGCGCCAATGCCGTTCACCCGATTGCCGCCCTGCAAAGCGAGTATTCCTTGTGGGAGCGCGGCATCGAGACCGAAATCCTGCCGACCCTGCGCGAGATTGGCATTGGCTTGGTTCCGTTCAGCCCGCTCGGGCGCGGCTTCCTCACGGGGGAGATTAAGTCCTACGAGGATATTCCCGAAGGCGATTACCGGCGCAATGACCCGCGTTACCAGGGCGAGAACTTCGGTAAAAACCTGGCATTGGTCGCTGTCGTCAAAGAAATCGCGGCGGCCAAGAACGCCGCGCCCGGCCAGATTGCCCTGGCCTGGCTGCTGGAACAGGGAACGGACATTGTTCCCATCCCCGGCACCAAGCGCCTCAAGTATCTGGAAGAAAATGCCGAGGCCGTGAACATCTCGCTCTCGCACGAGGATTTGGCGAAGCTGGAAGCGCTGGCGACCCAGACGTCCGGCCCGCGCTACGGCGAAAACGGCATGAAGATGGTTGAGCGGTAAAAAGTCAAAGACCTACCCGGCACAAGTGCCTGCCCTACCTAAAGGGAAGGCATGGAGAAAAATCAAGAGGCGCGGCAGGCAGTGCCCCTACGGCCTTACTCTTCGCCTTCCCTTTAGGGAGGGCAGGCACTTGTGCCGGGTAGGTCTTGCGTTTCAGCTTCCGCTCCATTGGGGCAAACTCTTTGCACAAGCAACACAAGGAGAACAACCCCAATGGCGGAAGAAATAGGCAAGCAGACCCGGCAGACGCCGAGCGACGACGAGGTGCGGGCGGCCAATGACGGTCATCAAGAGCGGCGCGTAGACGCAGACAGCCAAAGCGACGTCATCACAAAGCCGCACCATATGCCCGGCGCTCAGGAAGAAGACACCACCGGCGACGCGGTCCGAAACGATCAGCGTCAGGACGGCGCTTCGGTTCAAATGTCCGGCACGAAAACCGACCGCAGCCATGACAACCTCGGGCTGCCGGTAGACGCGCCGGTCCCATTTGAAGAGCGCGACGGCAAGCAGGTTTAGGGAACACGAGATTGAACGTCTCGCTCCGCAGCCGCGTCCCGTCAAAAATGCTCATGCGTTCTGTTTCAGTGAGTCGGGGTTTTCTACAACCCCGGCTCTTCCTGCGTCGCCGCCCACGCCTTCGTAAATGCCTTGTATTCCGGCTCCTGATACATCGCAAACACGACTCGTTCCAGCGTCGTTTCCGGGTGCGCTTCCAGATACTCCGTCACCGCCCGAAGCGCCACCGCCGCCGCCTGGTCCAATGGATAGCCGTAAATCCCCGTGGACACCGAGCAGAACGCAATACTTGTCAGCCCCTTCTCTTCGGCTCTCTCCAAACACGACCGGTACGACGACGCCAGCTTCGCCGCTTCATTTGCGTTCCCGCCCTTCCAAACCGGCCCCGGCGTATGGATAATCCAGGGCTGCTTCAGATTAAACCCCTTCGTAATGACTGCCGACCCTGTCTTGGTGCCGTTCGGCGCGACCCGCTCCAGTTCCTTCAGCAGTTCTCGCCCCGCCGCCCGGTGAATGACCCCATCAATCCCGCCCCCACCCCGCAACGCCGTGTTCGCCGCATTAACAATAGCCTCCACATCCTGGTCAACCACACTCCCCCACACGATTTCGATTGTTGTTTTAGTTGTTGTCATCTTAGAAGTCCCGTATTAATCCAACGACTTTACCTCTGACACGAGTATCGTTATCTACGGGAATGTTAGGGTAATTTTGACTGCTGTTCTCGGACTCCAGCCACTTCTTTTCTTGGCCTGCGTTCCGTGCAGGTTCACATCGATACCGTTTGACGACTTCCCCCAGCACTCCAACATGTGCGACCACAACGTCCCCATCTTTGGGAGTTTCAATGACCTTGACAAACAGCAAATCCCGTTCCCGGATACCTTCATCCATCATGCTGTCTCCCGTGACGCGCACCAGGAAGTCAGCTCCACAGGCAGGTGGTACGACTTCCCGCGTTTCTTCATCCTCTGCGCTTCCCTGTTCTGGTGAACCTGCGGCGACTAATCCGCGGATACGCATTCGAATTGTGTGGAAAGTAGAAGAGGCGACAGTAATTGACGCGGATGTCGTCTTAAACTCTTTTACAGGTTCCGGCATATTGTTAATTGCTTTAACCTTTTCCAAGCCCAAATCGCCGGTGTAAGCCCTGCCCTCTTTTTTGCCAGGGAGCCAAGCCGAGAGTTTCCCCTGGCTGGATACGGCAACTTCCGAATATTGAAACAGGCGGGCGCTTAACATATCGCATTGAGAAAGAACTTGCGCCTCTGCAATAGCAGGCAGTCTTGTTGCTCCGAACTCAAGGGTTCCTTGATGCGACATTATCATGTGGGTCACTGTTTCGATTAGTTGCGCTGGGAAGTTCTTCATTCCGTACATGTAACGACATAATAAGAACGCGCCGGAATTAACGTGACCAACTAAAATTCCGCTCGCGGTATAATTTCCTTTAGATAGACCGTGTTCCATTTCTTCCAATTTGCCGATGTCATGCAGCAAAGCGCACGCTATGAGCAGATCACGGTTTAGGGATGGAACGATATTACAGATACTCTCTGCTAGTTCTGCAACCTCAAGGCTATGTTCAAGCAGACCTCCCCGATAAGCATGGTGCATCTTATCGGCGGCACAAGCCATACAAAAGTCCATCCAAGTATTTTTGTCAGTATCAAAAACACGTCGGAGAAGTTTATGTAGATGAGAATCAGTTACTGTTTCACCTAAAGTTAGGAACCGAGACTTTACATCTTCATGGTTTCCCGGTAATGGTTGTAAATACGGCGTTAAATCTTGCGGGACTTCTGCCACTACAAATTTATTAACTTTTATTTGACCCCGATATTTCTTCTCAGTTTGTACTTCACCATGCACCTTTATGAGCTTAGCTTGGCACAGAGTAAGGTAGTTGTCTTCAGAATAGTCTAGGAAAGAGGCCGCGCATGTGCCTGTACAATCAGAAAGAGAAAAGACAAGAAAATGAAAATTGTTTTTGACAACATGTTCGGTCCCTGTGACAGCAAAGACGCGTCCATAAACCTGATCGCCCGGCTTTAGATTAACAATTTGCAATGTTTTTAGTCTCCTTAGCAGTAAATCGCCGTCTTTTTTCTTATGAACTTACCAGCAATAAATTAAAACCTGAAAATAACCAACAGAAGTTTTAATCGCTTGTGGTTCACCTAATCAGCCGGTCAAGCGCGGCTGCGTTCCAGCCGTAGCCGACATCGTCATACACGATGCCTTTGAGGGTGCGCTGGGTGGTGCGGGCGGCGACGCCGCCGAGTTTCTCGTAAAAGCCACGAGCGGGGTTGCGGACATGGGTCCAGAGAAAAAAATTAGTGTGACCATCTTGGCGCAGGCGTTTCGCGGTTGCAGACAGCAGGCGGCGACCGAGGCCGTAGCCCTGCTGGGAGTGAAGCAGGTACAGGGTGTAAATCTCGGCGGTGTATTCGGGGTCGTCGAAGTGAAGGGGGCCGCCTCGGACAAAGCCGACAATTTCGCCGCCATCGTCTACCGCGACAAAGCTGCGCGTTTGGCCGGAAGCGTCTTCCCGAAGACGCCCCTGCCACATTCGCTCATGCTCGACGACGGAAAGGGCGTCTAAATGCGCCTGGGGCATGATGCCGGGGTAGGTAGTGCGCCAGCTTTCCACATGCACCCGCGCAATCCCGGCGGCGTCGGCGGGCGCGGCTTCTCGAATAGTTACACCGGAGGTCATGGGAACAGTTTACCCGAAAGAACCCCTCCCGCTATGCCGAAGGCATAACGCAAGGGGTTCTGAGCATTTTCTACACCTTTCCAATCAGCACTGCGCCTTCGTTGTCGCAGGAATACAGCACGGGCTTGTCGTCTTTGACGGTTTCCAGATGCACCGGGCGGGACCAGAGCTTTTGGATGTTTCTGAGGACGCGCTCGGTGTAGTCGGGGTCTAAAGCCTTGCCGTCAAAGGCGTGTTTCAGGTACATCTCGCCCCGGCGCTTGTAGTCGCCGTCTTCCACGGTCAAAACCGGCTGGCCGAAATTGGTCATGGAGTCGACAATGCTGTCTCGGACTTTACGCCAGTCGGTGTCCTGGACGACCCACAGCTCCTCGCCGTCTACTTCTTGCAGCTTGTACGTATACAAATCCAGCTTTTTGACTAATGGCTCGGTCAGATACTTGCGTAAAAATGTCACGTCGTTGTCTTCTTCGCAGACTTGAAATATCTTGGCCCGGCCTTCGCCGGTAGGACGGGCGATGGCCCGGCCCATCCAGTCTTGTTCTTCTTCGTCGCCGACTTCCATCTTGCCGTCCCAGCGGCGCTCGATGTCTTTTAAGATTTGGAAGCCGACATAGTACGGATTAATCTGCATCTTGGAACCCGACGGCGACAGGACCGACGAATGCAGGCGGCGGAACTCCCAGTGTTCCTCGCTCGTGAGGTCCAAAGACTCCAAAATCTTCTCGTGCCAGTAGGATGCAAAGCCCTCGTTCATGATTTTGGTCCGCATCTGGGGCAGGAAGTAGAGCATTTCATCGTGGATAATTTGAAGAATGTCCCGCTGCCAATCGGTCAGCTTCGCGCCGTACTCAATCAAGAAGCGCAGCAGGTCTTTTTCGGGTTCTTCGGGAAACTTGCGACCCGGCGGGCGGGGCCGGTCGGCGTAGCCCGACACGTTCCAGATGTCGTCGTAATCGGTCTCGGAAGGTCGCCCCGCTTGAAGCCGGTCTTCCTCATGCTGCTCCGCCGTCTTGCGCTTCAGCTTCGGTGCAGTCGGGTCGAAATGCTCTTCAATCGTCATCACCGTGTCTAAGAAGTCTTCCACTTCCCGCCAGCCGAATTCTTGTTCATAACCCCGAATACGCTCGGCATGAAGCCGCATCTGCTCCACCATGCGCCGGTTGGTGTGAGCAAAATAAGTGTTGTGCTTGAAAAAGTGGCAATGCCCCAGCACATGCGCCGCGACAAACTTGTGCGACAGCATCGAATTGTCTTCGATTAAGAATGCCTGGCACGGGTCGGTGTTAAACACAATCTCGTAAATCTTGGACATGCCGTACTCATACGACGTTTTCTGCCGGTGATAATCCCGCCCAAAAGTCCAGTGCGAGAACCTAGCTGGCAGGCCATACGCGCCCAGTTCATAGATGACATGCTGGGGCGCGACCTCAAAATGCGTCGGATATGGGTCCAGCCCAAACTCCTGCGCCTGGTCCCAGATAATCTCCAGCCATTTGTTTAATTCTACAGTTTCCGAAGGCGAAAGGCCCATTAACTTGCTCCCTCTTGCCGCTCCAATGCCTCGCGTACCATAAACACGAGGATGCCGAGAATTGTTTCTATTTGGTCAATGTGGTGCTCGGCCTCGTCGACCACGACTTCTGTGCCAGACAGGAGCAAAAACTTCCAAAGGCTGCCGCTGGTCACGATGCCGTAAATCGTTGGCGTTTCGGTTCCGCGCCGGGCGTTGAACTTCTGCGCGGCCAGCATCTCTGCCGCGCACTGTGCAAGGCCCGACTTGATGTTGTCGTTTTTGGCTTCAACAATGGCAATCACCGGAGCCTGCACGACAAGCTGAAGC
>JAABUO010008368.1_pt1 | contig 11706 bp, 21 predicted proteins | sample 5559291 | NCBI WGS metagenome assembly JAABUO01 (sample SAMN10711878, study PRJNA513372) | rock metagenome | isolation source: Antarctica rocks | place: Antarctica: Victoria Land, Finger Mt sud | reverse complement strand
CGAGGAGAGCGGGCGCGGCAGCCTGAGAAGAGCTGCGGCTGCCCAGGAGCGGCTGGCGGCGCTGGTGGAGGAGCGCAAGCGGGTGGTCGAGGAGGGCGAGCGCGGCAGCACGCCGGGCAAGGCGAGCGCGGGGCGCGGCGGCGAGGCGGGCGAGGCGGGCGACATGGTCGCCAAGGAGGCCAAGCGCCTGGAAGTCATGAAGCGGCGCCAGCAGCGCGAGATGGGCCAGATGGTGGCCTACGAGGTGGCGCGGAAGAAGATGCAGGCGCGCCGGCGCGGCGCGGAGCAGTGAGTCAGTGCAATCGCGTGCATGCCTGCAGAAGTCCATGTTTGATGAAGGACTGCTGTCCAAGTGTGCTTGCAGGCGGTGGCAGGGTCCGCATGTACTGTCGTCGTCTGCCCTGCTTCTGAAGGCGGCATTGATGAGTGGTGGCCGGGCCGTGTAATCTGTCTAGCAGCAGTCTGCAAAAGCAGACGCTCGCCTCCTGCAGGACAAGGCGGAGGCAAAGCTGGCAACGCTGGAGGCGCGCGCGGAGGACACGCGCCGGGAGGCAGCCGCGCGCGAGAAGCAGTGGCGCGCGCTGCAGCATGAGCGCGAGCTTGTCAGGTGCTGCTCCTTGCCACAGTGTCCTACGACCGGCTTGTGACAGTTGACGGGCAACAGTTGACGTGCACAGTTGACGTGCACACGCACACGTGATGTGCAACGCCGACCTGAGCATTACTGAGCATTACCAAGAGCGGATGTACAATGCTGTTGCATGTCGTCTACTGCAGGGGCGCGAAGGCGCTGATGCTGAGCAGCATGGCCTGCTGTGCGCGACAGGGCGGAGGAGGAGAAAGGGCGCGAGGCGGAGGTGAAGGCGATCGAGGCCGCGCGGTATGAGCGCGAGATGCAGATGGCGGCGCAGGAGGCCGCGGAGGACAACGCGCGTCGCAAGGAGGCATACGCCAGGTTCATGCCTGATGTGCAAGCAGTGTGGAGCGGGAAATGATGTGCATGCTGCAAATGACACGCGACATGTCAGCAGACCTGCTGCTGCATGAAGAACGTCCTGGTCATAAGAGCACCTGGTGTCCTTCACACCACCTGATATTCTCTGCGTACAGGGGTGCATGCTGATCGTGTCGCAGTTAAACGACCATGGTGATCTGAAACTACCGGCACATGAGCTTGGCGGCGTCAGTATGCTTTGCCCACAGTCTGGTGCATGCATGACAACAAGGGAGATGCAAAGCATGGCAAGGGGGCAATGCCTTGGGGTGCAGGGAGCAGGACCGGCGGACCATGACAGAGAACACGCGGCGCGAGACGGAGCGCCTGCTGCGCGGCCAGCAGGCCGAGCTGGAGGCCAAGAAGGCGGACATGGCGCGCCGGGATGTCGAGCGCAACGTGGTGCGCGAGGCCGCTGCTGCGCAGGCAAACGCGGTGAACGTGGCTGCCAAAGCGAAGGTGCGAGGGTATCAGTGCCTGTATGGTATGCAGAGCATGTGGAATGGAGCAGCTGTCTGCAGCAATCCATGCGCATCGAGTAGCGGGCTTGTGGGGTGGCTACCAAGGCTCATAGCGCCCTGTAGCACGAGCAGCACGAGTGAAGAGCTGCACTAGCCCTGAAATAATCATAGCAAATGTGTCATTGGCAGGCAGAGGCGCGCATTGCTGCCGCACTCGCCACAAACGCTGCGCAGCTGCGCGACCGGCGTGCAGCCTTTGATGCGAGGCAGACTCATAACGAGGAGAGGCGCAGGTCCGCACGCATGACCTGTTGGCACGCTGTCCCACATGTCATGGCCAGCAAGCACAGCGCCAGGCACTCGCCTACCAGCGCAGCTAGTTCCGGCCATATATTACACATGGCAAAGACACAATGTATATGCATTTCGGCGGACCTACGAGTGTCTGCCTGTCCTGTGACCAGCATCGCAGCTGGCAACTTGATAACTTATGCATGGGCAGCGCACGCTCCCTCATGGGCTGCTTGCACCCCACAGCCATGCTCAGAGGCTGCGCTCACGGCAAACGCAGGCAGAAGGAGGCGCAGCGCGAGGCGGAGGAGATGCACAAGCGCGTGCAGGAGGCTGAGGCAGAGGCGGCCCGAAAGGGTACGTACGCGGCTGCGCTGGCGCGCAAGGCCGTCCGCGTGGCCAGCATCCAAGTGCGCCTAGCTGCCTGGCGTGGGAGTGGGCGTCAGGACAAGCTGGCTCAGCATACCGCTTTGCATGACAGCGTGTTGCTCGCACAGCCCAAAAATAGGTCTGACCGCTGCAGGCACTGCCAAGCTGCCTGCGCCAGTGGACGGACGAGTCCTACAGCTACTCCCACAGTATTACTCACGGACTTGCTGCCACATGCAGGCGCGCCAGGAAGCAAAGGATGCGAGCCTTGCAGCTGCTGTGGCCGCGCGCGAGCACGAGAACGAGCTCCGCGCGCTTCAGCGGCATCTTGATCTTGATTTCAAACGCGATCGGGCATGCAGCTGACACCTAGGCCGGGTTATTTGTCACTATCTGTAGTGCATGGATGCACTCAAGCACAGTGTACATGCACGCGCCATGTGCTTCGCGTGAGATGATACACGATGAAGCCAGTGCCCCATGCACGGCCCTGCAATGCAGTTCAGGGCACTCCAGGAGCCTCTGCCCGCAGGTTGAGGCGATGAAGCGCCGAGATGTGTATATCCGTAGCCAGCTGCTGGACAAAATCAGGAACGACACGAGGAAGGCGCGCGAGCTGCTTAGCCAGCGCGCTGCGCTGCAAGACCAGCGCAAGCGTGCCAACATGCGCGTCCCTGCTTTTTTATAGGAGCAGCGGGCGTCGGGTTTTGCACTGCTCTGTTCTTGGGTAATCAGCAGAGCACAGTACTTGATGTGTACGGGCACAACCAGGAGGTGACATGCAGCGTGTGACAAGTGCTTGTACGGTATTTGCATGTGGCATCTCAGCACAGACTCTCATGCACATGCGTTCAGTGAAGCGGGCGAGCCAATGCTGCGTTGCTTATCACTGCCTTGCCTGCATCACAGCAGAGTATCTTGGACAACAGAGCAATGAGCGAGCAGCGCATCTGCTTGCAGGGACGCCAGCTTCCAGCGGCAGCGGCTGCTGCAGGCCGTCGAGCGCGTGCAGGCCTCCAAGAAGTGGGCCGCGCTGGCAAGTGGCAACCTGGACGGCATTACGCGCTGACTATCCCCTGACGGGGTGGCAGCGCGCTGGGCGGTGCTGGTCGGCGTCAAGGCATAGGCAGTGCTGCGCGCTTTGCAGGTGTAGCATGCATGCATGCATCGCCGAACCTCTGCGCTCCTGGATCCACCAGCTTTGGTCCTTGGATGCGCTTTGAATGAACCGCTTCATGCGTGTGCCATCATGTACATGTTTTGCCGCTGCTGGTTACTGCTTGATTGTGTGCTGTGGTGCGCTCGCCGCATGTACTGACGTTGAGGTCTATGCAAAATGCGCATACACCAAGGGCACCTGGGGCTTGAGCAGGGCACCCAACCCTACCAACCGCCGCAGCAAAGGCTGATGCTTGTCCAGCTACAAGGCGATCTTGTGACTGTCTGCTGACCACTCCGCTAGTACAATGCATACTATTAGTGCTTGAAGTTTCCTTGGCATGTCAAGGCCACGGCCGGTTATAACGTCCCTGCTCGCGCACAGCGCCACAAGTTGCTGCCTGTGCACATGTGCGCTGCTCACAGGGTCTACAACACCTGTCAACTCCCCAACGTGTTTGCAGACATGCCTTGTGGGCTTGCAGAACTCCAGTGTTCTTGCCTGTTTGGCACCGCTGAGGTCAGCTAGTGTGGCGGTGACACATCAGTTGTGTCCAGCATTGTACACGCGCTCCCTGACAGCAGGGCAGGACATGGCAGCATGTTGCGAGCCCCGCTTGTATGCAGGCCCCAGGGCCATGCACCTGATATTGCAAATTTCCAGCCCTAGCAGAAGTGCATTAACCCTCAAGTCTTGCTCTTTACAAGGCAGAGCTGAGGAGAGCTGAATATCATGTGCTGAGCTGCATGCCTGCATAACGGTCATGCCATGACGCATGCCAGCCATGAGCAGCACAGCTGCATGTCTGCATGGGGGCTGCACGCCTACAAAGCATGTGCGGCAAGCTTGCAACCAAGACTGTGCGCGCACGAACCTGCGTTCAAGTTTTGCTCTGCCAGCTGCTGCTTGCACGATGGTTGATGGCCAAACAAAGCTCGTGGCAGCTATGCTGGGCTGCTTCCAAGCAGCTGACGTAAGCGCGAGCCGCGCTCCCTGCAGGAGCGCAAGAGGAAGGGGAAGCAGGAGACTTTTCAGCAGACTTGCTCTTTGGCATGCGAAACGCGACAGGTGGAGTTGATCAGGCTCTCGCTGGCTTAGGTGGAGACGCAGCTTGCGGCCCTCGAGCGGGTTGAGCTTACAGCTAGCAAGGTCAACCGCAGGAGCCTAGCTGTACATGCTTTCATGTGCCAGGGGTGCATGAGCAGCTCAAGCTTGCACAAGGGGTGCAGAGCTGGTGCCAGCAAGGTCTGTCGCAGGAGCCTGGCCTGTACATGCTTTCATGATTTGTGTGCCAGGAGCGTGTATGCTCAAGCTTGCAGGCAGTATGCTATGTCAACACGTGAGATGCACATCAGAGGTGCTGAGGCACATGCATGGCCGGCAGGAGGCTGAAAGGTTGGTCGGGAGTACGCGGCCGCTTCCGCACTGCTCTGCCCAGGTATGCAATTGCCTCAGTATTGAGCTCAGTCACATGGAGCATGGGAAGTTGTCTGTCAATGCTTGGTTGCTGATTGCTGGTTGCTGGTTGCCGTTGTCTGATTGCTACAAGCTCTTGCTTGTCGCATCAGGAGCATGCAAGCTCAAAGTTGCAGGCAGAGTGCTGTTTTGCAGACCTTCATGGCAGAGGCGCTGACAGGTGAGCATGGCAAGCAGAACTACAGCCGCGTGCGGTGGTATATGAAAATTCAACGAGTGGCGGTGGCGGCAAGTGCTCAGCAGACATATGCACAAAGCTAATGATGAGCGGCAGCGAGGTGTGCCCGCTCCACCAGCAAGTTGTGAGAGTGTACAAGACGTCTGAGGTCGACACTCTGGAGCGCCTCGCAGCCAACGGCTGGGACCCCGTCCACAACAAACAACTCAGAAAGGGCCACCTGATTCGGTGGCAGCTGTACACCCTGCCGCGGCCCTTCCCAAATTGTCTGTTGTGAATTGGGTCCCAGCCGTTGGCTGCAAGGAGCTCCAGAACTTCGGCGTCTTGTACACAGCAGCATATTGCTGGTGGAGCGGGCATAGCTCGCTGCCCCTCGGGCATGGCTTTGTGCACTTTGTCGGCTGCGCACTTGCCGCCACCGCGCTACACGGGCTCGGCCTGCGAAATGCAGGTGTTGCACATGACTCACCTGGCTGACACAGGTAGGCCACACAGCCCTGCTTGCAAGCAACAAGCTTGACTGCCAGTTTGTATGGCGCTGTGAGCAGGAGCCTCCAGGTGCCGGCGATGACCTGCACCATGCTGTTGCTGCTGCTGGTGCCACTTCCGGCTGGAGCAAGGAGAGCACAGCCGCGGCAGGCTGCGGCCAGGCCGCCAAGGTGCGCCGTGCATGTGACGCTGAGCTCGACGATGCGCAGCATGTCATCACCGGCAAGTAGAGGCTCCTGCTTGCTGCGCCATGCAGACTGACAGGGGACGCGGGGCAACCGCATTGCAAATACTGCACGTCCCATGTCAAGCTTGCTGGTGCCAAGCATGGCTGTGTGCCATACCTGCTGCTGCGCAAGTGTGCTTGCGCTCATGCCCCTGAACTGGCCTGCCACCAGCTGTGCTGTCACTCAAAAGCGGCGCATGCCATTGTAAGACTCAGCTGTGCATGACCTGGCGCCTGTGCCCAGGCGCGCAGGCAGCAAACACGGCGGCCAAGAGATCTGCAAACTTGGCTGGCGTGGGCCCGCCTGCCAAGCACGCAAGGGCTTCTGCAGTACCACCCCCGCATTTGTGGACCACCTGCGCAAGGATTGAGGGTGCGCCAGCGCAGTGTCTGAGACCGGGCTCCCAGAATGTCGCCGTCGTGCTAGCTGCGGTCGTGTGTATACAGGCGCTGACCTAGGCTGGCCAAAATCACTCGTGGCTGCCGCGAGAGACAGGTACCAGGGACTCTAACCAGCCTGGGTCAGCGCCTGCATGCACATGCCGCACGCATCAGACAAACCTGACAGCACGCTGCGGCCAGTGCTGCTTCAGGCACGACACAGTAGCTCGCATGACGGCAATGATCTGGGAGCCCAGTCCCAGACATGGCGCACTCACGACGTTATTACGCAATTGCTGTACAGATGTGGTGGTTGGTATTGCTTGAGCATTGCGCGCTTTGCCGGCGGGGTCATGCCAGCCACGTCTGCGGACCTCTTGGCCGCTGCATATGCTGCATGCGCGAACGAGCACAGGCGCTAGGTCATGCACAGTTGGGTCGGGAGGCGGCATACGCCACTCCTGACTGACAGCACAGCTGGTGGCAGGCAGTGAGGAAAAAGGCCATGAACGCATGCGCTCGCGCGCAGCAGCAATTATGGGCACACAGTCCAGCTTGCAACGAGCTTGATTTTAAATCAGGCGCGTAGTGTCTGCAGCGCGCTGTCCCCCGCTTCCCCTGCCAATCTGCATGGCGCAGCGAGCAGCAAGAATGGCACACAGTCCTAATTGCGAGTGCGCGCGCTCATGGCCCCTTCCCTTACATGGCCTGCCACCAGCTGTGTTGCCACTCGAGAGCGGCGCATGCCGTTGTCCGACCCAGCTGTGCATGACCTGGCGCCTGTGCCCATGCGCCCAGGCAGCAAACGCGGTAGCCAAGAGTTCGACTGACTCAGCTGGCGCGGCCGCGCCTACCATGAGCGCAAGGACTTCTACTGCACTGCCCGCCGCATATATAGACTACCTGTGCGAGGAGCTGGAGGGTGCGCCACCGCACTGTCTGAGACCGGGCTCCCAGACCGTCGCCGTCATGCGAGCTGCAGTGTCGTGCATGCAGGCGCTAACCCAGGCTCGCCGAAATCCTTTGTGGCTGCTGCGGTGACCATTGATGCGCCAAACAAATGGTCTGCACTGGCAGTGGAGGAGCAGCGGCTGTTCATGGTGTGCTGGCCCCGCCTGACATGCTCTGCTGCTGACTAATGCTGCCGACATGCTCTGCTGTCAGAAGCCGCGTCAGGAGCATGCGAGCTCAAAGCTTGCAGGCAGAGCATGTCGGCAGCAAAGGGAGCATCAGAGCATGGCAGGCAGGGCCAGCATTCCAGGAACAGCCGGCGCTCCTCGACCGCTAGTGCAGACCATTTGATCGGCAGCGTCAGTAGTCACCGCATGCGCCATGAGTGATTTTGGCCAGGTGTGTGACCGCCTGCATGCACATGCCGTACGCATCAGACAACCTGATAGCGCGCTGCCGCCAGCGCTGCTTTAGGCACAACACTGCAGCTAGCATGCGGGCAATGTTCTGGAAGCCCGGCCTCAGACAAGGGGCAGCCACAATGTTTTTGCACAGGTAGTCCACGTATGCGGCGATTGTGCAGTGGAAGCCCTTATGGCAGGCAGGACCGCGTCAGCCGCGTCGGCCGACCTCTTGGCCGCCGCGTTTGCTGCCTGCGCGCGTGGGCCCAGGCGCCAGGTCATGCACAGCTGGGTCGGACAACAGCATGCGCCACTCTTCACTGACAGCACAGCTGGTTGCATCTAAGAGGATGGGGCCATGAGCGCACAGGCTCGCGCGCAGCAGCCTGGCAATAAGGCGTACAGCCCTGCTTGCAATTAGCAAGCTTGACGTGCCACAAGGCGTGTAATTGCTGCAGCGCGCATTACCCCGCGTCCCCTGCCAGCCTGCATGGTGCAAAAAGTAGGAGCCTACACTTGCTGGTAATCGACATGCATCGGTATGCATGGCGCACCTCTTGTACCCTTGCCATCACACCCCTCAGGCCTTGTATCAGGACATTGGGCAACTCTGGCTCAGTTAAAAATTCGCCATCAGCAACTCGGTGGTGCCAAGAGGCCTTATTCCTGACACTATAAATCAGCTTCAGGCTTCTTTGTCAGCAAGTAGCGCGCTTGCACGTTGTTTTACACACTGCCACTGCAGAAGGGGACTGTGTTACAGGACGCACAAGACACGACAGAGGCAGTAGGTCGCTGTGCCATCATGGGCAGAGCCAAGAAGCTGTACACCGCCGAAGAGGTCGCCCGCCACAACAAAAGAGATGACGCATGGATAGTGGTGCACGGAAAGGTGCATGGCGCTCACAAGCATTCTTAACTCTGGTTGTGACTTTTACAGCAGCGTTTGCAGCGCCCCTTCTCTGCACCTTACCAGCGGTGTCCGCGCTACAGGTATATGACATCACTGCACATATCAACAACCACCCGGTAAGTTTTACGCTGGGATGGTGCACTTGCAAGCCGTCCGACCTGGGCACCTTGAGAACCGCGCACAGCTGTGCGCCCAGGGGTGGGAGTGCTCGTGCGGCATCTCCACCGTGCTGGCGATCATGCGCACGCTGGGGACCGACTGCTCAGAGGAGTTTGACGAGGTGCACCCGGTAAGGGGTGACGGGCAGCGCCAGCTGCCTGGCTTCCACATCGGGGACCTCGTGCAGCCTACCGCTGCCTGAAACGGCCCACGGCGCTCCTTCGGCTTCTGTCTGCTGTCTGCACTGTCTGTGGGGTTTCCCACACCATGTGCTAGTGTTCTGTGCGGTGTGCATAGTTTGCTTCAGCTTGAACTTCGTGTTTGTTAGTCGCCCGTGAGGCCGGTGGAGACTATTGCGCCATTTAAACGCGCAGCTCGCAGCTACAGCAGTCCCGCACGCTCACCACTCTACGGTTCTCCCTTCCTCTCGCCACTCACATACTAGTGCCCACGCCGTCGGTCAGCCGCGTCTGCAGGGAGTCCAACTCCGGCAGGTCAACCTTCCAGCGCTCCCAGGGTGGCACGCCCGCCCCGCTCGCCCGCACGGAGCCGTCCAGCTGCACCTGTTGCACCACACGCTCTCAGCGTTTCTCTGAGCATGCATATGCCTCACAGATGTGTACCCCACATGCATGTGCCGAGTACACTGTGCTCTGCGCGTGCATTTTCAACTTTGCCATGCCATCGCCAGCCTGGAGAGGGCCAGGGTGCACAGGGCCGGCGCCTGCACATAGACGCCGTCGTCCTTGACGCCCGCGGCCTCGCGCTGCTCGCTGAGCCACTGCGCCCACTCCGGCACGCCCGCCACCTCCAGCTCCCACTTGCGGTCGCGCTTGCGCTCCTCCCGCCGCGCGGCCTCAGCCTTGCCAAAGCCCTTGGCGGCGTCCGCCGCACCCGCGGCGCCCCTGCGCACATGCGTGGCCAGCCATCTGCTGCTGAGGCTACCAGTGCGTGATCAACCCCCAAGCAATGGGTCTGGCATGCATGCCGCGGAGGGAAAATGTCATAGGCGGTCAAGTGGCCTCAAAATCCAGGCTCATAGCACAGAGGGCCGCGAAGCATCACAATTGCAAACTCTGCAAACATTCCACTCCGGCATGCCTGAGCCGCATCACCCTGCTGTGCCTTGCACGCCAGCAGCCGCATATTTGCACCGCACGCCACTCGGGCATCCTGCACCCGCATGGCCCCACGTGCCCACGGCCTGCGGCGCACCGGAACTGCGCCTTCAGCGCCTGCAGTTTCGCCTGCGGGTCCTCGTCGGAGAGCACCAGCGGCACGAGCGCCACGCCGCGCGCGACCAGCGCGCCGCGGTGCGCCTCGGCCGCGCGCAGCGCGCGGTTGACGTAGCCCGCGCTGCCGGCCAGCAGCACGGGGCGCACCTGCCCGCGCAGCCGCGCCAGGGGCACCACGCGCTCGGGCCCCATGCGCACCTGCGCGCCCGCAGGGCGGACGGGATTGCGCCCTGCGCCCCCGGCCAGGCCGGCAGCACAACAGCGCAGCGCCTGCGGTGCGAAGAGCATATGCTGCTGACCGTGCAGCTGTGTCAGCGGCCTCTCATGCTCCAGCCGTTACTTGCCCCTGCATGCTGAAAAGGCGCCAGCCATTCGGCAGAACAGCAGAAGAGTGCCTGCGCTTGCGGCCCCAAGTTGTTTCTTGTAACAAGAGCGACAGGCCAGGGGCCACCTCTGGCGCGTCGGCGTACTCGCTGACCAGACTCTGTGTCTTACCCGGAGCCCCTCTGGCCCGCACGGGCGGGAGGCACACCTGCAGGCGCGCGAGCGCCTCCTCGCGCTCAATCACGCGCCTGTCGCGCGCCTGGGACCGCAGGTCGCGCGCAAACACCCACGACAGCGCCGCCAGCGCCGCCGAGTTGATCGCAAAGTTGGTCAGCGATTCCGTCAGGTTCGGCGCGCCCTCGCCGCCTGCAGCAATGGGATGTCTCGAGTGACAGCGGATGAAGCAAGACGAGGCAAAAACACAACAGGTGAGTGCGGGCGTATGCGGCCCGTGCTCAGACAGAGCAGAGCCGGTGCCGGAACGTACCCTCCGCCTGGCACAAAACGCGAAGCGCCTCGCATACAGCTGAATGACAGGGCGCACACTGGGGCCGCTCAAGACCTTGGTAGGGCCTGGACCTGCCCTTGCCCCACCCCAGCCAGAGCCCAGTCGGAGGCCCAGCGCACCCCGCAGCGACGAGATGATGCGCCCGGTGATGATGAGCAGGCCGAGGCCGGCGCCGGCCGCCAGGCCGCCGGACGCCCAGAGGCGCGCCAGGCGCAGCGGCGCGCGCAGCTCGGTGCGCGCGGACACGAGCGCGCGCGACGAGACGCCGCCCACCGCCGCGCCGGTCGTGTCCAGCCACTCGCGGCGCTCGCGCAGCGCGCGCAGGTCGGGGTCCTGCGCAGAGCCGCAGCATGTGGGCACGGATGTCCGCGGCCGGGAGGGTGCACAGAGGCATCATGCGAGCGGTTAGCCACTGGGTGTCACTCAGGTCTGGCTGCAGACTCGGGCACTGCCCGGTGCCAGCACCACCCCCGCGCTTGCACAGAGCCCGGCGCGTCATACAAGGACGCGCGCGCCTTAGCGGCCACCTCAAACTTCAGCCCGAACTCGTTCACGGCGCGCACGACGTCGTCCGCCGCCTCCTGCCACTGCCGCAGCCGCGCGCGCGCGCACGCTCCGTTGTACAGCGCCGCTCGCGCCTCATCCTGCACGGCCACCCGTGGCTTGCACGCCAGGCCGCTCCAGGGCTGGCCGCCGCTGGCAAGGTTGGGCTGCAGGCTGGAGCACGGCTCGTAGCCTGCTATGCAGCAGCGTCCCTGCTGCTTGGACATACTCGCAACGGAAGTTGCAGAGGAGCGGCCCCGCCTGTGAGTGAGTGGACCAGCAGCTACGACAGGCAGCTGAGCAAGACAGGCTGTACACACGGTGATGCCCGCCCAGCTAACAAGAAAGAAGCGTGGCTGTCGCTGCTGAGTCGTAGCGCGGAGAACGGCATCTTCTTCCCTTACTGCCCAGTGGGTCACAGTGAAGCGCACCTGGTTTGGTCGCAAGGACAGCGCAGCCTGGAACAGCTCCAGCGCTGCCTGCGAGTCGCCCTTGCCGAACGCCTCCATGCCCGCCTCAATTGCCTCCTTTGCACTCCTGGGCGAGCTGTCACTGGCACGCCTACTTGGCGCTGCCGTGTCTGTATCTCGCGCAGCAGCTGCTACAGGCCTGTGCCGCACGCGGCCCGCTCGCCTCTTCCCACTAACC
>JAABUO010008366.1_pt1 | contig 11707 bp, 9 predicted proteins | sample 5559291 | NCBI WGS metagenome assembly JAABUO01 (sample SAMN10711878, study PRJNA513372) | rock metagenome | isolation source: Antarctica rocks | place: Antarctica: Victoria Land, Finger Mt sud | reverse complement strand
AATACAACTGGGCCGGTAATCCAGGGACCAAACGTGGTGTGGGACGCCACTTTCGTCACATTATGTCATATGGCTGTCGGCTACAGCAATCGTTGTCTGGGGCCAGCGTGCAGCGGACGGTGGCGCGCCCGCTGTCGCCCTTGGTCATCTCGTGCCACCCCCACCGCACGATGCCGCTTGCGCCGACGGTCTGCGGGTACCCGGCGAATGACACGGGCGCGTAGCCCGTCGAGTATACGACGTCGGCCGCGCAGGTCGCGCCGGGAATGCTGCGCGCGGATAGGATGGGATAGGCATCGTACGGCATGGTCGCCGGTGCCACCGACGCCTGCACACCAACACCCGTCGCCGCCGGCGCGCTGGCGGTCGCCGCTGTCAGTGCGACGGTGGGCACACGGCCCGACCGCTCACGCCGCAGGTCCTGATCGAAGACGCGCTCGACCTCCGCGATGGCCACGCGGTCGCGCATGAGGAGCCCTACTTCGCGGTTCCTGTCGAGCGACGTGGCGCTCACGTTCTCGCTCCCGACGAACAGGGTGGTCCCGTCGGCCACGATGGCTTTGGCATGGATGTACGGCGACGCGACGCGCGCGACCTGCGCGCCGATGCCGCTCAACCCCTCCGCGTCGCCCAAGCCCGCGTAGACGATGCGCACGCGCACGCCCCGCCTGGTCGCGTCGGCGAGGGCCTGGATGCTCGCCGTGTCGTAGATCTCCTCCGCGTAGAGATCGAGGCTGTAGCGCGCGCCCGCGATGAGGCCCAGGATCGTCGCGCGGGCGTTGGTGGGGCTCACGACGAGATCCGGTGTCGCCGTGTCGAGCGGCCGGCCGCCCCAATCCGCCGCGAAGACGGCATCGGTCTCTTGGACGACCGCTTGGGCATCGGTCTTCTCGGCGAACTCTCGATTGCGCGTGAACGCGGCGTTGGTCCAGTTCATGGTGCCGATCCAGGCGGCGGTATTATCCGACACGAGGAACTTCGCGTGCGTGAAGCGGTACGCCGGCGCGGCCCAGTGTACCGCGACCCCCTCCGCCGTGAGCACCCGGTACGCCCCGTTCGCCGACCCGCCGTCGCCCCCGAACGGGTGGGGGTCGAGCACGAGGCGCACCCGCACGCCTCGCCGCACCGCGTCGCCGAGCGCGTCGAACACGGCCGCGCTCGAGAACAGGTAGATCTCGCCGTCCAGGTCGCGCCGCGCGGCGCGGATGAAGGACACGAGCGGCGTCACCCCGGCGTCGGGCTCGACATAGAACTGCCCTCCGGTGACATCGACCACGGCCGCGCTCGGCGACAACGGTGCCGTCGTAGGGACAGCCATGGGAGCGATCGTGGGGACAGTCGTGGGCACGCTAGAGACCGGTGGCGGTGCCGACGACGGCACCGCCGGGGTGGTGATTGCCACGGGGGCACCGCTGCCGACCGCGTAAGCCTCCGGGGCGAAGGCGACGATATACGTCCCCTCGACGAGCGCGCCGACGAAGCACGCGAGGACCAGGAGTTTGTACAGCAGCGGCCGTGGCCAGCGGGCGAAGGCGCGCCAGAGGGAACGCACCACGACCCGCAGCACGTCAGCCAACACCCTCACGGCGCGCCACAGCAGCGCGCGCAGCCACTGTCCCTGCACGTTACCCACCTCCGTCCGCCATTCGCAGTACTACATGGTACATTGACCGGCTCATGGCAATAGGAAAAGCGTTTTCGGACTACGTCCCCTCGTAACAGCGTAGTTATCCTTAGCGATAGACTGCCGATACGATGGATGCGCTGCCGTATACTAGGACCGATGGCTACATCCCAATTCCTCGACCTCCCGACGTTCGTGACGCGCTGGCAGCGGAGCGCGCTGACCGAGCGGAGCGCCGCGCAGCAACACTTCCTCGACCTCTGTGCCGTGCTCGGCCAACCCACGCCGGCGGCCACCGACCCCGACGGCACCCACTACACTTTTGAGAAGGGCGCGCGCAAGACGAGCGGCGAGGGCGGCTGGGCCGATGTCTGGATGCGTCGCCACTTCGCGTGGGAGTACAAGGGCAAGCACAAGGACCTCAAGGCCGCCTATCGGCAGATACAGCAGTACCGCGAGGACCTGGAGAACCCACCCCTCCTCATCGTCTGCGACCTCGACCGCTTTGAGGTTCACACCAACTTCACCAACACCGTGAAAGCGGTCTACGCCTTTGACCTGGCCGACTTTGCCCGCAATGAGCCGACGCCAACGTGCGCCCTTCCGCCCCTGGAGGTGCTGCGCGCCGCCTTCACCCACCCGGACCTGCTCCGCCCCAATCGGACGACGGCCAGCGTCACCGAGGACGCCGCGCGCGAGTTCGCTGCGCTGGCCGAGGGCCTACGCCGCCGCGGCGAGGACCCTGAGGCCACCGCCCATTTCCTTATGCGCCTGCTGTTCTGTCTGTTCGCTGAGGACATCGGACTCCTGCCCGAGCGCCTGTTCACCACGCTCGTCGAGCGCACGCGCACCCGCCCGGCTGACTTCTTCGTGCGCTTGGGCCAGTTGTTTGCGGCCATGGCCACCGGCGGCTCGTTCGGCGCCGACGACATCGCCTATTTCAACGGTGGCCTCTTCGCAGACGCCGTGGTGCTCGCTCTCGCTGGTGACGACCTGGCGACCCTAGCGCGCGCGGCCGCCCTTGACTGGGCCAGCATCGAGCCTGCCATCTTCGGCACCCTCTTCGAGCGCAGCCTTGACCCCGCCAAACGCTCCCAACTCGGGGCGCACTACACGAGCCGCGATGACATCCTGCTCATCGTGGAGCCCGTCCTGATGACACCCCTGCGCCAACGCTGGGCCGCGGTGCAGGGGGAGGCGCGAGAATTGATCGGTAAGCGCGACGCGGCCAGTGGGGGGGCACGGACGCGGCATCAGCAAGCCCTCGGACGGCTGCTACTCGTCTTTACCGACGAGATCGCCGCCGTCCGCGTCCTGGACCCGGCATGCGGGTCTGGGAACTTCTTATACGTGGCCCTCAAACGCCTGCTCGACCTCTGGAAGGAGGTCAGTACGTTCGCGGCCGACAACGGCGCAGCCGGGCTGCTCCCCGACGCTGTCGGCTCGCAACAACTCCATGGCATCGAGCTGAACGTGTACGCCCACGAGCTGGCCTCGGTCGTGGTCTGGATCGGCTATATCCAGTGGCTGCACGACAACGGCTTTGGTATCCCCGACAGCCCCATCCTCAAGCCGTTGCACAACATCCGGCACATAGACGCCGTGCTCGCCTACGACGAGGCCGGCCATCCGGTAGAGCCGGCCTGGCCGGAGGCCGATGTGATCGTCGGCAACCCGCCCTTCCTGGGGGGCAACCGGATTCGTCAGGAGTTAGGCGATGCCTACGTCGATGACCTGTTCCGGCTATACCAGGGCCGCGTGCCTGCCTTCTCCGACCTTGTGTGCTACTGGTTCGAGCGCGCCCGCGCCCTCCTCGCGGAGCGCCGGGTTGCGCGCGTCGGGCTGCTGGCGACGCAAGGCATCCGCGGCGGCGCGAACCGCGTGGTCCTGGAGCGCATCAAGCAATTAGGCGACATCTTCTGGGCGCAGTCTGATCGTAACTGGGTCTTGAACGGCGCAACCGTCCATGTCTCCATGGTCGGCTTCGATGATGGCACCGAGCAGGGGCGATCGCTCGATGGCCGCACCGTCGTCGCGATCAATGCCGACCTCACCGCCGGCACTGACCTGACGATCTCCCGGCGCTTGCCCGAGAACGTGCGCCTGTGTTTCATGGGGCCGTCGCCGAAGGCCCCCTTCGATATCCCGGAAGAAGTCGCCTGCCGCATGCTCCGGACGCCGCTCAACGTCAACGGCCGCCCGAACTCCGACGTCGTGCGCTCCGTGGCTAGTGCGGTCGATCTGGTCAAGCGGTCCCGACGCGAGTGGACTATCGACTTCGGCCAGATGCCGATGGAACAAGCGGCCCTCTACGAGCTGCCCTTCGCATATGTGAAAGAGCATGTGTACCCTGTCCGCATGGAGGGCCGCAAGGCCCAGTACGCCGGCCAGTGGTGGCAGTACGCCCGGCCACGCGTGGAGATGCGCGAGGCTTTAAAGGGCAAATCGCGCTACATCGCCACGCCCGGCGTGTCCAAGCACCGCATCTTCGTGTGGGTCGACCCCGCCGTGCTCTGCAACCAGGGGACCCTCGTCTTCGCCCGCGACGACGATTACTTCTTCGGCGTCCTCCAGTCGCGCCCGCATGAACTGTGGGCGCGCGGCACGGGGACCCAACTCCGCGAGGCCGAGAGCGGCTTCCGCTACACGCCGACGAGCACGTTCGAGACCTTTCCCTTCCCCTGGCCGCCCGGTGTGGAAGCGGCCGACAACCCGCACGTGGAGACCATCGTCGCGGCGGCGCGCGCCCTCGTGGAGCAGCGCAACCGGTGGCTCAACCCGGAAGGGGCGACGGATGCCGACCTCAAGGCGCGCACGCTCACTGCCCTGTACAATGCACGTCCGACGTGGCTCGCCCTCGCTCACGACCGGCTCGACCACGCCGTGCTCGACGCCTACGACTGGCCGCACGACCTAGGTGACGAGGAGATCTTGGGCAGGCTGCTCGCGCTGAACCTGGAACGCGCGGGGCGTCTCGATCCGAGCATGATACCCGATCATATGGAGCCCTAATACAGCCGCATGTCCTCGGCGATTACCCCGTAAGCAGGGTCATCAAAGTATGCACAGAGCAGTGTGACGACCTGTGGCTGTACGAGGAGCAACTGCGGCGCTGGTGAGCGGGGACACTGACAGATGCGCAGCGGCGGGAGGTAGCGCGCATGGGCGATCAGCTCGGGCGGCTGCGCGTGGTGATCGACACGATCCTCGCGCGCATAGGTGGGTTAAGGGCGGGACCATCGAGATGATGCTGGCCAAGAGTGACTTAGAGGTGGCCTGGAGATGCTAATGCGCATGGCGCGCGAGCGCGGAACATTGAGCTAAACACCACATGCCGAAGATCGGAGATCTCATTTACTTGCCCTTCGTCGACGTGAAGGCACCCGCTGCGGAGCGATTTTGGGTGGCTGCTGGGGAGATTGTCGACGTCGCACCGGAAGGCTATCTGGTGCGCTACGTGTGGCATGATGAGACAATTGTAGGCTTGTTCCCCCCCGACAATTTTCACGAAACGCGCGAAGGAGCGGAACATAAAGTCCTTGCTGCGGAAGAGTGGGCATGGCGAGGGCATCTCGACGAGGTATTGGATGGACAACACCCCTATCTGAGCGCCCCAATTGCCCGTTTGGATGGGGTATACCATACTGGTAATCCATTGCGTTGGGGTGAGCCACATCTTGGCTATGGGGCTCAAATAAGTACGTGGAGCAAAGCGCCCAACGTCGCCAAGGTACTCCAGATCATGGGCTCGATCGTCGAAGACATCCACATGTTATACGGCATTTTGCGCGCCCTTGCGCACGCCAACGATCACGCCAAGAAGCTCGTCGCCAAGTACATCGTCATCGAGTTGCACAGTCTGTACCGATGTTGCGAACGTCTAGCGAAGCTCGACCCAGCCAATGAAGCCGATGACTTCGCCGCGTTGAAGCAGGAGGTCGCGGAACTGGACGAAACGTATGGATTCCGCGCCCTACGCGATAAGATCGCAGGGCATCGAGACATGGACCTAGACTTCGCCGACACGATCGGGTTCTGGCGGAAGCTCACGCGGTATGCACTCAAGCAATACACCGAGGCATTCGACCGTTATTTCGAGCGCGTCCTCCCGCGACATCCCCGCGAACGCGACTACTTCGCGGGGTGCCGCCCTGTACACGGAGTAACGGGGTTGGAGGAGAATACGGGTTGGGTACCTTTCGATGAGCCGTTCGAGGCTAACAAATAGGGCGTGCCTCGATAAAGTATGGAGAGTGCTAGGGCCGCCAGGAGAGGGTCCGATAAGACGAGCTTATCGGACCCCCTCCCCCACCGGCGCGCTATACTAGTCTCTAGGAGGGCCGGGCCTTACGATTGCAGCGACTATTGCCGGATTTGCGTAACGCGGTCTGTAGCAGGGCAGCGGGCCAACCAAAGACTAATGCAGGAAGGGCATCATGTTCCGCGTAACCAAGGTCGAGATAGAAGGGTTCTGGGGCGCGTATAGAGCCGCCACGACCCTACATCCCGACGTCAATATCTTCATCGGGCGGAACGGCTCGGGCAAGACCACTTTCATGGATTTGCTGCAAGGGGTCCTGCGTGTCGACCTAAGGATGCTCTCGTCGCTCGATTTCAGGTCTATCACGATTGGCCTCGCCGACTTCGATAGAGAGAAAAAAGCAGGAACGCGAACGATTACGGCGAGCAAGCGCGGCGCCGGTGACGTGCCTTCCGAGGCGATCGACTTCCAAATCGGTCCGAATGCTTACACCCTGCCCATCCTATCGAGGGACATCGCCGAGGAATTCTATTCCTCCAGACGCCACATGCGCACCCCTCGCTTCGAGGAAGAGTATAGCCGGCTCAGAGGGGAAATCAACCAGTTAGTAAATATCGCCAGCCTGTCGGTCCACCGAGCAGCCTACGAAACAGTCTACGACGATGAGGAGTTCGCCTTGGGACGTCGCCGGCCTCGACGGCCGGCTATCGACCAGCGACTGGAGGATCTGGTACGCCAGCTCACGAGCTATCAGCTCACGCTGGCGGAGCGTGCCAATCAGATTTCCACCAACTTCCAGCGAGAGGTTCTCGCCTCGATGTTGTATGACGAGGAGTTCGACAAGTTCGACCCGGGCGATACGAGGGCGGGGGGACTCAGCAAAGAGAAAGCCGCCTTGTCCAGGGCCTATAGCGAGTTGGGCGTGCTCGACGATAGCGTAAACGCTAGGATTGACAAGCATATAGCAGTCCTAAACCGCAGCCTAAGCGCGTGGCACCAGTTTAGGAGGCTAGCGCGGGACGACGGACTCGAGGAGGGTGAGGATGGGCCGCAAGGGCCGAACATCGATGATATTATGCCTCTCCCGCTCCTGAAGCGGACGCAACACATCATAAGCCTGTCGTTCCAGGCGCAACATCAGAAGCAGGAGGTCTTTCGGCCGATCAATAGGTTTGTTGAGATCGTCGGGAGCTTCGTTGATGACAAGGAGGTGAGGATCGATCCGAACGGAGACCTAACTGTTCAGAAAGGCGGGAAAAGGATTGCCATAGCCGACTTGTCCTCGGGTGAGAAGCAGCTCCTGATCCTGCTCATTGAAACGTTGCTGCAGAAAAACGAGCCATTCATATTTCTCGCCGATGAGCCGGAATTATCCCTCCATATCGAATGGCAGGCCAAAATAATCTCCTCCATCAGGGATCTTAACCCTCACTCCCAGATAATTGTCGCGACGCACTCGCCCGAAATAGCGGGCGGCTGGAAACGGAACATTATCGACATGGAGGACGTGATCCATGACCAGGGGTAACTTAGCCTACTCGGCGGCGGCATGCGCCGCCCTGCCGTTGTTCCGCCGCAACCGCAACCGATTTAGGGTTCTGGAAGGTGGTGCCGAGGGTAGGGTTGAGATGCCAACGCCTGGGATAGCGGAGGCACCCACGGCTGCGGAGAGCGCGCAGCAGAGGGTGCCGGCACCGTCAGCGCTTCCTGCACCCCCCAAGAAACAACGCGTGCCGGGCTTGAATCGCGGCACGATAAAGCTTAGTGAGGACTTCAACGATCCGCTCCCTGACGAGTTCTGGCTAGGGATCGAGTGAAACTGCTGTTAGACACAGAGATCTTCGTCTGGTGGGCGGAGGAGCCAGAAAAGCTGTCGAAACGTGCGCTTGCGCTCTGCCAAGACCCCGATAATTCCCTGATCTTGAGCGTCGCGAGCATTTGGGAGATACAGATCAAGCATCAACGAGGGAAGGCATTTTTCATCGTTCATACACCCTTGCGCGAATTGGTCGAGCGCCAGCAGCAAGAGAATGATGTTTCAGTCTTGGCGGTCACGGTCGACCATGTGCTGGATTTAGAGAGGCTACCGTTCTATTCCGAACACAAAGACCCATTCGACCGACTGCTCATTGCCCAAGCGAGGGTTGAGGGTGCGACGCTCGTAACCGTTGATAACAAGATACATGCGCACGGGTATCCGGTAAGCCTTATTAAATAATGGCGACAACACTTCCCCCGGTTAGCACACCGGTATCCTCGACGACGCTCATGGCCACCGCCGCCCAGGCGAAGGCCTACGCCGACGCGTCCAAGGCGGCCAACACACGCCGCGCCTACCGCGCCGATTGGGCCGACTTCGCCGCCTGGTGCGAGCGGCACGGCCACACGGCGCTCCCGGCAACGCCGGCGACGCTCGCGCTCTACCTCGCCGAGCGCGCCGAGACCTGCAAGCCGGCCACGCTCGGCCGCCGCCTGGTCACCATCGCGCAGGCCCACAAGGCGGCCGGCCACGACACACCGACGACGGCGCCCGTGGTGCGCGCGGTGTGGGCGGGTATCCGGCGCGTCAAGGGTACGGCGCAGGAGGGCAAGGCCCCGGCCGTCACCGACGACGTGCGCGCCATGGTCGCGGGGCTCCCCGACACGCTGCGCGGCCACCGCGACCGCGCCCTGGTGTTGCTGGGGTTTGCCGGCGCGTTCCGGCGCTCTGAGCTGGCCGCGCTCGACGTCGCCGACGTGGAGGAGACGCGCGCCGGCCTGGTCGTGCGGCTGCGCCGGAGCAAGACCGACCAGGAGGGCGCGGGCCGCACGGTGGGTATCCCGTACGGCGCCTACGTCGAGAGTTGCCCGGTGCGCGCCTATCGGGCTTGGCGCGAGGCCTCCGGCGTCGCCGCGGGGCCGCTCTTCCGCTCCGTCGATTGGCAAGGCGTGCTCTCGCCTGGGCCGCTCTCGGACAAGGGCGTGGCGCGCGTCGTCAAGCGCCGCGCCAAGGCGGCCGGGCTCGACCCCGAGAAGTACGGCGGCCACTCGCTGCGCGCCGGGCTGGCCACTGCCGCGGCGCAGGCCGGCAAGCCCGAGCGCGCCATCATGGCCCAGACCGGCCACAAGAGCTTGTCCATGGTGCGCAAGTACATCCGCGAGGGCGACCTGTTCCGCGAGAATGCCGCCGCTGGCCTCGGGCTGTAGCGCGACCTACTCAACGGCGTCCGAGGCCTCCAGGCCCGCCTCCACGAGGGCTGTCCGCAGGTCGTCGAAGCGCCTGATGCTCGTGATTGCGTCGCCGTCCACCGTGAAGACCGACGCCACGATCCCGCGCCCCGTCGCCCCCCCGCCGCTCGGCGCGTGCCAACGCCCGTCCTCTTCGGCGACCACCACGCGGCCCTTGTGGAAATAGCGCAGGGGGATCAACTCGACCCCGGCGCGACCGAACCACGCGCGGAAGACGTCCCGGCCCCGGCTCGTGCCCCGCGGTCCGCCAATCTCGACGTTGGGATCGACGAGGGCCGTCAACCGCTCGACGTCGCCGCTGTTCAATAGCCGATGCCAGGCCTCGACCGTCGCCACTTCATGCGCGTCCATCACGGGGTTCCAAGCCCAAACCGCCGATTTTTTTGACGCGCTCGCTTCGAACTGTGCAGGTCACTGAAGGGCAGGGGTAGACTCCCGCATGCGCCAGGTTGCGACGCGGCCCCCGTGTGTTGGCTGGTCGAGGGGTGTCGGGAAACACCTGTTTGGCGACAGGCGAGCGGCACGCTCGTCTCTCGTCGTCGCCATCCATAGAGAATCGTGCGGAAAACCCTGCCGCTATGGTGTACCATACGTCAACAGCAGGGCACGGGTTTTCCGCACATGCTCGTCAGTTAGGACGTCATGCAAAATCTCTCTGAAAGGGCATTACCCCTTCCACAACGATGAGAAGCTGATCGACCTGGATGCTATCGTGGCGGGCCGTGATCTCGGGTGACAGAATTTTCGGCGGTTTGGGCTTACATCCCCTTTCCCGTCCGCCCCTCTGTTGTGAATGGTCCGCGGGCGGCGTTAGGCTATAGTGCTAGTGCTGCTGTTATCTGTCCCAGGGCGGGCACGGCGACGACGGTAGACCAAGGCCGCGGCGAGTGGAACGAGAGCGGTCGCGAGCAATTCGGCGCTGCCTAGCTCGGGTGTCGCAGCGCCTCCGCCGCCACCCGGACCTGTAGGCGCGCCGACGCAGGCGCCGGATCCCTGGTCGGTGAAGGTACCGTTGCCATGGCTGGGCACGGGGACGAACGTCCAGTCGTAGCCTCCCGCCTTCAGGGTCAACTGTAGCACGCCGAACGTGGCCGCGTCGCTCACCTCGATGTTCGGCTCCTTGTTCGGCAAGCCGAAGTGGCTCTTACCGCCCTCGCCCAAGACGAACTCGCGGATGCCCTGCGTCGGGTCGCTCACCCCATCGGGCGTCTGCGGGGCAAAGCGCTGATAGTTGTGATCGTGCCCATTGAGGATGAGCGTGACGCCGTGGGCATACAATGTGCGCCACAGATCGCGCGAGGCGAGGTTGTTCTCCCCGCCCTGCGTGACCCCCGTCGTGAACAACGGCTCGTGCCAATAGGCCAGCGTACAGGGCGCCGGATGCGCGACCAGGTCGGCCTGCAGCCACTCTTGCTGCCCCGAGCCCGGCACGCAGGACACGACGCCGCACTCCGAGTTGAGCACCACGACGTGCCAACTCCCTAGGTCGTAGGAATAGTAGCCCTTGTCGCGGTCGCCGGCCGGTCCAATCTGGTTGCCCACGCCGTTGAAATAATCATAATAGCCGTCCGCGCGCGCGCCCGGATAGTTCGCGCCGGAGGCATGGGTCGCATCGGAGTATTCATGGTTGCCCGCCGCGGGGTGGGTGATCGCCTTGAAAGCCCCCCACGAGGGGTTGTAGACCTGCATGAAGGCGGAGAGCGTATCGCCTTCGCCGGTATTGTTGTATTGCGCGTCCGCTAACTCGGCGACCGCCGAGGGATTCAGGCTCTGCACGAGAGCGGCTGTGGCCGCCTGCTGGCAGGTATCCGGCGTGACCGTGTTGCTCTGGGTCGCGCAGGCGATGTCCCCGGACGCGACGAGCTTCGGCGGGATCGCGCTCCCAGCTGGCGTGTGGTAGACCTGACCCTGGTAGTACTGGCCGGGAGCTGGCGGGAGCGGCGTGGTGCTGAACGAGAGCGATCGCGTCGTCGTGTCGCCCATCTGGTCGGTCGCCGTCACGACCAGCGTGTGCGTCCCCGGCGCGAGGTTGTCCGACGGGAAGTGGTCCGGCACGGCGATGGCGACATTGCCCAGCGTCGCGGTGGTGGTGACGGGTCCCGGAGTGGTGGGGGTCACGACCACGGAGACGTCGAGGTAGACACCGCGGTAGCTGCCGCCAGCCATGGGAGACGTGATGGTCACCTGGGGGCCGGGGGCTTCCACCGCTCGCGGACCCGCCGCGCGGGCGGTGGTGGCGAACGCGGCCGGGAGCACGAGGGCGGTGACGAGGGCCGTACAACAGGTACAACAGAGAGACGGGAATCGGCGGACGCGCGAGGGGGTTCGGCGCGCGAGGGCACGTGTGCGCGGGCTGGGATCCATCGACCTGTCCTTTCGGTGGGGCGACCGGTTCGTGTGGCCGCGGGGCATGTGCGGAGCCGTACCGGCGGGCTGAGGGACGATCCTGTTTGGCCTCGCTGCAGACTCGCGCCCTATAGTGTACATCCGCCGCATTAAGGGCGGATTAAGAGGATGTAAAACGGGCGTTAAGCATCGCTCGAGCCCCTAGTCGTGGCGACCGTGCTCATCCGCGCGGCGATTGAAAGGTTTTC
>JAABUO010008365.1_pt1 | contig 11708 bp, 10 predicted proteins | sample 5559291 | NCBI WGS metagenome assembly JAABUO01 (sample SAMN10711878, study PRJNA513372) | rock metagenome | isolation source: Antarctica rocks | place: Antarctica: Victoria Land, Finger Mt sud | reverse complement strand
GCGGGCTGAGCATGATCAGCGGCCACGATGATGAGTACGGCCAGATCTTCAAGAACCTGGGGGCGGTGCGGCCCGGCGACGCGGTCCTGGTCACGAAGGGGTCGCACACTTACCGCTACATTGTCACGTCGGTGCGCGTGGTGATGCCCGACGACGTGGCCATGCTCAACGCGACGTACACGCAGCCGACGCTGGCGCTCATCTCCTGCACGCCGTACATGGTCGACACGCATCGCGTCGTCGTCATCGCGCAGATGCAGGGCTAGGTATTGTCACATTAATAGACTCGTTGCCGAATAAGGCACGTGCTCCTCAGAGCCTTGAGCAGCATCGTGCGGGCGGCCGTGACAGCGTACCGCACTGAGGTGGAGGCCGGCCGGATCGTGCCGGAGCACGACGCGCCCGAGTGCGGCGAGATCGTGGCGTACAACGTGCGCGTCGGCGATGACCTGTACCAGTGGCTGCGCGTGACCGCGTTCGACGCGCGCACGTCGATCAACGCCTTGGGCATCGCCGCGCTCGCCCGTGCCCATGCTGACTACGCCGCAGGGACGACCACGACCGATCCCGACTGACGACAACGCTCCGCTGTGCGACCACGCCACCGTTACCCTCGATCCCGCCGGCTTGGCACACGATGACGGGCACCACATCCGCCGGCCCCTCCACTTTAATGTGCGGTGTTTCAGGAAGAGGGCGAATGGACGATCAGGCTACCCATTCTGGTATGGCCCGAGTGGGTACTACACCCTCACCCCCTTTGTCCCGATGATGAGAGCAGAGGGGGATGTCATGATCTTGCCGCGCGTCATCAATTCATACAGCTAGAGAAGAATCACGCTATGAGACACTGTCATGTTTGTCGGAAAAAGGCGGCCGATGGGCAAGGGGCCTGCCTGTCGTGCGGGGCGCGTTTGTCGGGGATGCGGTCCCTGACACCGCTGGCTGAAGGCGATCCCGGCTTGCCCGGGTGGCAACGTACGGCGTCGTGGACCGCGCCGACGAAGGCGACCACATCGGCGTCTCGGTGCGACGGATAGTGGTGTCTGTAGGAGGGAGGAGATTTGTTCATACTCACGGCCTACCGCTGGCTGCGTTTCTCGCTTGTGCCCATCGCCGGCCTCATCCTGATCGCCACCGGCCTGCCTGCGGTCGGTTCCACGATCGCCTTCCTGCCGCACTCCGTCGCCACGCGTGCGCACGTGATCGACAGCCAACCGTCCACCGACGCGAAGGGGAACGTCAGCTATTGCCCCGTCTTGGCCTATACGACGACCGCGGGTCGCAGCATGCAGGGCGTCGGCGGTCAAGATTGCCAAAGCAGTCCCTTCGGTGTCGGCCAGATCATGATGATACGCTATCGTCCCGATCAGCCGACCACGCTGCGCATCGACGACTTCTTCGGTATGTGGGGGTCGATCATCTGGAGCATCGGTGTGGGGATCTTGCTGGAAGCGCTGGCCCTGGGCGTCCTATTCTGGCGCTTCAACGCACCGATCCGTGCGTTCGTTGACGAGGTGCGTCAACGGCGAGCGCAACGATTTCAGGAGGGGTGATCGCCACACCGGGCGAGGGGGCGCGTGATATGAGGATAAGGCGAGGACGCGCGGCATGCGCTCTGGCGGCAGCGGTTGTGTCCCTGATGCCCGGCATCGTGGGCGCTCACGCTCAGGGGGAGCGGGCGCAGTCCGCCCGCTCCGCGTTTGTCTGTGCCTATGGCGAGGGTGTGCGCGGATCCGACGCGCACGTCCCTCCCGCCCTCACCGGCCGGCTATAAGCGCTACACCTCGCGCGACCTGCCGTATAGCGTCGGCTATCCCCCCGGATGGACAGCCGATGGGAGCACCACGCGCGATCCGCAGGGTCATTTCTTGGACGGGCCGACGTCCTACGATGAGGATGCGTTCATCAGCCTGCGCCTGCAGGCGGGCATCCTGGTCCGGGGCGAATCGCTCCCGCCGGAGATCGGGCTCGACACGGATAGCTTCACCAAAGTTGTGCTGCTCGACTTCTCACGTCGACATGCAAACGACTCCATCTTTGCCTACGCTGCGCGACGGGCCGGCACGCTCTCTGTTGATGGGACGCGAGCCGATCTAATCGTCGTGGCGGAGAAGCAAAGTGGGTATAACCTGAGCGAGACACTAGCCGTCTGGGTTGCGCACGACGACGACGCTCACTTAATGTGAGAAGACTTATAACCATAAACGTGAATGCGGCGTACCACATCTAACTCCTTGCGCCACATGTACTTACCCTCATAGCGTAATTTGTGTTAAAATAGTACAGTTTGTATGAGGAGTAGCAGATAATCATACTTGACTCAGCTGTGGATACTGCCGCAGCCGTGCCTGCACTGTCACCGGGTTTCTGAACCAGGCCTCGTTTCGGTTGACAATCCCTGCACATGCCACCTGACATACAACAACTTATCAATTATCTGGACGGAGGGCGAGTGTTTTTCTTGAGCGCGACACAAAACCGCAGGACAGCGAGTCTATGGGCCAAACCGGTTATTGCCGCAACGGCGCTACTCTTACCCATGTTGCCTTGGGTCGCACACATAGAGGCCCCGGGGTTGCCGACCACAAAGGCGCATCATAACGGTGTCCAACCACTGATCGGCGCGACGGCTGCGATCGCGACGACACAGCGCCACGTTCCAGCCCTATCTTTTCGCGGGGGCCAACACTGGCCGCTGCACCCTGCCATGGCCCATGCCCGCCAAGCCACATCCCTGCGCGCGCCGACGGATGCAGGCACGGCGACAGCGGTACCGACCGCGCCGGCAATGGCGCCGCCCCCTGTGTCGCCCACGCCAGGCCCCTCGACTGAGGCGCTCACGGGCACTCTCCTGCTCACCGCGTCCACGCCCACCACGTCCACGCCCTCCGCGTCCACGCCCACGGCCTTCCCGACCCCAGCCCCGTCGAGCGTGACCCCCGGTCCCCCGCCGACGATCCCCGTCGATCCGCGCGCCTATGCGCCCGACCCTCCCACCGCCTCGACTCCTCGTGGGCGCGCCCTGGCGGCCCGCGGGCAGGCGGTGCTGGCCAGTGGAGACAACCGGCAAGCCCGTGCCATCTTCAGCAGCCTCCTGACGCTGGAGCCGCACAACGCGTACGCCTACGGCGCGCGGGGATTCGCCCGGCTCAACCTGCACGATGACCGGGGGGCCATCGCCGACGAGAATCGGGCTATCCGCTACAACCCACGCCACGACGCGCGCTTCTACCTCCGGCGCGGGCGCGCACGCGAGGACCTCGGCGACACAGCGGGGGCGCTCGCCGACTATAGCGCCTCGCTGCGCATCTATCCGCCCTACAGTCTGGCCCATTTCTATCGGGCCTACCTGTACGATCAGCTGGGGGAAGAAACACGGGCCATCGCCGACTACACGCAGGAACTGCGCGTCGTCCCCGCCGACTACACAACCCTCTTCAATCGCGGCCTCATCTACCTGCACACGGGCAGCGACGCCCTGGCCATCGCGGATTTCACCCAGGCCGTCCATGACTACCCGGGCTATGTCTATGCCTATTTCAACCGTGGGCGGGCGGAGTACGCGTTGGGCGAGTACGGCCCAGCGGTAGCCGACGACACCCAGGTGCTCGCCCTCGACCCCGGATTCTCCGTGGCCTACTATAACCGCGGCCTCATCTACTATCTCCAGCACACCTATCAGCCGGCCATCGACGACTTCACGCAGTATCTGCAGCGCAATCCGGGCGACCTGGGGACGTGCTCCTGCGCCCACATCCGGCGCGGCAACGCCTACCATGCGCTGGGCAACGACACGGCGGCGATCGCCGACTATAGCGCGGCGCTGCAGCTGCTACCGGGCCAGCCGGACGCCTACTACGACCGGGGCGTCGCCCGACAGACGCAGGGCGACACGCAGGGCGCGATCGCCGATTTCCGGCAGGCCGAGCAACTTTTTACCGCGGAGGGGGATAGCGCGGGCGCGGCCCAGGCGGCCGCACAACTCCAGGCCCTCGGCCAGTCGTCGTAGGGAGGAGGGGAGCGATGAGTCGCCTAACATCTCTATCAGCCCTCGCGCGCGTCCTTGTACCCGTCGCCATCGCGCTGCTGCCCGTGCCGCGATCCGATGCGAGCGCCAGAACGCCACCGGCGACCAGGACGTCCGCTGCGTCGGCCCACGCGTCGGTCGCCGCCGACCTGGTCGCGCTGAATGACCCAACCAGCCTGGCCATCGCGCCCGACGGGAGCCTCTACATCGGGGATAGGGGCAACAATCGCGTCCTGCGCCGGGGCACGGATGGGACGGTGCGCACCGTGGTCGGCAACGGCATGGCCGGCATGGGCGGTGACGGCGGCCCCGCGACGCAGGCGCAGCTTGACGGGCCCAGCGGCATCGCCGTCGGGCCCGACGGCAGCCTCTACGTCGCCGACGCGACGTACGGCAACGGCCGCGTGCGCCAGGTGGACGCCGTCGGCGTCATCACCACGGTCATCGGGATGGCCCCCGACGTTCCCGTCTCGACCCTCGGGGGTACGTCCTATAACTGCCCCGCCGACAGCTATCTGGACTTTGACAGCGGCCCTATCCCCTCCTTGCAGCTCTGCCTGAACTCCTCGGGGGTGGCCGCAGGACCGGACGGGTCAGTGTATGTGGCCGACATCACGCCGGGTCATATCCTGCGTGCGACACCGGATGGCCTGGTGCGACGGGTCGCTGCCGGGTCGCTGCGCGGACCGACCAACATCGCCGTGAGCGCCGACGGCAGCTTGTACATCGCCGACACCGCCGCGGGACTGGTGTGTCGCGTGGGTCCCGACGGCGCCATCAGCACGGTCGCCGGCGGCGGAAACGATACATCCGGCGCATCCGTACCCGGAACGCACGCTGCGCTGAACGGGCCGTCCGGCCTGTCCCTGGCACCCGACGGCTCGCTCTACATCGCGGAGAGCGGTGCGCACAGGGTGCGCCGGCTGGCGCCGGACGGGACCATCACCACCGTCGCGGGTACCGGCGTGGCCGGAACGGCCGGCGATGGTGGTCCCGCGACGCAGGCGCAGCTCAATGGCCCCAATGGGCTTGCCGTCGCCGACGATGGCTCGCTCTACATCGCGGATGCCGGCAACAATCTTATTCGACGGGTCGGCCCGGATGGTCTCATCACGACGATCCTACCCGTCCCCGCAATACCTCCCGCATCCGCCACGCCGACCGCAACACCCACCCTAACGCCGACCGCAACACCCACCCTAACGCCGACCGCAACACCCACCCTAACGCCGACCGCAACACCCACCCTAACGCCGACCACAACGCCCACCGCCACCCTTACAGTGGTTCCTACGGTAGCGGCTAGGGCTACACCAACGGCAGCGCCGTCGTCGTCGCCGACGGCAACAGCAACGCCATCCGCGGTCCCCGCACGTCTGCTAGTCCCGCCCGACCCTCTTACAGCCCGATCGTCGTGGGTTCGTCGACTCCTGGATGAGGGCGCGACCGCCTACGACCGCCGCGCGTACCGCAGCGCGCTGGCATTGGAGAATGCGGCGCTACGCCTCGAGCCCCGCAATGCATTCGCCTACAGCGCACGCGGCCGCGCGCGCCTTGCCCTGCGCGACGCCCGCGGCGCGGTGCGCGATCAGACCCTGGCCCTGCACTACCACCCCGGTAGCGCCCGCTACTATCTGCGGCGCGGCCAGGCCTATCAGGACCTGAACGATGTCGCGCGCGCCCTGGCCGACGACACGACGGCCATCCGCCTCTTTCCCACCTATCTGCAGGCCTATATCCTGCGCGGCGACCTCTATCGGACGCGGGGCAACGACGGCGCCGCGATCGCCGACGAGACGGCGGCCATCCGGTTGTTCCCCCAGGAGGCCGATGCCTACCTGGGCCGCGCCCGGGCGCGGGCTCATCGAGGAGATAAGACCGAGGCCGTGTCCGATGCCCAGCAGGCACTGCACCTGTACGCGCACCAGGGCAACCGACGCGGCGTGGCGCGGGCTCAGGCGCTGCTACGGACCCTCACGCTCGGGACCACCTGAAGCGTCTGCTGCCCTGGAGGCCCGTCCTATACCACGTCCGCGTCCCGCTCGCCCCACCGGTTCGGCAACTTTCACGCCTTACCTGTGCTGTCGGCGCCGTGTCACGAGCCTTTCATTGCAAATTGTGAGGGTACAGCTTGTGACGCGCCCCGTGACAGGAGCTCCACTTAAGCATAGTGGATAAGGGTGATGCAAATACTACTGAAAGAAGGAGGAATCTGATGACAAATTCACGCCTAACTGGCAACACACGAGGTGATGGTCGCCCTGATCCCCGTCACTCTCTCCCTATGAGCATCGTCGCCGTTCTGTGCATCATCTTGCTTGCGCTGCCGCTTAGGCCAGGAAGCGGACCGACATCGGCTGCACCAGGAAATCGCGCCGTTGGCTCCTTCCCGGCGGCTCCGTCCCCCAATCCGTCGGCGCTGACCTCCCCCACGACCGTATCAATGGCGACGCAGACCTCAACCGCCTCGCCCACCCCAACGGCGACGGCCACGACCGTGCCAACCGCCACCTCGTCACCCACCCCGACGCCGACAGCCACGGCCACGGACTCCCCCACCACCATCCCGAGTTCCACGCCGACCGCAACGGCGACGGCCACGCCACCGCCTCCACCCAGTCCCGTGCGGACCGGGACCTGGGTGCGGACGGGCGATCTCGTCCAGGGGCGCGACGATCTCACCGCCACCTTGCTGCCCGACGGGACCGTCCTGGTCGCGGGCGGGGAAGCGTACGACAGCACCGGTCGTAATGCCGCGCTCGCGAGTTGTGAGCTCTACGACCACCGCACCGGCCTGTGGACGCCCACAGGCAGCATGACGACGGCGCGCGACTACCACACCGCCACCTTACTGGCCACCGGCGATGTCCTCGTCGTGAGCGGCACGACCGCCGAACTCTACCATCCGGCGAGCCACGCGTGGACCGCGACGGGCGCGCTGAACGCCGACCACGCGCGGCACACCGCGACGCTCCTCCCGGACGGCACGGTGTTGGTGGCGGGCAACGACACGGCCGACTTGTACCATCCCCAGACGGGAGCCTGGACGGCGACAGCCCCCATGCTCACGCGGCGGTCGGAGCACGCGGCGGCGCTCCTGCCCGACGGGACCGTCCTGGTCGCGGGGGGCTTCAATCTGGACTTCACCGGGCGCAACAATAGGTACCCGCCCTCCGGCGAGGTCTACCATCCCGCCACCGGGTTGTGGACGCCCACTGGGCCGCTGGTCGACGACACGAGGATCGACGCGACAGCAACCCTCCTGGCGACCGGGCGTGTCCTGCTCGTGGGAGGGGGGGACAGCGCCGAGGTGTACGACCCCGCCACCGGGACCTGGGCACCGACGGGCCGCATGTCCATCTCCCGCGGGTATCACACGGCGACGTTGCTCCCCGGCGGCCTTGTCCTCGTGGCCGGGGGTTATAGCGGGGCGGGAGCCGTCCCGGACGCGGAGTTGTACAACTACCAGACGGGGCAGTGGACGGAGACGACGCCGCTGGAAGACGCGCGCTACGTCGCCGCGGCGGTGCTGCTACCGAACGGTGCGGTCCTTGTGGCCGGCGGGACAGGCGATCGCGACCTGCCTATCGCCTATCTGCCATACGCGGAGCTGTACGACGACCCGAATCCCCCACCAACAGCGACACCTCTCCCGTCGGCGACGACACCCGCATCCGTGACAGCCACGTCCACCACGTCACCCACGCCCACGTCCACGTCGCCCACGGCAACGGTGACGCCCACGTCGCCTACGTCGCCCACGGCAACGGTCATGCCCACGCGGGCCACACCCCGGGCAGCGACGCCCCCTGCGCCGATAACGGCAACGCCCACGGCAACGCTCACGCCCAAGGCCCCTCCCACGCCGGCAAAGTCAACACGGACTGCGGGGCCAGCACCGACGCGGACGATGCCATGTCCCTGCCGGGTCGTAAACCTCTCCCTCTATGGCTCGCGTTTTAGCTTCGACGGGCGCATGTTCGACACGCTGCCCACTGTGGATGCGCGCGGCCTGCGACGCACCGGTGGCCGCACCCCGCGCGTGATCTCGCCACAGCCGCTGAGCTTCGACGACGGGCGCATCGCGTTCTATGCGGACACGCGCTATCGCTCACTGGCATGCGGGGAAACCACGCCGATAGACCTGACAGGCCGCGTGTTCATCGGCCGTGCATTAGGACGCAGAGGATCGATTAACCTGTACGGCCGCACGTTCCGCTTGCGCGTGGGCGCGACGCGGGGCAGCTACAGCGTGTGGTTAGACATCGACAGCTTGCATATCGACCGTCGTTACCAAGGGATGCACGGGACAATCACCGTCCGACGGTAGACCGCTCGTCTCCACTCCGCACCGTCCATCGCGTCCGACGGCCCGGCCCCAGACGCGACCCGCGCGATCACACCCCGCGCGGATCGGCGCACCTCATCTGGTTCCGTTGGGGTGTGCTGAGTTGACAGGTTAGTGCCGAACGGTCGTCAGACGGGGCGTCCTTGTCGCCCCGTTTCAGACCGCTGTCAGTGCTTTCATACCTCGCAGCAGCGGTACAACTGATGCTGCTGATCGTCTAAGACGAACACCTTTCAGGTACCTCAGCAGGACCCAACGGAACCTCTCATCGCCCTCGCCGTGCGCTGGTATCTGCGGTTCCGTTTACCCTACGCCGACATGGTGGAGCTGCTGGCTGAACGGAGTGTCCACGTTGATCCGTCAAGCGTGTTCGATTGGGTGCATCGCTTCACGCCACTCTATAAGGACGCGGCACGCCCGCATCGTCACCGCGTTGGCACCCGCTGGGCCGTCGATGAGACGTCTATCCGCCTGGCCGGCCGCTGGGTCTACGCCTACCGCGCCATCGACGAGCACGGCCAAGTGATCGATGTCTACCTGAGCGAGACGCGCGACACGGCGGCAGCGACCGCCTTCTTTGAGCAGGCGATCGCGCGCACCGACGTGCGGCCGCACTGCGTCACGACGGACAAAGCGCCGGCCTATCCGCCCGCGTTGCGGGCCGTGGCGCCGGAGGCGGAGCACATCACGGGCAAGACGGAACAGCAAGGCATCGAGCGCGATCACCAACACCTCAAAGGACGGACGCGGAGCATGCGCGGCTTCCAGCAGCTCAGATGCGCCCAGGTCGTGTGCGACGGCCATGGCTTCATGCGCAACCTGCGGGACGGTTTTTACCGCTTGGGTGAGCCAACCGGCGACCCACGCATTCCACAGGCCCCACGGCTGGCTCGCGCCTGGGACGACCTCACGCAGATCCTTGCGGCGGCCTAGCTGTCCCTAACAACCTGTCCTGGCCGAAAAGCACATCCGTTCGTATTCAGGCTGCTCGACGGTCGATGTGGTTGTAGGATTCCAGGTGAGTTGCGCCGTTGTTCACTAAAGATGCGCGTATGGTCCCACTAACCCTGCGCCAATTCTAATGTCGCATGCTCCTTGTGTGCCTCGCCCGGCCCTCCCACGTGCTGCTGGGCGGCGCTGCGCTCGGTGAGGGTGTTGCGCTGCCACTTGGCAACGAATGTCGGCAGGTCGAGGTGTGACGGCATGGGGTCCCTCCCGTGCCAGTGTAGCAATACAGGAGGCTCGCGACGAGGGGAGGGAGAGATAGCCCGAGCGAAGCGCGTCTGGCCTCAGGACGGCCCTCCCGCGGTGCCCCGTTCCGCGCTTGGGCTGGCCTGAGCGGACGCGCCCCGCTCGGGTTACATCCACAGCATCGCACGGGGATACGAAGGGGCGATGAGAGGAGCGTGAAGAGTCCGTGAAGGCGGCTCTAGGGGGGACCTGCTCCAGGGGACGAGCAGCGCCCGGAGCGGCGCGGGCGCGGGCGCGGGCTGTGTCCTATTGACCCGGCGATGAGCAGGACGCCGTCCTGTGCAGGGGAGCGCCAGAGAGAAGCCAGACCTGCCCCCATGCCCGGCTCCCGCCCTGGCCCTCGCAGTATAGCGGACGAGGCGGCACGGCAGAACAGCCAAGGGGCGGAGCAATCGCCAGCGATAGCACCGAGTGCCCTTACCGCCGGTGCGACGACGCCCGTCGTAACTGGCGGGCCGCCGATGGGAAGCGACAGCCCTGCGTGAGGTGCGACGAGGCTGTCCAACTGTAAAGTGGTAGGGTGTCGCCCGGAGTTGCGCGGGCACGGGTTGTGTCTCGCCGTGGCCAGGCGATGGGCGCTTATTCGGCACTCTCCAACCCTTTCCCGACGTCGCCACCACTATCATCTAATGCGACGCCTTCCATCCCCACACCTCACGCGGGCGCTATTGATCGAAGTCGATGAGGGGGGCGTCGGGCGGAAACGCACCGGGCGTGCGATCGAGGCGGTAGACCATGAAGAGGGGCGTGGTGTGGACCACGACGAGGACGGCGCGCTCCGGGTCGTAGCCTTCGATCATGACCTGGACGACGAGGTAGGGCGGCAGCAGATCGTCGGAGGCGGCGAGGAGGGCGCCGGGGATGTAGCTCACGGGGGTCTCAGCCGCGGGGCGTAGATCGACGAGGACGACGCCGCGGCCATAGAGGCCGTAGGCGCGGGTGCCGGCGGCGAGCAGGGCAGGGTAGAGGGCGCGCACGGCCGCCTGGCCGACGGCGACGGGGGCCACGGTGGGATCGTGCAGGAGGGCGCGCACAGGGGCGAGGCGCTGGTCATAGCGCGTGTCCGGGCGGGCGCTGCCCGCGACCCAGGGCCACAGGCCGACGTCGCGGAGGTTGGCCACGGCTTGGGCGAGGCGATCGGGGGCGTCGGCGTGAGGCAGGTCCGCGTCGCAGGGCCCGGCGTTGACCCACGCGGCCTGCTGCCCTTGCCACTCCTGGGCGTCCTGGCCCGCAGCGGCCGCGTCATCGGCCGACACGCTCAAGGCGTACTCAATGCCCGGCGTCAGCGCGACACTCGTCCCCCTACTGTCCCACACGAGCTGCGCGAGCAGCGACTCCAGCGGTCCTGCGGTGTGCAGCTGCGCGAGCAGCACCAGCCGTTCCTGGTCACGCGCGGTCTGCTGCTCCTGGTGGTGGCGCTCGTCCCCGTCCATCTCCCGTCCCCTTCATCCTGGTTCTGCCCTCGTCCCTCACCCCCTGTGCGCTTATGCTACACCCGACGCTCCGTCCGGGCAATCTCTCACCCTCTAGACGTGTGCATGGGATGCGTGTCCGTGAGCGCTGGCCGCGTCTGACGCGCTGTAGGGGCTTCTAGGGCCTCTAGGGGCGCGGTGGGCCTCCTGTGGCCCTGGGGGGCGTGGGGCGTGTCAGGAGGCAGGGGCATCGGCGAGCCAGCGGCGCAGGGCGGCGGTGCGCAGGCGCGCGAGGGCGCGCGAGGGCCTCTACTGCTGCCGTCCGTGAGGGCCGGAGCCATCTCTAAGGTCGTCGGCCAGCGTCAGGATCGCGTCGCCGACCTGCCGCAACCGCTCCAACCGCGCCGTGGTGCGTGCGATCTCCCGCCGCTCCGCAGCCGTCGGGTCCTGCGCGTCCCACCGCCGCAGTTGATGTGCGACCATCCGCACACGCTCGTGCAGCGCCGTGACGTCCGCGACCACGCCCTCCACCGTGTCGGCGGGGAGCGCGTCGGGCTGCCGCCGAACCTCCGCTAGCAGCGCGCGTTGCTGCTCCGCCACCTCCCAGAGGCTGTCGAGGAGCGCGGCAACACGGGAGAGATGAGAGAGGGAGAGGGGCGGCCAGGAG
>JAABUO010008364.1_pt1 | contig 11708 bp, 13 predicted proteins | sample 5559291 | NCBI WGS metagenome assembly JAABUO01 (sample SAMN10711878, study PRJNA513372) | rock metagenome | isolation source: Antarctica rocks | place: Antarctica: Victoria Land, Finger Mt sud | reverse complement strand
TCGGCGGGGCCGCGGACGCCGTGGCACTTGTCGTTGCCGTAATCGAACCCGAGATGGGGACGGGCGTGCCGCCTGCGACACCCTGCATGGACAGCACGTCAGCTGAGGAAGCGCCCGCAGTGCCGAGTGCCGGCTGCTTGGCGGCGGTTGCCGCCGCGCCCAACGTGCCAAAGTTGGCCGTGACGGTCCCAGAAACCGGAACCGCGGATTGATCGCTCGCGATGACGACTGGTAGCGAGGACGCTGCCGGAGCTTGCCCGCCCGGCGGCAGCGTGTTGATGGTCGTGCCGGTGCCGGGCGTGACGACAAGAGTTGGAAGAGACATATCGGCGTGTCCCTAAGCGGCTATGGCAGCGATCAAGCCGCTGTTGGATGCGATGGTGAAATCGGCGGCGGGAGCCGAGATAGTTGGCAGAACGACGACCGGTGCTGGCACCGGCGCTGGCTGAACAGGAATGGCCGGAATAGCCAGTGGGGCAGGAAGCGGCCTATTCTGAGATGGCTTCGTCAGTGCCGTTCCGGTCGCGACCGAAAGGTTGAACACCGCGCGTCCGACCGTGCCGCGCATGTCGGCGAGCGTGGCCTGGTCATAGGCGGCCGTGGCGAGGCCCATAAGCGCGGTGACGAGATCGCCCGCATATCCAGCGGGGTCGGCAGCGTCGAGGCTTCCCACGGCCCCGGCGAGGCCGGTGTCGATTTCGGTTACCAGCGCGAGGCCCGCCGACACCAGGGCAGCCTTGCGCAACGGCGTGGCGGTCTTGATCGGGGCTGCGTCCTGTACCGATGCCGACAGTAGCGCGAGGTCGGACGTGATTTGCGCCGGGATCATGCGTGACCGATGCCGCCCTGACCGAGCGGGACCGAGTTCGCGACATTGGCGGCGGCAACACCGCTGGCGCCACCGAGGTCCGAACCGATCAGGCTGTCGATCGAGGATACGGCAGCGCCTGATCCGCCCGGATTGTCGACGGGCGTCAGGGTCAGCGACGAATGGATCACGTTGGGGAACTTCTCCACCTTCCACGTGTGCGACACGATGACGACGATGCGGGCTTCCATGCCGTTGGAGTAGGGATAGGGCAGACCGGAAATCCGCATCTGATCCAACAGCAGGACGTCGTCCGCCGAACCCGAGCCGACGTGCAGCACCTCGAATGAGCGGTCATCGTCGTCCGGCCCCATGGCATCGATGATGCGGTCCCCGCCCGGAAGCCGATGAATTCGTAGCTGTTGCTTGCCGCCACCGGGAAGCGTCTCGGGTACCGCGAAATCGGTAAACAGGAAGGGTCCGAGCGCGAGGACGTCGTTGGGCAAGGGGTCAGCCGATCTTCGCCATGACGTTCTGTGCCGTCCCGTTGACGGTTTTGACGAGATCGAAATTGCCGCCCTGGTCGGGATCGCCGCCGTAATAGGCATTCTTGCCCGTGGCTGGCTTCATGCTGATCCTGCCATCGGTGTGGTGCTTGGTCTGGGAACCGTTCTGGCCGAGCACGGTCACGCTCTTGTCGGCCGCGAAGAAGACCTTGTTGCCACTCTCGTGCTGTAGCAGCATCTCGCCGCTCTGCACCTGAGGCGGCGTTTCTGGCGTCGAGAATTGGCGATGATGCGCGACCATGACGTCTGGGTCGCCACCGTCCTGGTGAAGATCGAAGACCTGACCGTCGAGCTTTTCGGCCGAGCCAACGCGCGGCCCAACGAGGACCCCGTAGCCGTTGCCGACGTGGACTGCAGCGACAGGAACCCATCCCGACTCGATGCCATGCGGCTGAATGATTCCCTTTACGGCGTGGGTCTTCGGATTATAGGCCGTGCAGACGAGGGTTGACTTCAACTGCGACCGGCCCATCACCTCGTGGACGATGCGCCGGATGTGGTTGGTAAATTCGTCTACGTCGGTCACGCAGAGCCTATCCCGCCCGACCCGACCGGGGTCGTCACGGGCGAATTACCGATTCCCGGCGGGCGCGGCGGCGGCAGTGGCGCAGTGTTCCGCGTCGAGCCGGTATCGTCGGTGCCGGAGCGGCCGGATTTGGCGATCTTGCCCTCGACCGTCATCTCGGAGCCGTTCCACGAGGTCGTAATCGTGACCGAGTCCACATCATAAAGCTGATCGAAGATCGTGCCGGTTCCGCTGAGGTTCAATTTCATGCGCGGCGTGACTGCAAGATCAGTCGGAGCCTCGACCGTGATTGAGCAGTCGTGGCGGATGGCATCCTTGAGACGCGAGGCAGCGATCTTGTCGACCTGGGCTTGATTGCGGCCATTGTGGTGATGCTCGACCGCTACCGTGTCCGATCCGATGCCGCCGGCCTGGGCCACACCGTCATAGTGCTTAGCGTCCTTGTGGTTCCAAGAGCGCACAGCCATCTCGTGCGGCTTCGCGGCTGTCATATTGCGCTTCGTGGTAAGCGTGGTGCACGTGGCGACTCCCACCCGCCCTTGTCCATCTGGCGGCACCCACTGGACGTCGTAGGTGTTGGCGTCGGTGCCCTTCGGCTCAAAGACGAGATCTGAGCCGTCGACGTACCAGCGGAAACCTTCACGACCAGCGAGGCGAGACAGGATCTCGTGGTCGGAAAAGTTCAGAACGTGGTGGACCGTGTCCTGGTCGTAAATCTTCCCAGCAAAGTCCTGCCCCGCCGTGACGGCGGCATTCAGCCCGTGGTCCTGCGCGATAGTCGAGACGATGTCACCGGACTTCTGGTTCTTGAATTGCTGCGAGCGACGCTTTTCCGTGAGGGTCGCGCCCTTGTCGCGGCCCGACACCGACACCGTGCATCCGGCCCAATCGATCTTCGGCTCGTCGACGCGGCCGGTTATGACCGAGACTGGATCGGCGCCGTCAAGCGACATCATAACTTCGACATCGACCGGCTGATAATCGGCCCATTCGGCATAGCCGTAGCCGGCGGCAGCGGTTTCGTCGACACTCAGTTCGGCAGAGAACGTATCGGATGAGCGCTCGCTCTTGCGCGTGACGGTCGCGGTGAGGCAAGGCAGCATCGCGCCCCCGAGTGACAGCCACGCGCGCGGGTAACGCACGCGTGACAGTGAGCTGGCGCCGAGGAAGGCCATCAGGCGACATCACTCAGGGGCGTCCCCGGCGAGGTATAGTGCCCGTGCGGGTCTGGACCACCCATGCTGTTCGGGAACCGCATGGCGGATGCCTGGTGCTTCGTGACGACTTGGGCGATCTTCTTCCCATCGAGGTAGATGTGGTGCTGTTGCGGCCTGGTGTCGTTCATCGCCGTTGTCATGTTGCCGCCCGCCGGTACACCCGGACTCACTTTGCGGGGTGGAGGAGCCGAGACGGTAGCAGCGGGCCGGCCGGCCGAGACGCTTCCAGGAACAGCCGACATGCCGCGAAGCGTACGAGCCGTGAAGTTGTCCATGCCGGTGCGGGAATTGTAGCCCTCCGCCCGCTCAAACTGTGACGCTCCTGTAGCAGCACCGAGCGCCGATCCGGAGTTGAGGTAACCCAGCGCGCGGTTTTCGGAACCATGCAATTCGCCGAGCGCGTGGCGTAGTTGCCCGTCGAAATCGCCGGGAAGTCCGGCCTTACGAGCGCCGAGCCATTGCCCGATGCCGCTCGCGCCGATGCCGTTGACGGTGGATGGACCGCCGCTCGCCTCGACGTTCATCCATCGCGAGACGAGCGCCTTGGCGCCGAGTTCGGAGACGCCGCCCTTCATGAGCACGTCAACCGCGTGAGACTGATGATCGGTCGTCCACCAGCCGTGCGTGCCGGGGTTAATGGGGCCGCCAGCCCCACCACCAAATCCGCCTCCGCCTCCGCCGTAGCTGGCGTTGGTGAACCCGCCGCCGCTACCTCCGATGCCACTCGCGCCCACACCACCACTCATCGCCACGCTGGCCAGCGCCCGCGCCGCGCCGATAGCGGTCTGTGTCAGAATGTCGAGGGCTGATCGAAGCCCAGAGGAGCCAGTGCCGAGACCGGCGAAGTTGTCGTTTAGCGCACTGGACCCACCATTCAACCCATCGAACGACGCCTTGACGATGCCGGTGGACGTGGTGAGCTGGCCGAATTGCCAGACGTTCAGCTCTTCCTGCTTTTGCAGCACTCCGAGGCCTGCGGTCGCGCGCTCGATCGCTCCCGACATGTCGATACCGGCCGGCAATCCCAGTCTTCCGGCAATGGCCGTGGAGGCCTGCCCGGTGACGCCGGAAAGGTTGAGGCCTGGGATCGTCGCTCCCTCTGCCGCATGGGCCGATGGCATGATCGCGTCTTTGAGGACCCCGCCGATCGTCTTGTCGCCGAAGATCGGATGATCCCACGGATTGTAGGATTGCGCTTTTTCGTGCTGTTCAGGCGTTGACTTGAAGAGCCATGGCACGAACCCGTCGATCGCAGCCTTGCCACTTTCATAGATCAAATAGGCAGGAAACAGCGACAACACTGACGGTTTCCCACCCGTCGCGGGAACCGAAGTGCCGCTGCCGGGCGTCCCGCCATGCGCCGCTCCGCCACCAAGCGCCGCCGCGGCCTCTTTCAAAGCCAGTGCGGACGCATCGAGAGCCGTGGCCGCGCCCGACAAAGCAGCACCTCCGCCACCGAAGCCGAGCATCCGTGCGGCGCCGTAGCCGGTCAGCCCGAGCGCGGCGACGCCGGCTCCCATCGCCCCGACCTTCGTCAGGTCTGGATGAGCTTCCATGGCCTGAGCGAAAGCGTTGATGCCCGATGTCAGCTTCGTGAGAACCGCGATGGCAGGGTCCACCAACGGACCACCGAGCGCCGTCAAGAAATCCTCGGTCTTCTTGTGAAGAGCATCCATCTTGAGAACAGGATCGGTGTTCTGCAGGATACCGACAGCATCGGCCGGCACATTGTCCCGATAGTTCATTTCCTTTTGGATTTGCGCCCGCGTTCCGGGTTCCAGCAACGCTCGCATGAACCCCATCGTCGACTTGTTCGACCCAACCGCATTTACGAACTCGTTCATCGCCTTCTGGCTCGACGTGTCGATGCCTTGGGCCTGCAGCTTAGCGAGAATGCCCTTGCTCCATTCCCATGCGTTTTCGGGCAAGCCAGCCGCGAACTTGCTGTTCGGATTCAGATGCTCTCCGCCTTTGTCGGAATAGGTGTCACCCGGTTCGGTCAGGCCATATCGCTCCAATCCCAGCACCGCCTTGGATGTAACGACGCCTTGCGCGTAGGACCGGTTCAGCATGTAGTCGGCGTTGCCGAGCTTTGACGCCTTCATGATGTCGCCGATGATCGGCGCTACCACAGTCGCCATGCGTTCGTCGAAGTTCTGCGCCGCGCCGCCGCTGTTGTTCGTCAACGCGAACAGCGCATTGCCGTCGAACAAACCGCGCGACGCGACCATGGTTCGCATCAGTTCTTGCGTATAATGTTTGACGTTGGCTTCACGCTCTTCCGGTGTCTTGCCGCGCTGCGTGACGCCGAGTTCTTCCAAGCCCCGCGCGAGGTTCAGGATTTGAGTGCCGCCGTTGAACTTGGAATGCAGACCCTCGGCCTTGACCGACTGCATCCCCATCTCGGCAACCGAAAACGTGGGCAACAGCTTCATCGACTCGGCAAGGTCACCGGTCACCTTGTTCAATTCCAGGATGTTCTTGAGGCTGTCCGTGGCCGACGCGTTAGGATTTGCCCCGGCATTGGCCCACGCGGCTTGTTTGGCTTCACCGACCTGAGTATCGGAGAACCCGGCGCCCTTCATCCCGGACGCCCAATGCTCGAAATCGAAGCCCGCCTCGATCCCCTTCTTGAGAAGCTCACCAATCACCAGACCACCGACCAACGGCGCCATGCCGTCCCCGCCTTGGCTCATCCCGAGGTGCGCGCCTGGAATGGCCATGCCATGCGGGCGAAAGTGGAAACCGCCATGGGCCGCGTTGTTCTGATCGTGGGCCGCCATCGTGCGGGTGCGCAGCGATGCCCCGCCCGTTGTCGTGACGGCCTGTCCCACGCCTGAAACGGGGGCAACCCCGGCCGCCCGTACCGAAGCCGCAGCGGCCTCATCCGCCATGCCCTTCATGCGAAGGGTCGCGGCTTCAAGGGCGGCGTCGAGCCGTCCGATACTGCCGAGCGCTGCGTCGACCGAGGCGCTGGCACCCTCGCTCAGGCCCGTCCATAGACCCGCTGACGCAGCTTTGACCGCATCGAATTCGGCGGTCGCACCTTTGGATAGGTCACCGAGCGCGGTGAGAGCGCCGCTTACGGCTGCTTTGGCGTCGGCGTCGAGTTGCCCGAAAGCGCCGCTCGCTGCCAGCTTAACCGCATCGAACTCGGCTACCGAGCCCTTAGACAGACTGGCCATTGAGCCAAGCGCGGCCTCGGCTGCACCCTTCGACTCAGCATCGATCTGACCGAACACGCCACCCGAGGCGAGTTTGATGGCGTCGAAGCTGCCGAGCGCGCCCTTCTCCATCCGGCCGAACGACGCAATAGCCTTGTCGGCCGTGGCACCCGTGGCGACCGAAAGCCGGTCAAGCTCACCCGTGGCCTTGGTGACGACTGTGCCGAGCCCGATCTTGTCGAGTGTGCCCTGGAGTCCGAGCGCCTTCTTCTGTGCGCTCTCAAGCCCGCCGATGAGGCGGCGCAAGGGACCGTCGAACTCATCGACGAGGCGGAAGACGGCGCCTGTGCTGAAAGTCTCGTTCAAACCCTGGCTCCCGGTGTCAAGGCGCGGACAGCGGTCTCGGCGAGCGCCGTCGCCAGTTCGGACTCGATCAGCATCAGGGCGGGACCGAGGAAGGGTCGCGGTGGCACCCTGCTTGTTCCGATCTCGTGATAAACCGAGATGGGGTCGGTGCTGCCGACAATGCCCACGACTTCACGGAAACCACTCTCGGCTTCGCCTGAGATGCTGTCCCGAAGATCGCCATCACGGAGGAGCGGCGCTGGAACAGGATAACCCAAAGCGGATTTCTCGGCGATTGTTGAGGCCGCCAATTCGGGCCACCCTTGCTGCTGCTCGCCAATGAAGCTTTTAGCCTTTTTGGCCGCCGCTTCCATGCCGAGCCTCACCTCGCGTTCGAGGCCGAACTTCAACGCAAGTTGGTTTCGCTTCAGGCCAGCGATCACGTCGGCGAGGGGTGTCATGGAGTGCCATCCCTTAGTTCTGGGACGAGAGGTAGACGTGCCGCATCCATCGTGTGACCGTTCTGCGGTCCGAGAAGCCAGGACACGCCAACCGGCGTGATAGCGAACTCGGCGTCTACTTCAGGATACAGATAGGTGTCGTTCATTCCTGCCGGCATCCGCTCACCGCGATCAACTTCGGCTTTCATGCCTCGCACCGCAGCCCCGAACATGGTGACGGCGAACTTTTCGGCCTCGGAATAGGACGAAGAGGTGAGGGCGCGAACTGACGCAGCGGCAAGATTGACCAGTCGCGGTGCAACTCCTTGAAACTTGTCGTAGGTATTTGTGTCAGTAGTATCAATCTCAGCCGAGAACGATTCAAACTGATTTTGAGGACCGCAGGATAAACCACCGTCCAGACCTACAATACCTTTCCAGGAAAACTTCTTTCCGATACCTGGGTCATCACGTTCTTGAACGAACGGGTCAGCTTGCGCGACCTTACCGCCACCATCGCTGATGGCATCAGTCAACCGATGGCGAAACTCGGTGCATGTGAGCAAACTGGCGTGAACGGTCGTTGCCGACAGAAACACAGCCAGGGTCGCGGCAATTGATAAGCGCATGGCGTTCCCTCCGATGAGGGAACGAAGGAAAGCACCGATAGGAGCGCAGCGCTAGACGGCCTATGCGCCACGGTTGACTCATTCAAGCCGCAAATGCCATGTTTCCGCCCCTATCTCAGGGAGAGAGCCATGCGCTTTACGGTCGCCGCCGCCATCCTTCTGATCGCCTGCTCTCCGTCGCTCGCGCGATCGAAGCCAGCCTGTCACGACGCGGGTGGGACTTACGTCAACATCTCGGGCCACGTGATCCAAGACCCCGCATGCGTTTCGCCATCGGTCCACCTGCAGGGTGAGTCGGCGATATGCAGGGATGGTTCGCATTCAATGTCGGAACACCGACGTGGGACATGCTCGCGGCACGGTGGAGTGGCACAGTGAGAGTAGGATCAACCCCCTTCGCCTGCCATTTACCGCCTGAAAAGCTTTTGGTCCAACCCGCTCTGACGGATCATCGCCTTTAGCGTCCCGGTTGGGATTTCCCGATCCCGACCGTGAGGCGAGATGTCGACGAAGCGAACGTTTCCGCCGATAGTGCCCCGCCACCTCTGATGGCTGGATCCATCGTGCCTATGCAGCGTGAACCCGAACTCGGTTAAGATCTCGACGAAACGTGTATACGTGCAAATCAGCTTGGGCACGACGTTCCGAAGGCGGCAAGCTGTCGGTCGTCATGTCGTGGCCAGATAGCAGCCATCGCCAGGCCGGCCCGCCACGCTACCGAAACCCACCATGGAGACCTCCTATTCAGAAGCCGTTCGCGCGCGTCCGGCGCCTCGGCAAGGGCATCCTTGACGTAAGTGGCGACAGCGTCCTGAAGGCGTTGCCTCACCTCGATTTCAGAGGTGGCGTTGACCGAGATGTCCAAGCTCGTGCAGATTGCTTCCCATTGGTGGCCTCGCCCCGCAGCATAGCAGCGCAGATACCGGGTCCGCCCGATCTTCGGTTCGCTCATCGCACTCTCCCGTCGCATGGCCGATCGACGTGCCCGGACGGCTTGCTGGTCCGAAGGGGCATGACAGGATGTAGCGCGGAAGGGTCACGAACTCCAGAGGGATGCCTCCACCCCTAGTCGGGGAGTCGTTCAGCCAGCTTCTCATGTAGGCGGTGTAGGTCCACGTTGCAGAGGAGCAGGGCGATCTCCTCGAATCGGCTACCGAGCGCGTCCTCTAACGCCGCAATCACCTCAGTGACTTCGGCGTCGAGGATCTGGTACCTCTGTTGCCGATCCGAAAACGGCCTTCCGGGCTTGGTTTCGGACGCGCGAGGCTGAGATCGTTCGGCCTTCACGGCCTCGACCTTGGCCACCTGTTCGTCAGCCGGAACCGCAGCAACCTTCAGCAGAGCGGACTGGTTCTTGTCGAGGCCGGCTTCGCGTGCCGCTTGCTGGGCCGCAGGCGATATAGCGTCGATCTTGACAGCACGCTGAACGTCCCGTCGCTTCACGCCGATTTTTTGAGAGGCGGCGCTTATGCCAGAGTGCTTGCCGCGACCGCCTTTGGAAACCTGCGCAAGTTGCGCAGGTTTTTCCACAGCCGCAGCTTCTTCCTTCTCCGTCAGCCTAATCCACTCGGCGATGTGCTGAGACCGTTCCAGGACCGTCAACTCCGAGCGATGCAGGTTCTCCGCGATCTCCCAGAGCCGGAACTCGTCCTCGGTGCCGTAGACGAAATTCATGTTGATGTAGGGCCATTCCAGACGACGGGCCGCTTCAAGCCGATGCCGGCCGGCGACGAGGATGACGTCCTCGCCATCCCCAATGATACGAAGCTGGATGGGGGTCATCTGCCCCATTCTCGTGAACGACTCCATCATGTCGAACACGCGCTGTTCGTCCATGTGACGAAGCCGGTCGGGAACCGTAACATCGTTCGGTGGGATCTTCTCCGGCTTATCGACGGTCAGCATCACTGAACCTTCGGGAAAGGTTCGGCACCGGCCGCCTCGCTCGTCTGCCAGCGCAAGTACCGCGGATGCTTCCCGCTGCAATGCGCGTTCCACGCCTTGATTGCGAGAGCCGCAATCTCGGTGCCGGGCAGCTTGGCCTTCTCTCCCTTGTTGGCGATGAGACGCTCACGCAGCTTATGACGAGTATCCTTGTCATTGGCAGCGCCGATGCCAGTGCAGAGGAACTCGAAGAAACCATCCGCCTTGTCCGCGTCTTTCAAGGCGAAGACGTAATGCAGAAAGATCGCGAGCGATGGATCCATGAGATGCGTCTTATTCGCCATGATCGAGCCGGCCGATACCGAACCGCGGATGTTCGGATGCTCGGTAAGCAGGTTCAGCCCGTCGAGATGCGTCAATGGCGGCGCGGAGAAGCCATGCAGATACTTCTTCAGCCAGTTGAGGGCACCCGCAACCGTCGTCGCATTTTTCTCGCCGGCGATCGAGAGTACGTCTGCCAGCGTCCGCTTCGCGCCGACGCCCGTCACCTTGAATGCCTTGCGCGGAACACCGAAGGTCAGGTGCGTCGTGAACGGCACCCCGGCCATGATGCAAGCCTTAAGACGGGTCTGGCCGTCGTTGAGAATACCTTCGTCCGAGAAAATGATGGGCTCGCCGGTCTCTTCCCAGGCTGAGGCCTTCATATCTTTCGCATAGCGGCCCGCCCGTACCATGCTCAGCGTCCGGTTGCCGGTGTTGGTTTCCAGCATGATTTCCGCCTGCCAGGGCAACACTTGACGCGTGACCCGAGTGTTGCTGCCGAGCAACGTGGTGAACCAAGACCGAAAGGTGTTCATCTCTTTCTGACTTGGAGACGAGCAACCCTCTCTCACTTGGACCGAGGTCGAACGGTCGAGTCCTTTTGCTTCCATCAACATGGTTTCAGTCCTCATCAGCGCCGGCCCGCCAGGCCTGAAGCGCGCAGGTGGTCGTTGTGCGACCAACCGGGCTGATGAAGCTCGGAAGTGTCGCGCTTTTAATCCCCACTGGCGATGGGGAATTTCGGTGTTCGGTTGTTCAGCCCAGCGGGCACCCCACCGCGCTGAGCACCACGGCCGCACGGGTCGAAGGTTGCGGGGCATCAGGCCAACCGGCGAGGGGTCGGCCGCGACTCGGGAAGTTGAAGTGATAGTCGGCACCCGGATTATCCATGTGGGTGCAACCTTCGATGCCCTGGGCCAACCGGACGTCGTATCCGGCCATCTCGTAGGACAGCATCCGATGCTCGTAATGCAGCCAGGCCTGATAGCTCTGCATCAGGTCCATGGTGACCGGCACCGCGGCTTGCGTGGGCTTGCCCAGGATGGCTACCGAGCCGCCGATGAGCGGCAGGGTAGCGAGACCGCGGAGGAAGCCGCGGCGATCGTGCGGGGCCATCTCAGGCCGCCAGCGCGAGGCGGTTGATGGCCCGGACGCGGACCACGGTGCTGATCACCGCGTTCTCGAACTCGCCATAGCGGACGCCCAGGAAGGCCTTGACCTTCGCCGTGTCGATCCGACCGGCGATCTGCTCGGTCACGGTGACGGTGAATTCGTCGCCCGCCAACTCCTCCACCTCGCGGCGCTTGGCCTCGGTCTTGAGGGCATCCAGTTCGGACGTCGCGGCCTTAGCGATGGCATCGGCCCGACCAAGCGCGTCGGCGAGGGCAGCATCGGACAGGTTGTGGAAACGAGACGGGGCTGTGATATTCTTGGAGGTAGCCATTGCGATGCTCCTAGCTCGCGGTGGTTAGGGCTGCCTTGGTGTTTCCAGCACCTTGGCGGCCCGTCTTATTTGTGATATCGCGTTTGCATGAGCACGTCAATAGGCGATATCGCGAAAAAGAAGCGCGGACGAAAAAAAACCACCGGCCTTGGCGCTGGCGTCATGGTGCGCCTTCACGCGCCTGTGTTGCCCGCCCTCGACGCCTACCTCTCGGCTCTCCCCGACACTCCCTCGCGGCCCGAAGCCATCCGCCGCATCCTGACCGAGGCGCTGTCCGCCAAGGGCTATCTGGCGGAACCGGATAAGCCGGAGCGGGCGGATTGATCGAGAAACGCTGGTACGCACCGCTCCTCACTGCTCTCAT
>JAABUO010008362.1_pt1 | contig 11710 bp, 24 predicted proteins | sample 5559291 | NCBI WGS metagenome assembly JAABUO01 (sample SAMN10711878, study PRJNA513372) | rock metagenome | isolation source: Antarctica rocks | place: Antarctica: Victoria Land, Finger Mt sud | reverse complement strand
TTGCTAGCGCCGCTGCGCTGCAGCTGCTCGCCGCAGCGCACACCGGGCGGCTGCGAGAGCCACGAGCACGACTTGGGCGCCGTCGGCGGCGCAAAGGTTAGGGTAAGGGCGCACCGACGGGGTTGGGAAACGAGTCCAGCGCAATCGGGCCGCGCAGGCTGAGGCAGAAGCGGTCCCAGTCGAAGACGCTGAACACCTCCAGGAACTTGTGCAGCACCTGCGGCGCATCACGGGGTCAGGGTCAGGATAAGGGTCCGCTGCAAAAGCCCTGCACGCGCCGTGCAGTGCTGGCGGCGCGTTGCACATGGGCGCGCTCAGTACCACATCCACATGCATGAGCGGGCTTGCATCATCTCGGGACATGTCAGCATTCTCCGCACCGCGGCCTGTGCTACTGCGCCATGCGGGAGCGAGTGTGCCACACTCAGTGTGGCATGCGCGGGCAGGGTGCGCACGCCTGACGCACCTGTCAGCACCCGCGCGGGCAGGGAGCGCACCCGCAGCGGCGAGTGCAGCTGCGCGTGGTACAGGTTGAAAATGTACAGCACCATGGTCTCCAGCGCGTACGTGGAGATGAGCCCGTGGTGCGCGCCCAGCAGCCGGCTCTCGTAGTAGCACCAGGCCTTCACCTGCGCGCCATCCACAGCGCAGGCTCCCTGTCCGCAGCTGGGCAGTCTTCCGTGATGCCCTCCGCACTGTGCATGGGGCCGCCCGCAGGTACGGCCTCAGACAGCGGAGGGCGGGCGGGGCTTATGCATCGGGAGGAACCCGGCACACGAGCACGCCCCGCGGACGCACTCCATGCGCGCGACCGCACGCGCTCGCGGCCGCGAGCGAGCGACCGAGCCGCAGCAATCCGAAAGCGTCAAGCGGCGAGCGACTCGCATACGGCCGCCCGCGACTGCCGGCGGACGCGCCAGGGGCCGCGGCGAGGCGGAGGGTCCTGCCGCGCGCGGGGCGCGCCAGGATGATGCTGCGCTTGAACAGGTGCGCGCGGCCGACGTGGCGGTCCACCACCTCCAGGAAGGCCAGCGTGCACAGGCCGTTGAGCGTGTCGAACGAGATGTCCACCACGATGTTGTCCACCAGGCACTTAAGCAGCTTCACCTGCAGCGCGCAACGCGTGCGCGGATCAGTGGCGACTCCCCGCGGGCTGCAAAGCGGTGGGCACGCCGGTGCGCGAGCGCGCGCGTGCCACGCCGAGCGCGCCGGCCTCGCCAAGCCGGCGCGGGCTCTGCGGCGGCCAGCCGTGCCGGGTCGCTCCGCGCGCTCGTAGCGCTCCCGGCGCGCCGGGACGCGGGCGCTGCTGCCGGGCGCGGCGGGGCCGGCGCGCCGGCGGGCCGCACCTCCGCATGGATGACCTGCACGTCCTTCACGCGGAACGCCGGGCGCGTGAGGCGGGCCTCCGCCTCCAGCACCGCGCTCAACCGGGTGGTCCACGTGTCCCGCACGCTCGCGCCGCGCAGCTGGAACACCGCCATGTCGATGTCCCCGTCCGGCAGGTACGTCTTCAGCGGCACCGATCCAAACATGAACGCCTGCACCTGCGGGGCGCAGGGCCGAAGTCCGGGCGTGCTGCCAGCAGCGGGGCGCTGATGTGGCGCGTGCTTGCCACCGGGGCCGAGGCGCGCGCCTCCAGCTTGAAGCAGCGGTTGACCAAGCCGCGCACATAGTCCGCGACCCGCACTCGCCGCGCCTCGCTGTGCTGGTTGGGCCGGATGCGCTGCAGCAGTTGGTCCACTCGAGCCTCCAGCAGCACCCACCGCTCTGACGGTATCGCGCCCGTCCGCTCGCTGCCCTCAGGCCGAGCAGCATGCGCCATTGCGGCCGCTACATTTCAGCGCCGCCGCCGCCCCTGTCCAAGCAGCAAGCCGCTGCTGCACACTCTGTACACAACGTGTTTTCGGTGCAGAAACAGGTCGCGGATGCAGGACAGGTCACCACGAACGTGGGCACAGTCCACACTCTGTTTCTGTGAGCCAACCTGCCACAGAAGGGTTTGTGAGCGAGCCTGCACAAAGCAAATTTCACTGCCAAAAGAGCAAGCACTATAGTTGGTACCTCACCTCGTCTGAAGAACAGCTCGCGGCCCAACGTGCAGAGAGCTCAAGATGCAGCGTTTGAGGCGCGCTTCACGTCTTCTGCACCAAGCAGCGCCGCACGCCGCAGGTCAGCACACCTTCGTGCTCGAACTAGGTGACAGGTACAACACTGTCTGAGCAAACAGGTGGCATGCAGGGGCATGGCTGGAGCGGTGCGGCGCGGCTGCCGCGTCCGGGTGCATGCACAGCAACCAGAACGCCTGGCAGTCTGGGCAGAGCCGGAGCACTACCGTGCTGTGTGTACGGAAGGGCGAGGAGGTGATGCCTGCATCAGTGCTTTCTGAGCTACGCTGCTGCATCTTACAAGCAGAAGCGCAGCCACTGATGCGTGGTGAGGGTGCAAGACTTAATAAAGGTTGTCGTGCAGGTGGTGATCATGGCAGACGGCCAGGTCACAAAGGGCAATGAGATTGTCAAGCCCAATGTGCGGCGCTCTTGGCGGCGCCCGTGAGCTGGCCTGCACTGCACTGTGCTGCTGGCAGGCTGCTGACAAGCTCGGCCCGTGCTGAGCAGGTGCGAAAAGTGCGGAAAATCGGGGACGGCAAGGCCATTGCGGGCTTTGCGGGTGAGGCTGCTCTTGGAGCAGGCGCCTTTGCTGCCGTCCTGTCCTGCCTGTGGCAGCTGACCACTGCTCCGACGCCGCAGGTGCCACTGCAGACGCATTCACGCTCTTCGAGCGGCTGGAGATGCAGCTGGAGGCGCACCCAGGTCCGCGCGTCCTTGGGTGGGGCGCACTGTGGTTCTGTACTTGCTCTCCAGCTACCTGTCACACCTGGCGACCTGTCACACCCGACAGCGTCTGCCCCTGCGCGCAGGCCAGCTCACGCGAGCGGCCGTCGAGCTGGCCAAGCTCTGGCGGACAGACAAGTACCTGAGGCGCCTCGACGTGCGCGGCCCCCGCTCAGCCCAGCCCTGCCTCGCCAGAGGCTGTGCTGTGTGCTCGCAGCTAGCATGCGAGCACCAAGAGAGCCGGCCAGCTGCCAGGGGTATGATACCCTACCCGTAAGGGGTGGAGGACCCTAACCCTTAACCCCATCTGCTGTGGCGGGGGCAGGCGGTCATGGTGGTGGCGGACAAGAAGCAGTCGCTGACCATCACCGGCAACGGCGATGTCTTGGAACCGCACGATGGCGTGATCGGTGCGCGCAGCGGCGCAAGCCCGTGCGTGCTGCCTCACCGTGCGTTGCTTCGACCTTCTGTCTCCGTTGGAAGCGTCTTGGAGCCGCGTGAGCATGCGCCCGGCCTGGTGTGAGCTGCTTGGTGAGCGGTGTGAGGCAGTGTGCGCCCGTGCAGCGATCGGCTCGGGAGGCGGGTATGCACTGGCGGCGGCGCGCGCGTTGATCGACCTGCCCGACCTCAAGGCCTTGGACATTGGTGCGTGGCCCCTTAGGCCTTACAATTGTCCGGAAAATGAAGCGGTCGCTGGCTGCTGCCTGCGCGCTCGCAACGCAGCAAGGCGGCTGTCCTCGCATGCGCATCTTGGAGTGGTCAGCGTGGGAAGCTGCCATAGGTTTAGCGACGGCGCTGTGTGTCCAAGTGTGCGGAGCCTCAGGTGTGTTGTGCGGCAAAGCAGCTGACAAGGCGATGACGATCGCGGCGGACGTGTGCATCTACACCAACCACAACTTCACGGTGGAGGCGCTCAAGTCAGAGGTCGCGCCGGAGCAGCCCTCCAAGCTGCTCGCTGGGCATTGACACCAGCGCTGTGAATGGGGGATACTGATGCTGTAAACGGGGTTCTCTGTAGCAATCTCTGTAAGTGTGTAAAATATGAAAGCCATTCAGCCAGCAGCCTGGATAAGGTGTGGCTGCGCGTGTTTGTTGTGACAAATTACAAATAAACTTTAGAAATCTGCAGCCTGTAAATACAGGCAACAGTCATGCATTCTTGCTTCTGGCATTCCTTGGATAACATGTGCCCATGTCGCACCCAGCTCGCATCCCAGTCCCACTTGGCCGCTGTGCAAGCTCAACGCGCGAGCCGTGGCGGTGGATGCGAGCTCGGCGCCGCCTCCGGCCGCGCCTCTTGAACAGCAATGAGGACAAACTCCGGGTCTGTCGTAATGTGCGCGCTCGTAAGCGGGGTATTAGCAGTATTAACTCCAGGCACAGCAGAGGGGGCTGCGCACTTGGTGCCACCATGATCTCATGCTTGCGGGAGCGGATGCGCAGAAACTCCAGCTCATTCTGGTGCACCAGACGCATGTATTAAATTCTCAGCCTCAGAGGGTGCACTGTGTGACAGCGCCCAAGACAGCCAGAGAGGGCGGGCACGATATAAGCTGGCAGCAGGGCATAGGGCGCACCGTAGGATCGAGGTCCCGCACCATGCTGCGCGCCAGCGCTGCCAGGTCGGGGATCAGCTGGGCGTGTGCCTTTGTGAACTCAGCCTGTATCTGCTTGCGTGTCAAGGCGCTTACCCGTTGCCAATGACATGCAAGTACAAGCTGCAAGGCCGCCCACCTCACAGGTGCTCCGCAACACAGCGCCCTCCTTGTTCACGACGATGCAGCCGAGCACGCCCTAAGTGTTGCCAGTGCGCAGTTGGCGGGCTGCACCGGAGCAGTGCGCTTGATACACACAGCGTGCAGAAGGCGCGCACACCGGCTGCTTTGATATCCTCAGTATCGTTGCCTCTGCTTCTGCGTGAGCCTGCATGCGGCGCGCACTCATTTCAGCAAACTCGCGAGCACGCACCGCGTCTTGCCCCGCTGCGCAAAGGTGAATGTCTCACCATAGCAGGTACGGGCTCGAGGTGCAGGTGCTGCACGTCGCCAGCTGTACGCAAGGCTTGCTGCTGTTTTCTTTCTTCGCTTGGGTGTGTTATCGCAGAACGCCGGCAGCCAGCGCAATAGAGAGGCGAAGAAGAATGAGGCGCATAAAGTACGCGGGAAACTCGACTCACCAGTCAGTTGTGCTACTAGAAGTGCTAGTGCAGCTAGTGCTATAGTGCCGTTGATGGTGCTAGCAGCGGGCCCTGCTTGTCGTAGGTGATTGCCGGTCTGCAGCAGCCACACTTGTGTCACAAGCATGTCTGCGCACAGGACCTTGTTGCTGCGCAGCCTGAACTACAGCAAGGCCGGTGACTTTGATGTCGCGCACGACTTCCGTGGCCTGGTCGCCTGGCTGGAGCACACCCAGGTCTGGTGCAGGGCCAGCCAGCATCTCTGGGGCGCATGTTGCTGAGCCCAGACACCACCAATGACGAGCAATTGCCTTGTCGCAGGTGAGGCTGTATCCCGTGGACGCACGGGGCAGCATCTCAGACACTAGCGCCGCCGCCTGGCCAGCAGCATTCAGGAAGGCGCGCATGACGCCTGTCACAGGAAGCACAGCAGCTGCTTAGCGTGTACAGGAGCCGCGGCGCTGATACCCAGTCACCCTGCAGTACCTGGACGACTTGGAGTGCCCGCTCGCGCGTCCAGAGCGAGACGCTGAGAGCGAGGCGACGCTGGACTGGCTGCTCCGCCACGCAGTGAGCCTCGAGTATACTGACCGCTTCTGCCCCGCTGACGGTACGGTCACCGGTGCTGTAGGCGGGCACCTGGTCCCTGTTTTGCTTACTTTTCCGCTCAACTCTGCCTGCTTGTTGTTGTTTGCTGCCCGATAGACATCGACATGAGCTCAACATGCCTGTCGCTCCACTGTGCAGCTATGAGCCCTCCTTGTTCGGTGCGCTGAGAAGCGGTGTCACCCCACGCGTCAGGACCGCCAAAGCAGAGTGTGCCAAGCAGGGCGCATACGGACGCGGAGGCCGGGGCCCTGCCAGACTGTGCGCGGCGGCCCCAGCATGCAAGCTTTCTTGCAGCACAAGCAGTGCTTCCTGATATCCCGTGAGATATATGGAGCAGTGCCCATGTTTGAAAACAAGATGCCAGCATTAGCTATGCTCGAGTGGCGCTTGCTGCATGGCGCCAGCCTCCAGTCGCATGTCGCCGCCCTTGTGTCTGTCATAACCCCTGCTGTGGCGCACGCTTACCGTTATATTCATGCCTGCTGACTACAGCAATCGTGTGGGGCGGCAAGCTGACCTGGGCCGAGCGGGCTAGTGCGCAGCCCCGAGGCCGCCGCGGCCGTCCGGCGGCTGCTCGAGCGGCTGGACCTCGCGCCGGTAGCAGCGGAGTCACCCGATTCGAGCTCTGGGCCGCCTGGCGCGCCTGCGCCGGCCGACGGCGGCGGCGGCGCGCCAGCAGACTGCCAGGCGGCTGCACTAGGCTGCGCTGTGGAGCGTGTGGCCGAGCTGCTGCGCACGGCGCCTGCGGGCAGCACGTCTGGCAGCGACGCCGCCGCTGCTGGGGTGCGCATGCCACCTCGGTCCTCAACTGCATGATGCCGAGCTGACTCGCAGGCGCTGCTGCTGCGGCGTGCTTGCGTGTTGATACTCGAGTGGCCTGTCAGCTGTATGGGCGCAAGGCGCTATAGTGCTCATGCGGTGGAGCCTGTGAAGGCCTCGTGTGTTTCGACCATCATGCGTACGAAAAGCTGCATTAACCAAACAGGCACTCTGAAGCGTGGCTGCAGAGTTCCCAGGTGTCTGTGCACATGTCAGACAAACAGGCGCTCGCTTGTCGCCAGGCTGCCAAAGGCGGGGATAACTTTGATCCGTCGGCATTCCCGCTCGGCTTCAGCACCGGCGGTGCGGCCCGCCGTGCAATGAGTGTACCCTCTCAGCAACAGAGTGCTGTTGCACTGGCTGATAAAGCACCTGGCATGGAGGTTGCGGACCCTGCGTGCTGTCCTGGGAACGCTGCCACCCCAGGCTGCCCCGTGTGTGCAGTGTCGCAATGTCCAAGGCATTCCACCGCCTCAACAGGCATGCCTTCTCAGCAGGCGGGTGCGGGTGCAGAGGCGGCCCTGGACGCCGCGGCGACGGTGCTGCGGCTGCTGTACCTGCGCGACCTGCGCGCGCTGCAGACGCAGATCGACGAGGCGCTCGTGCGCGTCCAGGCGCGCGCTGGGTCCCAGGCCGTCCGGCGTAAGCTTAGTGGCCCTGGCAGGCCCTGCATGCAGAGCACTTGGCTGCGGGCCGTTCCTGGGCGTGCGGTTCACAAGCCTGCCCGTCGAGCAGAGGCCATTTCTGCGCATGAAGCCACAGGGAAAATACTGCTTGGTACTCGGCGCGCAGGAGTTTGCGGCCGACCCTCGCCCAAGTCCTCTTCGGCTGACACCAAACTGGGCGCGCAGGAGTTTACGGCCAACCCGCGCACAAACGCGCAGCTGGGGCGCATCGGGCGCTGACCCTAGGGCAGGCGAATGGGTGCTTGCTTCCCGCGCTTACGGGCGTCAGCCACGACTTGCATAGGGTGACCGCTGTGGGCAGCTGCACCAGGGGGTCATTTATGGACCTGCAGGTTACAGAGTCAGCTGCGTTTGAGGCCGGACGGGGCCCACGCGCAGCGAGCCAGGCACGCGCATGTAAATGCAATGCGTGCCATGAACAGTGCAAGGCGCGGCACCAGCGTCAGGCGCCACAGGCTGCGCCTGACAGCCTCATTCGTCCTCGTCGCTGCCAAACAGGTCGTCCACCATCGCGCTGGCCCGCTGCGCTCGTGGGCCGCCCTCAGGCTCCCCGTCTATGTCCATGCCCGCTCCAGCGGGCGCCCGCGGCGGACCCTGCAGCACAGCATCCTCTCGGACAAGCGCTCCATGGTCCCATGAAAAGGGTCAGCACAGACGTTGATGTGCGTGGCAGCACACTTTGCAGCTGTGCTGCTGGACCTCGCTGCGAGTGTTTCCCGCTGCATGTACAGCTGCAGCACCGCTCAGGGCGACATTTTGCTGTGCACCCTGCAGCACAGCCAATGAGGCGGGATGCACTAAAGATGAAACCTAACCCTTTCCCAAATAGCTGCAAAAACCAGCAGTCGTCCACACCCATCACATGGCCAGGCCAGCTTAAGGCAGCTGTGGCAGAGCCGCACCGCGCTGGGGTGCTCCGCGGGCGCCCCATCCTCCTCATCGGAGTCCAGCAGCGCGGTGCGCGCTCGCTTGGAGGCGCTGGTGCCTGCCGGCTCGCCCTCATCCTCCAGCGCGCCACCCTGGCCCCCGACATGGCGCTTGGCCGCATTGCTCCATGTGCATGCGAAGGAATGGCCACATGACTGACGTTTTACAGCTGCACAGGTACAGAACAGGAGCGTATGGCTTTCAGAGCTGCCGCACGGGAACTTGATATGGCGAGCGCCTGTGCACTTCAGGTCTGGTGCGCCTGGGCATGCCCCAAACGCTGGGCAGGCTGCAAAGTAGGGTCTCTTCAGAGCAGGGTCTCGTACCCCGCTCGCGCCCGCCAGGCCGTCCGGGCCGTCAGCGTCATCCTGCAGGCCGCCGTTGGACGCCCCTGCGTCGCCCTCGCGGTGCCGCTTGAGGCGGCCGCCGCTGCCGCCGGGCGTGCCCTGAGAGGGCGCCGTGCCCTCCGGCGGCCCTGCCGACGGGCTGGCGCCCGCCTCGTCCTCGTCGTCGCTGGCCAGGCCCGCCGCTGCGCCGCGCAGCACACGTAAATATGGAGTTCGTAATGCGAGGACCCCAATGCCCAAACACGTCGCGATCTCTATATCCAGGGCCGCGTCATCCAAACGGCATGTGCGCCAAAGTGCAGGCGGGGGGATGGCGATGAAAGGCGCGTGGCGGCCGCATCAGCAGGGCGGCCGGCCTGCAGGGCGTGTTCAGCCGGGCGCGCCCGCCGCGCCGCCGCCCAGGACGCAAAGACGCAAAGCGGGCTCTGCTGCACCATGCGCTGCCAGGCTGAGGCCGCCGCGCATGGCGCGCGCGCAACCCCGGCTGCAGCTCCCGCAGAGCGCGCGCTGCGAGCGCGCCACGGGCGCACCGCTGAGCGCGCGCCGCTTGCGCTCGGCCTCGTCGAAGGCGGCCTCGTCGAACTCGGCCTCCTCCTCGGCCTCCTGCCGCTGCCGGCCCTCGCCGCCCGCCTCGGCAAACTCGTCGTCCGCGGCCGCCGGGTCGTACTCGCCGTCGTCCTCCTGCGCGTTGGTGCGCTCGCCATGCAGCCCAGGGCTCTGCGGGGGCGGCCGCGCAAGGCCTGTGTGCAGATGGCTGCGGGTGTGCATGCAGGCACAGCAGCTTGCTGACTGCGCACAGGACGTTTGTAGAACAGCGAGCTAGAGCCGCGCGCAGCGCTGCCACCCAGGGCCCGGACTGGAGGACTGGGGCTGGGACGGCGCCAGTCCCCCTCCGCACGCTGTGCCCGCTGGGTCCTGCAGTCCGCTGTGGGCCGCAGCCCGTGCCGGCTGCCAGGCTGAGCTCACGGGCGCGGCCGACACGGCTGTGCGCCTGGCAAGCGCTCGGTGGCGCCGGCGCCGCTGCTTGCGGCGCCGGCGAGCGCTGACGTGCAGGTGGGACCGCCGCCCAAAGTCTGCAGAAGGCGACCTATTGCCCCGAGCAGTCTTGGGAGAGGGTTCATCTGGCGCGCGCACACCTCCTCGGCGAAGAGGTCGTCCGCGCGCGCGGCCGCCTCCTCGGCCTTCTTCTTCTTCCGCCGCTTGTCGTGCTTCATCGCGTCGCCCTCCTCCACCGCCTGCCGCCGCCGCACAGGGTTACGGTGGACATGGGCCGCTCTGCCATGTGGGCACTATGAGGCCACGGCGCTGTCGCACCCGTCACATGTGCAGCAGGAGGATTGGGCTGCTCGCTAGCTGCCGGCGAGTGGGGGGCTGCAAGGCGCCCAGCGCTGGGCAGGCTGCAGCCCCCGGACTCCTTGCCCCGGGCCGGCTGCACGGCGCCTCGCCCCCCGCGCACGCGCCGCCTGGAGGGCGGTGCCAGGCGCAGCGGTGCGCGCGCAGCGCGCAGCTTGCCCAGACGTGTTTCCTCATCACACGGCCCGCGACATGGTGCTCTCCCCGCGTCTGGCAACCTGGCGCCTTGGTCTCCCGGGGCTTGCGGGAGAGGGCAGCGCGCGCGCGCCTTGCTGGCCGCCTTGTCGTCCTTCCAGGTCGCCTTGAGCCGCTCGATGCGCTCCTTGTGCTGCCGCGCCTGCTGCTGCTTCTCGGCGGCCGCCTGCTGGTCGCGCGCGCTCTGCCGCGCGTCGGCCGCCTCGCGCTCCTTCTTGGCGGCCTCCAGCTGCCGCCGGCTCGCCTCGCGCCGCATCTCCAGCAGCTCGGCCTCCTTCTGCGCCTGCGCGCGCGGGCAGGCCCCCGGGTTTGCCAGAACCCTGCTGCTCCTAGCAGACGCTTCGAAGGCGGCCTGCGCGGGAGCGCCGTGCCGCGCTGCCGGGCCCCGTGCTCACGTTCCCTGCGGCTTCCAGCCGCCGCCGGCTTGGCTCGCGCCAGCGGCTCGGCCTCCCTCTGCGCCTGCTTCTGGGACAGCCTGATCGAGCAGGTTTCGATGCTTGGAACGCACTGCCCGGCGCCGCGCTCTACCCCATGCATGAGGCACCTCAGTCACGCCCCCACCCCGCTTTTCAGCACGCCTGATCTGACAGAGTGCCTGCCTGCATGCACTCGAGCCTTCGTCGCGAGACGGACTGCACGGCCAGGCCTGCAAAGGGGAGGCGCTGTGCACTGCAAGCGCCTTGGCGCATTGGACGGTTTGAAGCACAAGAACATGCAGGCGGCGCGTCTGCAGGGCCGCGCGGCACCTGTGCCGCGCGCGCAGAGATGCGACCCCTTCCCTAAGTCCTACCAGCTGTGGGCCCGCGCGGCACCTGCTCCACATGCTTGAGGGCCGCCTGGTGCGTCTGCGCGCAGAACGTGATGTGCATGTCCAGCTTGCGGTCCTCGATGCCCGTGCGCTTGGCGCCCAGCTCCTTCAGCTGCGAGAAGAAGCGGTGCGCCTGCGCCGCGGCACGCGCCTCAGCTGCGCCGGCCGCGCCGCACGGCCGGACGCTTGCACAGAGCACGGCTGTGGGAGCATCAGGCTGGCGCTCCTGAGCACCATGCCCCGCTGCAAGACCTGAACGGGGCAGGGCGGCGGGCCCCATGCGAATACGTAGCTGCATCTGTGCCAGAAACCGGGTGCCAATGCCGGCGATGAGCGATTCATGCGAGAGGCTGCGCCAGACCCTGCTCCCCTCCGCGCCTCCTGTGTGCAAGCCGCGAGCGAGGCAGCGCCAGCATACGAAAGGACAGGCAGCGCTCCGAGCGCGCGCCCCTCGGCGCGCCCAGGCGGGCCAGGTCGTTAAACCCGGCCGATGTGAAGGGCCCGGCCGCGCGCCTGCGCCAGCTCGATTGACGCGCGCGTGAGCGCCTCCAGCTTGTCCGGCTCGCCCTCCGGCCGCTTCCGCCGCAGCGCGCGCACGGCCTCCTCCTGCGCGGCGGCAGCGGCAGGGGGGTTTTTTATTTCCTTCTTGGCAAGCGCCGTGCCACAGCATGCCGGCCCAGAGCGCGCGCGCCCGCTGTGCCTCTGCGCTCCGCATCTGGCACCAGGCACATGGCGAGCTGATCGCAGCAGCGCAGGCCCGCTGTAAACGGTCCTATGCTGTGTGGCAGGCATCGGCGGCCAGCTCGGTTCACCATCAGCGTGAGGGTGGTTGGCGCGTCGGCCCTGACAGCGCCACCCTGCCACCAACGGCGGACCCTGCCCTGGCCGACATGCCGACGCAGAGCGCGCCGCGCGCCTGCATGGTCAGCGCGGTGTTGAAGCGCAGCGTGTGGTCGACC
>JAABUO010008361.1_pt1 | contig 11711 bp, 15 predicted proteins | sample 5559291 | NCBI WGS metagenome assembly JAABUO01 (sample SAMN10711878, study PRJNA513372) | rock metagenome | isolation source: Antarctica rocks | place: Antarctica: Victoria Land, Finger Mt sud | reverse complement strand
CAACAACGACTTTGGCAATGTCATTTCTGGTAAGGGTGGCGATGATGACAATCACAATTCGGAGGGAAAAGCTCTCAGACCAGCCTCTTCCACACGCTGTAAAGTAGTGAAAAACTGCTCCATGGTTAAGGCTTGCCAGCACAAGCTGGATCGAGTGAATGAACAAACGGATGAATGCATAGATGGCCAAACAAACCAACGAATGAACACATGTTTGAGCAACTGCATGCACAAATGAACGACTGACAGCTCATGAAGACTATGCGAGGTAGGCTAGCTAAACAAGCTGCCAGTGCACTGCAACATGGACAACCCATACGGCCAGTGCAGGGTGAGTGTAGTGACCTGTGAAGTTGGGCGTGGCGTATGAGCTCGGGGGGCATATGCGTGATGGTGCCCTGAGCCGCCGTCTGTTTTGTGTCTTCCCGGATGCGGCTCATCCCAAAATCAGCCACCTGCAAGGCAATTGCATTTGATTGTGCTGGTCTGTAAGTGCTTGTAACAATCTCTTGATGTCATGCAGGTGTCATTTGTCGCATGACAGAGCTGACCACTCCTGGCATTACAAGATGGGCGTGGCAGACAGACAGCTAAGGCTGTGCTTTCTCACATGCAAACTACAAGAGATGATTGCCACATGGCTGCCGCTCGCCTGATTGATATCAGAGCAGCTACAAAAAGCTGACTGAAACTCCTGGGATATGGTTTGTGTCGTCAACATCTCACAGCGGAATTGTGCTACCAACGTGCATGCCAGCACAATGCAGGCATCTGAAGCGAGGGACAAGCTCCAGATTGAGTGTATATGAGCAATGATGAAACTCAGGACTCAGGGAGCTGGCATCAAGAAAACTGCAGCAATCATGCAAAAGACAGGGGATTGCCCTAAGATCCACACACACTGACATTGATACATGCATGCAAAGACCAACAAGAGAGCAACATGCAGTTGTCACAGACACTATGCAAGGCCGCTACAAGGCGCCATACCTTGACTATGAACCCACGGGGATCCATTGGGGTGATGGGGCTCGAGTGCAGCAGCACATTGCCGCCGGTCAGGTCCCCATGCATCACATCCACGCTGTGTAGGTAGGCCAGGGCATTTGCCAGCTCTAGGGCTGTTAGCAGCAGCTTCTTCAGGTCGGTGACGCCGGTGAAGTGGGAGGCTCTACTTGTGTACAGCCAGCCCCTGTCCACTGCATCCTGAACACATATATACACAAATGAAATTCATTCATTGTTCATTATGTGTCTGCCTTGCACACGTGTATCCATATGGAACTCCGTCAATCATCCATCATGTGATTGCCACGCAGGTCAGGTATATGCAGTCCTACACCCCTGTCAGCCATGGCCCTGGGGAAGGGGTGGGGGGGAGGGGGGGAATAGAGGTTCCATATCCTCACTCCCCATGTAGTGTCACTGCACATACGGTGTAGTCTGTCCTGGTATTGTTAGTCCTAGGCCTGTCCAAGGTGTCACAAGTAAGCAGTCACGTACAGTCTCACTGGTGCTTTGGATGTCATGGGTGGGTCAATGGTCAGAATCTATGGGTAGTAAGTGGACCATTGGGGTCTGTCAGGGGGGTCCTGTTGTGGAGGTTTTGGTCAGCAAGGCTGCCTGTGCATGCTGTAGACATATAACAAAGCGGAAATCTGCATGGTGATGGGCAAGAGCAAGCAGATTGTCTCGCACAGCTGCTGCCGGCCGCAAATAATGCACTCAGGCAAGATTGTATCGAGTAGTGAGCAACGATGGATTGAGTCTAGCCCTAGACACCCTATGAGAAGTGACTGACTAGCAGTACATGCCCAAGCAACCCTGTGTGCAGCAGCCAACAGCTACCAAATCTGAATGACGCAACCCATACATGTAAAATGCATTTCTCTGTCCAGTCTGGGACCCCTGTTGAGTAACTCCAGCATGAGCCACATCACTGAAGCACTCTACTGAAAACCCTACACCCAAAAGACATCATCCATACCTCCTAGGATCAGTTTCCTTACCAGCATGGAGCCCTTACCACAGTACTCCAATCTGAGGCACATGTTTATGACACCCTGAAGAAGCTAAACCCTGAACACTGCAACCATACCTCCTAGGAGCAGTTTGCTTACCAGCAGCGAGCCCTTATCACAGTACTCCAGCATGAGCCACGTCTCCTGATTAACCTCCAGATGTTGTCGGCTGCTGTACGAGCTGGGTGGCTCCAAGGCTTCTTCACCCCACGATGAGTCGCATGAATCCATGCTTTCAACTTCACTGTCTTGCAGCACTGTCAGAGATGCATTCTGCAGGATCAGGAACAAGATGAGAGACAAAGCAGGCGTTGCACTGCAGGCCAAAGCTCATACCATCCAGGCCTGCTCCAATGTACCGTGCAACATGAATTGCAGTTCAAGACGCACAGCAGGCCTTGCGGCACTACCAGAGAGGGGTGGAAAGGATTGGGGGGGGGGGGGTAGCATGTTGTACACAGCTGTTTGTCGTCACAGATGTACTGCACAAGGCGAGTAGGCATATTGCATGTGACTGTTGGCTGACTTTCTGAATTGTTGAATCCAGAAACATGTCCCTGCTGCTACACTGATGTGCAAAATATGATGTGAAACACCTGGATCAAGGAGAGTCAAAGCCAGATACAATGTAACATGTATGTATATGTGTATATTTTGACCATCTTTATGATGATAACATGAATACGCACAGAAGCAGTACTTTTGTCAGGCTGTTGCATTGATATGTATCTGGATGGCTGCATTTGCTGTGTCTGTGTGAGAATTACTGACATTACATGCTCTGCTGAACCACCTGAAGAAGCAACTTTTCATTGATTTGAAGTGCAATGTTTCACATATCTGTTTTGTGTGCCTGCTTCACAGCCAAGGCGTCTATGGACATGCAGCACTGCATGTGGCTGCATGCTCCTAACTTTATATCAAGATTTAACAAAAACCTGATATTCCTTTTTTGCTTTGCAGCACTGCTTGATGTATGCGTCTGGCAACAATAGAGAACCAGCACCTCCTGAAACACGTAGATGAGGACGGCAATGTTGAGCCTACAAGAACGCTTTGAACGGGCAGAGGAGAAGCAGAGCATGCAAATGGGTCTGACAATCTAAGCATGAATCTGACAGGTGCTGTGCTCTGAAACACACCAATTTCGCAACATCAGGATTGCATTTAATGACTACTGCAGGCGTCTGAGCAAGGAGGGAACAGTCATGCACCTGGCTGTTGAAGCTGGCGTGCCTGAGGGCACGTACTATGTTGGGGTGGGATAGCCCCCGGGTCAGGGCGACCTCCATGGGGGTCCCGTCTGGAGTACGCTTTATGTACCTGTCCTGCTCTGGGGATATGATCTGCACCGTTCATGGATCTATTCATCTAGTCACTCAAAAAATGGACGACGCATGCATGCACAAATGGACATATGTGGCAGATCCTGCGTGACAACAGGCGTTTCCTACAGATAGGCAAACATACATGTTACCCCATCATATTCTGCGTTTTCCTAACTTGACTATACTACATGACAATACAATACACCACAACACATTTATGATGCATTATTTCATATTATAACCTCCCATGTGTCTTGGTGTATGTGTACCTTGACAGCGACTTGCTGACCATTGCAGATGGCACGATAGACAGAGCCTGTAGCGCCCCGTCCCACAAGATATCCCACCTCCACATCCTCCCACCCCCCACTGATACCTACACCCAGATCATTTGCTGATGTCAGACTCATTCTTTTAGGCAGTGGCTGTCAGCCGCAGCCAAGCTCTCAAGTAATCTTGTGATGTATCCCTTGTTGCCTGCAATCCACCTCACATGCATGTATGTGTCTGTGCACCCACTGCTATCTCTATACTAGTCACTGCATATGTTGCTGTGTGGTTGTGGTTATGTCACAAGTGGTGAGACTGTTGTGCTTGGTCTTGTTTTGCAGCACGTAAGCATGAGCCTCACAGTTTCTGTGCAGGGGATCAGATGCTGACTGGGGACTCGCTGGTGACTCCCCAGACCATCGAACCAACACCACAACTGGTACAATCCCCAAAACAGCAAATCACGTTTACTACAGCTCCAAGCAAGGCAAGAAGAGGTTTGACCTGGAGCACCCATAACCACAGTCGGCTGCTCAGAAGAAGATGCAGCTTGGCCTTTGTGTTTGTCAGCATCCTTGTCAGCAGGTGTGCCATTGTCAGCTGCTCTGCTGACTGCACTTTTTTCACTACTGCGCTTGATGATGACAAACCAGATCTTGGCAACATCAACCTGCTCTTCCACAGACTCTGGGATCCATGCAGGGGTGCCCACCTGGGTTCCCATGGGGGCGTATAGGCTAGGAAGGGCAGCATCCCCAGGCCTGCGCACACAGACAGACATACACTCACTCACTTGTTCTGTAATTCACGCCTGCACTCATTCAAGCAACTGCTCATTGTGTCCATTGTCCCTGTGCCAACTGTTCCTCCATCCATGGGCGTTGGCTCAGAGTCTTGGCGGGCTTTTGAAAGCATCTGAAACCCCTGCCAGCTCTTGCCAGGTGGCAGCTGGGGTCAAGACAAGCCTGGGGTTATACCACCTGCTGCGAACAACCCAACTGCCTTGGACATGTGCATGCTATGGGTTGCAGAGTGACCAGTGTTAGCACTTCATCTGCTCATTGGTTGAGCGTCTTTCATTTTCCTCAGCTTTTCCAGCACAGCTGCCAAGCCCATGCGGTTCAAAGAACTACAGGGCTGTACCCCAGCACCCCTTCTTCACTGACAGGGGCACTCAATATGGCTACCAAATAATAAAGCGGCAGGGTGGCAAGTAGTACTGCTGAGTTTTCAACACCCAGTCTCCATCTACCTACCAGATCTCATTCTCAGGGGATCCTAAATATCCAGTCTCAAGTTACATGTGCATGTTTCAGCATAGGCCAGTTTGTAATTAGAGGACACGCCGCATAGTAACAGTCCACTTCTCTACAACTGAAAGGGTAGACTGCTGCACCCACTCCTATAGCAAACAGAGCAGCTTCAAGCCACCCAATATGATCAGCATCACAAGTGTCCCAGCTGACTGCTGTATGGTGACATGAATGGCCCCATGCCCAGCATCATAGACTCATGCCATCCATGCAATCATAATGTTATCTATTTCAAAAGTTTCCCAGTTGACTTCTACATCGTGCCATGAGTGCATAGGCGTGACAGCACACCCAAACTCCAGCTCCAATGGGGCTGTACATCAGCATCCAGTGACACGAACTAGTAGACACAGTGGCACACCCAAACTCCTCAAATGGGTAGACAGGGCGGCACACCTGAACTCCAGCTCAAAGGGGGCATCATCAAAGTCTGCAAAGCCCGAGGGGTCAGTGATGGCAGCCTTGATCTTGAAGGGGGCGCCCTCTGCCACAGTCCCCTCAAACAGCACCTCTGGCTGTGCCTGCAGCAGCAAACCCAGAAAATGCGGCAAAAAAAGATGGAGGTAGGGCAACAGGCAATTGATATCCCTGATTTGTTAGCAGCATGCAGGGGTGCCAAGCAGTGATTGTGCAGCATGGTGACTGATGCACTTGTTGTCTGTACAGCCTCTTTTGGGCGTTTGGGGTAGAGGGGTCTGAAAGGAGAAGCAAGGTCAGGGGTGAACAGACAATGATGTGTGTGCATGACATGAGGTCAGGCGTAGGCACAAATAATGGGAACAGACTTGGTACATAGCATAAAGGACGCACCATGTCCGCCACCGCAAAGGCTTCCCAAAAAGATCGTCCTGCAGTATATTTTGCATGCAGGCGCTCATCATCGCAATCAGAATGCAGAATTTGCCATCCCGGCTGGCTGGTGTCCAGCAGCATAAGGCCCTGCTGCTTTGAGGGATGTATCTGTGCCAGAAGCAATTTCTTTTTGGCAACACACTTGCTGGCAGGAGACATGCAGCCAGCCACTTTCCGGGTGGTCGCTAAGCGAGAGGAATGTACACACTACTCAGAACTCAAAGCCATCTCAAAGGCAGCAAGCAGGAATGATGGTCGGTCATCCAGATCATGCATAAAACCTGCTTGGGGCAATATTTGCAGCACGAAATATGCAATCCAGTCATGTGGACGTGACAGTCACAACCACTCAAGCATTAAAAACCAAGCAACACTCATATGCTTGCATGCATGAGAATGCATCAAGTTTTGAAAACTCAGATCACTTTTCTGTATCGGTTTCTGGTTCACCAGTTCTTTACTCTTCTCTATTGTGTCACCATCTCTGCCAACATCAATAATTTGTACCTGGTACCCTAAGTGTAACAAGAATGCTGTGTAAGAAGAACTGCACACTGTGAATGAACTTGTGTTACGCTGAAGTCACAGACTCTGACGCCGACCTGAGTTGCAAGTGGCAGATCATAATCAGACCCTGCTATGGCCTCAATCTCACGTGCTACCAGACCTGCCACATTCACCAGCAGCCGAGTGGCTGCTGCATTGGTTGCCCTGGGCTCTGTCCCCATGGCACACCTGCTCTCATGCATGCATTTGTTTGGTCGTTCATTCGTTTGTTCGTTTGTTCATTCACTCACTGATGCATGCAGTCATTTCTTTCATTCATTCTTTCATTCATTCATTCATTCATCCATCTTTCCATCCATCCATCCATCCATTTATCCATACATCCATTCATACCTATGTACTCTGTTGCCAGCACTATGCCAGGTAAACACAGGCTGCAGTCATGCATTGGCAAGACTTGAGTTCTGCCATAGCCCCTGTCATACACCTGGACTGCTGATGATATGTGCAAACTCATGATACCAGCATGTGAACATACCACGTGCACACACATGAGCTGCTGTATGTTCCCATGGCCAGTCATGGAATCAAAAACAGCCTCAAAGTGAAGTTCAACGACAAGTGAAGGGGCCTCAGCATGCAGACCACTGTGCAGCTTCAGCGCAGATCGAGCAGTTCTGCTTACATGACACCAACCCGGTGGCCGTTGGCCAAGACAACAGGAGCGCCCACATAACTACGCAGGTACGGCGGTTGAGTCACCAGCTCAAAGTCTCGAAACCTGCAGCAGCCAACCATGCTGACTTTGGGCAACAGATAGATGCAAGACAATAGAAGCACCCACGTAGCTGCGCAGGTACGGTGGGTTTGAGGCAAGCTCAAAGTCTCAAAACCTGCACAAGGTACAGATGCCTGCATTGTGATGCTTCACTGCCTTTCATGAGCACAAGTGTCTCCTTGCTCAGCATGCAGAATTGTCCATGCTGCAATGATCCATGCAGAATGATCCATGCTGCAATGATCCATGCAGAATGATCCATGCAGAATGATCCATGCAGAATGATCCATGCAGAATGATCCATGCAGAATGATCCATGCACAATGATCCATGCTGCAATGATCCATGCAGAATGATCCATGCAGAATGATCCATGCAGAATGATCCATAGATGCTGCAAGGCTTGCTACATGCACCTGATCTCCCATTAGTGTTTGTGCATTTGGAAGAGCATGAGGCACTGATGATACAGACACAGCGCAGCATGGGCTCCAGCTTCTCTTGGTGTAGAGCTGCTTTGCATGACGACAAGCGGCTGGTGCAGGATTGCACCATGTGACCTTACTGTATGATGCAGGTACATGCAGAGGCAAATGCTTCACTACTCCGCACACTCAACATGAGGTTCTCCTGCCAACTTTCAGACATGGGATGTACAAGTGGAAATGGGGTCATGCAGAGCAGCTACCTGGCGTCTTGTGTAAGGTCTTTAATCATGAGCACCTCTGGGGAATCTGGCACCAGAGACCATGTGCACAAAGCATATGGTCGGGGCACTGGCTTGAAAGGCACCTCTGCAAAGCAGGACAGGGCTTTAGGGTTTACGAAACCATAACCCTCACTATACCCTTGCTCAGCCCTAACTATACCCTTGACTATACCTGCCATGCACGGCAGGAAATTGTAGTTCTGGCATGGACAGTCTGTGCAGTAAACAGCTTGTTGACAGAGCCCAGACTCAGCTTCTTGGTTTGCAACTGACGCTGCATCTTGAACATAGACTTTCTATCCATGCGGTCAGCACAGCCTCATGGGCGGAACATGCAACACAATACAGTGTGATAGAGAAGATTGTGTGAATCAATGAAGTATAATGCATAAAGGCTTGCAAAAGCGAATGCAAAGTAAGCAGGTATTCTAAAACCAGCAGACCCTGCAATCGCTGACACAGACACAGCGAGATGGTGCATAACAGTCTTTTTTTGTGCAAAGAACTGCGCTTTGGCAACAAATTGCGTGTCGGCCATGCATGTGCGTGTCATCCACGCAAGTTGCAAACGGCTAGGTGCAGAGAAAGTGGCGCCATCTTGCACAGAGTTCTGGTCTGCCTGGCTGACCTGGTTTGCTGTTGATGGAATGGCTGTGCGTTGCGTCCAGCAAGCCCAACATGATGACATCCCACTGCATGAACACAGAAAATAACCACTGAAAAAGCAATACAATAAGCTTACACCATGACTGTGCATGCTGAGAACGCGAAGGTACCAGCCAGTTGTTGCCTGACCCTTGCATTCGTTCAGCAAAGCACACACCAAAGATCAATGCACCAAGCGTCAGTTGGGCATTCAGCAAGCACACAAGCGCGGCAGACAAGGAGACAGGCAGGCGATCATCCATGAGCAACAGACTTCTGAGGCAGCTCAAAAATCATTGTTTCAAGCACGGTCCAGCTGTTAGGGCGGCTTTGTGGACAGTCAGGCATGACAGCCTCCTGCTTCACACCTTGAGTACGGCTGCCACCAGCTCCACATATCGCTGCAGTGCAGAATGAGGCTCCTTGCCAATCAGCTGGAGCTGCAGCGTGGCTGATAATCGTTCCTCCTCATTTGATGGGATGCCACAACCAGGCCATGGTGATCTTGTCTGGTTGATGATGGTACAGGCTGATGGTTGTACGCAAGCGACAGAGTCATGGTTTGGAATGCTTCCCTGCAAGATAGACGCCAGCAAAATCTGGAAACAGCAGCACTTTCTCAAGCGCAGCCAGAACTATATCAGGGACTTGCTGTCTGCCTGAAACAAGCGTTCGTGTAGAAAATCAGACAGTAGAAGCAGAAGACCTGCTGTGAACCGGTCATCATGGGGTCACTTCACGAGAAGAGGTGGCATGACTGGAGATGTTGTAAGTTGATCGCCAGCGCACTTTGCTTTGCCTATACAAGCTTAAGAATCAAGGGCAGAACGAGGCCTGGGCTGTATTCACTGCAGACAGCTGCCTACACTGCATCAGCTGAACTAAGCCTTTGCGCAAATGTTGGTCGAGCCAAGCTTGCAACTACGCTTGACACGGACTCGACAGTCAACCACAAACAGCTCGTGAAGGCTTCCACAGGGCGCAACATACACTAGTTGCAGAACAACTTTAACCGTGATCAAAATGGAGCGTTACACTTTAATTCTACATTATATCATAGTCACAGAGTTCTCTTATAGGCACAGCGCTTGAGTAACTGTTTTGATCAGGCATGCCATTTGTGTCAATAAGATATACCGTATACAAAAAGGTCCTTGACATTACCGTGAGGCTGATTGCAATTCATCAAGCACGCATCTTGCTGATAATATACATAAGTTTTGTATGGGCTTCTTGCATTTACAAGGACAGACAGTTTGATAATAGTCTGTTGTCAACCACAGCAGCAAGGACATCATCCTCTGAGACCCTTAAGGTTATCCTGCAGCGTCTATCCCCTTGCTGAGAGCTCATCTGCAGTATACCCTGATCACTCAAAGTGCTGCAAGCTGCTGAGACCTCCCCACTTGTGAGTGGGCAGAAGGCGACCTGCAAGCATTCGCAATTCCAACATTGCAGAACTCAGAGGCTGAGATAGAACATACTTGTTGCTTCTGTTGGTGATAATAAAAACCCTACTGTATGCCCCCCGGCAACTTGGGCTGATTGTCAGACAGGAAATGTAGCAGAGCTGAGGTAAAAGTGTCATACCCTATGCACACTGCTATAGGAAATAACTAAAGTTTACATGACCTGCGACGCTGATCGTCAGCAGTACTGCTCATCATGCAAGGTTGACACACACAGTGTAAAGGACTACATGGAACTGCAGCAGCTGTTAGGGATGCCAGGCAGCATGCTGCAAATGGCCACACACCAGCAGTGCAGGAAGATGAAGAATCATACCTTTCTGCATAGGACAGTGTATGCATCATGCAGCTGTCCCATGGAGCAGTCATGCATGCGTCCTAGGGCTCCCCTGGATGCCCCAGGGCTTTGGCCCCCAAGACCAGGACTGCCCATCATCCCCCTGGATGATGGGCTGGCCATGCCCTTTGATGCTGGGCTGCCTTTCAGCATTCCCCTTGACTGGAAAGGACTGCCCATCAAGCTTTTCCTTGAGCTGACAGGACTCATGCTGTCTCTCCTGCTGCTTGATACTGATTTGCCGCTGTTGTAAGAACCAGTACTGTCACGGCCTGCCTGCACAAGGTCGACACTTCTTGCACTGGTGTGCTTTGGCATGCAACATGCTTTGGATCATTCTACCATGACATACTTGTGACACACATAGCCTTGCCCGGCACCTTGTGTTCTGTTTGCAAAGGCCCCACTTCGCTGCTGCTGAGACTGCACCTGATCTCTAATCATGCCAGTCTGCAATGCTACTGTACTAGTACAAATCTTTGGTGTGCGACCTGCCAGCAACAGACCCGAGACACTACACTGTGACAAGTCAGCTTTCTCAACAAGCCAGGCACAGAGTTTGCCATCCAAAAGTGCCTTTTGAGGCAGAACTCAAAGGCCAGCTTTGCCTTTTAGCCGTACCTTTCTAGGCAAGGCTGAAAGGCCAGACTTGGCAGCTTGATTGGCAGTGCTGGCAGCGGACTGGTCCTGACCGCCACCCCCAAGCAGCTTGGTGGCAGCACAGATGAGTAATTGCTGCTGCTGTGGCAAGTTCTTGACAGCCTGGACCATCATTGAAGAAGAGCCCACACCTGTAGGAACAGTGCAGCTGCAACTCTGGACAACTTTACTGGTGCAGAACCTTTACAACGCAACACAGGCTGACACTCTGGCCTCAACCTTACAGCAAAAGGTACCAAACAGCAGCACACTGTGTATCGGTAAGGCATTACACATGTCTACTCAGATTTGTCAAACATTGATTCAAAAGCCTGTTGTGTAGTAAGTTGGCTCTGCAGCAAGCCACCCCACAAAATGCTGCTTTACAGTAATCCCAGACACAAGCAATGATGTGAGCTTTGGCTTGGTGTTCACACTTGAGTTGTGTGGCGTTGACCCCACAATTTGCTGCTTACCTCCTGTGAGTGTGCTTATGGCCCTGCACATGTGCCCAATCCCAACAGGCCTGGGTTTCCGCAGCACACCACCCAGTGACGTCACCTGGCTGCTTGTGCCCTGCTGTGCCTGCTGAGCATGGGAATTTGAATTCTGCTGTGCATGCTGCGCTGGCTGCTCAGCCCCTGCTTGCTGCGCGACTGCAAGCAACAGAGACCGTGTACAGCCACTGACACAGCTCAAACACTGTGAGACGACTTGCACTTGCAGCAGCAATTGCATTCCATCCATACTGCAGTTGTATGGGGTTTTAGTCGGCTGAACAAGAGCAAGAGGTACTGCTTTCTGTGCATAGCATGTCCAGCTACATGCTACAATGACAGGAAG
>JAABUO010008351.1_pt1 | contig 11723 bp, 8 predicted proteins | sample 5559291 | NCBI WGS metagenome assembly JAABUO01 (sample SAMN10711878, study PRJNA513372) | rock metagenome | isolation source: Antarctica rocks | place: Antarctica: Victoria Land, Finger Mt sud | reverse complement strand
CTCCCGATCCCGCCGCAACGAGTCTTTGGACTCCGGTTCTATTTTATCCAGTCCAGATGCCTGTTGCAACGAATGTAATCATCGTGGCAACGAAGAGGACGTGCGAAAGAATCGCGGCTGTGGTATTCGTGTATCGCCGTTCGATACCAAGCACGAGGCCGACCGCAAAGACCGTCAGCGGCGCGAGTGGGAACCCATACTGCGTGTGGAGCGCAGCAAAGGCGAGCGCGGCAAGAAAAATACCGTAGCGTGGCTGGATCGCGCCCCGGAAGAGCAGTTCCTCGCCAATGCCGAGGAGAATCGCCGCGACCGCCGCCGCACCGAGGCCACCAATGTTTGCGAGCGCTTGATCGTTGATGCGGCGAACATTCTCGGCGATCGTCGGCGAGAGTTGCGCGGTCAACCGCTGACCGCCAATCGCCACCCCGACGAGTACGGCCGCCGTGACGACCGCGACGAGGAGCGTTAAAGGCGTCGGGATGGCGAGGCCGAGGCGGGTACGAATTTCTTCGGGCGCCCGCCGCCACATAAAACGCACGCCGCCGACAAACCGCTCGCCACTCTCCTCACCGGCCGTGCTTGTGGCGATCACGCCGCGGTTCGCCGCGCGTGCCGAAACCGCTTTCGCCGCCGCGACCTTGCGCGTCCGCCGCACGCCGACGCCGACGAAGACGACGCCGAGCGCGCCGACGATCAGCGCCTCACCAATCGTGAAGAGCAGGCCGCCGTGCGGCACGATCTGCCCGAGCTGATCCTTCGCGCCGCCGACGACGTAGAGTTTGCCGTTCACTGCTGCGATGCCGAGGCCGGAACTACCTGCGACCAAATCGGGGCCGCTGCTCCATTTGTTTGCGGCGATGTCGAAAAGTTGGAGAGTATTCGAGGATTCCGCCGTGCCGATGCCGCCCGCCGCGTAGATGATGTTCTCACGGCTCGTTGCGGCGAGGTTCCGGCGCGCGTCCCGCATCGGCGCGAGAGCGGACCACGCGTTTGCCTGTGGATCGAACCGCTCCGCCGCCTTCAGGCTGGCGCCATCCTGCTGCCCGCCGAGCGCGTAAATCATCGTGCCGACGGCAATGGTCGCGAGGCCGCTCCGCGCGGTCGGCATCGCCGGGGCGGCGGACCAGCGGTTCGTCGCTGGGTCGTAGACAGCGACGGTCGTGAGGCCGGGCCGCTTCGGGGCAGTCCCCGCGACGGTCGTACCGCCGAGCACATACAGTTTGCCATCCGCGCCCGCCGCCGCGAGGTCGGTGCGGCCTTCCGGCAACGGTGGCAGCGCGCTCCATCTATCGGCCGCAGGGTCATAGACGGTGGCCGCCGCGACGGGCGCGCCATCGCGCTCGCCGCCGACCGCATAGATTTTGCCATCGAGCACGGCAACGGCGAGGTTCGCGCGCGACTCCGGTAGCGGCGCTTTCGTCGCCCATTGCGCGTTCTTCCCCGCTACCGACTGATCCCGCAGACTCGTGTCGTAGGCGAGCACGCTGCTCGTCGGACCATTTGCATCGTCCCCACCGACGACGTAGAGCGTGTTCCCGACCGCGACGACGCCCATGTTCTTGCGCGGTGCGGGGAGCGGGTCGAAGCCGCCCCAGACGACGCCACTGGCGGCACGCGGCTGGCCGGGATCGTAGACGCTGGCGCGGTCGGTCGGCGTGCCGATCGGGTCCGCGACGCTCGCGGAGGTGAGAAAGAAGACGGCGACGGCGAACAGGAGGCAGATGAGGCCAAGCATATGCATCCGGCTCTCTGGCGCAATCGGCAGGAGGCGCGCCCACGTCGCCTTACGGATCGGGTCGAAGAGCGCGGTTGCCATCAGAATCGTGATGATGACGAGGGCCACGCCGCTCACCTGCCCGGCAATCATCTGCGAGACGCCGATGAACCAGAGAAAGAGGGCAAAGAAGCCGAAGGCGATATCCTGTCCCATCTTGAGGGCACGGTTCCCCTGCGAAATCTGGCCCCAGATAGCGATGAGGAGAAGCGCGAAGGCGCCAACAACACGCAAAATGAGCGCGCCGATATCGCCCACCACGGAGGCGGCTATGAGCGGTTGCAAAGCAGACACGAAGGGATGTCCTTTCCGACGGCGGACCATGCGACGTTGCATCATCCGGTGGCGCAGCAGTGAGCCACCGCATCGGGAAGTATCCCGCAACGTACCGGGCACGACAACCGCCCCGCCGCGTGATACAGTTTCTTGCGTGGAAAGGAACAAGCAATGCAGCAGACATTCACGGTCGTGATTGAACGGGACATCGAAAGCGGCTGGCTCATTGAGGCTCCCCGGATGCCACACCGAAGCGCCCGACCTCCCGTCGCTTGAGGCGAACACTATCCACATACTTCTGCCACTGTGACAGTGGTTGCTCAGCCCTGACGCCTACTGTATCGTATCGTTGCCACTATGCCCCTTACACGCGATGATTTTCTTTCGTACGCTGCGCTCAATAAGCCACTGCCGGAGGGCGCTCCGCCCGATACTGCGGATCGCTGGCAGGGCATCTCGATGTATGATTCGGCGGAACGGACGCGAGCAGTCGCCATCCGGTTTGGTCTGGGTACGCACATCGTGGTGATCGATCTGACAGATGATCGGCCCTTCCGTATCGAGCGGACGGGGCAAAGACCGGGGCACTCTACCGTTTGGGGCGACCCCGACACGCTCTTTGCCCGCATGATTGCCGTTACACCCATCTAAGGAAGAGAATTCCGATGTATTACGAGATTTACGATACCGAAACGCGCAATCTGCTTCTGGACACGGAAACACTCACGGAAGCCCTCACCATCGTGCGGGCGACGGTCGCGAAGCATGGGCCGGTGGCCATTGCGACGTGGATGCTCGTCGAGGACGACGAAGCCAATACGGCGAGCGGGAGAACGATTGCGACCGGTGAAGCGCTCGTGCGACTGGCGACGAAGCCACAAATGACCGCTGCCCCGCGTCATGACTGATCCGCCCGTCTCACGAAAGGCGCCTCCATGATCGCCGCATCGCTCGCCAAAGACCTCCGGCCTCTGCTCTCCCCGGACGCGCTTGTGACCGATGCAGCGGCGCTGCCTGCGTACGGGCACGATTTCTGGACGCAGCGCGGCACGCCGGGGATCGTCGTGCGAGCGGTGCGGGCGGAGGATGTCAGCGCGACGCTTCGGTATGCGGCGGCATGCGGCATTGCGGTCGTGCCGCGCGCGGCGGGGACAAATGTCAGCGCCGGGTTTCTGCCGACGCCGGAGCGGATCATGCTCGATCTCCGCCCGATGCAGCGGGTACTGACGATAGACACCGAGCGGCGCGAGGCGGTCGTCCAGCCGGGCGTCATCAATGGCGATCTAAACGCGCAGCTCGCGCCCCTGGGCTTCTGCTTCTCGCCCGACCCCGGCTCGGCTGCGATCTCCTCGATCGGCGGCAATATCGCCGAAAATGCGGGTGGGATGCACTGCCTCAAGTATGGTGTCACGGACGATCATGTCGTCGCCGTGGCGTGCGCGCTGATCGGCGGCGATATGATGCGTTTCGCGGCAGACGACACCGGCCCGGATCTGCTCGGCCTCCTGATCGGCTCCGAAGGGACGCTCGGCATCGTCACCGAAGCGACGGTCGCTCTCCGCCCGCTCCCCGCCGTAACGCGCACGCTGCTCGCGGTCTTCGACGACGCGGACGATGCGGCGGCGGCGGTCTCCGCGACGATCGCGGCGGGCATCATCCCGGCGGCGATGGAGTTTTTCGACCGGGCGGCGGTCGGCTTCTTCGATGCCTTCTCCCCTTCCGGCTATCCAGAAGAAGGCGAGGCGTTTCTGCTCATTGACCTCGACGGCAGCGCGGGCGATGTCGCGGAAGATATGGCTGATTTGGAGCCGATCCTGCGGCGTGGGGCGCGCACGGTCCAGCGGGCCGATAGTGAGGCGGCGCGGGCCGCGCTCTGGAAGCCGCGCATTGATGGCGCACTCGCACTCGTTGCCAGCGGGCGTGGCTTTTTCATCTGCGACACGACCGTCCCGCGCGAGCGCATCCCGGAAATGCAGCGCGCGGTCGTCGCAATCGGCGAGCGTTCCGGCCTTCAGACGCTCACCCTCGGCCACGCGGGTGACGGCAACATTCATCCCATCATCCTTTTCGACAAGACCGATCCGGCACAGATCGCGGCGATGGAGGCGGCGGACGACGCGGTCGTCGCGACCGCACTTGCTCTCGGCGGCACGATCACGGGCGAGCATGGCATCGGCAGCGAGAAGCGGCGGCAGATGCGGCAACGTTTCTCGCCGACGGAGATCGCCGCAATGCGCGCCGTCAAGGCCGCCTTCGACCCGGACGGCCTGCTCAACCCCGGCATCCTGCTTCCCGACCGTGCTGACGACGAACCTGCCTTGCCCCGGTTCGCCGCAACGATCAATAACGTGATCGCCGCGCGCCGCGCCGGACACCGATGGGAACGTACCGGCGATGCGGCATCGCCTTCACCCAGGAACGAGGCGACGCGGGCGAATCTTGACGCGGAGAATCTGACGCTGACGACCGATGCGGATACCCCGCTTGCCGACCTCAGGGCAATGCTCAGCGCGCGCGGTTTCCAATGGGCGTTGTCGGAACGACCAATCAGCGGCGACATGCGCACTGTCGGCGCGCTCGTGAGCGGCGAGGGTGATCGCGCCGCAGTCCGTGATGCCCTGCTCGCCATCGAAATGACGCTCCATGATGGCTATCCGGCGCGCTTCGGCAGCAACGCGGTGAAGGATGTCGCGGGCTACGACATGAAGCGGCTCTGTATCGGCAGCGGCACGGCCTTCGGCACGCTGGAGACAGTGACGCTACGGGTGTTGCCGCTACGCCGTTGAATCAGACGACGGGCGATTCCTCTCGTAGCCATTTTTCCAATGCGAGACGGACAATCTCACTCTGGCTGATCTGGCGATGTCGCGCACTCACGGACAATGCGCCGGACAGGTCGTCCGGAATGTTGACGCGCAGCGAGCGCATCCGCGTGCCATGAAGCGGCGGCCGCCCGACACCTCGCTTCACCCGCTGCCATACGAAGTTGGATATGGGAGCGCATGTGGGGCTGACCGCACTGATGGTCGCCAGAACCTGCTCGCGTACCCGTTCCTCGCTCACACCGAGGTTTGCCAGTATACGCGCCGCAACGCCATCCCCTTCACGGACGATGCCGAGCAGGAGATGCTCCGTACCGATGTAATCGTGCGTGAGGTGGCGCGCCTCGCGCATCGCCAACTCGATCACTTTCTTCCCACGCGGCGTCAGGTGCGGAGCGCACACTGCCGCGCTCGTTCCAAACCCGACGATGGATGCCACTGCGGAGCGTACCGGTGGCAACGAAACATCGAGATGCGCAAGCACCTGCCCCGCGATCCCTTCCCTCTCACGGATGAGGCCGAGCAGCAGGTGTTCGGTGCCGATGTAGTCATGGTCGAAGCGCCGCGCCTCTTCCTCCGCGAGCGAGATGACGGCGCGGGCACGGTCTGTGAACCTCTCGAACTTCTCTGCCATCTGGCGACCTCCTGTGCGATACAGACCGAACTGACGAAAGGCGGGAAATCCCCCTAATACAAGGGCTTGTATTTATTTATATGGCCTTGTATTCCTCGTGTCAAGCAGCTGTGTACCGACATACAGTGTTTTACATTTTCTTGAAGGTTTGCACCCATTCTCCCGTCCCGTCCGTGCTACCAGTAGGGCACGGCAATTGTGCCGCTCCGAGGCAGCCCGTTCGACCACGCGTGCGCGATGGCGCGCATCATGGTTCGCCTCACATCATCATTCGCAAGGAGGTAGACCCATGCATGCCGACCCATTCTGGTCTCCCGATCTCCGCGCGATCCCGCATGCGGCGCGCCATCGTCAGCGTTGGGGAAGCGCACGCACCTTTGTCGGCGCGTTTCTTGGCATCCTGCTCGTCGGGTTGCCCGGCCTGCTGATCCCGACGAGCACGGTCACGACCGCGCAAGACGCCGCCGCGCTCGATGGCATCCACAAGATTCAGCATGTCGTCATCATCATGCAGGAAAATCGTTCGTTCGATCACTACTTCGGCACCTTCCCCGGCGCGAACGGTATCCCGATGCAGAATGGCGTGCCGACCGTCTGCGTGCCCGACCCGCAGACCAACCAGTGCGTCGCGCCGTATCACGATGGCCAGGACAAAAACGCGGGTGGGCCACATAGTGAGAAGAACGCCACCGCCGACATCAACGGCGGCGCGATGGACGGCTTCATCAAGGAAGCGCAGGGCGGGCGCCGCAACTGCGCAAACCCGACTGATCCCGCCTGCACGAATGGCGACCGCACCGACGTGATGGGCTACAAGGACGCGCGCGACATCCCAAACTACTGGCAGTACGCCCAGCAATTCGTGCTACAAGATGCCATGTTCGAGCCAAATGCCTCATGGAGTCTGCCCGAACACCTCTTCATGGTCTCCGGCTGGTCCGCCAAGTGCGGCACCGCAGACCCGATGAGTTGCCAGAACGAACTGCAGAATCCCGACCGCCTCGCCCCGCAACGCCGCAACGCCCGTCCCGGAGCGGCTGGAGCGGCCACGAAGCAGCCGAATTATGCGTGGACCGATCTCACGTATCTGATGTACAACGCGAACGTCAACTGGAAATACTACGTCGCAGACGGCACGCAACCGGACTGTGAGGACGACGCGATGACCTGCACCTCGAAGCCACAAAATGCCGGGACGCCGGCAATCTGGAATCCACTTCCCTGGTTTGAAACCGTCAAGCAGGACGGTCAACTCGGCAACATTCAAGACCTCACACACTTCTACGATGATGCCAAGAACGGCACGCTCCCGGCCGTCTCGTGGGTGACGCCGAACGGCAAGAACAGCGAGCACCCGCCCGCACTGGTCAGCGACGGGCAGGCATACACGACCGGCCTGATCAACGCGATTATGCAGGGGCCGAACTGGAACAGCACGGCGATCTTCCTCACCTGGGATGACTGGGGCGGCTTCTACGATCACGTCACGCCGCCCAGTGTAGATGAGAACGGCTACGGTCTGCGCGTGCCCGGCATGGTTATCAGCCCCTACGCGAAACAGGGCCTGATTGACCATCAGACGCTCAGTTTCGACGGCTACCTGAAGTTCATCGAGGACGACTTCCTCGGCGGCCAGCGGATTGATCCCGCGAACGACGGTCGCCCCGACCTGCGTCCGACGGTGCGCGAGAACGTCCCGATCCTCGGCGACCTGTCGCAGGACTTCGACTTTACACAACCGCCGCGCCCGCCATTGATCCTGCCGCCCAACCCGCCACCCGGCCCCGCTTCGGTGGGATAAGAACCTCACCCCCGGCCCCTCTCGTACGGAGCCATCGCGATGGAGAGGGGTGACTCATCTATAGTTTTCCTTGTGGTGGATGGAATTCGCCGATCACCTCGATGAGGCCGACGATATTCCGATTGAATTCGGGCAAGTCCTCAGCGGGAATCCAGTATTCCTGATGTACCCTGCCGCCGACAGTCTGGACTTCATAGCGGCGCATGTATGCCGCGCGAACCCGGAAGCGCGTCACATAGCCAACGGATGTTCCGCGTGCATTCCTATCCCGCGCGATCTGCGTCGCGTATTCCTCATTGAGGACAGGATAGAAAATCGGTTGCTCCGGCAAGCGAGGCGGCCACGCGCGATAGCCACTCTCCCGCACAAGCGCAAGTTCCCGCGCCCCGGTCGGTCGGTACAATGGTATCGTCCCTTCGGCGTCTTCTTGATTCGCCTCACTATGCACTGTTCGCCATCCTGCCCTCATCTCCTCTTCCCGCTCACACCACCACCTTAAATGCGTAGACAATTCGATCAAACCACATCAGCAGGGTCGTGATATCGGAGAACGCAAGGAGCGCAGCGGCGGCATACCGGCCCCACCAGACGCGCCGCACGAGCCAGGCGAGCGCGACGCCGCTTCCGAACGCAACTGCGGGCAGCGCGAAAAGGGGATAGCGCACATAGAGCCGCGTGACGATCCCCACGACGAGCATGATCGCCGCAACCGCCATCCAAACGGCAATCGTAAACGCTGTCGCGCGGCGATGATCGCGCAGCGGGAAGATGGCAGCAACGCCGCCCTCCTCAGTTCTCATGCTGCCCAAAGGGCGCCCGCTGTCCTCATTCCTTCGCCAGAGCAGGACGCATCCCGCGATGCACGTCAGCACCGGCCAGACGCGATAAAAGGCAAGTGACACCTCCCATGCCTCCCGTGCCAGCGCGACACTGAGATGCGATGTCGTCACAGCGGACAGGCCAATCCGGTCGTCGGGTGTCGCGCCCCCCGTGCGGTAGAGATGATTCGTGGGCGCGGGCCGCGTATTCGTCGCCTCCTGATCCACCGAGGCGGTATGCTGCCCGGCGAGCAGATCGTGCGCCGGGAAGCGATAAAAGAGCGCGAACGCGACCAATGCGGCAGTCAATCCGGCGAGCGCGAAGAGCGACCCGGCGACCCGTTCGCCTTGCTGTTCGAGCGACTGCCGTCGCGGCGGCACATACGCGAGGCCGAGCCGCGCGAGCAGGTAGAGCGATACAGTGAACGCAGTGAGGACGAAGACGCCGACATGCGCCAGTAGCGTTAGGCAGATGACGGCGGCGAAGATCGCGCACCACCGCCAGCGAAAAGGCCCCGCAAGCCAGCCGTAGCCGAGCGCGAGCGCGGCGAACAGGAGCGTGAGCATCCCCTCCGCAAAGATGTTCGCGAACGTCCCCCACGAATAGACGATCCAGCCGACGGGCATCAACGCCATCGTCAGGACGACGAGGTTTGCCGCGAGCAGATCGCGCGTCACGCGCCGCGCCACGAGCCAGAGAACGCAGAAGCGCGCTAGATCAACACCGAGCGAGAAGAGAAAGAGCATCAGCGTCCGGTCGCGGATGACCCACGAAAAGGGCAGCATAAAGAGGTAGGGCGTCGGCGCGTAGAGCACCGTGCGCCCGCCGAACTCGGCGGACTGGATCGGCAGGAGCAGCGTGTGCATGTCCACCACATCAGCGAAGCGATGGAGATGGAACTTTAGGTCCACGATCACGATGTCCGGGTGGAGGACGCCCGCGAACCGGAGCGCGAGCGCCGCCCCGCCGATGAGCGCGAGCCAGCGCACATCCCGCGCCGTCGCCGCCAGCCCGGCGCGGCGACAGAGCGGTACGAAGACGAAGCGGATGGACGCGACAACGGCGAGCATCAACACCCCCGCGCGCACGACCCCGCCCGCGTCCACCGTCAGGAAAAGGCGGTTCCAGACGAGGAACGCCGCCATCCCGCCCGCTACGACGGTTGCGCCCGCGAAAGCGCTCGGCCCGCCGAACCCCGCGACGACGAGCGCCAGCGCGACCCCGATGGCGGCGAACCAGAAGGAGAGCGTGATCCGCGCGGGCGGCAGTGCGAACCCGCCTCCTGCCGGGCGAACCGTCACCTGCTGCACGACGATTCCCAGTACCCGCCGGTCGCCGCGCGGCGTGAATGGATTGCTGACAAATGTTAATTCGAGCGTCCCGTGTGTCATCAGGGAAGCGGGCGCCTCCACGCGATACGGGCGAAAATCCGGCGTCGGGCGGAGCGTCGCAATCTCGGTCCCATTAGCGAGCACATGCGTCTCCGGGTTAGGGTTGATCGAGCCGGCGAGGAGCATATCTACCGCGACCGCGCCGCGCCCGATGCCGGGGAAGATGATCTGCCCGCGCCCCCGCGTCCATCGGTACCGTGCGCCGCCATCGGCCACCGATTGCCGTTCCGGGGCGTTGAACCCCTGAATGAGCGCGGTATCGTGCGCCGTATCGCCGATGCCAACCCGGTATGTCGGCCGCACCTGATACGCCGCCGTCAGCAGCATCGCCGCCATGAATGCCGCCGCCAGGAGCCAGATGGGAGTTCGGAGTTCGGAGTTCGGAGTTCGGAGAAAGAGCGTGTCCCTTCTCCGAACTCCGAACTCCGAACCCCGAACCTCTCCATTGCTCATCCCGGCGTCCGATACTCTATGAATGCCGGGACGCCGGCCGCGCCCGCCGGGCTGTTGCCGGGCACGCGTTCCAGCCCCTTCGCCCACAGCAGCGTGGCAATGACGCCGTCCGGCTGCGGATCGGACGCACCGTTCGGGAGCAGGATGGCGTAGCGCGCCGGGAGCGTCGCGGCGTTGGCGCTTTCCAGCGACGCGAGCGACCCGGTATCCCGCATCACACGCGCGAAGAAGGGAAAGACATCGCGATCAATCGTCTCACGCGGGACGAGAAAGGAGATGCCGGGGCGCGCGCGTGCCTCCGTGACCATCCGCTTCCCCGCCTGCGACGCGAAATAGGTGTCGAACCGCAGTGTCTCCTTCCCATCGTGCCGCATCAAACCGAAATACGTCCCCGCGTTGAGCGCGAGAATAGCAAGGAGGACGATCCCCACCCCCACTCCCTCCGCCCGTAAGCGAGGGAGGGGAGATTGACGGCCTAACCGTGCGAACTCGCCTCTCCCGCTTGCGAGGGAGGGGTTGGGGGTGGGGGCAAACCGCACCCACAACGCGTCCATTGCCAGCGCCGCAATCAGCAAAGCGGGCGGGAGCGTGTCGAAGGCGCGCAGCGTGTTCGGCGCGTCAATCGCGAGCACGCTCGGCATGAGCATCACCGCGAGATACCCGAGGGCCAGCCATTCCCCAAACCGACGTGCATCGTGCGGCGGGCCATGCAGTCGCCCGGTCAATGCGAGGGCCAGCCCGCCGAGGAACAGAACGGCAACGATTGCGTCGAGGTGTGGTGCGTCGGGAAGATTGTGCTTCGGCTCGCGATCGCCGCGCACGGTGTCCATGCCGAGATTCGGCCCAATGTTCGCCTCCAGCGCGGCGAGCCGGTCCTGCCCGAGACGGCGGAGATTCTCTTCCGAGAAGATCGCCGTCTGACCGGGGCGGGCGGTGTACTGATCGAAATGGGTGGCGATATAGTGCAGAAGCGGCGCGGCGAGCAGCAGGAAAACGATCGCCAGCGCCACGAAGCGCGGCAGCCAATACGGGAAGAAACGGCGCGGCTCCCGCATCAGCAGCACGAGGGCGACGAGCGCGATCAAAACGAGCGTGAACGGGCCGGAATGATAGCAATAGACCGTCCCCGCCGCCCCGACACCCGCCAGCGCCCAATCCCGCCAGCGGCGCATCTGCATCGCCCGCACGAACAGGAGCAGGCCGAGCAGCACCAGTCCCGTCGAGAAACAGGGCGCCAATGCGACCCGCTGGATGCGGAGCGCCCAGAACGAGACGGCAAACAAATACGCGGCGATCAACGCGACGCGCGTACCGAACAACCGGCGGCTGAGCGCGAAGAAGAGCAGCACATCCACGACGCCCATCGTTGCCATGAAGAGGCGCAGCGTGAGGAGCGAGATACCGAACAGTTTGAAGGCGAGCGCCAGCGGATAGAGAAAGAGCGCGGGCAGGGCAATCTCCGGCTCGTACACCGGCCGGTAAGTGGGATCGTCGAGGATGCGGATCGCTCTGAGCGCGTGCCGCCCCTCATCACGAAACAGGCTCGCCGGCATCTCTGTCAGCAACGTCAGCCGCAGCGCCACCGCCAGCGCCGCAATCCCCACAAGCGCGACGACCTGCCACGCCGCGAGGCGCGTATCGCGCACAGGAAGCGGACGAGAATTGCCCCAATCTGCGCCAGAGGGCGTCCGCGCCCCTACGGCTCCCCCTCCCGTATCGGGAGGGGGTTGGGGGGTGGGCACGAACCCCGACA
>JAABUO010008349.1_pt1 | contig 11723 bp, 16 predicted proteins | sample 5559291 | NCBI WGS metagenome assembly JAABUO01 (sample SAMN10711878, study PRJNA513372) | rock metagenome | isolation source: Antarctica rocks | place: Antarctica: Victoria Land, Finger Mt sud | reverse complement strand
TTCCCAATTGACCTTGCCTTTCGCCCACGACCTTTTTCTATTGACCTGGGCCATTGCAGGTGGTGTGCCCTTGACATATGCCGTGCGACCTATGCTGCTGGAGGGGTGCCCGCAGCTTGGGCCATGCAGCCTGCTGGGTACTGGGGAAAGGCTGCATTTAGCTGGATACGGTGTTGAAATGGCCATCAAGAATATGGAGTACAGTGCCCTGGATGATTCCCAGGTACAGTGTCTGAATACATGATGGTGAGACGCCTCAGGAGCCCGATTAGCCACATGCAGCTGCGGCTGGCTAGGGCCATAGGTCTGGCAGTAGACTTCTGTCCTGTCCTGTCCTGTCCTGAAGCAAACACACTGTTGAAAGCTGTTTGACACCCAACATGTCACCAGACAAAACAACTGCTAGGCAAGGGGGTTGGGCATGGGGTGAGGGGCAGAGGGGGAGCGGGAGGTGGTTGAAAGTGAGTGGAAACACAGAGCAGTTAGGGAGCTCTCAACCACGGTGTATAATTTGCTGCTGAGGGATGGCAATGAGTGATGGCTGTCACGGCATGAGCACATTCAGTGGCTGCAACCACAATAGCAACCAACTTTCAAAATTTTGAACAGGTAGCAGCAGCAAAGCAGGCACAGCAGGAGGCTGGAGGGCTTGAGGGGGGCCCAGGGGAGGTCAAGGGGTTCCTGTTGGGGCGGCTGCTGGAAAGGAAACCAGAGCTAGAGCAGGAGCTGCTGACCTTCAGGGATCACCTACTGGCCGCTTCTACCTCTTCTTCAGACCAGACTCTCAAGGTGACTCTCCTGCTTTGACAATCATGCCACATTCACAGTTTGCTACTGTGACCTTAAATTGAACAAAGAAAAGACAAGACTATGCCAGTTGTTCAATGGCCTTGTACATAAGGGACTATTTAAGACACACTGCCCCATCGCCCCCCACCACCCAAAAGTGGACAATAGGTCAAGGCAGACACATACAGATTTGCAGTAGCAGCTGCTGCAAGCAGGCGGCCCGTTGGTAACATGCATTGCAGTCTTTGATGAAAATACATTACAAGTTGTTGGCGATTGCGTGCAATGGGCAGCTACATGTGCAAGTACTGCTGAGCAGCTGTGTCCAAACCATGCTCCACACGATTGCCCACTCGCGTATGTGCATGCAACTGCTTGTCTGCATCAGCTCTGTGATGAACGCATGAGCCAAAGTCACTTAGTGTATTCCTCTTCTGCCTTTGTGCCAGTCAGCAATCGATATGGCACTTGAGCCGGCGGGGCACCTGCACCCAGAACTGTGTTGTGTGTTGCAGGTATGGGACCTGAAAGACCTAGGGCTGCAGGCCAGCCAGCGCATAGCCCAAGCCGGTGATCCTCTCCGCCTGTTGACAGATATCAGCCAAAACTTCCCCACCTTGGCGGCCTCCTTATCCCGCCTGCCTGCAAACGCATCCCTAGCAGCTGAAGTCAGATCAAACCAGCGCAGCCTCCCTGCAGGTGTGCTCCTGCTGCTGCTCCTGCTGCTGCTGCTGCTGCTGCTCACACAATACACCCTGCATATTTTGATAGGTCTGAGAGCAGAGTGTAACACCTTTAAACCTTAAAGTTGTTGTTCTAAGGCTTATGAATCTACTGTGTCTGTAGGTGCCAATGTGATGTTGATGAATGGTCTGCCGGTGGATGTGACAAGCTTGGAGCTGTACGAACTCATGGATCGTGTCTCTGCTGAGGTGACCTCCACTCATCAGTGTCTGTTGTTGTAGTCCATGAATCCACTTCCGTCAAACGAATAAAACACAACAACACATGGTATGGTTGTTGTGATCCCTGCTTCTCTCATTTAGCAAAACTTTGTAGGTCAATCGTTCAAAAACAAACCTACTATGACTAACAACAGAAGCAACATCTTTGCAAGTACCAATTATTGAAATAATGATGCATATCCATATGTATGTGTGTTTTGGTGCATGGTCGCATGCATGGTACTGCAGCAGCCAAGTTAGGATCAGCCAGATGAAAAGGGCTGTAGTCAAGCATCTTGGATCACTTGTGACCAGAGCACCTGAGTTTGAACATGAGAACTGGAGTGTTTGCAAAATGTGTATTCAACAGGATGTTAACTACACAACTTGGATCATGGAGTACTTGATTATGCCCTTTTGCAACCTGTGTGAACCCCCTCCTGATTTGGCAGTCAGCATATCAACAGCAATGTGTGACGATGTGCATCAGTTTCAGCAAATCTTCAGCATTTGCCCTCAGCTAACAAACCCCAACCAGTCTGTTGAGTGGTAACCTTCCAGCTGAATGTGGTGCAGGTTCGGCTGACAGACATGCTGAAATCAACGGAGCTGCAAGCCCAAGATATCCAGGCTCTGCTGCAGCTGCGTGCAAGCACCAAAAGCTTGGACAGCAGCAGCATCCGCATTGATCTGGCCCCTTACAGCCATGTCCACTGGCTGAACAATCTGGAAAAGGTGAGCTGTGCAGTTGCTATAGCCTAGCCGTGAACTGCTTTTCAGCTTTCTGCCAATGGTAAACACCAAAGTCTGCTGTTGTTCTCTAATCATGTGGTCAGTGCGTCGATAACACTACATGTACACTGCTGTGTTGCCAGAGCTGTCATGAAATGACTGCTCCACCAGCATCCAAGGATGTTTGAGCTTTTGACCAAGACCTGAAACAAAATCTGAATTCACCAAGGTGTTACTTGCAGTGTTGACATGCAGTCAATGGTCTTCTGCTGCATATGTTGCAAATGCTTACAGGAGGTAGGTTGCTACAGCCCCCAGGCAAGTGCTGCAAGCCCATGCCTTGGCAGACAGACAAGCATGTAAAGTGCAGTCCAGCTGCCAAGTGCTATTCGCTCATTCTAGCCAGTTGTAGCTTCTGCGCATTGAATGTTAACACCCTTGTGCTCAATCTTCATGTAAGCGCCTTGAGCTGCTGATGCAGGACAAGAAGAGGTACCGGGGCTTCAGTCGCACAGTCACAGATCTGCTCATCCCCAGCTTTCCTGGCAACCTGCCTAGCATAGCCAGAAACATCTTCAACGCCGTATTTGTTGTTGATTTGGGATCTGCTCATGGGATTGGGTAGGTACATGAAATGGGGGAAAAAAGTCGCAACTGCATCAGCAGGCCGCATGTCAGTGACTGCGCACTGCCTGTACACTCATTGTCTAGCTTCAACAAACTGATCGAGCCTGATCATCAAAGATCAGATCCAGCCTGAATGGGTATGCTGGCCATCTGTACATGCAATCAGTCATTGGCCTAGCAGCAGTTGTGAGGCTGAGAAGCATCCATTTCAAGTCTTGCTGGCAGTTGTGTCCCTGATTCTCTTCACTTCAGTCGACATTGGCTGCTGGCCTAATCAGACGCTGGGCTTGTGAAGGCCACCGTGCTGGCCATGGCCCTCTAGCATCTTGTATACAGTTGACAGTGATAGTGGACAAGGAACAGTGGATAGTGGACAATGGACAGTAAACAGTGAAGAGTAGACAGCAGTCAGCAGTCAGCAGTCAGCAGTCAGCAGATAACAGACAGTAGACAGCGACAGTAGACAAGGAACAGTGGACAATGGACAGTGGACAATGGACAGTAGACAGCAGTTAGCAGACAGTAGACAGCAGTCTGCAGACAGTAGACAGCAGATAGTGGACACTGGAACCTGGACAGTAGACAGTAGACCTGGTACCGGGGGCAACGGTCGCTTGATGGAGTTGTTGTTTCAATTCCAGCGCAACAATGTGTTGGTGGTTGTAAAGCCAGGGATAGGTCACAGTTCGCTGCTCACAAGGCCGCTTGTGTATGCACTTGGCTCATACTGAACTATGCATGCAGTGTTGCTGAAGCAGTTGTGAGGGCAATTGGGAGCAGGTGGCCTGTCAGGTTAGGGCTGTTGCCCATTGTCCCTGGAGCGTTGCTGAAGTCAACACAGAAAGGTACGCAGAGCATAGAAGTGTCAAATAACAGAACTGCTGTTTTTAGTCACCTGCACTTGTTGTCTGGAGAATGACCAAGCCTTGAGGCTGGCCACCTTTCAGCACTATCACATGCAGACACACATGTGCTTGAATGAGGTTTGTGCGTGCAACGTGTACTGATATCCACGGACTGTACTTCACAGTTGGCACACCTGCATGTTGCCCCTGAGTTTCCAGTAGCATTTGTCACACACAGACTCGACATCATCCATCCAGCTGCTGTACAAATGCAGCATGGCTGCCGACATCAGAGCACTTTTGTTTCGCATCAAAATCCCTACAAATCTGCTGTTAGAATCAAATTTCAAATTTAACTTTTTGCACTGAAAATAAATTTTTTGGTGATCTTCGGGTGCCTCAAGTATCACGCCAGCTGCGCAGTGCTGCTTCATCAGCATGCCACTGATGTGCAGGCGCCACAGAAGCAGCCACACAGCAGGCTACATCGGTGTCAAGTCAGGCAGCTCAAGCAATGCAGGTGCTGGATGCTACCTTTGGAGCAGCCGCCTGCTTGGCTTTCCTATCTGAGTTGGTTCCCAAAGACCCACATGCAAACGCCGATGAGCCAGCTACACTAACCTCTGCCCAGGTATGCTGCTGATCTGCCTTTTGCTCTGTGCTATAAAGGGAAGCAGTAGGCAGAGCTGGGAGCTTTGCCTATCGGCTTGACAGGCACTGCTGATTGGCACTGGCCCTTTATGTGAAAGGCAGTGTTCCCTGTTGGATGTTGTTGCCAAAGGCATCTGGGCAGATATGGTGACCTTGAGATGATGACCAGCTCAGGTATGGGTTGAATCCTACAATTCACTCATGTGCACGGTCTGCCTGTGTAGCCAATGATCACTCAGCAGCAGCTACTTTCTAGCTTGCTGACCCACCCACCTATGAAAGCCGGTGCTGTGGGTCTGATCCTCCAAATACGCTGCTGGAGTCATTTCGTCATGGCACAAGAACTTTTTTGTACCAAAAAAAAGTTCTATAAAATTGAAAGGCGACTTCTGCCTATGAGCTATGAGTGCTGTGGACTGCTAGATCTGGACTGGCATACCTGTTTTGTGTCAAGATGTTGCACATTCCAAAGTTGATCAGGCTTTCTGCAGACATGCACTCATCACCACTCAAGCTGTTGGCAAACTGCGTTAGCATCAACAGGCACTTGCAATAAGCTTGCTCTTCCAACAGGAGCCAAACTTGACCATGTTTGCTGTGATGCAGATCGAGAGGGCTTTCACAGAGGCTTGGGAGACAGCTGCGGGGCAGCTGACAAACCCTAAGGCCAGCCCTGATGACCTAGAGCTGGCGGCCATTGAGCCTGAGGCTGCATGGCAGCAGTTGCAGGACTCCAATGGTGTGGCAGCAGGCGCAGTGCTACAGACCCTTGAAGCAACTAAGTTTGCTCAATCCAAAGGCAAGCTCTGCTTTGTATACATACAATGCATACCTTGCATGTTGGGGTCTAACAAGCTTGCTCAGGCTGACATATCGTCGGAGCAAAGGATGCCTGATGGCAGAAGTTGCAAGACTGTAGCAACTCGGTGGTAGACGCAAGGCAACAGGTGGTAGACGCAAGGTTACAGGTGGTAGACGCAAGGCCACAGGTCCTTGAAGCAACTGAGCTTGCCCAGTCTTTAGATGGAAGAGTGCTACTGCTTGTCAGATCCAGGCAGCTGCCTTAGCACGCTGGGCAGAAGGCATAGAATGTGATCATTGGTGTTTGATAGATTGTTGCAGCATTTGCTAGGGCTGCCTCAGCAAGAAGCTAGGGCTCTTTTACTGTTGAGTGTGGAAATAAACCAAATGAGTGTGGAAATAAACCAAATGACTGCAACGGTTGCGGAGTCAGGCTAGCTAGCTGCCACTGACAGAGTCCAGAGTCTCAGATTGTTTTGATGGGTTTGATTCTACTCAGCATTGGCTAATCAGCGGCCCTAAGATCCCTATCTTTTGCCAGCTGCTTATCCGCTGGCCGTGAAGTTGGCAGGTCTTGTGACAGCAAAGCAGGTGGGATCTCCATGGCTGCATGCGCTTTTTTCTGGACCATTTTTTTGACCTCGTGGGGTCTGCAGGCTCCTGGCGCGTCAGCATTGAATCTGTAAGCCTTGTGATAGCAAATCAGGATGAAGCATGCAGCTAAACAAGGCAATTTGCGAGTTATCAACTGTTAAGCATTGGGTTTGCAGGCCTTGTGACGGCAGATCAGGAGGGATCGCTGTGGCTGAACGGGCTGGTCTTCGGGGGTGTCTTGGGGGGTCCCCAGCAAGCCCTCATGAGAGGCATCTTTGCAGAGATGCAAACCCTACAAGAGCACGTGTACTACCAAGCCATTCAAGACGACACACCAGATATCTTGGCTGAGCTGTTGCGGTTGGAGGGCGCTTTGCAGCGATACAACCCTAGGATCCTGGAAAAGCCCTCCTCCCCTGACAGGTATAACCACTGCACTCTGGAACAGCCCTGCTTCTTTGACGTGGATAGTCCTTGTATGCTGGAGCTTTAAGACTCTTGCATTAGCTTATTGAGTCTGCGTTCCTTACAAAAGCAATGCCTGACGCTGTCTGTTACAGAATACTCCTTCTTTTGAGCCAGCTTTCTCTCAGCTCTGCAGCACGCCTACTCTCCTGACAGGGGAGGCTCTCATCAAGCCAGACCTAGATCAAACGCAGATGCCTGCAGTCTGACAAACCTTCCCTTCTGCAGGCACGATGTGAGGCAGTATGCTCTGGGTGGGGAGGGTAACAAGCCCACAGGGGGTTGGCTGTCCCAGCTGGGGTATCTGTACCCCCCAGAGGCAGAGGACACCATAGCTGCAATAACGCACTGGGTTTGCGTTGACCTCAACACCAAGGTTTGCACCACACTATTTCCACATCAAACCTGTTTCTTCAGCACATATAACACTAGACGAAAAAGTTGCATCACTGATTGTCATGCATATGGTCATGTACAATATGCATCTGCGTCCAAACTGTTCATTCCATTAGGTGCATATGTCACTGACATGATTTGGGCATGGCAATATTGGACTACAGTGAAATTCGAACTGGTGCAGGCAGGGCAAGGGCTGCTGCTAGCTGCCCTAGACCATCTGCAAGAAGCCCCAGCAGCTGAGGGGGCTGCTGCTCGGGTGGGCGTGCTGTACAATCCTGCAGATACAGCAGCAGAACCATCTCTGCTGGCCAGACTGCTTCTAGCAACCACCCAGCTGACCAGTAGACGCCCCAAGATTGCTGGTGAGCACCTGTTGTCCCTCAGCATCCTTTGTTGGTGTGACATGTCATCCTCACAACAGATTTTTTGCGTTTCAAACTGCATCTGGGAAAGATGCAATGTAGCATGTGCTGAGTGCGCATCAATGTTGTGATCCTGAGAGACATGTCACTGTTGGTCAAGCCGTGTTTGATTGCAAAATCAGCAATGTGGGTTTCTGAGATTGATGACAGGGATCATTGCTTTGATCTGTAATGTGCATGCTTAGTGTGCATGCGACATGGTGCCTCACATGGTCTTTACACATTTGTGGGACATGCTTGTGCTGAATGCTTGGGATCCCAAGTGCTGCATCACAAAGAGAACACCAAAGAGCACAGCACCTGCTTACCATAATTGATGCTCATGTGCTGCAGTGGTGTTCAGGATTCCTAACTTGGCTCGTTCTCTTGTCACAGCCTCAATTCACTCGGGAACCCTCACCAATAGATGTCTGGGAATGTTTGCAGCAATGAGAGATGTTTGTGTTCCACGCAGGCTTTTTGACAGCTTTACTGTCAGATCCAGCTCAGCTCACTCAGCTTGGCTCAAGCTACAACTCAGCCCTTGAATTGGTTCAGAAGAGCGGACTCAATTTACAGGCAGTAGGCCGTGCTCTTGAGGATGCTCAGCTCTCCGAGCTCGATGACCAGCTCAAAGCTCAAGCCGAGCTGACTCAGAAGCTGTTGAAGCTGCCAGCTGGCAGCAGCGCAGTGGTGACCAACGGCAGGATGGTGGTTGTTGAGAGCACCGAGTTAGGTGTGTCAGAGGAGTTTGGCACAGAGGACTTCGGTCTCTTGGTGAGCGTTGGAGTCTCTCACTAAGTCGTTACATGCAGCTTTGCCTACCGCGAAGGGTTAGTGATGGACATGTGCCAGAGATGATCAACAAGATGATGTCCAGCACGCTGTTTGATCCAGCTCTAGGCTTCATTTTTGATATCACCAGGTCTCAGTTAAGATGGGTGCATATCAGGAATTCGGAACCATAAGACACATAGAGTGTCAACATACCAGCCTGTCATTTTGAATCACAGGTTACACCTTGTCCTCTGGTACCCAGACTGCCTCTGCTATCAATTTCTCACTTGTCTCTACCACTTGCCTCTACCATTTGCAGCTACCGCTTGCCTCTACCTACCTCTACCACTTGCGTCTACCACTTGCTTCTACCACTTGCCCTCCCTTGCCTGCAGTACTAGAGTATCATACACCCATCCCATCCTACAAAGCAAACCCTCCTTGACGTCATGTCACTGCACTACAGGAGCTGTATGCAAACAGCCAGCAGATGGCAGCTGGCATCCAGGCTCTGCTGGAAACGGCCCTGACAGAGGGCAGGGCAGTGGCAGGCAGCCTTGCTGACTCAGAGTATGGTGAGGCTGTCGGCGAAGCCGAAGAAGATACGAGCGTGGGAAAGCTGAGCAATGCAGCAATGCTGGCTTCATCCATTTTGGCCACTCATGGGGCAGCCGAGGTAAAGTTTCTGCTGACATTTTCCTCCTTTAATACCCTCTTTTGATCGGCAAAGCTTCCCCTGTCATCTTTTCTCCCTGGGCTTGTCCTCCCTTTGTGATTCCTCTTCATCTTGTTTCTTGCTTCAGTCATGCATGATGCTGGCACTATGAGTTTGATGGCTAAGCTGCAGTTGCATTGGCAGTGGCAGTAGCAGCGTCTGTAGCAGCAGCAGCAGCAGCAGCAGCAGTAGTGGTAGTAGTAGCAAACTAAAAGAATAGCAGTACTGGGGCCATAGCAATATTTGATACGGCACACCTGCTTGCTGTTGGTTTTGACGTTCTGCTTGCCTCTCTGAGGTTCCCTCTTGTTCCCACATGCAGGTGTCTGAGCGGAACCAGGGCTTAGGGCAGGTTGTCAACGCCCTACAGGGCCATTACTGTGCCATCACAGGTGACTGACATCATCACCAGGCTGTACAAGCTTGTATGCATTGTTGACAATCTGATTGATGACAGCGCTGTTGATTATTCCAATGCTCAGCACCACTGCAGTCACAGCTGCTGGCCATGCATTGTCCCAGTGTTTGCTGCTGTCATAATATCTAACAGTGTGGCAGTGTATCCAGTGTGATGCGGCCCAAACCCACATGTCATCGTTGTTCTGTTACATGGGGTGAAATCCCACACTGGGCATTAGATGCCCCTTGGCTCATTGTACCCTGTTACATGATGAACCAATCTGCAGCACCTTACCCGTTGGTCAGATGCTGGACACAGCAATGCGCACATGTTTGCCAAACACGAATGAAGCCGCCCGACACCAAAGACGACAACAGATCTGCCTCATTGCATCACATCTATTGTCGCCTTTGAAGTGAGGCATCTTCAGCAATGTCTGGCAACCATCTGCGCACTGCTGTCATCAAGATTGCACCCAGAGTGTTAATCATTGGCGTTGGTCAGCGTGTACGACATGTGACATCCCATGCTATCTTTCAGGGCATTCTGGAGGTGGCCTCAGGGACAATGTCCCTTCCTACCTGCACGTGGATGTTGTTTTGAACCCCCTCAGCAAAGCTGCTCAGCGAGTTGCACCCATACTTGAGTGGCTCAGGTCCAGCTTCCATGCCAGCATCAAGGTACCGCTTGGTCCTGTCTCAGCATGCTGTGGTCTATTGTGCTACCTTGCACCACCTCTGCAATGCTGTCCAACAGCATTGCATTGAGCAGCATGCCCAACACAGCAGATGCTACTGGTTTGTGTACTGCACAGAGGGCACAAGTCCGTGGTATGCTGACTGCCAAAACGGGAAATTGTACCAGAAGGTACTCAAGACTGTACCTACCCAACTTTCCAAGAAAACATGTGTCATATGAATGAGTCTGAGCACCATCAGCACCATTTTCCAGCACAAACATGTGTGTTTGCACAACAAGTGCTCCAGTCAAGCGATGGCACGGGTCTTGCATATCAGTGCAGTCTTTCTATTTGCAATCTTTCACAATCAGGCCTTCTTGTTGTTTGTTGACGTTCTGCTGCCCAGCTCTCATGGGTCCCCTTTTTAGTGTTGGAGGTGAGTATCTGCTTGAGTGTCCAATTTCCAAGTTGCTCAGAGACAACCGACAGACCGGTTTCAGTCCTGTAATCACTTCAAAGCGGCCGTTCTTTGCCCAAAAGGTTTGCGTGAATGTCTACAAGTTCTTTGAACTGTTTCTACCTGATGAACACCTGGTACTGAAGGCATTTGACCAGGACTCTGATAACCACAGCACACCTGTGCAACCTAGTTGATTGGTTGAAGATGTGTACCCTCCCTCTCCTCCTTCCCTTGGAGAGCATATGCTTTCAGGATCAGGCCTTTTGCAGCATTCGAACTTTCACAACCAGGCACACACTTCAGTGCCATGCAGCTCTTCCAAATATTGATGTGCAATGCAATGGGGTGTTGTCTGTTGCAGGTGTACCTGAATCCAGAGAGGGAGCTATCAGACATGCCTCTGAAGACCTTCTACAGATACGTCTTACCAGAGCCCTCACCAGCTGGTGAGCCAGATTTCTATTCACGGCAGTCTTGCATGTGGATCATTGCCATCTTGAAAGGCACCAGGATGCGATCAGAGTCGTTTTGTGTCACCATTGTTGGATGCCTTTGTGGTATGACTACGCCAAGTGAAGCACAAAGCAAGCTGCTAACGTTGGTCGCTGCTATTGGGGTCTGTCAGTCTGCATTCGGGATGGCATGGTGCCCCCAACTAACCAAACTATACAGGAAGCTACTCAGGACTGTATGTACCTGACCCTAGGGGGAGACACATATTCAATGAATGAGTAAAAGGCCCCACTCTGTACTGCAACACTGAGACCACCTTCTTGCCAGCAGCTGCTACACACTGAAGTCCCAGGCCCTGACAAAACCCCCTCTCCCATCCCATTCTTTCTGATTCCTTCCCATCACTTTGTCTCTGTCCAATACCTGCATGGAAAGCTGTGCATGTGTGCGTGTGTATAGGTGGTATGCCACAACCACCAGCTGCTGTTTTCAAGAGCCTGCCGCCTCGCCAGATCCTGACTCTCAACTTTGATGCTCCTGAGATGTGGCTGGTTGAGCCACTCATTGCCGAGCATGATCTGGACAATCTCAAGCTTGAGCAGCTCGGCGACTCACCGACCCTGAGCGCTGAGTATGAGCTTGAGGCGCTGATGCTGACTGGACGGTGCATGGACTTGCATGCTAGGCGGCGAGAACTGGTAAGCAAAGCATGCATGAATAGCCCATCAAGTTCATTGTCAATTGACCATCATATTCAACAACCTGGGGAATGCACTTTGGAGTTATTAGCAATGTACAATACACTAACCAGCACACCCTTCTGTAGTTTGACAAAATGGTGTAAGCTTGCTTTCCTTTCCATCAGGACAGTATTTATATTTTTGTGTAACTCCTTTTTGCATTGTACGTGACAGATTCTGGTCTGATCTTTCCATACCAACTCAATGATTACTCTTGATTGATTGATTGATTGATTGGTTGACGGATGGAT
>JAABUO010008347.1_pt1 | contig 11727 bp, 21 predicted proteins | sample 5559291 | NCBI WGS metagenome assembly JAABUO01 (sample SAMN10711878, study PRJNA513372) | rock metagenome | isolation source: Antarctica rocks | place: Antarctica: Victoria Land, Finger Mt sud | reverse complement strand
ATCTGGCCACACTGAGCAGGTAGCTCACCTGCACCAGTCCAGTGTCACCCCATGATGCAACAACAGCCGGTTGCTGTGGCATGCATCTCAATCTATTCACACCCCCATGATGGGCTATCCTATTGGTATGTATCTGTGGTGGCGCATCTTCGTCATCACTGTCACTCATTTCATCATCATCTTCATTCCTAGCTTTGCTGCCATGCCTTCCCTGGTTGACTTCAGACAGGCGCATAAGCGCAACATAATTCTCTTTTGCATGCTGAGCTTGTGTGCCTGCCACTACATACATGCAATGGGGAAAGGTGCTGCGAGGGCCCCCAAGATCATCCTTCAGTATGTCAAAACTGCAAGACGCAAACACTTGCTCGTATGGGATACCCCCAAGGTCTTGCTGGCAAAGGTAGGCATGCATAATTAGCCATTCATCACAGTTACCTGAGACAAGGCCAGTCCAGGGTGAACTGATGCAGACAGTCATATGCTGTTGGGTCATAGTCAAGGGCTTCTCCCTCTTGCATTGCATCTGTGCCAGCTGCAGTTGAGCCAATCACACTGCATTTGCTGCTAAGGACTTCAGGGTGTCTGAGCACTGACAGTGGCAAAATTTGGCAGTACATGCATGCTGCAAGTCAAAGCAAGCGCACCGCAGGTGCCACAGGGGCGGCTGAAGCTGCTGCAGATGTCATTGGCGCGTCTTCTCCTGTCAAGACTGGCACCTGCGAATTGTGCAAAGATGAGACAGGTGACTATGGACACAACGCAGAGCCTTCAGGACGAGCTGTCAACCTCTGAAGCTTTGGGTTTGCTGCCCTTCTTTTTTCCGGAGCTGTTTTTGGGCCTCTTGCCCATTGCTTCGGGATTAAGGGCTCTGCGACCAACCTGACCTCAAAGGCCACTGGCGACGGCAGAGAGGGTTTGGCAACGACCGACCAGCGCGAACTGCTGTTGCTGCAGTTCCAAAGCGACAGCTGGAAAGCAATACTGCGCTCTTGTACCCTTGTCCGACACCAGACGCTCCCCTTGCCATGTCGGAAAGCTGGAATTGACGTTTTGAGATAGGGCCTGCAAAACCTAGCTTGCAGACAAAACGCCAGCACACTTTTCACGTGCTAATGCAATGACATACACATTGGATTGAGCTTCAAAGATGTCCGAATGGCATATACATATCGAAGACGACTTTCCAGCTCTGCACTTGTCAACAGCGCCTGGTGCACTGCCTGAACCAGAGCCACATGTGCCACCCATGCAGCTTGCTCTGGATGTTGCACGTCAGAGCAACTGGCAAGTCCAGGATGTCTTAACAAGAAGAGGATTTGTATATTGCAGAATGGGGATTGCAATGTGCAAGCATTCTTGTAGTGTAGCACCGAAGTAATGGTGTTTTTATTTACACTTACTGCACATGGCATCAGCTGGATGATCTAGCCTATGTCAATGCAGCAATGTCAGGCCCAGAACTTCAACTCCGCTATTCTAGATATTGAAATCAGTTAAAGTGAACTGCTTCATCTCTGAGAGTCTCTACCCACTGGTGTTTCACTGTGATCAGGGAGCAGCAGAACATAAGATCCACCTTCTCAATGGTAACCGTCACTAGGGACTCACGGGACCCTTTGATGCATAGTTTCTGCAGCTTTGAGTCTTTGTAGACTGTCAGGTCTGCGTAATTGTCCAGCCCAGGCTTGCACACAATAGTCAGGCTAAGAAACCTCAAAGTCTTCATGTCAAGGATGGCCTGTGCCTTCCTTGGGTAAACACAAACGTGCAGATCAGTCAGCACTGGCAAGTAGGCTGCAAGTGTATAGCTTGGGCTGACATGCAATGGCGCATCTAGCAAAGATAAGCCAGTCAGCTGTGGGAAGGTACTATTCAAGACGTATTGCTCCAAGTCCATCTCATCTTGATCACCAATTTCATCAACAGGAGCTATTTTCAGAGACTGCAGCTTCATAAACCTATTGAACAAGGAAAGAGGCTTTCTCATGCCAAGATTCTGATCAGGCTCTATATCTAGGTGCAGCTGCTGTAAGTGCTTTGGCAGCAGACTTGCAGGCAGATCTATTGGAAAGTCACCCCTAAGGGAGCAGCTTTGCAAAGTTCCCCAGGTACCAGCGATGGACAGAATGGACCTCAAGTGCGACTGCAGCAGTTCATTGTCTTGACAAGCACCTGAGTATGCATGCTCCAGGCAAACTGTCAGGGTCTTTGTGCCAGCAAAAGCACCCTGTGTGTGCTTTTCTTGCAGCCACTGGATTGTGCTGGGCAGGCCGTCGATGTCTACGTACTCAATGTCTTCGCAAGTTCCCGGAATAATCAAGGAAGCCAGCTGCAGTTTTTGAGTGGCAGCGTTCCAAGCTTTACTGACGGCTGAGCATCTCAGAAGATCTCGTAGTTCTTCCAGGCGACTCAATATGGCAGCAAGGAGATCTGGAGAGGCAAGGACTTCAAAGGCACTCTGCGGACCACTCAAAGACATCTCGACCATATACAATTACGATTGGCTTGCTACAGACACGACAACATGCCATCCTGCACCAGCGTGTGATCAGCGACTACAGGCACGCTCGTGCTCACGGGACCTACCTCTTGCCTTCCACATCCAAGACGTTTTGTGCAAGGAATGAGCATCGTGATGCACAAGTTTTCGTCACAGGCACCGGACACACTGAGTCCAATTGCTCCTTGACATTGACGCCTAGTGCAATTTGATTGCTTGTGGCTATTGATTTTCAATTTTGCTGCCATGAGCGTTACATCGACAGATGGAACTGCATGGTCGCAGGTTGAACCTGCCTAGCGTCAATCATATGCCAAATTAGACGTCGGTGGACTCCAAACAGACACATGCATGATCCGTTGGCACCGCAAGCTTGCTTAAGCCTAGGCAAAGGCTGCAGGGGCAAATTTGCCCCATGGATAGCAACAGTCACATCTGCACATGAAAATCGCGCATCGGTATCGTGTCACAGCAGACCAGATTCCATTCCAAAACGATTCAAGTGTTGGACCGGCTCATTCGACCCAGTTGAAGCATTGTAATCTCTCTCTCTCTCTCAAAGTAGGCTGCTGGCGTTACGCAGCAACCCCACGTGTTTCGTGTTCGAAACCGGAAGAACGGATAAACGACTAAAGGAAGGTCTCGGTACCTGTCACAAACAGCGGTGTGCATCATGTGCCGCATTGAGAAAGGTGTGCTTGGTCCTCGTATTTGGGATTCAAATAGGTGCCAATTTGATTGCCAGCTACTGCAGACTCTGTTGCCGGCCTTCCATAACCATGGCGTTGATCTTAGCCATGGGCGTGCTGAAAATTATCTTGAGTAAGCAACTGACACTGTCTAGATACTGTTATGGCCTTACTCTGGCAGGGCTGACGAGCGACCAACAGCCTGTCGCCAACTGCTGTGCTGCTTCCAAATTGTTGCCGCGCATTCAGGTGCCAAGACGACGGAATGCCTTAGTTTTGCTCAAAAAGACGGTCGAGCTTTGCAACAAAGCGCACCTTGCATAACTTCCACAACAAGTAACTCTACATTTTTGGGACTTGCCAGCGACCCTTTGTGTCTCCAAGTTGGTAAGGCGACTGCTGATCACAAGTCAGGAATGGATTGAGCAGCATTTGCGTCTTGCCCCAATTTACCATGCTGATACCGTGTCTGACATTCACTGACACAGGGGAGTTCTCCGTCTTGTGCCCATCAAATCAGCCTTGTGCCTGCCCCACTCTGAACTATGTCAATGTGACAGCTCAGAGCAATCACCTGTTGGGCTGCTATGACCCAACTTTATACTTCTGCAGCACAGATAGTCTGCAGTGGTCTCCCACAGCCACTAACTATGGCAGAAACGCACTGATTCAGGGAAGCGGTGTGAGCAATATTGGCACCTGCTGGAACAACAGTAAGCCCACAATATGAATTGTTTGAACGCACCATGCAATGTCACATATTTTCTTTTCTGGTACACATCCTCAACTGCACATCCGGCATGTGCAATGCAATGTCCCCACACAGCTGCAGTCCAGATCTCGCAATGCGTGCATTGCTGTGCGTCTCATCATTCATGATGGCCTCTATGCAGCATATCAGTGCAACCATCTTGCTGCTTGTATACAACTACGTAGTTGCACCATTTGTTACCATGTTGTGGACTGCAATGTCCTAGTCTGTTGTGCCATGACATGAAGGCTCCAGTGTTTCTGCAGGTAATCAAACCTTGAGCAGTTTTGGCACAACCAACAATGCTCTGTTACCATCAGCAGCAGAAGTGGCAACAGCGTCTGCTGAAGCAATTGCTGCAGCAGCTCCGCCAGCAGCTCCGCCAGCAGCTACGCCAGCAGCTCTGCCAGCAGCTATGCCAGCAGCTTCACCGCCAGCTTCACCGACACCACCAGCTTCGCCAGCCCCTAACCTTGCCAGTAAAATCAACAATGATGCCAACACCGATGCTGGTGCGCCTGTGCATGAGTGCACATCAAGCATGTTCCTAGCGTATAGACAGATGCCATGGTGCATCTTGCGCAGTGCACCATGACATTGTCTCTTGCACATGCTGCACCATGACATTGTGGCATTGTGAAATCATTGAAACTGTGACATCATGAGGCAGTGCTTGATTTCACACAGGAATAAGCAAGACCAGGGCTGGGTAGCCGATTTTCAGCTTCCCCTTTGCGTGCAGGCAAGTCCGCAGCTATTGTGGGCAGCATTGTGGGTCCAGCACTTGCCATTTTTCTGTGGGCATCTGTCACTTTTTCCCACAGAGAAGAGAAACAGATGGTCCTTTCTGGCGTGGCGCGACACGTTACGCTTGCAGACATCACCAACAACGATGCCACACTCATTACCTCAACCACAGGATCAAATGTCCCATCATTGCCAACACCCTTTGCATCACCAGCTGTCAAGCTTCCCTTTGACAGGGCATCATTCCCTCAATCTGATATGAGTGGACAAGTTGAGATGACAGAAGTGTTACGCAGAGACTCTGTGCCAGTGTCAGACACAGCCTCCAGCTTGGCATCAGTGGGCCCGTCAGCATCTGAAGCGCAAGGTGTAGGCCTACTTTATGCTGCACGCAACATGGAGTCTCACAACAGCCCTGAACCGGTAGGCGCTGTGCTCCTGATTGCATCATTTTCTCGGCAAGTTCAGGTTGTTACTCAATGCTAGGGTTGTGCAGTGTTGTTGCTATGTCATGCCAAAGCAACTGCTTGACTGTTGTGATAATATGATGCATGGCATGCCCCACAGGTCTCTGGCAGAGGGTAGGCTTAACACAGATTGCAAGGTAAGATGATGAAACAACCACAAGCCCATGTATGTTACAGGCTGACTATCCACCAAAGGAAGTTAAGAAGATTGTTAAGGACATCACTGCGCGCTGCTTGAGGCGTTGGGATGGTTTCTTGGCTGTGAGGGCCGGCACTGACAGCCTGGGCAGGAAGAAAGGAGTCTGGAAGGACAAGTTTGAGAGCGTGCGCTGTGCTGTCATGCTACTGGCATTTCGCAGTGTGAATGCTGAGTTGCAAAGGCAGGTTTTGCGTGCTGCTCCTGGTGCGCCAGAGCCCCCAGGTCAGCTTCATGTCCTCAATTGTTGTTCCCTGCATTCTGCTATGCTGTGCTATGCCACGCTGCATCATGCTGTGCTGTGCTGTGCTGTCGCTGTCGCTGTCCTTTGCAGCTTTGTGCTTTGCAGATGCAAACAGAGAGCTGCTTTGCACAGCACTCCTTGCAGGCTCCAGAGCTCAGAATGGCTTGCCTTAGAGCCTACAGCTATGCTGTTCCCCTCAGCTTGACACTTGCTGCCTGTGTGTGCCTGAAGGTTCTCTCATGGCGGCTTGGCAGGAGAGCAACTCGCATGAGAGGGGCCACCTGCTCACCCTCATCACCAAAATCCTGCAGGACATCTCAGAAGAAGAGGCCCAGGCCCTGCCCATTAAAGACCCTGAGTCGGCTGGCTTGCATGACAAGCTGAGCAGCTTCTTGGACCGATGTACTGGTCGCATGAAGTTGCGCCGTGACAGTACAAGCGTGACACAGCGGCAAAGATCCAGCACTACAGTCAGTGACCTGTCCAGTCAGGTGTGAGTGGGAAAAGACAACTGCAGCTTGGTGCAAGGGTTTCAACGCGTTAACAACAACAGCAGGCGATTTGATACTGTAGAGAGATAAACTCTGAGAACAAATACCCCTATTTTGGAAAGAGCTATACAGCATCAAATTCTTGCATGGCTCTTTAGCTGCCGATTTGAGGGCAGACTGTGGAAATATTCCATGCTGAAAGTTGATATACACTTGATATATATCTGCCTCGTGATATTTGTCAGAGCTGTGTAGCCAAATAACGATTAAGGGATTATTGATGAGTTTGAATTTGTAGTGTTGGCACTATTAATTCATTTATAACAAGTCTGTGTAGCAGAATACCTTCTTAACTTGTTAATGATTCATCGTTTGTGGTTGCAGTGTTACTTCAGCTGCTCATATGCACATGGTTGATTTTAACTTAGAATGCCTGCGTTGTTGTTGATGTTTGTACAGGATGACAGGCATGTCTTTGTGGCAGTCTCCAAGTGATTTTTGACAATTGACATGTTGTGCTATTTGCTTCATACAAGTGTCAACTTTGGCCAGCTTTTGACCTCCAGTTGCTCCCAGAAGTGTAAACCTCAGTACCCATTGAAAATTATCTGAACCGCAACACTGGGATCGAACACAGATATTCGATGCAACTTGCCCCTGCGCCACAGTTGCAGCTCAAGCTGCTATGATTGCCAAACTTGCATTCAAATGATGATGATGATCATTATGATGTGCAAAAACTTGCCGCAGTTGATTGTGCTGCAGCTGCTGATAGCCACGATAGATATGCGCATACTTGCTCAACCTTCAATGAAAACACAGCACGTAAGCTGCACAGCTCTTCTTCACACTGAGCAAGACTTGGTGATGGGGTTGAATGGCTAAAATCAACAAAAAACACCCTTGCCATGTTGCCATCAGCAACCAACACAACATTGTCAGGATGCAGGTCATTGACTAAAATGCTGCACCGGTGCACTTTTCTCAGAGCTTCCTCAGCCAGTGGCAACAATGCTATGTCGCCTGCAACACAGCATGTTCATTGTGACACATCTCTCTCTTGCAATAGGCTGTCAATGCAAACACATCTTGCAATAGACTGTCAATGCAAGCTTATACAATGCACATTTTGACACAGTCAACAGCAAATTGGTACCTGGCGCAGGGTGCCGCCCAGGTAATAGGGTTGTGCCCAGCCCATACCCGCGCCCATGACCTGTCAGTGCTCCAGCGAGCAAGGCATGAGGCACACACTGACCCCAAAGGCTGCGCAGAGCCATCAAGCAGCTTGTTTGGTGCTTCAGACTATGGTGCTTCCTTGAATCAAGGCTGGCTATTTTCAGAGCCATCTTCTGCCCATAGGATGTCCTGGAATGACAAGCACATCTCTTCAGGTAATGCAATATGTTTATGATTTCAGTTACTTGCAATGCAGCCAGTGCACGCAAGGCAAGCACGTACTCTAGCAGCCAATGAGCATTGCAAAGGCCCGTGCAGGTCCTGATGAAAAAGCACTAGCTGACATCAACACGCATATACACAAATTGAGCTGTGTTCTTGAGAGCTTGATCATTGACCTGCTCAATCAGAGAGCGCACATGCGCGCAACAGCTAGAGGCACCACAAGCACTGGTGTCCATACAAGGTTCAACTTTTGTATCACTGTAGATGTATGGTGTTTATACCTGGCATTGAAAACTGGCCCGCTGGTCCCCACAGCAAGCACAGAATGTATGTTTTCAATTGAGAACTCTGAAGCTGCTTGCTGAGCGGCAGATTCTGGGCACAAACCATTCTGAAGGGGAGATGCCGTGCTAGGCAGCAAGGATGATGCATTTGCATGCAGAGCCACACTCAGGGACTGTTGTTTCTGGATGGACCTCCCGGCAGCAGCCTTGTTGGAAGGTTTTGGGTGAGCAGGCTTGCTAGCAGCTGGGGTCGATCTCAGCTTTTTACTTGGCGCCTGAAGGCTTCTTGTTTGTGGACGCTTGGATCTCTCAACTAGAGTTGTAACAAAGGGATGGTATTTGCGAGTCTCCCATGGCTGGAGTGCCTTGCTTTAACCTGCATAACGAAAGCACTTTGGAATTGTAGCAAGGAATCAGACACAACTGCAGCTGAGTTAGATGCAATGATACATCCTGTTGTTTTGGCTTGTAAAGACCGACCTGTAGGACTGTTGGATGTGTTGCATCATGACGCAGCGGCTGTGAGATTTGCATGTTATTTCTGCCGTCCATCACAAAAGCCCAACTCCACAGAATGTTGCTGATCATCCCGTATTGGATGCCATGCGCTGCAGCATATGCATTCACCTGCAATGACAGCCATGGTTTGGGAACTGAAGCTTAGCAAACATGGGGCACTTTGAACAATAGCTTACAACACAGCAAAAAGCAGGGGCGTTGGCACTGCTGATCAAAATAAAGGTTTGTAACAGAAGATACCTGTGCGACCACAGCATCCACGTTGCTCTGTAGCACTGCTGGTACATCATTATGGCATCGAGACCAAATAGCTGGTAGGTTTGGCAGGTGATCGCTATCAATAGGCTGACCTGTGCCATGCAAGGACAGCCTCTCCCTGCACAACATTCAATCATGTTTCCGCACATTCTGTCACAACAGTACAAGAGGTGGTGGCGGCTAAAAAATAAGACATGCATGTGCATGGCAAGACTGCAAGCACCAATGCATAGCTTACCTATGCATGCTGCTGCAGACTTGTGCTATAAAATCAAAAGACATGACCCAAGATGAAGATAGAGAGCCTTACATGCGCTTGACCGTCACAATGCTGAGACATCTATCAGAAGTCGGTGCTTCAGCCTTCAGCAAATAGTCAAAGGTCCAAGAATGTTTTGTTCGAGACTCCCGCTCTGCCATCTCTTGGGCAATGCCCGTTGCAACATTGAGGACGTCATCGGTCTGCAGAGGCAAATGGCAACATTAGACTCCAGATGGGTTTTGTATATCTAGCATGACTCACAAGCACAATGATAGGTTCACCGCAAACACAAGAAGAAGTGCTGCGCCCAGAAAGCTGGCCCTGACGCAAACACAACATTGCATGCTAATTCTTGAACAAGTACCTTCAGCAAGTTTTTGCTGCCTGCATCATATTTCAATCTGTAATGGGCAAGAGCTTGGGCAGAAGCTTGGGCGGCCTAGGAACACAGTTTGTCATACACTGGGCCAATGTAGCGTGCTGTTGATATATTGCAGAAAAGAAAAGAAAAGAAAAGACTACGCCTTTCGGCGTCAATCAATTGAGAAGCCAAGTATTATACCGGGCTGCCCAGGGTTGATATATTGCACTATAGAGTTAGAGCGAGTCCCGAGCTAGGCCGTGTGTAGACACACAAAAGTGTAAATCTTATCTTAGATGGACGACCAGCGGCTGAGAGCGAAGTCAATGACTCAGTCTCACTTGAGTGAATCCCAGACCCGGCTTAGGGATCAACTGAAGGGACCCTAGACATGTAGCAGTCTTAGTCTGATATTCTTACATTGTGTCTAGTCTGCTACGGCCAATATGTAAGAGCACAATGCATGCAGAGAGCTGTACACAGAGCATTACCAGATCTGAATGTGTCTGTGTGGAGTTTCCCTGAGCATGCCACTGAGCACTGACCCCTGCCTGCCCATCGTTTTCCTGGGAGTAAAGTCTGAAATTGAGCAAACTATTTGCTGACTCAGCCATGACGCTGTCCCAGATCTTATCCACTGCAGCCTCCCTTGCTGCCAACTGCATGCAAGGGCACAACAGAAACTTGACTACCTGGCACTGCAGCTAACTTCTGGAAGCTGTGATTGTATGCAATGACTGGATGAAGCAAACCAGTGTTGAAGCATAGGCGAATCAGGCACAGCCACATGTCAAAAAAGGTGTGTGTGTATATGATGCAGTGCATGTGGTGTCAACTGCATGTGGTTCAAGATTCCTGTGAATGTTATGTACACTGAAGGTCACATGTGCAACTTCATGCAGGGCAGCGCATCACCATAGCTGGGCAAACTGAATAAGTGATACAATGTGCCAAAGCATACCCTGTACTATTTCTAAAGACATGGACGCAAATGATCAAGTGGCTTACGCTGACTGGCTTATAGTCAATAGGTTTGAAGCGTTCAGGCGTGGCGGGCAGAGCATCTATGTACGTCTGGACGGCTGGCACCACATTGAAAGCTTGAACTGTTTTTGGGTGACTCTGTCTGGGCTGCTCAGCTTGATGAAGGCCAGATGGGCTTGTAGACATGTCTGGAGCAGGGAGCTTTGACTCCAGCAATTCAGAGCGCGTGATCATCGCTGCAGAACCCGAGCAATTATATGCACTGGCAATATGTGTACACAAGCTATGGAGTCACATGACCAGTACAGGTCATCAACAAACACCATTTGCATTAACGCAAGGGTTTTCCCTTGAATGGCATGTACCTGAGCGAAGCCTGCAGAAGTCAAGCAGTTGTCTTATATCTGACCCATGTTGCGCACGCAAGTCTGCTCCAGAACGAGCAATGGAAGCTCATGAGTGATAGCCTGCCTGCCACACGGCGCTTGCAAATTGCTGCACCTCGCTACTTCCCTCCAACCTGAGGAATGTCTCGAACTCCTCAAAAGTCTTGAAAGCTTGTGAGTCATCTGCAGCAGCGCACACTTTCAGCAATGAAATCAAAAAGGAAATTAGCATTGTATGCTCCTATACACTGGAGGCTCATGGGCAGGGGGTTACCAAAACAAAACCGCCATAACGTTGGATTTGCAGCAATGCTCAAATGATGTGCTCAACACCGCAAATCTGGGCATGTACAATAGCAATCAATGTTTTCTGCAGGCCTTGAGCTAGGTACCATTGAGATGGGCGAAAAACATCCCTGTTGCAATAATTAGCACCAATATCCGCGCGAGGCAGCAGACAAGTGAGGGTTTTTGCAGATCTTGGAAAGCAAATTGGATTTGCTTGACTATAGAGCACAATGACAACAACTGCCAAAAAGGCGGTTGCTGAGCAGCAGCGAGGAGCAGCACAGGTGAGAAGTAAGCGCTCGGGCTCACGAAAGGGTTGACCTGTGCATTCAAAGTGCGGCCTGTCTCCTCCAGCAGATTAATACTTCCTCATGGCGAGGGGACAGCACAGTGTGGGAACTGAGCCGTCACACGATGTGCACAAACAGATGTATGCATTTCTAGCCAGTTTCAGCACGGCGAGCAGTGCTGACCTGGTGCTTGGGCTCGAAGGAGGATGGTCTGCTTCTCACGCAGACTGTTCACCTTCTCGCGCAGACTGTTCACCTTCTCGCGCAGACTGCTCACTTCTTTGCGCAGGAAGTCTACTTTAGCTCCATCCCCTGCCTGCTCTGCTGCTGCGAGCTCCTGCTCGTTTTCTTGTATCTCTGATTTTACACTGTCTATCTCCTGCTGCACTACCTGCAGCTGATTGTGACGCCCTGCTCAAAATTCACGCCCTTCTACCTGTTTTGAGAGCCTGTTGCAAAACGGAACAGTGTAGTCAATCAATTCAATCAATTTACATTTCTTGTCTTTAGGACTCATCAGGGGAGTCAACAGACAATAACTGGGAAAACAATATACACTAAGCACTAAATGTTCAAGGCGTTCGACAATAGAGCACCAAAGAA
>JAABUO010008343.1_pt1 | contig 11730 bp, 10 predicted proteins | sample 5559291 | NCBI WGS metagenome assembly JAABUO01 (sample SAMN10711878, study PRJNA513372) | rock metagenome | isolation source: Antarctica rocks | place: Antarctica: Victoria Land, Finger Mt sud | reverse complement strand
CTTATTCCCTTGCCAATGTATGGCTGTTGTAGATACGAACAGCATATGATTTTTACCTTTTTGGGGCGGGGAAAGCGGAAGGGGGGGAGGGAGGAGGAGGGGGAGGGGGATTCAGGATTAGAGCATGTTCGTGTCTTGTGGGAAAAGGGTTTGATGTGGTAGAGGGGTGAGGGTGGAGGGGTCAGGGGGAGACAGTTGGAGGGGGAGGGGAGGGGTGGTAAGGTAGAAGAGTGGCCAGGGAGGGATGCTGGACACTGGGATGTTGCATGATGGAAAGATCGGAGATTTGCGCGTAGTGTTGGAGCATTGGAGATTTGGGCGTGAGAAACCATGATGTTGTTTTACATGGTGAGAATTTCAAGAGTAAATACTGCAGCTACCTAAATATATTCCTAAGAAACCTAACCGCTCGTTGGAATCTTCCAAGTCCAAAAAGGGAAAACTTGTTGCTCACTGGTCCTCAATAATACACATCCATACCTTTCACATCCCCGCAATCAACTCCTCCGCCATTTCCTCAAACTCCGCCCTCGACCCAGCATCACCGCCACAAGCGCCATCCAGCCATCCCTTGGCTTTGTTAGCCAACAGCTCCCAGGCCTCCTTCTCGTATGCGAGTTTGATTTCGAGGTACTTGATCGCCAGAACCGTCGCCCATATGTTTTCCGCTTGTGGGCCTCGTGCTCTTGTAGCGCGAGGGCCTGTTGGCGCGGGGTTGTTGGATAGATCAAGGAGTTTTAACAGCGGGGCGAGGGGCCAGGAGCCGTCGAAGGATTGGAGGGAGATTATATGGTGGAGGGGGTTGGTGTCTTGCGGGGAGATATCGGCAGCATCATCATGAGACTCATCATCGACTTCCCCTTTTATGTATGCCAAACGCTGGCTGCCAGCGATGCTCTTCCGTTTTTGCGACGGGGATGAAGACGCTGTTCTAAATGCCGATGTAAACACACTTGCAGCCCTGGACGCTAGCTGCTTCCTTGGCGCTTTTCCTCCTGTGGATTTCCTAGGCGCCGCAGAGAAAAATGAGGGAGCGGGGGACCGGTACTGAAGAGCTCTCCTTTGCGATATCTGGTTCAGCGCGGTTGATTGGGGATTTACCACCGAGGGCGTAGCGTTCATATTGAATGGTGAAATTGGACTTGTCGGAGAGTTGAAAGACATCGGGAAGCCTGGACCACGACTTAGGAGGGGCTGAGGACTCACAACCGACGGTTGGGTCTTGTTCGATGGTTGGACGCTCATTGTCGTTCCTTCGACGGCAACGAATGAGCACCATTTCCCTCCGACTTGGTACTGGACTCCGAGACGCACCGCCTCGCATTCGGCCATCTGGTCGAAGTCTTTGCTGAATCGGTTTTTGACAAGGAGCCCATCTTCGTCTGTTGCGTAATAGATCCAGCCACGCCCCTCTTCTAATTCACCCACGGCGTTCCTGGCAGCAAGCTGGTGAATGGTATCAGCGGGACGCGGCACGACTTCGACTGGGATCTCAAGTTCCACTGGACCATGGGGAGACGTTCCTCTAAGAATTACTGCCTTTGGCGTGCTTTGCGAAGCTTGTGGCGACATTAAAAGATACGCGGTGGTTCTTGAAAATGGATAAAGAGGCGGTATATTGTGTGGCGTCTGTAACAGCTTTGGTATAGCTATTACTGGTAAGTGATCGTATCGATCTTGGCTATCGTCGTCACTGCTCTGGACTACCAAGGCCTTGTCATCTCCCAGATCTTGAGCCCTCGAGTCGTTGATTACCATAACGTGCAGGCTATCGGTGACAGTTTCCACAAGTACATATTCTTCGTCGTCATCCTCGATGGCATCATACTTGACCTCTAACGCATAATCGGTAACTACAGGGCTCAAAGCGCCTGCTAACATACGGACTACCTTGCCATCCAATTTTTCTTGTTCTCCAACAGCCTGTGAAAAGCCATTGCCAGCCCTAGCAACCCCTTCAATGAGCGCATGAGACACAGAGTCGCCGATTCCAAGAGTGAAAACGCGGAGAGACATTTTGCTCTTGGAGACTTGCTCGTTTAGATAGGAGAATAGTTCTTGCTGCTGCCAGATATCTCCGTCTGTGCATAGAATGACCGATAGGTCTTGATCTTTAGCTCGCGATTCAATTGTTGCTCGAACAGCCTTTAGTATCTCAGTACCACCGTAATTGGCATCAAAGTTCCCGACGTGTTTGATCGCCTTGGCAAGTGAGTCTTCGCTGTAGGCTCGACTCCTTGGCCAAAGGAATGAATTTTTAGATCCGAAGGAGCATATGTTGAAAAGCAACCCAACCGGCAGGGACTTTAGAAAAACTTTGATTGCAGCGATGAGAGTGGGCATCTTGGAGGCCATGCTCGCACTTCTGTCAGCGACGAAGATTATCTCCGGTCTGGATGGTTGGACGGTAAAATTTGGTACTAGAGTCATCATCAAAGCTCTTTGACCTGGAATGGTAGGGTGGGTCTCTAGAAGTGCTCGGGGCGTGGCAGCTTCGCTATGAACGATCTCAAGAACAAAGTCACGATCCAGCTGAGCAGATTCGAGCGCTAGCGTAGCAGAAGCTTGAGATAATAAAGGACTCTCTGTCGGAGCTGTCGAAGTATTGCCAATAGTGACTCCGATAGGATGACTAGGTGATCTCAGCTCTTTGATGAAAGAGCCCTTAGCCATAGATACATCGACAACAACACTGATGCCTCCAGTTTCTGTAGCTGGGAACGAATCATACCGGTTACGCCCCAAGGAAACATTGCCATAGCGAGGGCTGATACTATTAGGTAGCGTGAACCGTGTACCATTGGCGCCCATGTCATGTTTCAATTCTGCTATATATGTAATCTCGACCAGTATCTTCTCACCAGCAGGGATGTTTCCAAGCGTGGTTGAGAAGACATCAGATGTTGGACCTTGAGCAAGAAGCCCGGCGGTCTCGCCTCGACTTACTGCTTCATCATAAACTTCTCTAGCCTTGTTTTTCTCTTTCACGACTCCTTTGATGATACGATGCCCAAAATAGCAGGTGAAACCAACCACACTGACGCCATCGTAGAGTGGGAAGTCATATCTACACTCCTTGATATTGTTCGTTGAATTGCGAAATGTTTGACAGAGTACAGTTCTCGATGCAGTGCTCAGGATGGTCGTATGAGCGGTCAAGTTGACCTGGGGGAAGTAATGTTTGGACTGGACATCTTCATCTGAAGTAAAGTAACAGCCACAGAGATGATGATTCGACTTAGAAAGATGCATGGTCTGAAGGGGGCACTAGTACGACAGGATAGGCTACTTAGCAGATGTTGTTAAGAAGATAAGTTAGTTAGACTTAAACATTGTAAGTTTCTAGGGATCTTATATGTGCTAGATAGACTGATGCCTGGAAAGCGGGGAAGCAGCCTGCACACTGAGAGTGATAAGCCGAAGGGCTTTCACTTTTGACTCATACTTCTGAAATATTGGATGGCTGTTAGACGGTAGTGGTGGATAGGTTCTTTGATTTCAGCAGCAAGCATCATGGGAATTCGATTTATTCTCCTTTCAAGGTGCGTCTTCACGATGGTGAAGTAAGGTACCTCGCCGACGATGAAGAGCGGTACATTATGGATTGATTTGGTAGGCGATTGCTATTGTTCTTGACAACAGGCTTGCGGCCGGTGTGGGGAGCATGTTAACAGTCTAAGTGAGATGTATCACATTGATATCTCGGTCCTCTATTATTCTCTATTTGTATGTCTCTTTTAGTGCTGGCTCTTCCTGGTTAGGCTGTGATATTGTGCCGAGGTACACAGTACATACGTCATCAATAGGTGGGAGTCGTAGGGCTGCTAGCTTCTCGGTACGACCCGTTGGAACTAAGCTTGAGTGAGCAAACACCGGTAACCAAAAATCTTCGAGTACCTAGATAGTACGACAATCTAATGCTACGTTTCTTATTGAAACACACGACTCAAGACATCCCACTGAGTAGACATATCAGTGTATTCAGAAGATACATGACAATGGCTAATACCCCATCAGTGGAGGCGGCTACGGCCGCCAGTAATCCAGTCGATGTCTACAGAACTCATATATCAGAGTTGTTAGAACCCATCACTGGGAGACCTGCTAACCAGATATATGAGAGACTGGCATGGACTCAAACCTTTGACAAGGGAGATCTTGGACTTCCGACACCTTCGTTGCGGATCCAGGGTAAAAAGCCTGATGAGCTGGCAGCAGAGTGGACCGAGAAATTTCCAGACTCGCCCTTGGTTAGCAAGCCTGTCCCGGCTGGCCCTTTTCTTCAATTCTTCTTTAGGCCAGAACCCCTTACAAAAACCTTAATACCTTCAATACTGAAGAAAAAAGCGGCCTATGGCAACAATGAAAAATTAGGGCTGCGAGATGAATCTGATCCCTCGAAAGGAAGAAAACGCTTGATAGTTGAGTTTTCATCGCCTAATATTGCAAAGCCATTTCATGCTGGTCATCTTCGAAGCACCATTATTGGGGGCTTTTTGGCGAACCTTTACGAAGCTGCTGGTTGGGATGTAATACGGATGAACTATCTTGGAGACTGGGGTCGGCAATTTGGTCTGCTTGCCAACGCGTTTGCAGCTTATGGAAGTGAAGAAAAATTAGAAAAGGATCCCATTGGTCATCTCTTTGATGTGTATGTGGAGATCAACAAGGTCTCGAAGCCAGAGGAAGATGAGATTGACGAGAAAAAGGAAGAACTCAAGATAGCAACAGAGGCAGGCAAAGATACTACAGAACTTGAGAAGGAAATTTCCGCCCTCCAAGCCAAGAGTACAAACGAGAAAGCGCGACAATACTTCAAAAGACTTGAAGACGGTGATTCCGAAGCTCGAGCTACATGGACTCGCTTCCGAGACCTGAGTATTGACAGATACAAGAAGACTTATGCGCGACTCAATATTCAATACGATCAGTACTCTGGGGAGTCGCAAGTTGAACCATGGCGTATGGAGCGTGCAGTCAAGGAGTTGGCGGAGAGTGGTGTCTCGGAAGCCTCGAAAGGAGCCGTCATTGTTGATCTCAGTAAGTCCAAGGACAAGCAGACTAAGAAATTAGGGAAAGCTTTGGTCAAGAAGTCAGATGGCTCTTCTCTCTACTTGACGCGGGATATCGGAGAAGCAGTGAAGCGATATGAGTTGTATCACTTCGACAAGATGATTTATGTAATTGCATCCCAGCAAGATCTTCATGTGGCTCAAATTTTCAAGATTTTAGAGCTCATGGGACACAAGGATGTGGCTGAGAGATGTCAGCATGTAAACTTTGGGATGGTGCTGGGGATGAGCACGCGGAAGGGTACGGTAAAGTTCCTGGACGATATCTTGAGGGATGTCGGAGAGAAAATGCATGAAGTTATGCGGGTGAATCAAACCAAATATGAGCAGGTTGAGGACCCTGCACAGACGGCAGACACGCTTGGTATCACAGCAGTAATGGTACAAGACATGACCGGCAAGCGGTGAGCCATGCTCATTAATGGATTTCTGCCGCATAAGGTGGGCTAACATGTTCCAGTATCAATAACTATGAATTCTCGCTAGAACGTATGACCTCGTTCGAGGGTGACACAGGCCCCTATTTACAGTACGCCCATGCCCGTCTCTGTTCTATAACCCGCAAAGCTGGTCTTTCGCCTCAAGAGCTTGAGTCCGCAGACCTTTCTCTTCTAACAGAATCTCATGCGATCAATCTTGTCCGTGCACTCGCATCGTGGCCCGATGTCGTGCAAAACACTCTTAAGACATTGGAGCCAGTGACTGTTCTTGCATATTTGTTCAAGATGACACACTTGTTGAGCTCAAGTTACGATGTACTGAAGGTGGTTGGAAGCGAGCCTGAGTTGAAGAAGGCACGCATGGCTCTGTATGAAGCAGCGAGGCAGGTTCTGCACAACGGCATGAGGTTACTCGGACTCAATCCTGTTGAACGGTAAGCTGACCCTTAACTTTCTTGTCTCGCTATGTTAGCCATCAATATGCTGAAAAACAACAGTATGTAATCTAAACATTCTTCTGAGCGTTCAAGGACGATACCCGGGTAGATGGCGTTTGGTCTTGATCAGCAACTTTAAGCGAGAGCAATCGAAGATTTGAGCCTCAGAGCATCGTGATATAGGCTGCCCTACTTTGAGAAGAGAACTCTATACGGTAGAATTAGTGGAGTCGTCAGTATTGTCAACCAGCGGCATTGCAAAGGCGTTGGTCAAATGGACGCAAGTTCAAGGCAACCGGTCTAAAGCTGCGGCGGAGATGACAAAGTATCCATTGGCCTAAATTGCGTCCAACACATCGTTCTTGATTAAGAAAAGTCGGTCAAAGATCTGGAGAATTTTCCCGAGTCAATTCATTACTGTCTCGGACGTTTCCGGAAAGGGTGTCCAATTATTCAATGTAGCAAATGGTGCTCAAGAAGGATCTCATGGCGTTGATTACCTTATTTGATTCTTGATCAGTCAAGGACATCGTTGACATTCAAATACGGATAAGAAGCCTCGACTATTTGTACCAAACTGCCTTCTTCTTGCGTTTTGCGGATATCTCTGGACAAGCATCTGTTCATCGATCTGTCCTCTCCATCTCTCTAGCGAAAGCATCGTTATCCTTCAGTTCATCTGAGAAAGAATCTAGAATGATAGGGCAAAAAGTTCAGCCTGGTTCGTCCTTTAGTCCAAGCTTCAAGCTGCATAAATTATACTTCTGTTTAGACCGCATTCGTCGACAAACCTGCACGTGTATCTCAGCCACTCGACCAATCATCGAGTTTTTTGTTCAACGGTAGGTTGGGAAAGCCCCAGGCCACGGTTGGCACTCGCGTATGTTTACAGGAATTGGATGTGCTACATGTGCCTCACATTTCTATAAGTGGAGAGTATATGATCAATGGGTCATCGCCCACGAATCATCCATAGCTTCAGGCAGCAATGGCCGGCTGGGCAGGCCAATAGAGATTGCACTGAGAATCCATGATATTGGACCAGGCAATCCACCACAGCCGACACACTGCCGTCAACGTACAGACAATACAGCTCCCAGTGTCAACCACCGGGAATCCGACCATGAGTACTGGTTCCTTACAAATCCGCGGGGTGGAGGCGGCAAAGGGGGGTCACTTCCCCATATTTCTGGCGAGTCGGCTAGGGCATGCTGTGCAGGACAATCCGGCCAGCTGCGTCGAAAAGCCGGTCTGCAAGCAGGCTCCCAGAGGGCCAAATCGTATTTACCGCATGCATGGCTGACACGATTCACCGCTGGCGATTAGGTGGCCGTTGAAAAAGATTATCAAGATCAAAAATCTATATTATAGTGAATAGAATTTTCTCATAGGCCGTCCGCCTCGATTTTGTTCTTGCATTTTGTGACTCAATCCAAGCATGATCGTGATGCTGTAAATTCTATCCCAACGCCGACGTGGGAGTTACTTTGGCCATTCCAGAAATGCGAGGATCAACACCGGACACACACACACATCCTCTTATGTTTCTCTGATCATACCATACATCTTTGCATCCTTTCCCTTACTTTTTCTGCGGACTACCCCCATTGCTTTATACAATTGATATTGTATAATACTATTAAATTTTTTTTTTCAATGGTGGGGCAATCCTGGCGTCTTATCGATTGCTACCTGAACTTGAACCCCCAACCTGAACCCCTCGATCATTTGTTAGGATCGACTTCGATGGTTTTTTTCTTTTCTCGTCCTACCTCACAGGCAGCCCTACAATTGGAGCAAAGCACCCTGACATTCCGCTGCCCTGGCAGCCTTGGGGGTAATGTCAAGTAGCCCTCCCAATCCCCGCGCTGCCTACTGTGAAGAGTACAGTGAGGATGCGCATACAACTCTACCCGAGACTCGGCAGACGGCCAACTCAGCGGCCAAACGGTCGAGCATTGCCAGACTCAAATTCTCGGACACGCGCGATGAACGCAGTGACTCGGGGAACTCGAGTCAGACAGTAGCAACGCTGAATAGCGGGGACTCCTCACTCGAGTCGAAAGCCGGTGCGAAACCATTGAGGCCGGCTACTGGAGCTCCCGCGATCAAGAGACGACCTACACTTTCCACGAAGAAATTGGGGAGCAGACAACCAAGCCCACCGAAACCCTCTCATCATCACAGCAGCTCTAAAGCTCGAGATGAGAGAGCTAAGAAGCAGGACAGGTGCAATTGTCCTGGTTGTAAGGCCGAAGCCCGAAAATCTCTGATACCACTAGAAACTTCATGGCCGGCCGCGGTCAATCGACAAGTGCGGCCCAAACATGAAGTATCCAAAACACCTCAGTCTGCGCGGTCTCCGTTACCACAAGTTACCCAAGCGCTTCCTCCTCTATACCAGCCTGTGCAGCCCCGCCCTCGAGCCCTAACGTCGTACGGAACACCACGGCCCATAAGCTACCATGGCGCAATACCGGGAGTCGTGTATCCACAATCGCAACCACAACCGATATTTATCGAACGACGAGCACAGACTCCATACTCAACTCCATTGACGATTCCACCACCATCTTACCCCCCAAACCGGGGCTCGTATTTTCCCACCCCTCAAGCGCCAGCACCTCGACGCCTCGACAGCTTTCCCTTTCCTCCATCTCCTTACGACTTACAACCTCGCCCACAGCCGCGCCAATGGCCCTCGGAAAATCACTCCAACCGTCACTCCATGGTCTACGCTTCATCTTCTGCAATCGAATACCCTCAACAACCACAATACATCCATCGACCGCCCTCCGCCCAGCCTACTTCTCGCCCTTTTTATCCTTACTATGATGCTTCACCTCCACGCCATGAGGACAACATTCCGCGGGATGAGGACTTCTACCGCATGCCTCCGCCTCCGCCTCCGCCTCCACCCCCGGCCCCGGCCCCGGCCCCGGCCCCGGCCCCGGCGCCAAAACTTCGCCATCGACCTGCTATAAAGCACGCGGCAACGACGTCGAATACGCATCCACAGCTTCATCACCCCCGCAGTCAAGACCATATCTCCGGGCATCGAAGCCCGCGGAAAGAACAAGCCGGGGAAAATATTAGGTCAAGGCGACCGTCGCTTGCGAGTAGACCCTCCGCTACCCCGAGCATCGAGAAGTCAAGCCACCACATGGTCGAGCGTGGTCTGGCTCACCTGAGTATTGAAAGTAATGATGCTGCAACAAAACACCGAAGGAGGGCCTCTTATTACGGCCACGAGACCCCCCATGACCCCGAGCGCGTTGCAGAGAGTTATCAAGCCGAGATGAACACTACAGTGGAAGCCGTCCCTATTCCCATAACCAATGACTCCCTCAAACTTGTGCGTAAAAAGACACACAGCGATACTGGCAGCCGGGCCAGCGCCGAGGGAAGGGGTAGCAGAGAAGGAAGTGACGTGAAACCGCGCAGCTCGACCGATCAACGCAGCGGAAGCGACGTCAAGCCCCGTACCGATAATGACGGATTCACAGTACGGTTCCATCCTTCCTCGGGTGTCAACCTCGACGTCAAGGGCGGTAGCGTTGAAGGACGAATTATTAGTCTACGGCAAAGCCGTGAAGCCCAAGGCGAAATGGAACTTAGTTTTGGGTCTAAAGAAAGGCAGAGTCTCAGTAGGACCGCCAGCAGAAACGAAGGAAGAGAGAGGCACCGAAACAGATACCCGTCGGTAAGCGGTACCGGCAACATGGAGATCGCCAGGAGCGCCAGCCGGATGAGAGGAGAAAGAGAAAAGGGAAGAGAGAGGACGAGAAGCGTTGCCGGCAGTAGAAGTCGCCGAAGCAGCAGAAGCGGATACAGCGGGAAGGGCACCTACGAGCCATGGCTTTAGCATGGGTTACGATATTATGATTCTTGGTCAATTCGGCCACCATCTCCAACGGCTTATTTGACGAAAAGTTTTCGGTCAAAAGAATGCTCTCTACTCCTCTTCTTTACGATTATGCTTTTACGACTAGCGAGTGACGAGCGACGAGCGACGAGCGACGATGAGATGCATTACGATACCACGACATGATGTGTGCGGATGGGAAAGTCTCCTTGGATTAGGAAAATAGGTAATTTGTGACGATGGGCTGTGTTCGGATTATGCGACATGTATTCAAAAGACTGCTACCTGAATTGAAGAGCGTATACCTCGTTCCTGATGGTGTTGTGGTTTTTCGGTTGAACGGTTGAGAGAAGAGCTTGTGAGACTGTTTGCGATTCTCTTCTTCGCGGTAACATCCCAGGAATCAATAGGTTGAAGACTTGGAAAATCTTCACCTGTGACTTGGGTTTTCCTGGTCCGAGTTTCGACGCTCAGAAGACTATACTGAAACCTGCTTGGAAGTAAACAGTCAACCTCGAGGTGTCTTCCACCACACTCCAGGCTCGATTTTTCACACCTCACAACCCAATCTCGTTTTTTTCCCCCTTCCCTACTGTCAATTCCACCACTGGTCCTTCTCTTCCTCTTCACAACCCCCAATTCCATCCCTTCTCCCCTTTCCCTTCTCGAGCTAATACCAGACTACTTTTCCATAACAAGATATGGCAGCTATTGTCGGACGCCAAGAGTTACACAAAGCAAACACCTCTTTATGAGCATGATATGGAGGGCTGGGATTCTGCAACCAAGCGCGCATTTCTCTTTTAGTCTATCGCTGTTACCGTATCTTCTTCCTGCCTTCCGTCGAACGTATCAAGTGCCTACTTCACTCCTCTTCCCACCCCTCTCGAACGGTTCTAAAATACATCATCTTTCACGAGAAGCGACAATCTTACCATCTTCTTACAAATCATAAAATCCCAAAAACTCGCAAGAAATTCTCCAACCACGGCATAAATCATATCACTTGCCTCCCAAGCCCCCTCCCTACCTTTAACCCCCCACCCCCCACTCCTACAAAGACCCCACCCAGCAATCTTCCCCCTCGTTCACAACGCGCACAACTCCAGCGACGCGAGATGGAATTGTTCGTCCGCCGTCCCTCTCTCTAGTCAGATGGTTTCATACGTGCTAGGTCATCGAGGATGGCGCAAGCGGGGGCAGTTGAGGGTTCCGGACGTGTAGGGATGGTGGATACTCAGGTTTGTGAATGATAGTGGTGGTGGTGGTGGTGGTGGTGGTGGTGGTGGTGGTGGTGGTGCGGCGAGGTAGTAGAATGCGCGCTCGAGAATGCAGAAGGAGGAGGGGGGAACGAGAAAAATCGTGAAGAGCCAGTCCGCGGAGCCCTGGGTGGGGTATACAGAAGGAAGGGTGAGTGCTAAGACCTAAAAAACAAAAAAACAAAAAAACTCGCTTTCCTATTACCGATCCTGACTGCGACAATGACATCCCTTTTCAAGAACTAATCATGCAGAGCAAAAATCCAGGTAGCTACGTACTTACGTAGAAGCATCCACGCCTTTCGGAAAACCCCCCCTAGTAGGCTGAAACGCCCAACGTCGAAATGCACAGAGTCAGATCTACGGACACGGAAAAGAAGACGGATATCCTCCTCTCACTCATCGTCACTTTCCCTCACTCATCTGGCCTAGCGTCTCTCTCTCCTACTATCACATAACCCTGCCCTCCAGGCTCATATTCGTTGCTCAGCTCTACAACCTTCCCCGGCCCCACCGGCGTAAGTAATACCCACGACCTAACCAACAAAACATGAGCCTTTAACGTAGGTAAGTAAACTCTGCTTGTCGATGAAGAAATTTATGAAAGAGCGGGGACGGAAGATTGGAAGGATGGGAGGCAAAGGGGGTAGGGGGAAG
>JAABUO010008340.1_pt1 | contig 11732 bp, 2 predicted proteins | sample 5559291 | NCBI WGS metagenome assembly JAABUO01 (sample SAMN10711878, study PRJNA513372) | rock metagenome | isolation source: Antarctica rocks | place: Antarctica: Victoria Land, Finger Mt sud | reverse complement strand
AATCATTATACAGCTGAGCGAGCTTTTTAAAAAGTTCATTAATTATTACAAAAAGATTCATTAAATCTCGTTATCTTTAAGTTAATATTATTTTTAATATTTCTTTAATAATTCTGAAGTAAACATAAGCTAGTTAAGCACGATCATTCTTATAATAATTCGCGTTTACTTTTAGCTTATTTTAAATCTTTTCATATTAATCGTTTTAAAAAGATTTAACGTTATTAATTAACTAAGATGAATTCGAAAGCTTTTCGAAGCGATTAATTAAATCGAAAAAAGTGAAAATTAAAGATGTAACTTCTTTAAACTATTATAGTTATTATTTTAATTAAGTCTTTTCTTTATTAAGTTACTTTATGACTTTATTAAATTAATAAAAAAGAGTGTTAAAACGATCGCAAGCCTTAATGTTTAAATCGCGTTAAACTCGTAATTCGTTAAGAATCTTTAAAAACTTGTTTAAATCTTCATTAATTCATTTCTGAAGCTGTTAAATGTTTTTAATGTCTTAAAATAAATCAGCGTCGTTAAGTTCATTAAAAACTGTAAAATTAAACACGAATATACGTCGTTCTCGAACTACATCGAATCGCAGATATTTTAAAACTCGAGCAAAAAATTTAAAATAAACGATAAAATTCGTTATGAATGAGTTTTAAAATGAGTTATTAATAACTTTAAGATTTTTAAATTAATTAAACTCGTTAAATCGAGTCATATTAATAAGAACGATCGAAGAACGACGATCGTTTAGAATTTTTAAGTAAATAATTTTTAAAAGATAAATAAATTTACTGAGCGAAAAACGATGCTCAGTAATATTATTAAAATAGAAACGATTTCGAAGTAATTTTAATTTTATTAAAGAAATTTTTATAATTCTTTAATAATTTAACGAAGATTCTTTATCGTTAATTTTATTAATCGAGTAAATAATGCGTACTAAATAAGCGTTAAATTCTCTAGCAATTTAACAGTAATTTAAGCTCTTTAAGCTTAATTCTGTTAATTTTATTAACTTTTAAATGTTATCTTATCTTTTAATTTCGTTAATCATTAAATAAATAAATTTCTTTAAACTCGATTCGTGTTAAACGAGTATCTTAAATTAATATAAAAATTAATATCATATAATTAACGAATTCTTAAATTAATGTTATAATCGTGTTTAAAATTTAATCATTAATAAATGAGCTGAGTAAAATGTTTAATCTATAAAGATAGTTATAACTTAAAGTTTAAGAATATAAAAGAAAGTAAGTTTCTGAAGCGATATTTATCTTTAGAAAATTAAAGTTCGTGCTAGACTTGAAAAGAAAATGTTATGACATAAAAAAATGTAATACTCAGAAATGTTAATTAGTTCGTGTTAAAGCTTTTGCTCGTGATGAGCTTAATTTAATTTTACTTAATTTTAACATACTCGTAACACTTTTTATTGTTCTTGTTTTTCTTTTCTTTAAAGTTATTATTTTGAGCTTTAAACCTATTATTAAAAGTTTTATTATTAAATTAAGCGATGAGAGATTTTAATTTCTTCTTATTATTTTGTCTTCGCGACAGATTCTGTAACGTATTTAATAAATAATTTATGTTAATATTACTTTTAAAATTATTTATTAAAGTAAATATATAAAGTTTCAGATTCTTATTAAGATCTGTTAAAAATATACATTTCAGTATTTAATCGAGTATAATACTTTCTATCTGATTACATTTACTAGTCAGCTTCTTTAAAGCTTTAGCATAATTAAGTACGAATTAATATTCTAATTAATATATTCTTCGTATCTCTTTAATGACGAAGATTATAACTGAGTAAAAAGACTTAAAGTATAATTCTTTTAATTTTATTTACATATCGCTAGCCTTTTTCATGCTCAGAATGTAAGTTCCTTAAACTCTCGTTAATGCTGAGCATTAGTAAAGCTTTAGCTCGATAATTATTCTTTGTTTACATTATTAATTTAATTAAATAAGCTTTATATAACGTCGTGTAAATTATCTTTTACTTTAATATAACGTGTACAACTTTGATTAAGAATGTAAGTATTTCTTTCTTCTTAAAGATTATTTCTTAAATGTTTTTTAATCTGAACGCGTTAAAGCAGTTAATTACTTACGTATTATAGCTCTTCATTTTTATTAGCTTAAAATTTTAATAAATCTTAAGCATACTCATTTTAATGTGTAAAGAAAGATTAAAGATAATGAATAATCGTAAATAAAGATTTACTAAAAGGGAATAAAAGATATTTAAGAAATTTACTTTCTTTTCGCGATAGTGAGCTATAATTAAAGCTTTAAAACATCGAAAAGTAACGTTAACTTAAGCTTATAATTAGTAAATAATTAAAATATGACGATATTTAATGTATTATTTAAAGCTTAAAGAAGCAGAACTATTTAGAAAGAAAATTTTCTCTATATAAAGATTGTTAATTATGAGTCATTAATTAAGAGTTATAGTTAGCTTTATTAGGCGGAAACTGTTAATTTAACCGTGTAATTTTTAATCTTTAACTCATGAAGTGTTCTTTCAGCGCCGTTAATAAACGAAACAAGAAGAGTAATTAATATCTTAAAAGTTATACGAAACGAGAGTTACAATTATACTTTTACACTCTCTTCAGCTCATTCAGTTTTGCGAAGGCTAGTTATAATAGTAAACGAAATCGAGATTAAGATCGAGACGAACAGCGAGATGAACGTGCTGTCCCCCTTCCCCCCTACGCTATTTAAACGAATGTAAGCCTGTTTGCAACGTTTCATATGTAGCGAGAAAGATGCTGAAACAGTGTAATTAAGCTCTTTAAAACGATGTAAAATTAACTGTTTGCACGTTATAATTCATGATGAAGAGATTACTAAGAATTATATATAAGTTCTTAAATTGTTTACTAAATTTAAAGTGTAATTAAGTAATGCGTAATGAAAATATTAAATTCTCGAGGGAAAAGAGTGTACGAGACGAAGAATAAAATTCTTTCGCATTCTTTTATTAAATTTAGCGAGTAACTTTCGAAGAAAGCTTAAACCCCTTCTCTGTTAAAATTCATCATTAATTTAATTATATAAATATATTTTTAATACTTCGTTGCATAGCCGTGTCGCTTCTTCGCTTGCTTCATTTAATCTTTTATAGTTAAAATTAGCTTTCTGATATTAAAAATTATTATTTAATTTTACTTCTTTTGTACTGCTTTCTTTAAATCATTTAAACGTGTAATAAATCGAGAATAGGCCTTTATACGAAATTTTATGATTTTTTAAATATTTTTAATGATATTAAAGTCAGAACTGCTCGAAGAGCTAGTAATATAAATAATATTTCATCGTTTTTTAACTTTTAAAGAAGAATTATGAGGCCTGATCTCAGCTAAATCGTGTGCATTATTTTTATCTTCGTAAAGAATTGAACTAACGTTCATAAAGTATTTAAATTTAACGAAGTAAAGTTTTATTACTGAATTAATAATCTGCTTCGCATAATCTTTTTGTATAAATTTATCTCTTTTTTTATAATCTTTTAAAAATATTAAAGAAAATTTTTAATATCATTTAACGAAGTCTTAGCAGAAAAACGATGTACGATTACTTTTAAACTGATTAATATTATAGTTAAAATTATAACGATCTTTTATTATACGTATTAGTATCTTCGTGATTTGCATATTCGTAGTAAGAGTAATTTTGTCGCTAAAATTTTAATCATGTTAATATTTAATAAACTGTTCGTCTTTGTAATTTGTATTTACTTAAAACATACGTTTAATAATCTTAACTGCATTAATAAATAAATAATGACAGGTTTTACATTTATGAAATTTTACTTCGTGCATAAATCGTTTAATAATTTTAATCGAAGCGTGTATATCGCATGCAGCTTCGAGATTTTCTTAAGTAAAAATGCGTGTAGTGTAATTCTCGCAGGCCTTTTAAATCATTTTTTACATTTTATTTAAATTTATAATCTTATTTCTATTTCTGAAATTAATTTAACGACGTACGAGCTTTAATAAAATGTTCTAAATAACGTAATAATTCATATTTAAATTCTTCGCAATGCGTTTCTTTAATACGTGAAAGTCGTAATAATAAGTGTAAATCTTAACTTTACCGAAGATGTATCATTTCGTATTAATTACGTAACTGCTTAATAAAGACTAGCTCTTTTAAATAGCTTTAATTTAATAATTTTAATAGTGTAGTTAATTAAATATTAAAGAAAATATGATGTGTAAGATTTCTCGCTAAATTTAATGAAAGGTGCCGAAGAATTTTGTTCTCCGCCTCGTACATGTAAGCTAAAGAGGTGTACGAGTAGTGGTTTCCTTTCTTTAAAAGTCAGAAATTTTAAACTAACACTGACTTAACTAGAATAGCGTGAAATCGAAGAAATCCTGCGCTTAAAAGAGTCTAGCTTTGAATCTAGCTTAAGAGACTGAGTAATCATGTATAAGAAACGTTCTAGAATCGTAAATACGACGATCTTTCAGCCAGTAATGCTAAGACGCTAGTAACGATATAGTAAATAATCTTGTTAATCGCGAAAGAGTAATTTTTAACCGACTTATAACTCGAAGCGGCTTAATCTCTATTACATAAAAGCTGACAGCTTACTACGAGTTACAATTCATTTGTTTATTTTATACGCTGTTTAATGATTAATACGATAACTTAATACGTATTCTCGAGTGCAAGAGAGCTTCTTTAAAATGAATTTACTGCGAATATTTAACGATATTTAACGCGTACTGACGTCGTAATAAAGTTCTTAAGAAAAGAGTTACAAGATTAGTTAAACATTCTTAAAGCTTTAAATGAACATTTAAGAATCGTACAGTAAGCATTATTACTTGTTATACTTTTAACATCTTACTACTCATTAGTAAGCTAAATATCTTAAATCGCTGAATTCATTAAAGTTAGTTAAAGATTTTCTGTTTATTAAGACAGTTAACGATAATATGCAGCGATACTTAAATGCTCAGAGAGAATTCATAAATCTTTAACTACGACTTAAGTAATGCGTAAAGACTTCGACAGCTCTCGCTTACTATTACGCGCGACGAATCTTTTATTACGATTTACGACTCGATAACATGCTTTTTAACGTCGATTTAAATCTCTTCTTATATAACTTTAATGACTCGAAGAATAATAATTATAATAAAGAAGATTTTTTTAACTTTAACTTCTTTAATTCTCGCATTAACTTTTTTAACGCTACTTTAAACACAGAGATATTTAAGCTAAACTTAAGCATGTACATTATTTTAATCGAGCATTTTTTTCATAAATCTTCGATTTTTAAAACGACTAAGAAACGATTAAATTATGCTCATATCTTTAAGCTTCTCGTACTTAAGAATAAATTTTTAAATATATTTAAAATCATTAATAACGATATAATTAAGAACTGCTAAGATCAGAAGATAAAATTAATTAAGAAAGCTTATAAACGTTTAATGAAACTCGATCGTTAACTTAAGCTTTAAACGAATAAGAATTAAGTAAATACTCTGATTATTTATAAAGATAAATGTAATAAGATCTTAAGTAAGATTATTTAGCTGAATAAAAAGACATAAAAAGTCATTATTTTTATATACTTCTATCTCTTAATAAGTGTCGCAAAGTAGGCTCAGCTCTTTATAAAAAGATCTCGTAAACGAATCATGAGTTTTCTTTTAAATACACGATAAGTATTAAAATAAAAGCACGAATCTTAAAAAAGATTTCTCATTAACGTATATTAAGTATTAGTATAAAAGTTCATGTTTAAACGTTAATAACACTTAATTAAGCTCACAGTATAAGAAACTGAAAGCTTTTATCTTTACTTAAGCTTTACTTGTAACTTAGCGGACACTTCTGCTTTACTTTATTAAAGCTCATAAAGATAAAGTTACGAGCTTTTTAAGCTTTATACTCGATTAACTTAAGTTACTTATAACTCTTCTTAATTTTCTGCGTTTTAAAGTGTTTACATGAATAAATTACGAGAATTTCCGTTTTCTTACACATTCTTTTTAACATGTTAGTAAGCAGTAGAAATAGCTAAACAGCATGAGAATGCTTAAGTCGAGGCTAATAATTAGCAACGTGAATTTCTTGCTCGACTTTATTAAAAGAAGTTCTTTAAATTTAAAGATATTATAAACATTAATGTAATAAATAAATGTAAGTTTTCTTATTTACGAATAAGAGAAGACCTTTTTTATGTAACGTAATAAGCAGTAACTTCTTATTAAAATAAAGATAACATAATTTAATCACATCGTTTTTATACTAATAATTCTTTCTAGCTAATTAGTAAGAAATCGTTTTACAAATCTGAAATAATATATCTTTAACATTATGACTTATGCGATTAAATGAAACGCGAATTTAAGTAATTTATATTAAATCGACAGCAGTAATGTAGCCAGAGCTTTTCTTCTTTCGCTCATGTAGCTACTTTTTTTACTTAAGAATAAAATATTTACAAAACGTAATCGCAGAACGCAGTAACGAGCTTTAAGTATTGTAATTAATCATTCGAAAGCTATTATTATTAAAATTAAAAACAAATTTAAATGTATATTATTTAATCTTAATACAGAACGTCGTTAACGTTTCTGAATTATCTTTTCATTCTTCACTCTTTATTCTTTACATCTGATTCGCATCTCGTTTTTTAAAGCTTTAAAGTCTTGCTTTCTTTTTCTATTAGTTAATATTTCTTAAAGCGCTATTCTGCGAATCTTCGTCGCTCGTTTAAGCTTAATGAACATGATTTTATAAGCTTTTTAATTTTAAAGCATACTGTTTAAGTTTTATGATGTAACTAATAACGATTTTAAAATCGTTTTCATTTAGTAACATAATTATTATAATGCGATTATTAATAATGTAATAATTTTAAAATAACTCGATTTAATATTATTATTAGTACGATTCGTTTTAAGTTATTAGTTCTTAATTGTAAATAGCTAAGTTAATATAAACAATACATTTTTAATATTTAAGATACTTTATTTAAAGTACTTTACTTTTTAGTTCTCAGTTTTATTTAAAACATGCATTTAAATTTAGTTATGTTCTCGTTCGACGCGCGAAAAGAATTACATTTAAGCTTTTGTTTACTAATTTAACTAACAAGTTGTTAAGATTATTATGTAACTTTAATTATTAATCACGCGCAGAGCGAGAACAGGCAAAAAGATGTTCGCGTTAAGTGTCTGTCTTAAACGAAACCGGGTTAAAATGTACTCGATTCTGTTACGCTGTTACAGTATAAATTTAAACGTAAGTGGTTTTAATCGTTAGCTTAAAAATTAAAATAATAATATTAGTTTAATATTAAGAAATAAATTAAAAGTATTACAATTCAGAAAATGATTGCTACTAGAATTAAACTCGCGTTTTACTAAGAGTAAACTAATTATTTATTTTAAGTTAAAGTACATTTTAATAACGAATAACTTAACTAAAAGCAGTATGCTTTATTACAAAGCTAAATTATTATTATATAATATAGTGTAACATAATAATTATATATATTAAAAAGTTTTATTATTTATATTACTTAAAAGTAAATTAAATATACGACTTTCACTATTTATACGACTTTTAAGATAAAGTAAAGTAAGTAACTTTCTTTCTTTCTGTAAAATATTATGCAAGATCTTTTCTTAATTCTTTAATCACGTACTACGTACTGTGCATTAAACGTTAAGGCTTGTTCGTTATGTTTTAAGTAATAAAACTAATGCTAAATTAAGGCTAGTCTTAAATCACGTTATGTAATAGTATTATATGTTATTAAATTCTATACGTTAAGCGCAGTAAATATCTCAGATCGTTAGTCTTATTACGTACGAAAATCTTTTCAGTAACTTCTTTAACATTACGATCAGAAAGGCTGATTCTTTATAAATATATTTAGTCGTGTAAGACGCATTAAACGCTATTTTTAACTTTGCTAACAGAATTAAGTCTTTGTTAAGAAAGTACTTGTTAAACGTTTTAAGTCTTTATTCTTTCAGATATTAACGATAGTAATTACTTTTACAAAGTTATATTAAATATATAATTTATAAAAGAGATTACATTAAACGTCGCAGAAAGACTAAGATTAAAGATTACATATATTACTTATAACTTATATTCGTAATTATTCGTGCCTGTTAATAAAATGTCTGTGAGAAACGCTTTAAGAAATGTTAAGTTACTTAATCTCGTAAATTTATATTTACTCATTTTTTCATATTAATGTCTGTTTACAAAATCTTCTTTAGTAAGAGCGACTGTGTACGAAATAATTAATTTTATTATTAACATGTTCAGCTAGCAAATTAAAAACAGCTTAATTCAGTCATTAATTCATTAAATTTTATGTTAGCTTAAAGAATTATCGATAATAGTTTAACAAAATTTATTAAAGCGTTCTTGTTTAATTTTTCTGATTCTTTAACTGAAGTTAGCTGTTATTTTTTTAATATAAAGATGTATAAGAACGATAATAAATGTCGCTTTCGTTATAAGATTATAAGTAAAGAAAATATTAAGCATAAGATTATTTTATAGCAGATAAGAAATAATCGTTTATATTAAAATTTAATTAACATAAATAAAATGTATTAAAGACATAATCTTTAAAGATTACTGAGTTAAATGTTAAAGATTTAAATGAAGCTTTCGTTAAATTTAATTTTAATAAAAATGTTTTCATTATTAAATTTATCGTCGTTTTAATTACTCGTTTATAAATATATAATGTTAATTACATTTAATATTAATCTTTAAAAACTTTAATTTTTAAATTCATCTCGCGACAGTTCATAAAGAAAGCTGCGTAAATATTAAGTAATATTAAGATTTTAAACAGAACATTAAAATGTATAACGATTATTAGTAAGAAGACTAAGTCGTAATAATGCTACGTTAACGTTAATAATTTAAACATATTAATAATCTTTAAGGTGTTAAAAAGATTTTACGAATAACGTTAATCTTAAATTAAAACGTTTAAAAAAACTTTTTATTCTTTCAGCACTGAAGCAACTAATTAAGTTATACAAAGGCTGCTATTCTTCGTAAAAATCGTTAAGACTTAAATTATATTCACGAGCATTAAAGACGTTAAAATTAAAACAATCGTAACGTTCTTAATAATAAAGCAGGTTATAAACGCAATCACTGTGCTTAATAATTATAAGCTTTTTTAGCTGAGTAACTCGAAGATTTTACTTTCGCATACAATTAAGATCGTGAATAACATTAAGCGTAACGTTTTAAAACGTTAAGATTATAACTTTATTTACGAAGCAAAACATTTTAATTAAGAAAAGATTTAAATCGTTAAAGTCTTTAAAATATCTCAGTTTTTACGAGTAAAGTCATTTCTTAATTCATTATTTACTTGCGATCGACTTAAATTACATCATTATTTTAAAATGAAAAATTCTTAACGAAGATAATTATATACAGAGCAAAGTAGCAGCGTTAAAATATTTTAAAAACAAGTATTATTCATTATCTGATTACATAATAAAAGTTTTATGTTTTAAAAGAATAAAATCTTTATAATTTAATTACATGATAGTAATTTCTTATTCTTAAACGTTCTTGCTGCGTCTTATTCTTTCGTCAGTATTCACTTTTAACTTTAGCATTAAATACTAATTTCTGTTTCTATTTTTAATTATAAGTCTTTAAATAAACTTTTTTTAAAATTAAACGTCTTTATACATCTTTCGTTAGTTCTTTCGTACAGAAGATAAGACTTAAATAAAAGAATTTAAACGTAATTTTTATTTGCGACTTCGAGAAAATCTCAATTTTCTGATTTAAACTAAATAAGAACTAGTTTTTACTGAGCGAGATTTAAGATGTTAATATTAAAACGAAACACATGTAATACTAATTTCTTAAGAAGACTGCTTTTATAACTGATTAATTACTCACTTTAACTGATTATAAGACAACAGACACTTTAACAAATTAAGAATACATGCTTCTTTTAGTCGTGTATTAGAGCGCTTTAAGATTCTGAATAAATTGACTCGCTAGCTGTACAACCTTAATTAAATTTTCAACAGAGATATCCTTTACTTAGCAAGTATTTAACAAGAATTTAGTCTTTCGCATGTCTTTAAAGTTTACGAAATCCGTTCGAGTCGCATTCTTGTGCTTTCTGCTGCATCGACGTTGAACTCATTGGGACTCTTTCGAAGTCGAATCATCTTTCATTCGTCTCTTATTGATCTTGATCGCGTCTCTCGGGAAAGTAAACGATGTAAGAGAGTGCGACGATGACGAACTATCTTAGCCTACTGTATCGTTAATCTCAATGAGATTTTCTTGTTCTTGATTAGCAGAGCCCTTGCTCTTAATTGTGACAGTCATACCGTGCGTTCCTTTAGTGAGTAAATGATCTGATTGCTCAGGAGTCATCCCGTCGATCTACTCTTCTCTCATCTTCAGGCCTGTCTCTTCCTGTGTTTCGGGAATTACTGGCTCCACCGCTCGCTGATCGCTTGTCGAGGATGACGTCGTTGTATTCAAAGATGTGATTAGATCGAGCCGCTCGATTGCTGCATGATTGCCTGCAAGGCGTACGGCTGGCCCGAGATTCTCAGGCTGCATCTCTTCTGTCACATCCGCATTCTCCTCGTGGTGTGATGTTCTCGGGCTCAGGTCACTCGACTCGATCGTCCCTGACAGATGCGTTGCCTCGACTTGCTTGGTTGATACGTCCGATCCTTGATGGGGCCTCGAAACCGTCGCGTCAGCTGATTCGATATCTTCGGTCCTTTCAAGTCCGGTGATATGCTTTAGCGCCTGGGATTCAGCTGAGCCTGGCAATGTTTCCGACTCAGCAGACTCCGGCAGGTCTGGGTATGATTGTACGCTCGCGCCCGGTATGAATGAAATCTCCCTCAAGGAGACACAGACAACGCCTTGATGACCAGGGAATATGATGTTGTTGTCGCTAAGAGAGAAAGTCAGGCTGAACTGATCCAAGCCTGTGTTCCAGTTCAGAATATTAATGGCTTTGAAGGTCATGTTGCTACAATGCTATCATCAAGACGAGGGACGATATAGAAAGAGACGTTGATGAGCGACGGATGTCTCAGAGGATTCACTGACTACTTATACCCGCGTTCAGAGGAAGTCACGTCAGCGTCTGTTTAAGTGGCTTTGTTCAAGGCATACTCGTGATGCCTGATCGCATCTCGGCGTCAGATAGGGAAATTGCTCCTTTAGATATTAGCATATGCAGAAAGGTATCGAATCCTTGGCATCGCAATTGTCGCGCCCCCCCCCAAATTTACTATTGAATCCAGACATTCTCAAACCTTCAACGCTATATTGAAAAAATTAATAAAAAAATAAATCAAACAGATAAATTTAAAGCTGTTTTTAAAAGCACTTACTGATCTGTTAAATAATTATGCCTCGCTCACTGAATTCATTCATTCGCTTTAAAATAATACGCCTTTTATTACTACACTGACGTTTCTTAATTATCGTTAAAGAGATTTACTGTCATTTTAATATCGTTTATAATATATAAGAGAATCTGTTTATATATTATTCGTCGTGCAGATCTCAGTTTCGATTCAAGAAGATTTTTCGTAAGATTTTTTCAGTCGCTGAAGATTCTTTTATTACATATTTAAAGTAACAGTCATGAGTCATGCAGAAAGAAATAATGTAATTTTTATGAAAAAAATAAA
>JAABUO010008338.1_pt1 | contig 11736 bp, 17 predicted proteins | sample 5559291 | NCBI WGS metagenome assembly JAABUO01 (sample SAMN10711878, study PRJNA513372) | rock metagenome | isolation source: Antarctica rocks | place: Antarctica: Victoria Land, Finger Mt sud | reverse complement strand
CGAACATCATGCAGACGGACAGCAAGCAGGTGGCATGCAAAACTTTTCAGAGGGAGGCGGCATGAAAGGCGGCAACCTGGGCAGTGGGATGCCGGTAGGTGGTATGGGTAGCGGCATGCAAGCAGGTGGAATGCAGGGTGCCGGACAGGGCGAACAACACCACCACCCTCATGGAGGACAGCAAGGTGGAGGCATGCAGGTACTGCACCATAGGTTGACCTGCTGCAGTGCCCAGACATGCTTGTAGTTGGTTTGAATCACAGGCAAACATTAGGTCCTAACCACAAGCATCACAACTCAGGAATTTGTTGACTCAGATGCGACTCAGATGCCCCTATAATCTCCAGATGACCCAAAACATTCTTCTGCATTGTGGCATGTCACAGGCAAGCATTACAAATAGCCTGCTAAGCTGTTCCTGAGTCTGCTGAGCAAGCCAAGAGCCTGCTGCTTGACAAGGCTTGTGACCACCTAATTGCACAGCAAAATCAGGGTTCTACAAAGCTTATGTTCTTTATGCAGGATGGAGAATTTGACAGACAGCAAGGCGGCATGGGCATGGGCAGTGGCGGCATGGGCAACAACAGCGGCATGCGTGGTGGCAGCGGAAGTGACTTTTCTGGCCAGGGTAGTGGAATGGGTGGTGGCAGTGGCATGGGTGGTGGCAGTGGCATGGCCGGTGGCACTGGAATGGGCACAGGAATGGGTGGTGGTGGACCGGAAGGACACCACCACCACCACCATGGTGGCCAAGGCAGTGGCATGCAGGTGTGTATGCAGCCATACCTTCTTTGTTGCCCTCTGATACCAATACAACATGTGTTTTGGTGCTTACACTGCTGCTGGGTGTCTATCTGCTATCGCTAGCCACAATAATCACCTGCAGTTCACATTGTCATTCCTAGGTGTGTCGTTGTTGTCCCAGGCTGCGCCCTGAGCACATGAAGTGTCAACCATCAGCTACGATACTGCACCACATGCTATGCACCAGAAAGCTTGACAACGTAATGTCCATATTTATCAATAACGCACATGCGTTGTCAGTTTGTCCAAAGCACATCATACTCGACATGATCATTGAAGGTGGTGCTGTGTGGCAGGGAGGAGAGTACGACAGACAGCAGGGTGGCATGGGCAGTGGCGGCATGGGCGGTGGCAGCACTGGAATGGGCGGTGGCATGGGCGGTGGTGACATGAATGCTTACCCAGGACAAAGTGGTGGCAGTGGAATGGGTGGTTACTCTGGACAGGGCAGTGGCATGGGCAATGGAATGGGTGGTGGCGGTGGACACCACCACCACCATGGTGGCCAAGGCGGTGGCATGCAGGTATGCCATGGCCCGAGAGCAAACTGCTTTGACTTGCAGCAGTTGTGCGTCAAGGTTTTGTTGAGTTCTGCCTGCAGATGTACGCAAGTGATGTCACAGCAGATACGTTTGAATATATGCCCTCATGCAATGTCTGCATACTGCAAATGTAAACCTCACCGTCCAAGATAACTTTTGTTCTTTCACAGACTGACCTTGTCTGCCTCATCAGGACATCTGACTCCATGCTGTTGCCAGATGAGTGAGCTCAGTGCGAGCAAAACCCTGACAGCCTTTTCAGGTGCAAATTGTGACTGCGGCTTGCACTGCGTTTGCTAGGGTGGACAGTTTGGCGGACAGCAAGGTGGTATGGGTGAGGGTGGTATGGGCAGTGACCGCATGGGAGGAGGCATGGGCGGCGGCGACATGACTGGTTCTAGACAGGGAGGTGGAATGGGCAGTGGTATGGGGGGTGGACAGGGTGGCATGGAGGGTATCCGTGAGCGCCTGGAGGGTGAACGTGGGGGTATGGGTAGTGGCATGGGTGGTCAGCAAGGAGGAGGAGGAGGAGGAGGATACAACAACTACTAGACTTGCCAAGTTGCTGGGCCTAGGCCAAACACTTGTTTGAGTGGTGCATGTGCTTGTGTTGAGAAAATTGCCTTTGAGCATGTACTTGTGTCCAAGGAATCGCCTTTGAGAATTGGATGACAAGTGGTGAATCTGCAACCTTAGCTGTCGAAATAAACTGTGGGCATACACTGTACTGTTGGGCGTGGAAGATAGGCTGCAGCTTGTACACATCAGCACACAAGTTTTTGAGCACCAATCTGGCTTTGCTGGTAGATACCTGTGTTGACATTATTCATTACTGTGAGATACCTTGTGGTTGTTGCTGTATCTTCTTGCATTGCCCATCTGGTTGCGCCTGTGCACTAGCAGCTAGAGCGGCAGCTGTAACTAGATGTGATTTCGTGTGATTTGTCCACATGTGCAGCCGTGATTGGCTACAGTCACTGCATTCTTTCACTCACCTCTAGATACCGATACATCATGTCAGCAGTCGATTCGTGCCTTGCATCTCCCAGATATGGACTAAGTGTCGTGAGTTGAGTATATCATGGCTACATAACTCTGATATGTCTCTGCAAGCACATCCCATGGTCTAATAATCAGGGCTGCTCCAAGCAGGCTTGCCCAGATCTGCAGAGGAAGCTGAATGTATCGCTTGAAGCGATTCTGCACTTTCTCGCTGGCCAAAAGCGATCGGGTCCCGTGGTCGGACTCAACCTACGAAGCAGTGCAATCAGACGGTCTCCCATCTGAGTTACCTCCCTGCTCACTGTTGCGATGTCTCAAGAGCTGAAGGTTGAGCAGAGATCTCTGCAGTGCGCCATCCTTGCCTTGCCTGCTGAGCTGCTATGCGAGCACATCCTCAGCCATCTGACCGCAACTAGTCTGGCTTCCGTTGAAATGTCATGCCGCTTTTTCCGGGTCGGGTCAGCGTGTGCAGCCAGTCTACCTGAGCAAGCTGCATATCGGAAGCTTTCTACCTCTTGCGGGAATGCTGAGACTCAGCATTTCCAGTGAGTGTGCTGTCGTTGTCGCCATCTTTGTGTGAGCGGAGGCCGTTGGTTGTACCGACGACAACTTTTGTACAACTGTCTTACAGACTCTTTAGCTGGAAGCAGCGCCTTTGGTTTGAAGAGAATCTGGCTGACTTTGATGCTGACCTGTTAGCGCAAGCAGGTGAAAGTCGCCTTTGTCTGTGTTGATCTTTTTCATGTCTTTGCCTGCATGACTGCTGAACTCTGCAGTGTTTCTGCTGTTGTAGGCATCAGCAGAACCTTTTCCCTCCCAGAATGTAAAGGGTCAATCAGCAAAGTGTCTATGCAAAACCAGCTTGGACCAAAGTTGCTGGTATCTTCTCTCACCACACATGACAGGCCTGTTTTGAAGTGGAGGCTCCGAGTTACTGGCAATGCAGCGGTGGAATTTGGTGTGGTGCCATCAAGTCTTGCGGTGATTCTGCCCTACCAGCAGCTTTGCTGCTGCATTTCATGCGGCATTGTCACTCAGCATGCCGTCTCATTCCACTGTAACACCAACAATTTTGCCTGGTCCCCATGCTGCCGTCTTGTTTGTGTTACAAACACGTCAATTGTGCCCATATCACGCCAAAGATGCTTATCCTGCTTTTGCATGGTTGTGCTGTAGAAAGTACACCTAGCTTTGCACAAGGGATCAGGTGCCTCACGCATCGGTGGCTATAAGCGCAGGAGAAAGGGCAGAGGTGATCCAATTGGCTTTTGTTCCCTTACCACTGGAGGCAGCACATTGCCTTTCAAGGTCAGCCCTGCTGATTGACTGCAATGTTGCAAAGGGCATTACACCTCCCTCTGAAGGTCAGCTGTGTCAGCACAACATCTTGGATTTCTTGCAATTGAACGCATCACATGGTCCGTCATCAGGGCATTAACCATGTTGCTTTGTGAGCTGAACTATGCCTTCCTGCCCTTTGTTTCATCTGGGTGCAGGACAGACTCTGCCCTTGGGAATCCGTCTTCCCATCGCCTTGCTCTCCATGAAAGGCAGTACCTTGCCCTTTGCTCATCAAGTGCTGATGGCGGTGCTGTGCGCATGTCTCGACATGATGAACAGCATTGTAAAGTGTGCATGCGAGACTGCAAACAAGGCATCTCTCTGCATGCTTTACTTGCTATACAACATCCCCAGCTGCTGCCAAGGGAGGGGAAACCTCAAACCTGGCTTACAAGAGTGGTTTAGTCACAGTTCAGATGGATGATGCGACTTCTTCTTCATTTGCAGGCAGCTGTAAATGAAGGCTGCATTGTAGAGATTGAAGCACACCGAGATCACGTCCACTACCTTATTACAATCGCACCTGCCATACGGCATCCTGTTGTCAAGCACATGGGATATGCTCTCCAAGCAGATCATGTTGATGAAGCCCAACATGACAGCTGCAGGTGATCATTTACCATAGCTCAGACATATATGTATGAGGCTTCAAGTCTTTTTGTTCTTGTTGTTGCTATCTTCACTAGGTGTGGGAGCACGCATGCAGTGCTTTGCTGCAGACTGTGTATCACATCACTTCATGCAGCAGCACAGCATAGAAAGAAAAGAAAAGACTACACCACGTGCTACCAATGGTCTGCCAGTGAGCTCACAGTGATTTCAGTGTGCACCATTTGTCCTTTGAGGGCGGCAGCTTTACACCTCTGAGCAAGTAGTGTGAGTGCACAACGTGCATGCTGCCTGGGATGTCCCACACTGTGAGCAGTGCTTCAGCTGGCATGCATCAATGAAGTCCAGCACTCTGCGCAGTCTTGAGCAGCTGCACGTCCCCCCTGCACCTTTTGGCGTCAATTTAATGAGAAGCCAAGTATTATACTGGGCTGCTCAGGTAGCACAGCATAGCACATATCTTCCTTGCTGTCAAGCAGCAGAGACAATAGACACTGTCTACAGTGCCACATGCAATGTTCCTCATCTTGGACCCCAGTGGGCAGGCACCGTCGTTGTTTGCTGCAGTGTGCAAAAGGAGGTGCGTCTGCAGCATGCTATCTTCCCAGATTGCTCCTACCGATTGGCATCAACATGCTGGGCCAACGCGCAACTGGAAGTTGTCCCAAGATTTTCGACTAACCTTGGTGCAAACATGCAAGATCACAATCTTGACTCCTGCTTTGATGGCTGCCATCAGACTCAGTCTGGTCACATGAACACCGCCATAGTCATGCCAGGTGGCAGTGTATCTCAGACAGGCCTCATGTGACCTGTACCATACTTTTGGCTGCAATTAGCACACACCTTCTGAGTTGTCATTTTCGTGTATGGCATTGCAAACCTGAAAGTCATCCATGTGCCAGCTGGTGATTTCTGTGTATGTACGTTTGTAGCAGAAGCCTAGTAAGGTGTGTTTGTGTGTGTACAATATTGATACTAATACATTGTGATGATTGAAAATTTACATGTCCTTTGACTCCGCATCATTTACTTCATTGCTTCAAGCTTCTAGCAAGATGGCTGTGGGTCGTGGTCTCATGCGCACATAATTCGGCATCACTTCAACTCACAAGCAACATAAGCAAATTGATGAGCAAGCACAACAAAATGGAGTATCTATATACTGCATGAGAGCCTTCAGAGTCCGCCTGCTGCCCAGCGGCATAGACATTTTGCTACCCTATACGTCTCAAAACTTGTGCAAAACCGGCATTATCGCACAATCCCATCACGCATCCGGACGACTGCAATCGTGCCTTGGGGGGAGCATCATAGCAGTAGCATGCACAGCAGGACAGCGCCAATCAAGCCACCGACAGACATGACTGCAGTTGATGTAGCACCGCTGGCACCAATATTTGCCAATGGATCGGCATACGTCTCATTGGCTGCACTGCTGCTACTGCTGCTGATACAGGTCTCTGTTGCGCCACTGCTGCTAGTGACTGTCGTTGTCACCTTGCCAATGTGACTGATGAACTGTGGAAGCGTGTTCCAGTACCTGTCACACATAAAAGGGGATTTTATGCCAAGCATGAGCCTGACTAATCCTGTGACAGGGCTGCAGTTGCATGACATGTGCTGGAGAACTGAAACGAAGAATGTGATGTGCTGCAAAGCGAGTATGACATGGCATTGATAGATGACATGACAATGCTGACATGACCAGGTTTGTATCTATGCAATGCAATGCAAACTGATGCCTGAGTGATACCAACAGGCAGCAGCTCTAAAGACTGTACTCATCCAAACTGTACAGACTCAATGCAGGCTTTACTAACAGATGACTGATTGCTCTGACGTCCATGTAGATCACAGGACAGAGCTTCTCTGCTCACTGCCCATATGGGAGGCATCTTACAGCATCTCACTGGCCACATGTGGGCACAAGGTAGGCAGCTTACTTGTTTCCGTTGGAGTCTTTTGTGCCAATATACGACACAAAGGCATCATGTATAACGCTGCTGGCAGAGTATCTCCAGTCTATCATGTCATTGTCAGCTGATGACTCCTCCTTCTTCTGGTCAAACCAGGCCACCAGACGCAGGTTTGGCATGTGCACGGAAAGGTCCAGAGCGTTGGTTGTGTCTCCACCAATGTTAAACACCTATGAGGCACATCAAGGTTTGGCATGTGCGCGGAAAGGTCCAGAGCGTTGGTTGTGTCTCCACCAACGTTGAACACCTATGAGGCACATCAAGGTTTGGCATGTGCACGGAAAGGTCCAGAGCGTTGGTTGTGTCTCCACCAATGTTAAACACCTATGAGGCACATCAAGGTTTGGCATGTGGACAGAAAGGTCAAGAGCATTGGTTGTGTCTCCACCAATGTTGAACACCTATGAGGCACACCAAGGGTGTCAAAATGCAGGGAAGATTGCTGTGTAGGTTCTGTCATCTGTCGATTTCCTTTTGTGATAAGATACGTGGTACTGCCTGCCAACTGCATACAGGCTGATGACTGTCTGCCTGCTCATCCCATGCACTGCAGCTGCCAGACTTTGATGAGTCTCACAGTTTACTGCACACACCGCCACCAAGGTGGACTGATTACATTGCACCAAGAAACCTGTAAGGTGAACAAAGTTGTCGAATTTACCATTCTCATACCATGTGCACAGGTGTTACGCATAGCATTACGTGCTGCCATCAAGCAGCTTTGGCTTGTGGTCCAATCAACTTGGACCCTCCTCACATGACCGTCTCAGACAAACTCCAAGTGTAACTGTTGTCTCCCTGCGTATCTAGTCGTTACATGGGAGTTACCTGCTGCCACCATGCAGTCTTGACTTGAAGCTCAGTTGGTGCTGATCCGGTGAGGTGATTTAGATCCCACAGGGATCCTGTTTCGGGGATAGCCATGGGCTTTTTGTGAGTGCCATTTGGCGCGCTGTAGACCTCATAGAAGTTTGGCAGGCTGGTGTAATCCACATATGAGGTCTTGAAAGTCCCAAAGATCTGCATTGCAAGACAGGGTAAAGATGTGAAAATTTGAGGGAAATGTGATTGTGATGTACAATTGCAGAGCCTGAGTGTGGTTTTTGGTCCCTTTGCAGCACTTGACAGCCTCAGGGTGTGGTGTAGTAGATCACACATGTGGTGCCCTTTGATTTCTGAGCTCTGTAAGTGCAAGCTGAGAAAGGTGTCTTGCCATTCTGTTATACTTCTGAACCGTGCACAAAAAAAGGGTGACTATGTGCCGGACTTCACAATCTGCAGCAGGATACATTATGCATAAAGTGCAAATTTGGAATACAAAGACCTTTGTGATTCTCAACAGAAGGCATGGCATCTTGCACAAAACAGTCCTAAAGTTGTGCGCATGACGTGCCAGCATAAAGCTTGCATTGAAATGTGTGACCTGTCAAGACACTTGATGCTCTGGTGAAGGATTATGTTTCAGGCAAAGGATGATCCCAGGGATACTGGCTCAAAATAGGCGATTTTGCATACTTTGAAGCGAAGCATGCAGAGCATGCTGCACAATTTGGACAGAATCATAGCATTGTGCCAGACAGATACTCGCATGCTAAGAGGCAAGGCAGTGACAGCAGCAACAAGAGAGTCTATGCATCGATGTACCAAGCAAAGCATGCAAAGCATGTTGCACACATGCGAGAAGAAGACTCACGGTGGCAGTGAATTTCTGAGCCTCAGGCAGCACATTCTGATCATAAGGGAATGTTGTACCAAAGTGGTACAGGGACATGCCTACCCAATCCACGTAGTCATCTCCCTGTGTGCAGGCATCATACTAAGTGCTGCTATGAAGTCCCTCTACAGGAAGTGTAGTGTAGTCTACAGACCGTGTAGACGTTCCAATCTACAAAAACGTAGACCATATAGTCTGCAACAAAGGTAGACATTGTAGCATATCAGTAGCTTGCTGCTGCAAGTATGCAGATGGCGTGCTTTTATTACTGTGCCTGACAGGTGCTGGAGAGCAAAAGTAGTTCGCATTGTGATGCAATGTGCATATCTCACAGCTTGCATTCAAGTCAAATCACAAAGGTTTTCTTCTACCCTGGCAAACTTCAATCAGAGTCAAGCAACACAGGAAACTTTCTTACGGGGTAATACGGCGCATACGGGTCGTCAGCCATGGTAATGCTCCCATCCCCATTGGTGTCCAGCAGCTTGAAGTCTGAAGCCGACACATAGCTGGCAACATCTGTTCCATTTGGGTATGGATAACCGCCGCCATTGTTGACACTCCATAGCATGAAGGATCGGCAGCAATACTGCATGAACAGCCAAACACGCAGTGTGAGCAGCAATCCCAATTTGTACGGCAGGAAAGCTTTGCCACAGGCTACTGATAGGCCATGATTGGGTTGCTGTAGCAGAGAATTTAGCAGAGCAGGTATACAGAGAGAGCACAAAGCACTCATGTGCAGCTCTTGCACTGATGCACAGACAGGCTGCACCAGGAAGCCATGCAGTGTCTGCTTGAATGTATCATTTGCAACACATGTGGCTCAAGGTGCAGTCAGCAAAATGCAGACCCTCAGTGTGTGTGGGGGGGGGGGGGGTCGTCCACAGCTGAAACCATAAAACTGAATGTCTGCACAACTCATACCACTAGGTGCCTTGATGTGCAACCTTGACCTGAGCAATCACAGGAATGTAATGAGAGCAGGTCACATGGTGCACATGCTGTAGTGTCCCACGTCTTGGGAATCAGCCTCGAGACGAGCAATTGCAGGAATGTGTTGTGAGCAGGCTATATCTAGGTCATGTGTGGTGTGGTGTGGTGTGGTGTGGTGTGGTGTGGTGTGGTGTGGTGTGGTGTGGTGTGGTGTGGTGTGGTGTGGTGTGGTGTGGTGTGGTGTGGTGTGGCGTGGTCATTGGTGTGCCTCCCATACCTTGGCGATGGCTGTGGACATGGTCTGGAATGCCTTGATATACTCCGCCGGCTGCTGACCCCAGGCATACCAGTTGCCATTCATCTCATGTCCAAACTCTATCAACATGGAAGCCCCCTGCTGCTCATACCCTTCTATGATTTTGGCAAAGGTTTCTGCTGCCGCAGTCGTGATCTCAGACAAGCCATACGTGGGTTGAGCCACAATGACTGCCATTCCACCAAGGGCTGCTATCTGCATTTGCACAGACCGCATGCACCTGTGACTGCACAGAGCCAGTACATCTGCAAGTACCCAAAGCCAGTGCAATTCATGTCTAAGGAGGACAGTTTGTGCTAATGCAGGGACAGTGTTGCAACATGTACACAGTCATGGCAGTGTTGACAGTGAGTGCCTTTTCAAATCCAGGCCTGCAGTTTGCATGCGCAAAATGCTGATACATCATGGAGATGCAGTCAGATTTGCTGCTGAAGCAGCAGTAAAGTGTTTGGTGATGGTGATCTGTCCAGGCAACCTGTGTGGACCAAGCTACAATCTGCGCTTGAATATCGTGTTGTGTTACGCACCAAACAAGCACAAAGGCATGTCCTACACGTAGGCTAAAGATCGCATAGATCGCAGTTTTACTAAACTGGCGCTGGGATCAGAACTTGTATCAGCAGCTGCTCAAAGTCTACCTCCCTAGGACAAGGGATCAGAAGCTGACAGCTGATGAGTCAACCTTACTTCAGACAAGTTTACTATGGGTCATCTTGAGAGGCAACACTTTGCTGATGGCCGTTGCTAAAGATGCAATATGAAACTGGAACAGGATGCAGTTGCTGGGTCTACATTGCTCATAACAAACAAGGTTGTGCCTGTCACGCTGTTGCTGTCGGAGCATACATGCAATGCTGTTACATGCACCAACAATACCAACACAACAAATCAACCATGATGAGCTGCTACAGCAACATACACAGGGGAGCTCAGACAGACTTGTGCTGTTGCTTACCTGCGGCACAACATTGTCCAACAGTCCTTTGTCTTGGACATCCAATGGCACGCTGCAAATAGCATAGCTTTGATGAACAATATGTAGAAACTGGTGACGCTTTAGACAGTGTAACTGTCATCACCAAGACATGGACTAAGAAGTGGCATGGAAGTGTTTCCATGGGGCTTCTCAGTGCTTTGTGACAAGCCTATGCATGAGTGATACAGCCTATTCATGCTATGCACAACACAACAGGCTGCAGAAGAGCACACAAACTTCGCAAACGGTCAATAATCATCTCATGCACCTACAATCATTCCTTTTTGCTACAAGTGTGGCATTTGTCATACTGGCAGCAAGCAACCTCTTGCAGAAACAGCAACCACAGCCTGATGACACGTTTGATGGGCAACGACCACAGGCAATGCTGTGCTATACACTTGTGCCAAACAGCCTAACATATATGCAGGTATCCTGAAATGGCTTCAGCCACATCTTGCAAACACTCTGTCAAGTGCAATTTCACGTCCGACAGGTGCCAAAATTGTGCCAGCGCAACTGAAAAATGCGCATGCTTTCAATATCATGTCAGTGAGATTTATTCAAAAAGCACATCTGATGCACACACTAAGGTCACGCTACAAAAGCCCCAGGCACTGAAAATTCAGGATGGAGTGGGCATTACCTGATGAAAATGGTATAGCTGGTTGGCTGAAATTCCGCCTGCTGTACGTAATCATTCACAGATGCCCATGTGGTCCAGTCAATGCTGACCCCAACCCAAGCCCCATTGTCAGGTACTAGGGGGTTTGTTGCAAAGGCTACACCTAGGAGAGCTGTTGCAACTGCTATACAGGCTATGCTTCTCCATTGGTTGCAAGCGCATGGTCGCTGCATTGCTGCAGCTGGTTCAGTGCTGGTGCTGCTGCTAGCACACAAGCTGATCTAGCGCACAAGCTGATCTAGCGTACAAGCTGTGTGGTGGACCTGCATAACAGGTGTGCACGAAAGTCTCATGATGCTTGAGCTTGCTTGATTGATGTGTTTTCTTCTGGGAGAAGTGATAATTTGAGAGGTGCTGGCGGGCTTTTTGTGAGCTTTGTAGTCACTCGCAAGTACACATTTTACCTGGTCCTTTGAGCTGGCAGGGCCGAAAACAGCTCACCTTGAACGCCTTTACAATGCTGCTGTGATGCAACAAAAGCTCGTGGAACAGCCACCGTTTTGCTCTGTTCCAGGCTCCAAGTGTGTAGTGCCTTCAGTGCGGCGCAGAAGCAGACGTCGCAAACCCTGTCTTGAATCGCCCTGTCAGGCTACAGAGAGTTGGAACGAATGGTGCAGCGGGTTGTATTACTGGGCGAACTTGTCTTCAACACATCGGAAACCCGGATCGCTCAGCACGCCTTGCGTCTGATCCCTTTGACCGGTTGACGTAATACAGCAGTTATTGCGTACCGTAACAGCGTAGCAAGGTCGGCAAACAAACAGTGCTAAGTACTGCTACAGTCCTGCTACCGACTCGTAAACGAGGTGCTTACCGTAAGCTTACAGCTGAC
>JAABUO010008337.1_pt1 | contig 11737 bp, 15 predicted proteins | sample 5559291 | NCBI WGS metagenome assembly JAABUO01 (sample SAMN10711878, study PRJNA513372) | rock metagenome | isolation source: Antarctica rocks | place: Antarctica: Victoria Land, Finger Mt sud | reverse complement strand
TTCTCATTGATGCTTGCAGCGCCTGCATGTGGCATTTGGTCCAATTCCACTGTGTCATTCTGAGCACAGTCTGCTTAGCACCACTGATAGTGGCTGCAATCCTCTTGTGTGAAGCTGTAGCCTACTTGAGCTGTTGCACAATTTCACCTTCAGACTGCCTTCAAAGTACAGCCACTTCAGCCAGCATAGTGTGCCTCATGTGCTCCATACTTTTTTGTCTGTACGCTGTGTGCGACACACTGAGGTGATGACAGGTGAGGCAGAAGTCATCAGCCATGATGTTCATAGAGCTCATGTTCTGGAAGAACGCCTCTGTGGCAGAGGCTGTCAGAGACGAGTACAACTGGAGGGTAAGCCTTTTCCAGATTCAGAAATGACCTCATGACCCCAATGATAATTGATTTATTATATTGTTATTAGTACTATTATCATCATCATCATTATTATTATTAGAAAATGACTCCCTGGCTATTGCTCCTTTGGGCTAAGCTGCTGTCAATACCTTCGTCAACCAGGGCACAAATTTTTGCATAAGCCTTGTCAGCAAGCTTAAGCTAGCCTGTCCGTTGTGAAAGCCTTGTTAATTTGTCCTTGAGCGCCCCGGAAAGCCTAGCATGCTGATTGCCTGTAGGGCCAAATGCATGCAACATAACAAGCATTGTGTGCAGTGAGGAGCGCCATACAATGTTTCAAGTGTGTCATGTGGCCAAAAGCATCAGTGCCTGCTGCAGCTGCCTGATGACTATAGACATGCTTGCTGGATGGCCCATTCCTCCTGTAGCACCGTCAAGAGTGTGCATGCAGCGCTGACAGCACCTGCGCTGACTGCAAATGCATTTATGCTTTCTGTACACCTTGTGCAGGATATGTATGACAAGCAAAGGGGCAAGAAGAGGGGGCTTGGCAGCGATGCTGATTCTGACGGTGGTCAGATTGGCTTTGGCAGCGGCCGCCCTGCTAAGAAGCAGCTTATGTCTGATGAGCAGGTATGCTGGCTACTACGCTATCACAACAGTGTGGCTCGTTAGCATGCGTAGTCAAGCTTTTGGCAGGCTGCTTTGGATGACACCTGCACTGATACAGAGCAACACGTATAGCCTTGTCTTGGGTGCTTACATGGCGTGTGCGATAAGCATTTAAAACAATGCAGGTGAAATGCATACCGTACAAGTGAAGTTGCACACTGTCCCTGGAGCAGTAGTCCAGGTTTTGGTGACATCAGGGAAGATGAGCAGCAGGGAGCCAGCCTGCAGGGTCATCTCTGGCACAAACAAGGGGATAGCTGGACTGTTTGTTGGAGTCTTGAAGTTGCTCAGCTTCCCACATTGAAGCCTCTGAAACAGCTCGGTATTGCACAATTTGAGCCACAATTTGAAGTTGCAGTCCCGGTGTTGTGCAGGCAGGTGAGCTGAGGGAGGTCTTTGAGGAGGTGAATGGCAAGAAGGACTGCCTGCAGCGCTGCGTGACTGCCATGCCCGGCGCCTTCAAGAAGAGCCAGATCAGCCGCCAGCTCAAAGCCATGGGCCTCAAGAGAAACAGGCTCACTGAATCTCAGGTTGGCAGCTCTACCTCGCAACACAAACAGGATACTGGCGCGCATACTCGGCTGATGTGGACGCGCTAGGGCTGAATCAGCTTGAGCAATACAAGCACATCAATTACTGGCACGTAGCTCAGCACATATTGCCCTCTGCAGCAGACCTGATGAGAACCTGCAGCAGTGCCCTCACTTGGCTGATGTAGAAATTGCTGGTAGAGCTGCTTCAGGTTGAGCGATGGAAGCATGTTGTCAGAAGTAAAGTCACTAGACATAGATATAGTCATAGTTAGCATTCACACAGCCCGCAACTCCCTCTGCTCTCTGGCCCCCTATGTGAGCCAAGCAAGGCCATGCTTTGTGGCACACGTGCCAAGCTTGCTGAGTGTGATCTGCAGGAGAAGCGGCTGCGCTCCCTGTTTGCAAAGCACAGCGAAGACAAAGGCTATCTGGCCATCCTTGCAGAGGAGATGTCAGGAGGCTTCAGCAGGGGGCAGATCTCCAGCCAGCTGCGCAAGCTGGGCCTCAAGCAGGGCGCTGGCAGCAAGCACAAGGGCAGGAAGAGGAAGAAGGAGGTGCTGCACCAGGATCAGTCAATTATCAACATCAAGCTTAGTTGGCAGCTGGCATCTCACGCTGTTGACTGTGCATACTGTTGCGTGGAGTAGGTGTTGTCCATGCTTCTTTGTGTAAGCCATCTGGCTGAAACAAGCGCAACAGGCTTGTGGCAACATATGCAACTTAGCAGTGCATGCAAAGATGCAGCAAAGCATACAGTCAGTAATGGCTGCCTCTCTTGTAATCATGGACAGTGTAGCAGGTTCATTAGGTCACGTCAGCTTCTCATTAAATTGATGCCGAAAGGTGCAGTCTTTTCTTTCCTTTTCTTTTCATTAGGTCATGGCTGACGGTGTCACAGTGCCGAAAAGCCACAGAGATGGTGCAACCTGCAGGGTGGTGAGGATGCATCTTCTTCCTCCACTGGGTCAGGTTCAGACTCTGATTCCTCACACTCTGACTCATCTGGTGAGTCTGAGGCTGACGATGCTGAGGCACAGGCGCAGCAGGCAGGTGACAGCGACAGAGGCCAGGACTCAGATCAGGAAGTTGCAGCAGGTAACAACTTGCCTTGTTGCCTTCTGTACATGTGTCATTGCTCTCCCAAGGAGGTATATTTGTCACTGCTCTCCCAAGGAGGTACATGTGTCACTGCTCTCTAAGGAGGAATTCTGATGAAGGTCTGGCAGGGCTTGCTTCAGCATGCTCCAAATCTTAGTTCGTTGACTCTGCTGCACCTGTGCTCCCCATAGCGTCCTTCTGGGTTTGCTTCTCATCTGGGAAGCCACATCACTGTGCCGATGGGTAGCGTGATCCTGCATGTTAAAGCTTGGTGAAAGTTGCCCAACTGCAAGAGCTGGACCAGATACATTGTTGCACTCCAAGTGTGGAAGCTTTGTGTACTATGATAACATGCACACCGAATTCTCTACAGGCATATGCTGCATATCAGCAGCTTTCGACGTCAGCAGTTTTACTTACTTCAAACATAGCCTCCAAGATGCATTTCAGTGCATTGCGCAGCCTGACACAGCCTTGCATGACTGCATACTGTATCTGACAGATTACCTATGATCCAGGCATTTCACCGGGCTCTGCAGATCAGTATATCCTTTGGGATGTGTATCTGAGATCCAACCTATCAAGAAAAGGCACATGCTGACATGATGTGACTGTCACATGCTTGCTATCTGTAGGCGCAGGAAGAGACGCAGGCAGCACGAGTGCAGACCAAAGTCAGCATGACAGCAAGCGCAGAAAGGGCGGCAGCAGCAAGAAGGTCAGGAAGCAGAAGAAGCAAGACAAGAAGGGTGCACGTACCAACATCAATGACTGGAGCTCTGATGACAGCGATGAGGCAGCGCCTGCTCCCATGCCAAATCAGCTTCACTCCATGTCTGACAGTGATGATGAGAACAACCAAGAAGCTGCTGCAGCAGCAACTGCTGCTGCTGCAAAAGCTAGCAAAGCCAGAGCAGAATCAGCAAAGGGTAAAAAGGATGGCAAGCTTCAGAAAGCAGGGGACGGAAAGCGCAGGGGAGGTAGCAACAAGGGGAAGGAGAGGAAGAGCACTGGCAAGGAGAGAGCAGCAGCTGCACAGGTCACTGACTGGACTTCTGATGACAGCAGTGATGCTGAGCCAGCGCCCTTGCCAGATCAGCTGGACTCCATGTCAGATTCAGACCCAGACACTCAAGCAGCAGGCAGACATCGCAACGCTGTTGTTGGGCCTGATGCCGCTACTGCAAGGCAAGCTGGCAAGCAGCATGGCTCAAGCCACAGGTCACGATTGCCTGATGACTTACCAGCAGCACTTGACCAAGGCAGTGATGGCATTGATGCAAGCCCAGCTGGGGATGTGTCAGACAGTGAGCGCCAGCAGCAGGCAAAGCGTGCAAAGCGTAAGGGCAGGCTCAGGAAGGCCAGGGCATCTCCGGGACCGGGCCAGCAAGCAGAAGCAGCCACATCAGAAGCTGATGACATCATGGTGGAGCTTGAGGATGATGTGCCTGGCCTGGATGCTGCACCTGAAGCCGGGTCAAATGATGTGGGGCAGCAGGCGGCAGCTGCTGGGACAAGTTCAAGGCCTGAGCAGGCTGAGCACATGGGCAGCAAGAGGAAATCCAAGGGTGGTGAGAGCAGCAAGGACATGTGAGCTTGTCAATAATGACATTGGATGCAGCAGTGACAAAATCACACCTGGCAGAGCCAAGTTGGACCTACCAAAACGCAAGCTTGCTTGTCACAGGCCTGTGTTGTACAACACCTGGCAGTGCATTGGTACTCGTGCTGCCTGGGCTGTGGCCACATTTGACCCTTGACGCTGCAGCAGCAAGTTCATGGGTGCTTAAACCCATATAGGCAGCCTGCCTGCTGCATGACGCATGCATCACAACTGCAACTAGAAGCATCCACCAGCACAGCTGACCATCTGTCCGTAGTGTGTGGTCTCAAGCAAGCTCACTCTGGTAGAAAGGGTGCCTGTCTTTGACTGTATCAGTACTTGCAGTCAATGTTGTGACTCCTGTCCTGCTTCCTGCACAATCCACTTGTGTGCAGACTTTGGCATACGTTTACATGCAGGGACAATGGTGATGATGCTGAGAATGCGGCGCCAGAGGCCCCCAAGGCAATGAAGCGCCTCAAAAAACAGGTGGACTGCTGTGGCTAGTGCTTGTGGACATACTTGCATCAAACTCTGGGCATGCATGGTGTGAATGAAGAAGCTGCAGTGAACTTGTCTCATGGAGCGTGTGACCACAACATGAGCCAATGGACTGCTTTCTTGTACTTGATGACATCGTGCACCATGCATGCATCTTGTACACATCTTAAATGCTGCATGGTTGATCAAGCCAGGATTGACAGCCTGCCTGAGCTTGTGTATCTGTACACCCTATTTCACCGACTCTGGCAGTGCACCACATACTTAGGCACCGCCCCCTAGGGATGCAACAATTTCGGGAAGCCAGACGCTACTTAAGTGTAATATGAAGCTACAGCAAGGTACATCTAATATGCAGCTACAGCAAGGAAGACCCACTGATGTGTGTGCTTGCTCAGGTTGACATACCAAGCGCTGCCAGAAGCGCTTTGGACACGCTTAAACAGCAGCGGCTGCAGAGGCAATCTTTGGCATTCACTGCTGCTGCACCCAAGCCCAGCACACTCTCAATGTTGCCACCTGTGGAAGACACCCTGCCACCCTCCATGCCCTCTGCTGACAGTGACAGAAATCCAGCTCCATTAGAGAGTACAGTAACAACCTTTGCTGACCAGCTGGATGGCGACAGCACAAGAGGCCTGGCCATGGGCAGTCCACCAGTGACAGCTGCAGTCCTCATGTCCAGTGATGATGATCAAAATCAGACAAAAGCTGGCAGAGATGCAGGGAGGAGCGAGATGACAGGAGAGGGCACTTTCCCCATGCCTGTGGATCAGCCTCAGGGCAGCAGCAAAGATGCTCCTGTCACAGACACCCTGACTGACTCACAAGAGCCACATGACAGCTTGGTGGAGTCAGCACCTCTGGCAGATACCTTGTCCACAGAGAGGGCTGCAGCAGGCAAGATTGGTCAGGATGAAGATGAAGATGAGACACTCATCAGACAAGCTGTGGAGTCTCAAGTGCATGGAGATGTGGCCAGCAGCTCTGCCCTTGACCAGGAGGGTGACGATGCATTGTTGCAGGGATTGCTTGCTGAAGAAGAACAGCAGCCAGCATGAAGAGCACATGCAAACGCTTGCATAAAATGAATGTGTTTCTGCATTGCATCTGCGAAGCCGACACATCTCCAGATTTTCGACAGTCCTGAACTCACTCACCGTGTCTGCTGCGGAACAGTACAAAGAAACGTATTTCTCGTGCAAATGACCAGGTGTATCATTGGGAAACTGTATCTGACATCCAATCTGTCAAGGAAATGACCAGGTGAATGCATTGCCACCAGGCATGATCGAATGCACTGCAGATGCTTATGCTCCTTTAAGAATGGCGATGCACGTTTGATGCCTGCCAGCAATTGCAAACGTAACCCACTGTGCCTAACAGAGATGTTGGCTCCAGCTTTTCACTCATGGGCTTGGGCTTGCTCGCAAAAGCATTAGAACACTTGAGCCAGGCCATTGGAGCCAGGACAAGGAAGACCACAGAAAGCACAGCAGTGTACACAAGTAGACAATGCAGTTGGCTGATTCATAGAATGTCAAGACATGTTGGGCTGATCTGTTCAATAGGATGAACATTGCCATGCAGCACTCCATTCTGTGGTGCTAAGGACAGCTGCACAGCTCTGCTGTGACATGGCAAGACAAGCCTGCTTGCATGCGGACAGGGTGCTGTGGCACTGTACTGCTGCAGAAACAGCATGCATGATGTTAACATATGCTACCTCATTTGAATCATTGGCAACCTGTGCCAAGCCTGTTATTGTCATAATGCTGCTGCACAACCTTGTTGCAACCACATTACATGCTGCTGTTAAAGTGACATGTATTGCAGTGCAGATGCTCCAAGGCAGTATATACTGCTCTACAACAGATGCACTGGAACAGGCTGCCTAAATCTGAGCCTCTCTGCAGGTCTCTTCAAGCTGCTGCTCATCACCCTGCTGCACAGCAGTTGTCAGTGTTTCTGCAAACCGCAACAGGCACTTTATTGTGGGGTAGAGAAAAGAAAACCTGCAATTCAGAGCTTACCTTGTGCACGCAGGCACATGCTTCTGCAAATCTATTTTCTGAAGACCAGCAATCAATGAATTGTGCTCATTGGACTGCCGCCACACAGATGCTAACTTCATTGCTGCTGTTTAGGTTGCTTTTGTTGTCGTTCACCACCCCTTGACCTCTTGCCGGTTCCAAGAGTATCTGTTCCTGTAAATCCCTCAGCTGGTGCATGAATGCCACGAGACAATCTGTTCAGCACCACAGTGCCATCGCTGTCAACAATAGCTAACACGACGCAAGGCGGGTCCATAGGGCTCAGGTCAAGTAGACTGCTGAGAAAAGCAGGCGTCAAGCTTGTATAGCTTGCACTGACTGGCACCACAATGTCCTGACCAGCATTACTGCCAGACTCAGCACCATCATTTGCTGTTGCCTGCAGAGTCAGATGTCTGGACTGTTATGGGACAAGGCGTAAAAGAGGTGACCAATAGTGCTGAAGCCCTCCAACCATACATCAAGATTGCTGAGGACTTGAAGATACCACAGATTCGCTCCAGAGCTGCACATGACGTCAGTCTCTCTGCCCGCAGCATGAAGACAGCTGTAAGTGGAATACACATCAGCTGCAGCTGCACAGCGCCAGTCACTGGACAGCCCCGGCAACGAGTCTTTGTACTCATAAAACGATCGCAGGGACTGCAAAGCATCCTGGCCTTGCTGCCCGCGCCATCTTCTGTCCATGAGGCAGTGTCAAAACTGGGAGCCAGGCGGACTGCCGCCTGAGCCGGCAGACCCTGGAGCAGTCTGTCTGTGCAAGCTGCTGTGTCAGATTCCGTTTCAGCTACCTCAAGAAGACAGCAGCTGGCTGACCTCAGAAGCAGCCAGACATCCTTTCGCCGGTCGCAGAGCACAGTAGCACCTTTGCATTTAAGCACAGACAGAGTATGACCGTCAGTCTGATGCACCACTGTCTCCATCAACCGCTGCTTGCTGGTCCAAGACATTCGCTTTTGAGACAGTGCACCCCTGACGCCACATCGTTAACAAGCTTGCAGTGGTGGCACACAGCAAAGCAGCTGCACCCAAGGTTCTTCCATCTTTGCTTTCGGTTTTCGTTTCAGTGTACTGCTGAGAGGTTCAGCGCGTTGACCTCGAGTGTGTGCAGGTGTAGACAAAAGATCAAAGTCTGCAGCAGTAAACGAGGAAGAGATTCGTTCTTCAAAGATGACTTCTTCCAGAGCGGCAAGGACAGCTTCAATGATGCTAAGCATTTGTTCGCAGAGGGCGAGAAACTCTTCAAGAAAGGTGACTTCCAGCAGGGACAAAGGCTGTTTCAGCAAGCAGAGCAGCAGCTGCGGCAGGCAAAGCAGCAGATGCCAATGCAACCCTTCAAATCTGGCAATATGGACTTCAGAATACCCAAGATAGAGATTGGAGGCTCCCAGCCATCTTGGAAGACAAGCTCCCTTGCATTGTTTGGCGTTGGGGCTGTGGCTACCCTGGTTGCAGGTGAGGTCATGAATCGGCGTCCTGGCATTGTGGCATGTTTCCCACATCGGCTGTGCTCTTGGCTTGTGGCTGCCATATTGTGCATGCAAAGTCAAGTGACACTGTGCTGTGCTTTTGCAGGCCCAATTATTGCAACATTTCTGGCACTTGCTGTTGGTCTTGGAGCGCTGATTAGCACGTCTCTGGCAGTCATGTCATTTGTGTGGGTCATACCTGCTGCTGCTGTTCTTCTATCGCTTGGAGGGCTGTTTGTTTTTCCTGCAGTCCTAACATTGGTAAGTCATCTCTCTCCTGTCTGCATGACATGCTTGACATGCAAATTGGCCTGATGGCAAGAGGAACCGGTCATTTTGAAACTACATGTCTTGCTGTCGAAGCTAGCATGGCCAGTCCTGGTGGCACAAGCAACATGTGCTGCACTGTGAGACGTGCCCACTTTTCTTTGGGCTGCTGCAGGCGCTAACAGCCACAGGGCTCGGCATAGGAGCTGCAGCCGTAGCTGGCTTTAAGGCTTTCATTCCCAAGCAGACAACCCAAATATACCCTGATGCGGCGGAAGCAGTTGCAAAAGAGGCTGTACCTGAGACTGAAGAGCAGAAACAGCAGAGACAGTATGAAGAGGAAAGTCAGAAGCTAGCCAATGAGCTGCGGGAGTTTGATGCACAGCTTGAAGTCAACGAGAAGGATGCCTACAGACAAAAGTTGAAACAAGAGGGACTTTGGAAAGAGTGAAGTACCAGTCACCTGTTTATGCAAGAATGTTGCCACATACTGGCAGAAGCTGCTTTAGCCTTGTTGCATACGTCAGTAGCTAGATGTGGCAGTGACCTGCGCAGCGCGTTATTCGTATGTACAGTCGTCGATCCATCAGACCATGTGTAGGTTGTTGTATTTTATAAGGTGACCGAGCGTCACGTGCAAGTTACAAGAGCTGATCAGGCTCAATGTCTAAGCTATACAGCAAGCTTGAGCTGCAGCAGCTGGGTTCTGTTGTATCTCCAACCTGATGATTTCTTGATTCAGCTCACAACATGCTGCTTTCTGTCTGCATTAAGGTCAATTAGTTCCGTCATCAGCAGATACGCTGTTTCCAAGTTGCCGCTATAAAAAAAATGTTGTGAAGCTGAAAAATTTGCTGTTGCTTTGCTGCTCAATTTGCTCTTTAACGCCAATTGAAAAGCGTCAATTCAAAACGCTTCACACTGCATTTATCATCTGAGGCGGTAACAGAAAGGCACTGAGCGGGTAGGCGATAGTCTGTGCAAGTGAGTTTGACGCCAACATGGACCATGGTGTGTGCTGCTGCTTGTTTCACACGGAATGCAACACTTGGTCCCGCCCCTCGACGTTGACCTAAAGCGTGATCTTGGGCTAGGACATGCGCTTAAATAAGGACGACGACGATGGTGCGGAAACGCCTCTGCTGGATGACGGCGACAACGTTATCACCATTTTTAACAACAGCGATAGCGACACGCCGGATTCAAGAAGCGCACGGCGAACTCGAAGCACAACGGAACGGATTAGAAGCAGAAACTCTGTGCTTGTAGGGGCCAGGCGAACCCCTTCGAACTTGTTCAAGTCTTCGCACGACGCAGATGCACATAATGAGGTCAGCAAATCATATCATCCCTCTTCGCCTGCGTTCCTTCGCACTCCTCCTGCGTGGTCTCACATAGCTGAGCATCATACAAGAGACCAATACCCTCAGCTTGAGCTGGTGGTGTTCATCACGTGAGACCAGCCTGTGAGTTCGTTTGCCTTATGCAGAGCTCAGATGTGGCATTTACAATCGTTGTCAACAGGCAAGCGGATGATGATGATGCTGGTCAGGCAGAGGACGAGGTTGAGGAGGGTGATAAGGACAACATCAGAGTGGAAGTAGACTTTGTCCAAGAGGCAGTCCAAGATGCTATTCAAGAGGCAGTGCAAGATGCAGTCCAAGAGGTGTGTAGTGAGCTGTTTCTGCCTCATATTATGACATTCTGCATGTTGACACATGCAGCTGGACCCTGCCAGGTCTGGACTTGAATGCTTGATTCACCATTTCTGGCAGTGCTAATCAGCACAACAACGTGCCCAGGGCACACTTGACTCACAACTGCAGTCAATGGCTCAGGACCACAAGTCAAGATGCAGCGGCATAATGTTCTGCAGGTTGTCCAAGACACGGTGACCGATGCAGTCCAGGAAGCTGTAGCAGCTGCATTCGAAGAAAATGGACGCTTTGACGTGCGTGCAAACTTCTATACTCTCATTGCCATCACAGGCGTCGTGTTGTACTGGCGCGGCATCTGGAACTCCTGGTCAGCATCGTTGTTGCTTTGCTTGGTGCTTTTGCGGTATCTGTCACACGTCATGTTTTTGATGGTGCTGCACATGTGCAAAGATCACATCAGGTCGACCCAATGATGCATTGCCGCACATTGATGTGTAGCAGATAAGCTCATGAATGGAGAGCACGCATAATTTATCTTGCAATGCTGCAATGGATTCAAGCACAGCTCAGTCTGTCACACTTCCAGTAGACTGTTGTATCAATTATCTGCATGCTGCATCAGCACTCAGAAGCTGTGCATGGAACAGTGCTTAGGGCTCTGATATGCCATGCAGGGACTACTGTTTTGGGCTTTCCATATGGAGTGAGATGGCGTCTGTAGTCACCGGTCTGATAGTTATGATCACAATGCGGTACCTCCAAGTGCCGCTTGTCGAGAGTCTGCCTGGTGGTTGACATGTCTGTACAGCCAGACCGCCAGCCAATGTATGTACTATATAGTTATCACAATGCTACAGCAGCAACAATCAAAGGACCTTGGGTCATGTAGAACATCTAGGTTAGCACAGGCATACCTGCACTGCTTACATAACTGAGGAGATCCTTAACATGCTGCAATATTGGAGCTTCCAAAGCATTGCTCCGCAATCAAAGTATCAATGTCTTCTATGTAGAAGAGTATACACTCTTCTATATCTAGTTGCGTGTTATGTATAGGTACGCTTTTTTAGTCACAATCTCCTTGGCCCGTTGTAGCCCTCATCAGACTGTACACAGGACACCAGACATGCTAGGATAGCAGGCTTGAGCACATTGATCGTCAAAAGGCAGACACATGCATATGGAACCCCTACATGCATACAGACACATTTTGCAGTGACATTTTCATACGTACACACTGATCCCGACAGTTTACCGAGCTTTGCTGAAGAGTGGAGTTTCGGGAACTGATCATCGGATACATACCACTAAGAAAAAGGCAGACACTGAAGATGCAAGCCTAGTACAAGTTCCTTGGGGACAACGCTGTCCCCGCAATTCGAACTCCGTTTATGCCAGGCAAAGCCAGGTAGGATGCAGGAACAACTTGCGAGTTTGCGGTTCCAGGTGACAGTCGGTGGTGTTTCTGAAGGCTGTGTGGAGGCAAAGTCTGTGTAGAGCTCCCAGCATGCTTTCGGCGAGTCCAGTGC
>JAABUO010008336.1_pt1 | contig 11738 bp, 8 predicted proteins | sample 5559291 | NCBI WGS metagenome assembly JAABUO01 (sample SAMN10711878, study PRJNA513372) | rock metagenome | isolation source: Antarctica rocks | place: Antarctica: Victoria Land, Finger Mt sud | reverse complement strand
GTGGGTACGTAGGTGGGTTTGGAACGTGTAGGTAGGTGGGTACGTAGGTGGGTTTGGAACGCGTATGTAGGTGGGTATGTAGGTGGGTTTGAAACGTGGTTTGTGAGGTGGTTTGGTAGGTGTTTTGTGAGGTGGTTTAATAAATGGTTTGGTAGGTGGTTTGATGGAACCTGATTCTGTAGTACGTGTGTTGTTAGTAAAAGCTGACTTTAACGCGTGCAGGTGGTTTGAAAGATGGTTTGAAAGGTAGTTTAATAAATGGTTTAAAAGGTGGTTTGTAAGGTAATTTAATAAATGTTTTATGAGATGGTTTGGTAAATGTTTTGTGAGATGATTTAATAAATGGTTTAAAAGATAATTTGTGAGATAGTTTAATAAGTGATTTGTGAGGTAGTTTAATAGGTGGTTTGATAGGTAGTTTAGTAGGTGATTTGTAAGATGGTTTAGTAAATGTTTTGTGAAATGATTTAATAAATGATTTAAAAGATAATTTATGAGATAATTTAATAAATGTTTTATGAAATGGTTTAATAAATGGTTTAAAAGATGATTTATAAAGTAGTTTAGTAAATGATTTAATAAATAGTTTAATAAATGATTTATAAGATGGTTTAATAAATGTTTTATGAGATAATTTAATAGGTAATTTAAAAGATGATTTGTAAGATGATTTAATAAATGATTTAATAAATAGTTTAATAAATGATTTAAAAGGTAATTTGTAAAATGATTTGTAAGATGATTTAATAAATGATTTAATAAATGATTTAATAAATAGTTTAATAAATGATTTAAAAGGTAATTTGTAAAATGATTTGTAAGATAATTTAATAAATGATTTAATAAATGATTTAATAAAATCTGATTCTGCAGTATATGTATTGTTAATAAAAGCTGACTTTAACGCGTGTAAATGAGTATGTAAATGAGTTTAAAACGCGTATGTAACTTAATATGAAGCGTGTTATGAAGCTTAATGAAAAGCTAATACGACGTGATTTACTGAGCTTGTTAGCGTGTTATAAAAACATAAGACAGTTGTATATTGCTAAATCAGCTTGCAGTTAGCTTACAGTTAGCTTGTAACTGGTTTATGTTGCTAAACCAGCTTGCAGTCAGCTTGTAGCTGATTTATGTTGCTAAATCAGCTTGCAGTCAGCTTGTAGCTGGTTTACGTTGCTAAACCAGCTAGCAGCTAGCTTGTAGCAGATGTTTTTTCTAGTAGCTAGCTGCTGCGCCCGTAGCGCATTATACGTTAAGTGACTTTGCTCACTAGCTTACAAGCTACTTAAGCCCTTCGCTAAATTGTTAATGAACGACTTACTAAATAAAAACTAGCACATCTTAAAATCGATGAAGAAAAAGAGTATATTAATTATGCACTATTGCGTTAATATAAGATTAAAGAAGTCGTTATTAAGTAATTAACGCTTTACATCTTTAAGCATAACATAGTAAGCGAACGAAACTAAAGAACGCTTCGTACGATGAAGAACTCGCTATTACTGAACGTAAAGTTATTTAATATGTTCTGAGCTAAAGCTATGCACGTCGTTAACGAACTTAAAAATTTATTATTAATGTTAAAAAGAAATAAAGTTTTAAATTATGCGATCAGCGACATATAATTAAACGTGACTCATTTACGCGTATTTAACAGCGATGTTTATGTGCACATTTTAAAGAAAAAACGAATTAAATCGAACATAAAACGTACATGAACTAACATTTTCATAAGCTACACGAAATCTATTAAGAAATATTAAATATAAAGTTCTCGACAGCGATTTATTTATAAAATATTAATTATTACGATTAATGAGTTAAAATTCGACGCTTATTTACTTAACGAGTTTTCTCTTAATTTTATTAAAATTAAGAATGTTAATCGTATTATTTCAAATGCATTACGCTTTAAAGATTAATTACGTGTTAATAAATAAACTTAATAAATAAAAAAGAAGATAATAAAATCGTACGAGTTAGTACATATTAAAACGATCATTACATCTGTCTTAAGAGACGAAGAAAGCACTCAGAGTAAGCTTTCGAGCGTGAAAGTTTCTAAACGAGACAGAAAACGTTTTAAAAAAAATAATTAAATATTAATAATCGAAGTAACGAAGTTAAATGCTAAAGTAATGCTTGTAACATTAACAAGAAAAGATGCTTAAGTAGAACTCGCTGACTCGATGTTACTCGCTTATAAAAGAATAAAAAATAATCATCTTAATGTTAATCTGCGCGTTACACGAAATTCGTACGAACTGAATGTAAGAAAAATAATTAACTCGTCTGCGTATTAATCGAAAGCTACTTAAAATACTGAAGAATATGACACGCAAAAGACGTTACGCATGAGAGAAATAATTAATTCGTCTGCGCATTAATTAAGAGCTATTTAAAAGTTATTAACGATAAGCGTATTTTAAAAAACGAGCGACATGCTAAATGTAGCGTACTTTATGATATTAGTAAAGCATAAGAAAGCATTACGTAATTAATTAAGATTAACGAATACAAAAGTTCTGTTTAATGAAAAGTTTTATGTATTAAATAAAAGAGCTAAGCTTATAAAGATGAAATTAAGTTCTTCGTACGAGAAAGCTGAAGAACTAAAGATTTACGAAGAGACATTAAAAGACTCTGTTCATGAAAGAAATTAACGAGATATTATTCAGACTAAATTAAAAAGTTTATAAGCATACGAAATACGAGAGTTAAATAAACTGCTCGAAGAAAGAAAGCTTATTAAATGTAAGTGAATGTTTAAGTTAAAATACGATGAGAATGAAAGAATAATAAAGTATAAAGCTTGTTTAATTACTTAAGAATTCTCGTAACAAGAATACATTAACTATAAGAAAACGTTCGCATTAATCGTACGAAAGAAATCACTAAGAATTTTCTTAGTTATGATCGCTGCATTAAATTTAAAGCTTTATTAAATAAATATTAAAGCAGCATATTTAATTAATAATTTAGAGATAAAAGAACGAGAAATTTATATACGAATTTCAGAAGAAGTAAACATACGACAAGATTATACGAAGTTAGTATGACGAATCATGAAGAGTTTATATGAATTAAAATAATTAGCACGCTTATAAAACAAAAAGTTAATCGCTTTTTAAAAAGATTAAGAATATAAGTTTATGTTAACAGATGAAAGCATTATGTACGCTTCGTACGAGTTAGAATTCGTTATAATCAGTATTTACGTGAACGATTTACTCATTACAGTAACGTTAATAAACTTAATAAAGAAAGTAAAGACAGCGCTCTGCAAGAAATTTAACATGCATGATTTAAAAAAGACTCGAATGATCATTAATATGCGAATCATACGTTATAAAACTAAGAAATTATTAATACTTAATTAAACATCGTACATCCGCGAAGTACTGTAAGATGAAGGCTTAACAACATGTAACACGATATTCGTACTCATGATTCTTAAATCGTACATTTCGTTAAAAAATAATAATGACAGCGATTTAGCATAAATTATCTCATATTAACGCTTAATCGAAAAGCTTTTATACATTGTCTGCGAAACACGATTAAATATAATCTTCGCGATTAAGTGTCTTTCATAATAATACTCGAATTCTCGCGTCGATTACGATAAAGTCGTTAAAAAGATTTTACGATATCTTAAAAGAACGATAAACATGAGAATTCATTATAATGATTCGTACGATAACACGAAGCATTTATTAATTATCTTAAATTACTTAAATAGTAATTTTACAGAAGATATAATAAAACGAAAGTTTATTTTAAGCTATTATTTCTTTCTGATAAGAAATATAATATGCTGAAGCTTAAAAAAGTAACGTACGATATTCATCTTCATTACGAAAGTCGAGTACATTATCATAAATCATGTTATCAGGCAAGCCGTATGACTTCGTCGTTTTCTCGCAGAGTTACTTTTAAATGAAATTCTTGTACTCGTACGAATTTTAGAAAATAATTAAGCTAGTTTAAATTTAGTTAAGAACGTTAAACATTATGATAAAATTAAACACATTAACGTTTAACATCATTATGTTAAAGACTGATACTGAACAACTACGTGCGAATGAAATGAATATTCATTAAGAAATAACTAGCAGACGGTTTTATTAAAGCTTTATTTAAGATAATCTTTATGAAGCACAGAAGAAAGCTGAGTATTCTGTCTGTTATATTAAATTAACTATCATTAAACACTCAGGTCTAGATAAGATTCATTAAAGCAGTTAAAGCACATCGTACGAAGATCTTGTATTAATTATTAACTGTAAAAGCATTTTATTATGAACGAATAAAAGATTCGAAAGAAGAGAAGTGCTTTTAAGTAATATTTAAAGCATTAATTCTATTCTTTTCTTACTGAGTTTTTAACGAAAGAATCATCGAATGCACTTAATTAACAGAGAATATATGAACTGAAGGATTCATAAATTTAGAGAAAGATATGCTACGTTTTAACGTACGATATACTGTCTCAGAGAAAGTGTTAAATATTAAAGTCATTATATCGCACGACGTACAGCGTACGACGTAGTTAGCTATTTCTATTAGAACTAGTATTAAAAGCAGAGTTTTTATCGTATCTTTATACGTTACAAATCGTACTTCTTATAAACTTCAGTAACTACATGCTAGATACATAATACACATGCTGTATGCTAGCGATATCGTTTATCATTACTGCTATACATATACGATTAAACCTTCGATCATATATTTAACATCATTAACTTATATTCATTATGAAATACATTTTAAATGTATTATTTTTTTTCTTAATTTTAATAACGAATAATAAATTCATGAATAACATCGTGTATTTCTTATTCTTCAGAAAAATATAATAAACGTTATTTATTATTACGATTTTAGCCTTCGCTTTATTTAAACCTAATAGGGCTAGATCGAGCTTATCACGAGCAAAAGCTTTAACATATTTTAACACATTTTAACATTCTTTAACACAGCTTTAACACGATGACTTCGCTTCTTTTACTTCTTTTTTAACATCTTATTTTTGTTATAACACGTTTTCTTCGAGCCTAGCGTCGAGGTCAGAAACATATATAAGAACTTAGTTCTTTTCTGTACATACTTTTCTTTCTTAGCATTTATTTACTAGTTAAATAATACTTTTATGACTCGCTTTAAATTAATCTTTAACATTAAATAAATGCTAATTAATTACTTTATTATTAACGTGTAAACGATACGAAATAATTTACTTCGTTTATTCAGAAAATCTGTAAAAGATTCTTTAAATTTGCATCATCATTTTAAGTCGCAAGAAATTCTTTAATTTTATACTCATTTTCATTATTCTATTCGTAAGAAATTCTTCGAATACTGTAATCAGCTATTATTAAGAAAATTCATAAAAGCTTCTTTAAATTACTTTTATTAAATCATTTAAATTAATATTTACTTACTTTTCTTATAATGATACGCGACACTGAATCAGTTAAGTCTTAAACAGCTCGTTTGCTTAAAAGTACTGTTAATAAAAGAGTCTTTCGTTTACTTATTAATGCTTTAATCGAAGCTGAAAAAGCTATAACATTATAAAACATAAACATTAAAGAATAATTATGTCATTAAGTTAATAATTAACTCGATAAGATTATTAATATGTTAAGCGAGCTTCGAAGTTAGCGAGATTTAGCTTTACAGCTTAACGAGCATTAAATTCTCGTACAAGACGATTACAAAGAGAGAGCGAAACACTTAAAGATCGCTTTTATAAAGAACGATGAGCTAAAAGAAAAAATTAATTAGTTACAAAGTAAGCGATTAAATTCTAAAGCGAAATAACGTTAAGCTAATCGACTCATGCTTCGTTAAGAGACTCAGTCAGTCGAGCATTTATTTAATTAAAAAGAACGTTTTTAAAGCTTACGAAAGTCATTTAATTTATTTAATAATGATCATTACAAGTCAGTTAAATTTTTAAATTCATTTATCTTTATCGAAACAGATGATTTTATCTGAAAAAGATAAATTATTAAGATATCTGATAAACTCGACGTTAACGCGAATTATTATTTTACTAAGAAGCTTCGTATTACTTATATAATAATCAGATTAAAAGACGATATTAACGAGCAGACTTTTACAAAGCGTCGCATTAATGTTTCTTTATTTTATTAATCTTTAATTAAGTTATTAAAACATTTAAACGAGATATATAACGATTAAAATAAAAATCGAAAGTGTCGTCGCGAATATAATGCATTAAAGCAGTTTAGTAAGCCGTTTAGCGCTTTTTACTTCGAATTTATAAAGCTATTCAGCTTTCTTAACTACGACGATCGCACATTAATGAACGATTTTTAAAATAAAATTAATAATCGTTTACAGAACGCTTTGTTTATTAATCTTATAAAGTTTAAGTCGCTTAATAAACTTAAAACTTTTCTTTAAAGAATGAATAATAATTAACGAGTTAATTATTAACTACGTAACGAATAACGAATAGGCAAATCGATAACAGCTTCGAAAAAACGTTTTGTTTCTTCGTTAACATTAACATTAGCATCAGTCTCGATTATTAGCTATGTTAAGTCGATTATTTTTTCTATCTCTGAGCTCGTTAAATCGCTCATTATTTACTACATCTGTAAGGCTTCGAGTTACTTGTTTAAGAATTATTCTCAGAATAAGACAGACACTTTTACTTCTCGTACTTTTACTTCTCGTTTACATAAAATCGTCATTTCAGAAAATAAAGAGAATGAAGAAATGTTTAACGAGAAGAATGAGTTAAAAAACTAGTAACTTTCATTAAAGACGCGATAAAAGAGATAATAATTTCTTTAACGACGAGCATGTTAAATGATTCTTTTACTTCTAAATCTTTAACTACTGAATGTGTACTTTTTAGTAATAAAATTAATTACTCATTAAAGTTATTAATTAACATTAAAGCTATTAATTATTCGTTCATTAATGAAGTAATCGCGCAGAGTGTTTATGATTAATTATAAATCGAGCTTTTAACTTTAATTAAAGCAAAGTTTATACGAGAATTTAACGATCATTATGTAAAAAAACTCATTACTTATGTCATTTATTCGAACCTAACAGTTTAAGATCATACGGTTAAAATAGCTTTTATGTTAATTACTCGATTAAGTTAACATTAAATGATTCTCGAAAAAACATGAATGAACAAAATTAATTTAGTTATAAATATGCGAATTAACTTTCTTTAATTTTCAGATACTACTTTTAGTCAGAAATTAATTATTTTATTATTAAGTACTAGATTAATTACGAAATCGAAGAGCTTAATTTTTACTCATATACTGAAGAGATTTATTACTTTTACTGCTTCTTAAATTAGTTCGAAATCATTCTTCTTCAGTTAATTAAAAGAAAAGTTAGTTAATTTAATTAAACGATTAAAACCGCTTAAAACGGCTTTAATTAGCGTTAAAATTTCTAAATTAACGTTAAGTTTAGTGAATTCGAAATTAATGAATTAGTTTATTAAATCTGTCTTTACATTAAAGTAAAGCACTTAAGTTAATCTTGATTAACTTTCATTTCTTTAATTTACTGAGATTAAGAAAATTATTAACATTAAAATAATAAAAGCAGCGATATGTAAAATGTTAATTAAGCGATTAAACGTTAAAATCTTTACGATTATCGTCTTGAAAATCGATTAACTAATGATTACAGTTAATAATAAATCTGAAAAAGTAAATTTACATAAGCTCTTTCACGTTAAAGTTCTCGAGCAAGTTAAAATTAAGCTTTTTTCTGAATATTACGATTATTTAAACATGTTCAATTAAACGATAATAAATTAGCTATCGTCTCATTATTTCTACGATTACAAAATTAAACTGATCGATAAGAAAACGCTCTCTCGAAGCAGATTATATTAAATGTTTAATTACAAGTTTCAGAAGATAAAGAAGTATTTAATTAAACATCTGAACAAAGAATTTATTTCATTAAGCTTCGCTTCTTACGCCTCGTTCATTCTGTTCGCTAAAAAGAAAGATGAAAGTTTACGTTTCTGTGTAAATTATAAAAAGCTTAATGCTTTAATTAAACGAAATCGTTATTCTTTATCTTTAATAAACGAGACTTTTAATCGTATACAAGAAAGTAAGTGTTTAACTCGATTAAACATTATCGCTGCGTTTAATAAACTTCGCATGCATTCAGATAGCGAGAATTTAACTACATTTATTATCTTCTTTAACTTATATAAATATTACGTAATATCTTTCGATTTAATTAACGGGCCTGCTTTTTATTAGCATTACATGAGTGACGTGTTGTTTAAATATTTACATTAGTTTTATTAAATTTATTTTAATAATATTAACATTTACAGTAAAATCTTAAAGAAACACAAGCAACATGTACGATTAATCTTGCATTAATTACGAAAGATTAATTTATAAATAAACATAAATAAATGCGAGTTTTATGTTTAAAAAATCATCTTTTTAAAACTTTTAATGTTAATCGAGAAACTGAAAATGAATTCTCGAAAGATTCAGACAGTCGTGAATTAATCTATTCTTAATAATCTCATTTAAATATAGTTCTTCATTAATTTTTATAATTTCTATTAACGCTTTATTAAGGATTTTTCGAAGATTATTCGCTTAATAATTCGACTTACTTAAAAGAAAATTATATTTAAATGAAATAAGACGTGTCAGACTGCATTTAATTACATGAAGAAACGTATAATTAAGACTTTTATACATCGTTACTTTAATTAAACTCGCGAGATTATTCTTAAAATTAATTCATTTAATTACGTTAACGATGAGATTTTTTTTTAATATAACGACGAAGAAGTATTACATTTTTTAACAAGAACATGTCTTCTGCTAAATGTAATTACGAAATATACGATAGAAAACTACTAATCATCATTCGACCATTCGAGCATTAACGATTTAAGCTAAAGCTAATTAACATTTTTATTAAGATATTTATTAATCATTAAGCGCTTACGTTATTAATAAAAAATAAGAAGCTTAGTAAACAACAGATACGCTGAGTATAAAAGCTCGCTGATTTTAATTTTAAAATAATGTATTAATTAAATAAATAAAACATTAAGATTAATGTATTAACTCGATAAGTTAACGTTGTGCTCAGAAAACTCGAAAGTAAACGCGTTCGTTATTAACGAATCACGATTTTAACGTTAAATCGAATAAAGATTATTAATTTAAAGAAAAATAACAGTAAGTTAATTTATAAATAAATTCTTAATGTAAATAAAGTTAACGAGAATTATACGCTACTTCGCGAAGTAATAATCTGTAATGATAGCATGCGCTAGCTCTACGACAGCGCTCATTAAGAGCAAGGTCAGATAACTTGTTAAATGATCTCGAATCGCTCGATAAGTTAACGTTTCTTATAACGTATTAAGAATGATTTATTAGAATTAAATAACGAAGTGCTAACGATGAGATCATTAAGAATATTAAATAAGCTGAAGCTCATTCTCTCGATGTTTTTTAGCGATTAATTCTATATATCAGTATCATAATAACTGAGTATAATCATAGCAAATTTATTATGTCTTACGTCTTTTATATTTAAACGCGCTAGCGGATAACTGACGAAGTCGATCTTACAGTTTTAATCGCTCTTCTTTTAAGAAAAGACTCGAGACATAATATAATTATAACAGTCTTCAGATTACATATCGATTATGATAATAACAGCGACTTTAAAGAGCTTAGCATTAAAGCTCAGAATATCTTAAGATCATTGAAACGATCTTAAGCAGGCTCATTATTAGCTCGTGTAGTTAATGATGATAAAGAGTAAAGTTCGAAAAATACTTTACGTAATAAATTCGTGAATCGAATATTAATTAAGACGCAAGCAAAAGTTAATCATTTACGTGCTTTGCGACGAATTGCAGAATTAAAAGTTAAAGCTCGTAAGTTACGATTAACATTGCTTATTGCGAACGCTAACGAAACATAAACGAAATCTCGAAATTAATTAATTTCGTCTCTTAACGATAATTTAACGACTGAATAATTATCTGTTAATTCTAATGTATCTGTCGTATCGAAAGCAATGACGCTCGAATTATTACAGTTAATTTAAGCTTAAATAAAAGCGCAGATATTAATTAAGCTAAAGTAATAATCGCGCATTACGAAAATCATTAAATTAAAGACGATGCGTTCTTATAAAGATCACAGTGAAAGCGAGCATGAAAAATGATTTCGAGAAATAAAAATTAAGTTTTAATTAAGCTCGAATTATTTTTTTAACGATGTAATAAAAATTCTTTAATGCATGCAGTTTATAGTGAAAGATTTCATGAATTAATGATCTTACGAGATAAACGCAGACGTTAAGGCGACGAATTATACTTTTACGAAATTTCCTTAATTCTTACTTAATTTAATAATTAATTCAGTTAATCTGAAGCTTAAAGCTCATTAAAGATTTAAGAAAGTAAAACAAAGAACAGAGTAAAGTGTGACTAGCTTTAAGTCGTATTTAAAGAATATTAAAGCTCATTTACTCGAAACATCGCCGGCGCAAAGAACTAACAGTTTCTTTATTAAACTTCTTTTAGAACTGCGTTTAAAGATTCTTATCATCGACGATATAATATTAAAAAATCGAGAAAAGCTTTTAATAAAAGCAATAATGCTGAAAAGTATTAAATCGCGCAAGCGTTACGACGACGTCTCGAATTTTACTAGTTAAAATAATTAACGTAAGTTAAAGAATCAGAAATTCTTTTCTGATAGAGAAAATCGAAATTCACGAAGAAATGATTAATTTAATGAAAATTCAGAGCCGCGAGCGAGTAATAAGCGCCTGTTTAAATTAATTAATTCAGATAATAAAGTTAATCACTGTTATAACTGCGATGAAAAGAGACACTGAAAAAAGAATTATTCTAAAAAGAATAAATGAGACACAGTTACAACGATAACTAATGTTTCTAATAAGAATTCAAAAAATGATTAAGCTTCGCTAGCGCGCAAGCGAAGCAAGAAAGATTAATAAAGGCGCGTGACTTAATTATTATTAAGAATTAAGTTAAACTTTTAAACGAAGAGCGCTTATTATTCGAGCTCGTTAACTTAAAAGCAAAGCTAAATTTAATTAATTAAACTTACGTGATACAGTAAGAGTTATAATTAATAAAACGCGTCGCCTTATCGCTATCGAGATTTCTTAATGATTAAGACCGTTATTGTTACGACGCTTATGAGCTCACATATAATATAATTAACTCTTAAGAGCAACATTGAAAATGTATTACTCTTTTTTACGCTGTAAATTACGTCAAGCTCAATGCTATTTTTAATATATTAATGTTAATCGATTAGAAAATTCTTATAAACTCGCAGACGACAAGTTAACGCTTTAAGATAAAATTCGAAAATCTTAAAGTATTAACATCTCAGAAGTTTTTAAAAAGTCTTTTTAAGTAAAGCGAAATCTTTGCAGTTATTTGCGCTGACGTCGCAGAGACGTTAAACAAACGAATTACATTACTTAAAGTTTTAAAGAAATTAATGAATTTTAAGAATGTCTGCGATGCAGAAAAGGCTGATATTTTATTAAAGTAAAACAGAGAAAATCATGTCATTAATTTAATAAAAAGCGCGGAGTCGTTATTCATGTCTTTATATAATTTATTATAAACAGAGCTAACGAAGCTTTAACGCTATCTCGAAAATGCTTTATTTAAA
>JAABUO010008335.1_pt1 | contig 11738 bp, 9 predicted proteins | sample 5559291 | NCBI WGS metagenome assembly JAABUO01 (sample SAMN10711878, study PRJNA513372) | rock metagenome | isolation source: Antarctica rocks | place: Antarctica: Victoria Land, Finger Mt sud | reverse complement strand
CTGTTAACGATCGAAAATCAGAAGCTCTTTCATCTTAACTGTAATGTCGTTAATCTTTCTAGCTTTAATGCGTGCACGAGTTATTTCGTAGTTAGTCGTATCTGAATCGAAACTCATTCGTGAATGAAAACTCTTATTAAAGTAAAACGAAGTCATTAAGATAATCGAGAAAATATTAAAATTTTCGCTAAATTTCATCATTGAAAGTCATTTTGCTTAATCATTCTGCATGTAGTTAAAATAGATTCTTAACTCGCGTTTAACGTCTTAATTAACTCGTTTCGATTAATTATCTGTTTCGAAATAATAAACTGTTAATAAACTAGCTTTAATTCTTAATCGCTTACAAAGACTTTGTCACATCGTTAATATAAATTAAGAGTCTTTGTTAAAAACAATCGAACTGAATAAATCATGAAGTCTATAAACGTTTCATAACATGATTTAAACCGTTTCTTTAGCTGAGATTTCATTTTCTTCTTAATGACAGAGTACGTAGTGACGTTTCTTAATGAGACGACAGATTATGATGCAGATCGCGTTATATTCTTCGAATAAAGATAATCTCGTAATAAAGTTCATGATTATATTCTTTTAACGTTTCTGTAAAATCGAAAGAGATTAATGAAGTTCATTAATATTATCGCGGAACGTCTTACTTCGTTAACAGACATGATAATTTCGAATATATTATTTAACCGTAGCTCGATGATCTGATTAATAATAGAATCATTAAATTAAGTTTATAATTCTTTAATTATCGAGATGAGAAGTTAACGACTGATCGTGAATTTTCTGTAGCAATTCCGTATGCATATTTTCGAAGACTCACAGTAAACCCTTTCTGAATAGAGCTCCGTTAACGATCTGGCAATCCTTTAGTTTAATGTCATGTAATTTGAGCTCATCATCGCTTATTGCTTGTTAATATTCGATGCATAGCTCATTAATTTTATTAGCGTTCGATACTCGTTAATAGAGATCAGCTTCTGATTTCGTTACTAGAATATTTATTCTATTCGAAATTAAAATGATCTGATAGCGATTCTCGATACGTTTAACGATTTCGAAAGAATCGATTATAAGCATGCATGTTAACGCATTAACTTTAATATTGTTCTTGCCTGATCGAAAGATGATTTAAAAGTTAAACTTTAATAAAATATTCAGATAATTAACTTAACGTCGAGTTAACTGTTTAATTTTAGTAAACATCTGAATTAATAGTTTAATGTTCTTCAGCTCGAGCTTTCAGTGCTCGAAGCATCGAATAATGACTAGTAATTTCTTATCATAAATATAATAATTGCATTCGACAGAAATTATACTTTTGCTATAAAAGATTATCGAATGAAGAATATCTTCGTTATCATACTGAGATAGAATATCGCCTTTAACGTAGTCGAACGCATCGATTTTTAAAATAATTTAACGTTTAAGATTAAAATGTCGTAATATGAGAATCGAGTTAATCTGTTTCTTTAAATCTTTAAAAGCTTAAACACAGGCCTAATTTTATACGAAGGATGTGTCTTTGCGAGTAAGCTAAGTAAAGGGTTTAATCAGCTTTAAGAAGTTCTTAATGAATCGTTAATAGAAGTTAACAAATCTCACGAAGCTTTAAACCTCTTTTAAATTAATTAAAGTAGCTTAATTAACTATAACTTTCATCTTAACGAGGTTCATTCGAAGATTCTGTTCTGACACGATGACTTTTAGAAAGACTGTTTCTTTAACGTTAAATTCACATTTTCGAATATTTATCTGTAAATCAGCTTCTCGCAGACGACTTAATATCATCTTAACGTGTTCCCGATGTTCTCGTTAAGTCTTGTTATAAATTAAAATGTCATTTAAATAAATTTAACAAAAATCGTTTAAAAAGTTTCATAAAACATCATTCATGTACTGCTAAAAAGAGACAGAATCATTAATAAGCTCGAAGAAAAGAACTCGTGATTTGTAAACTTTTAAAGCGATAATGAAGATCGTATAATCTTCACTATCGAGATGCATTTAAAGTTTGTTAAACGCTGATATAATATTTAATTAAGTTAAATGTTTGCAACTTATAATTTTATTAATAACTTTCTTAATCAGAGATGAAGAATATCGATTTCGTTTAATGATGACGTTAAGTTTTTAATAATTCACGCAAAATCGTAAATCTTCATTTACTTTTAAAGCGAACAGAATCGATGAGAAATAAAAAGCTTTACTGAGAATAATAAAACCCTTAAAAAGGTTCTCGTTTAAATATTTCTTTATCTTTTAAAGCTTGTAAGAAGACATTCGATATGCTCGACATCGGGGTGAAACGGCGTCATTAATAAGATTTATTTTGTGATTATAAAAACGATGCGGGAATAGCTTATTAATCTGAGCTCGATTAAAATGTTTAAAAAATCTTAATATTTCGCGAGTAACTTAACTTTAATGTCTTCTAAATTTTAAGCCGTCTCGTTAATTAAGAATAGACTGACTGAATCTAAATTGCACTGAGTGTTATAAATTAGCTCTTTATTAATGTCTTTAACTGACATAGCAAAAACCTCGGTGTGATTCTTCTTTAAACGATTAACTAAAGTCTGAAAAGCCGCAGCGCCTATACTGTAAATTAAACAGACTTTTTTCCCTGAGGTCGAAACTGAACGCTGCAGAATCTTAAATGCTTTAGAAGCGTTTAATTAAGATGACGTTTTTAATTTGTACGGGATTAACAGAACTAATATGAGCGAATTTAGTTAGCTAGAAAAAACGATGATATCGCGACTCATGTTTAGTAATATCTCGTTTTTATTCATTTAAGGTTTTTTTAATATCGTCTCATGATGTTCGATGTTAATAATTAATATTAATGTCGAAGATTTCTTATAATTGTTAATTATTAAAATAGAAAGAATTTTATGAGTAATTATCTTCTTAGCTAGCTTTTCATCGTAGCCGCGTATGAGCTTTTCTTTTAATAAAGAAATAGATTGTAAACTGAGCTTCTTACAGACTTTCGTGATTAAGTTCATATATATTAAAGTATAAACAGTTGGCTCGCTGTTTACTAGAGATTAAATGCTAAAAGACTGCTCTTACGAGATGAGAAACGCGTTAATCAGAAAGAATTTTTCAAAATAATCATCTTTCGAAAGGATTTCGCTTTTATTACATAAAGATATTATCTTTATTCTCTCGATGACTTTTAAAGAAGCCGTTAATTTTTTAAGTTAGAGTTTAAATTAGAATCGAAACGATTAAACTCATTTGCATCATCGTTTAAAGCATTAATTCTCGAAACTCGATGAGAACATTCTTTAAATGTATGATCAGGTTTGTAACAAACGAAACAGTTTTCATTTAGTATGTTCGTTTCTTTCGCGTTAGTTAAAATCGCGTCGCGCTATTTTATCTGATTCGTTAAACTATCGGCTTTTTTTAACTAATTCATTAAACTATTGAGTTTCTTCTAATAATGAGATCTATGAAGATTTTTAGCGAAGGTAACTTGTTTAGCTAGCTTTATCTTAATCGATTTCTTTTTCTTAATTTCTCGCATAGCTCGATGATCATTATTCAGACGTATTAAATAATTTCGAATTTCGGTTAAAAAATCGAATTAAATTACTTAATTACTTAAAGCTGCTTGAAGACGAGAAATCATTTTATCTTTTAGATCGACAATTAATTGCTTTTCTTAATATTTCAGGTAAAAAGACAGACGCTGAAATATGAAATAAAACTCGCTAAACTTCTTATCTCTCTGAGTGAGATTATTATATTCTCTTCGAAAGTTCGTCTCTTTGTTTAAATTTTCATGAAGCTAAGCTAGCTCGTTAAGAAGATTCTTAATGATCACATAAAGATTCATTAAATCTCGTTGTCTTCGAGTTAAAGTTGTTTAAGATATCTTCTTAATTATTCGAGAGTAAACATAAGCTAGTCGAGCACGATCATTCTCGTAATGATTCGCGTTTATTTTTAGCTTATCTTAAATCTTTTTATATTACTCGTTTTAAAAAGATTCAGTATTATTAATTAACTGAGATGAATTCGAAAGCTTTTAAGAGCGTTTAATTAAATCGAAATAAGTGAAAATTAATGATATAACTTCTTTAAACTGATGTAATTATTATTTTAATTAAGTCTTCGCTTCATTTAATTACTTTATAATCTTGTTAAAGTAACGAAAAAGTTCGTTAAAACGATCGCAGACTTTAATAATTAAGTCGCGTTAAACTCATAGCTCGTTAAGAATCTTCATGATCTAATTCGAATCTTCTTTAATTCATCTCTTTAATTAATGAATGTTTTTAATGTCTCAGAGCGAGTTAACGTCGTCGAGTTCATCAGAAGCTGTAAAAATAAATATAAATGTGCGTCGTTCTCGAACTGCATCGAATCGCAGATATTTAAAGACTTTAACAGAAAGTCTAAAATAAATGACGAGATCTATTATTAATAAGCTTCGAAAGAGATTATTAATGTTCTTTAAGTTTTCGAATTAATTAAACTCGTTGAATTAAGTCATGATTTAAGAACGATCGAGAAACGACGATCGACTAGAAATTTTCGTGAATAATTTATCGAAATTTAGAATAATTTTCTACTTTTGCTAAGCGAAGAGCGATGCTCAGCAGTACTGTTAAAATAAAAGCGATGTTTAAGAAGTTTTAGTTTTTAAAAAGGGTTTTTATAATCGCTTTAATTAATGACTCTCTTAATCTGAATCGATGCTACTGAATGAGCGATAAGTTCTTTAGCAATTTAACAGTAATTTAAGTTCTTTTAGCTTAATTCTGTTAATTTTATTAACTCTCTAGTGTTATTCTATCTTTCGGTTTCGTTAATCATTAAATAAATAAATTTCTTTAGACTCGATTCGTGTTAAACAAGTATCTTAAATGAGTATAGAAATTAATATCGTATGATTAACGAATTCTTAAATTAATGTTAAGATCGTGTCTAGAATTTTATCACTAATAGATAAGATGAATAGAATGTTTAATTTATAAAGATAATTATAACTAGAAGTTTAAGAATACAGAAGAAAGGAAGTTTCTGAAGCGATATTTATGCCTAGAAATTCAGGGTTCGTGCTAAATCTTAAAGAAAGATGTTATGACTCAGGAAAGATGTAATATTCAGAAATGTTAATTAGTTCGTGTTAAAGCTGTGTTAGAAGATGTTAGAATATGTTAAAGCTTTTGCTCGTGATGAGCTCGATCTAGCCCTAGTCGATTCTGACACACTCGTAACAATAAGTCGCTCGTTTAAACACGAGCTAGAATAATTATTTAAAATTCGCTCGATTAAGTAACGAGCTAAAAGAAAAGCATTTCTTCTGTTTAAGTAATGTTTAAATTTTAAATGTTTTTCGTGCTTTTCGAAGTCGTTAATATATATTTCGTATAGTTTTTTTTTATTCGTTTACATCACGAACGATATAAGTAATAAGCTTTAATTTAATATTAAAATTATATAAATTAAGTTAATATAAATATAATAATTAAAAAATTAAAGTTAAAAAGAAAAGAATTAATCTTCGAAAAACTACTTACTTATATGTGTTTTTAGCTCGAGCGCTAAATTATATATAATTAGCTCGATTATTTAATTAGCTTAACATTTTAAGTAAGATCTTAACAAGATTCTTAACAAGATTTTAATTATTATATTAAATAAGATTAGCGTAATTATATAATTTAACTTAATATTTAAATTCATTTAATTTAAATTTAATCTAAATTTAAACTCGAATCGTGACAGTTTTTTTAGCTTTTATTACATGTTATACGCGTTTTTCATGTTTTTTATATATGTTTTAAACCTTTTTTTTGTATAAAATATCAGATAAATTCTAGCTCTGTAATTTTCTTTAATTTATTTTTGTAAACTTTCTTTGTAAGCAAGAAATCTTTTATTATAAAGAGTTTTTTAATTTAAGATTAAATTCTTAAAAATCGTAAAAGTCGTAAGTTTAAAGTCTTCTTTAAAGATTATTTCTTATATGTTTTTTAATTTAAATGTGTTAAAACAGTTTATTATTTACGAGTTATAGTAATTTAAACTTTTTAATTTAAAGATTAAAATAATCTTAATAACGCTTATCTTAACGTGTAAAAGATAAATGAAGTTTAAAGATTTAATAAAAGAAAGACGATGAGAGATCTTTTAAAGACTTTTTCTTTGCGACAGTAAGATAAAAAAGATTATTAAAGCTTTAAACATTAAGCAGCAGTAGTGCTAACTCGAGCTCATAGTTACTTAATATATATAGAGTATTCAGTATAATTAATATAAAGCTTATGAAAGCAGAACTATCTAGGAGGAAATCTATACTATTATAAAAGGTTGTGATATACGCGGCCCTGTGGCGAAGCCAGCCCTATTTAGACGGGGCTTGCTAAATTTCATTACCTCGGTAATGACCCTAATTCCAACTGATTAGACTTTTACATTTTTAAGTGTCATTAAATCGCGATCGTATTAAGCTGTCGTCTCTTCGCTATTTTTAATAATCTGTTTTCAATCTGCTTTAAATATGAAGTTGTCAGAGCTAACATCATGAGCCTCTGCGTAATGATACGATGCTGATGCATTACATTACTAGTCGAGCGATTGTCGATTAAGATTCTTTCCGGAATGAAAGCATGAATGACTATGATGCTAGATGGCTTGTAACAATCGACGAGGTAGGCTTAACACACAAAAATGGCTGTGCTCCCATCTTGTATCTTCCGCTCCTCTTTCCCTGACAGCTCTCATACACTTCTTGGACCGCGTTGAAATTCCTTAATGGTTGAGTGACAATGTCAGCGCAGGTTTGTCTGATGACGTAGAGCTAGCGCACAATCTAATGGCGAGATATTGGATTAGAGCTCGTGATGAGAACAAAGAGAACAGTAGCATTTCTATCTTGAGGGCTACGAGGAGGAAGTACAGAGCTGAAGAGATGAGAGAGATGATGAGACGCATGGGCAGAGGGACGAGCGGTAACACAGGTGGTTCCGTTGTAATCGGGGCAGGAGATTATGATGAAAGAATAACTGAAAATATGCTCAAATCCTTCCTAACCCGGTCGGTGAGACTGAAAGGTGATTGGTTGGGGGTATATGGTACCAGGGCGATGAAAACATTCAAAGGAGGCAACGTAATTACGATATCTGCACAGCGACGGCATTCAGATTTGGCGGGATATGATACCGACGCTGAGTTCGTCTACGAAACACGACGCAAATGGTTTAGAAAATGCGAGAAAATTTGCTGAATTGTCCGTTTCCTCGAATTGTCTGTTCCCCGGCTTGTTTCTGCCTATATGGCCTTTTCTATGAGGAAACAGAGGTTCTTCACTCTGGGTACATGTACATCTTGCTATTACTAGCTCAATATATATCCTTATCGATCTTAAGACCTCCCATGCACACCCATTGGCCATGACAGCAACCTACGAACGTTCTATCCACATAGGTGCATTCGAACAACCTGGCAGCCTTTATTTTCAGTAAACGAATCAGATCGTAGAACCCATCCCGTCAGCACGCTCCGCTTACTCTTCCGCACTACCACTCATAACCTGCTTGTCTTTCTCCTATCATGGTTTCTTCTTCCTCAATGTAATAAACATCATGTTCCAAATCCACACCTTTCCCCATGCTCGATGCGACATGTGCTCTTCGTACGGTGTGCCACAAATAGCTTCGGTGCTAATTTCGCCCTCCTCCAATAGAAAGATAATCGTCGGCGTATCTTCAGATCTCTCTACTTCCGTCTTCAATCTTCTCTACTCAACAGGATTCAGTTAAATTATATGACTGATGTTTCACCTTCTCAAATCTCAATATAAAGCTCGATTGAAATGATGGAGACAGCGCTCTTGATCCATGAATTAAGCACCCGAATCTCTCAGCTCCTCAGAAAGAACTAACAGAGCAGCATCGCATTCTACAGCTACATTTGCTCAAGATGTGTGCCTCAGAATCGCACCCGAAAGGACTTCGACATTTTGCAGAAAATTAAGATTGACACACGGATCGAAGCAAATATTTCTTGAAAGTTCGAGCCTTCGACTGCAGAGAGATGCATGGATTGTGCTAAAAGATGAAAAAATCAACAGATTTATTTCCCAGTCAATAATGTCAGCATGTTCAGTAAGATCATAATGCGGGAGAGAAAGGCCTGGTCGCATTAGTGCACAATGGGCCAAAATCAATAGTTAAATGATCTCGGAAGTCTTCAACAATGATCAACGGCGATGGACTACAGGGTCGAAAAACGATAAATCTCGTTTTAGGAGACGAGCGATGTGATTACTGCGCTCCTGATAGCTTTTTAGTGTTTGGTTTGCCCTTGGTAATGAGCCTCGCGCCTTGGAGTACACGCAGCTTTCATGACCCTCAGAGTCAAGGACTTTGAGGAAAAGGTCGGTAAGGGAAGATAAGCAAACGGTTCAAATATGGATTCATAGATAGTATTCATGTACTCCCTACCCTTATTAAAGTATGTCAGCAGCACTTGATTTATGAGAGCCTTCATTTATTAAGAGCTCTTGAGCCGCATATCCCGTTAAGATACGACGAGCAGTGAAGTCTACCAGCAAGCAGGTATAAAGCCGATATTACTAGAATTGCATCGAGGTAGAGAGAATAGGCTAAACATAGCATAAGGAGAGACGGAGTTACTCAAGGATAGAATTGTTCTCCTGCATCCTCACCGTCACGGTTGGTGCCCATGCGTGTGCAGCAAATGGACATCTGATTTGCGACCCTGATTCAGGAATTGGTCGCCGTTGTGTAGATTTCCAGCTTCTGAATCCACGATCAAGTGTGAGTCAGTCGAACGCGAGTCAGCTGAACGCTGTGTCGATGAACTCTAAGACATAGGATTCATTGGAACGACGAAGATCCTCTTGCCATGTCTTTTTTACTCTTAGGTGGCGTGCTGGGCTGTCACACTGGCTGGAGATCGACTGGCGGTGGCTCTGGTGATGGTGGGTTGCCCGCAGAAATGTGAATCGCTACCTAATCGAGGGTGGTTGACGTACAGTAGGTAGGTAGGTAAGAGGCGTCAGTAGAGCTCGCTTGTTCGACCAGTCCCTATTGGCAGGTAAGATTACGGCTCGATTAGGTCTAGTTTTGAATGCAATCCCTGCACGCTACGAACCTCGCTTATTTTCGCTTATTCTCGCTTATTCTCCCAATTGGGGGGCCAAGATTCTCACTTATGCTACCACGACTTTTGACGGCTTGTCGTTCCCAATTGGGGGCCAACTGAAGTCCTACCATCAAGATCTCAGCTCAGGGCCCGCTCCCAGCGTAGAATCAGGCCTGCGCTGGGAGGGCCAAGTATATAACGCATGAGTAGGAACTCTCGAGATTCCTTTATTTTCTTTAATTAAAGGGTACGTGTTTGGTTGTCCACTCTGCAATACCCACCATTGAATCAACTGAAATCACGACAGATCTTTCAACCATGTTTATAAAACCTTTCATTATTCTCCACTGCGCTTCCTTAGTGTTCGGCGCCCCGGCAAAGGGGTTTACTATCCAAAACCCCCTTAACGTCGCTGCCGGTGGTCCGCCTTTTGTCGCTCTAGATAACGGCGTAAACTCCTATTTCCAAACTGACGGCAATTTCGTCGTATACGGTCGCGGCACAGTGAACACCGCCGATGCTCTTTGGTATACCTCGACGGTATGTATTCCAAAGATTTATTGCGTTTTCTTCTACATAATTTAGAAAAGTAACGACGCTCTCTACACAGGGCGGCCATGACTGTACGCACAAAAATTGCGAGCTAATGTTCCAAAGCGACGGCAACTTTGTTCTCTATATCAACAGTGTAGCAGTGTGGAACACTGGAACGCAGGGCCGCGGATACGACTTGTTCTTTGAGAATCAGAAGCCATACATATTCATCACTGATGGGAATGGCATTATTATCTGGTCTGCTTCCCCCTAAACCGGGCGCGTGCCGTGGGACGAGCTGCTTTCCCTTTGTTGGGAATCATACAACTCGGAAATTTTGGACGGGATTGTAGCTGCAGCGAGGAAGATGAGGGATTATGTGGACTGTTGCGAGATACCACATAGCGAAAGAATTTCAATTATAAGCTTCAAGTCCTTCGCATCGTAAAGATCATCGACAGCGTACGCTGAAACACTAGACATTGCTCAATCTCTACTATAATGTCCCGTCAGCTGCCTCTTTTAGTATACTTATAGTTCATTCTGACTAACTCAGAATGAGACTGTGTTCAACATCCCGCCTGACGACCGTATTAACCTTGTGATTGTCAGCTTCCTGCGCACTCTTGAGTAGCTACTCTGCAGCTGCTACTGTAGAAGGCACATCCTTCTTGCAGACAACATACGTTGTAGGTATATATCGTCAAGCAGCATAGGTTGTTGTACTTCAGTAAACATTAAGACTTTGCGGCCGCAGTTTTGCAGCTCATTTGTTAACAACGCCATCTGAAAGATCTTGATAAAGCAGATCTTTCGCGTCTTCGAGATCGACAATCACGACGTCGGTTTACAGAAGCTAGCTTAACAATCTAAAATAAATAAAGCGAGTTGAACGTGATGTGAAAATATATAATTATAATGATCTTACAGTTCGTCTTCATGAACGATATTATGTTATCTCGTGTTTTCTTTAGCGAATGTTCAAATCCTTCGAGCATGATGAATGTCATCATGTAAATTAATCTCATCACGTCTTCTTTTATTCCTTTCTCTTCACAGCTCTGTTTATTCAACCCCTCGAGCGCTTGCCCGCTCGGAATGCCACTGTAGAAATGCATGACAAGAATGACATACTTTTCTCATACTGTAGCCACCAAATTTAAGAGGTTTTGCAAGAATGCCTATCACATTCGGGTCTGTTGGCGATGTTATTTCTGTGTGCCTTCTTATCAAGGACCTGGTGAAAACGCTTGATGATAGCCGAGGCTCTTCAGCCGAGTACCAGGAAGTGATCAGAGAATTATGGATTCTAGAGCGCGCCCTGCTGGAAGTTGAGATACTCTCGAGGACCTGTGACAACACCATTGAGTTGAACGCACTTTACGCTACCGCAAGACGAGCCTCAGATGACTGTCGAGGAAGCATCGAGGCCTTCCTGGAGAAGGTTCGCGGTTATGGCACATCACTTCGTGATGGAGGCTCTGGACATCCGTTACGGGATGCTTCAAAGAAGATTAAATGGCAAATGTCACAGAAAGATGATCTTGCTCGGTTTCGAGCAGAGATCAATGCGTACAGTGCATCTATAAATATGTTGTTGATGACAGCGAGTGTGTAAGTTGAGGCTTATGTGTTAACGACTGGCGCTCTCCCTGCTGGATGAATTTTAGTGGCTTGATAAAGATGAACGACGATAAGCTGAACATGAGATTGACGAATAAAGAAATCGAAGACCAGCAGTCGAGGAATCAACAGACGAAGCTTCTAACCGAAATCAATAAGCGTCTGCAAGAGAAAGACTCGGCCACATCTTCTGGGAAGGCCGAAGTTGTGAGCCCTATTGAGGTCCAAAGATGGAAGTGGCTTATGCAATTGAGCACTGAGCTGAAGTATCTAATGCGAAAGATATTTCGGCTCAATGTCCAAACGTACACGTCAGTCATGAGGATTGAGTCCATGCTCTCGAGTCACTTGGAACGGACGTTAGTGCAAGAACCGTTCATCCTAGAAGACGCTATCGGAAGACTTGCACCAGTCCATATGCAATTTATCAGCTCTTGGGA
>JAABUO010008333.1_pt1 | contig 11739 bp, 10 predicted proteins | sample 5559291 | NCBI WGS metagenome assembly JAABUO01 (sample SAMN10711878, study PRJNA513372) | rock metagenome | isolation source: Antarctica rocks | place: Antarctica: Victoria Land, Finger Mt sud | reverse complement strand
ATTCTCGCACTTGTTTCGTCGAATTTTCTATGAACTCTTTCTTTGCTGTCATCAGACATTGACTTTTGTTGCAGCTTACGCTCTTTGAAGACATCTTTCGTCAAGCATGAAACTCTCAGATCTATATCTACTCGTTTTCGATTGCACTTTTCTGATCACGTTTGTGATGCAGTGCTTGGCTCTTCTATATAGAAACGTCGCTCTTCATCGTGACTGCTCTCGAGCTTTGATTGCAAGACAAAACGACGTCGTGAGAATGACAATCTTTATTCTTCGATCGTGAAAAGTCAAGATCGAACAATACGTTAACGTTTGAATTTCATTCGTCAGTCTGTGATCGTTCTTGCAGAGTCATTCTTTCATCATTGTCTTCTGAAGCGAGAGCAAAAACCCTAGCCTAGATTTCTTGATAGAATCGAGAGACGACTTCACGCGAAAGCTCTTCAATCGCGTCGATGAACATCAAGAGAGAAATGTATCTTTAAGAGAAGTGAAAGAGATCAATGAATCGCGAATAGACGCAGCAGATGAAATCGATCAGAGTCATTTTGATGACGTTGAGAATTTTCGAGTTAGTTCGAAGTCTTCTGATCTTCGCATAGCTTTCTTCAGTGAGTCACACGACTCGAATGTGTCTATTGAGAACTACAAAAAAGTCTTGATGATGATCATCGAATTTGAGATCGCGACACAGTTGTCTTTTCTCAAAGAACTGATACAAGAATTCAATCTTTCAGAGATTCGCACACGTAACATTCATATGATGTGACAACTACAGAATCTAGATGAGCATCTCAGACTTCTTGATTGCTGAAAGTGTTTGACGTTGACAGACGATGAGAAATCGACGAATGAGCTGCTTAACAGAACTCTGAGAGAGAATATCTTGAATCATGATTATGTAAGTCAAATGCTTACGAGAAGTGCCTTGTAAGAGATTGACTAAACTAGTGATGTCAGATGCTTCACGTGTCGCTATTTTTTAAGAACGGACGACTTGCTCTCAGCTCTCAGTACGTTGAGAAGCATCGACGCGTCGCTTATCACAACGATGTAATAGATCTTCAGATTTTATTGCAAGATCAAGTGAGATCGAAATCAGAAAAGAACAGAGAGAAGATTTTAGTTACAGGCAAAATTATGAAGCTTTTGAAAAACGTCTTGAGCTGATGATCACTCTAGTTTTCACAAATGAACAAGTTTGAGATGAATTACAAGATCTCGTTCGATCGCGCTTGAATCAGAGAGTAAGATTGTTGAAACTTGACTATCAATCAGCTGAATGAAAAAGACGTCTCTGATCGTTCACATGAACACGTAGAAGAACATCGTAGCTCTCGATAGCATTATATAGTGAATCATTTAAATTAATTGAAGAACGTTTGACTAAATCAATGATGTTGCGTTAAAATTATACTGAAGATGCATTTATTGATGCTTGATTTTGTCGCCTTACAAATCATCAGCGAAACACGCAACTAAACGTTTCTGACTGAACGATATGTTCTATCTCAGACGATCTGACGCATAAATGAGCAGTGTCTGATGACATAAGTCAGTCGATCTCAGAAACAACTGACATCTACTTTTGACTGCTTTTTGATTCACTTTCGACTGCACGTTGATTCAGCTTTGGCCCAGAGTGACTTCAGAAATGAAGTCAAGAAAATTCCCAGCGATATATGATCTCTTCTGATTTCGATTTCGAATCTTCAAATCATGTCTGAAGAACACAGATCTTTAACTCAGATTGACAACTTCTTGCTGACTGTTGCTGAGAATTCTGTGCAATACAGCTCGAGTATCTCGTCTGACATTCAGGCTTCAAGAAAGCGCGCTCTAGAAGATTCGTTCAGCTTCTTTTCATTAGATTCAGTCTCTTCGAGTAAAGATGAGAATAAAATTGCAAAACTTGAAAAAGAGAAAATCGAACGATCTATTGAGATCAAGCGAAACCGATCATTATTGGTTCAGACAACAGCGAGAAATGTAATTTCGTCGCAATCAAACGAGTCAAGAAAGTTGATAACAGTCTCGTACATCGAATATCAAGTTTCAACAGTGATCAGCTTGTCGAAATCAGAGACATGTATCAAGACAATGATGATGTCATAATCATCTATGAACAAATGAACGTTTTTCTACGACACATCATCGATCTACTGCAAGATTCGTTGAAAGTCTTTCAGATAGCAGCAATTTGCAAGAAGATAAGAGTTAGCTTTGATCGCTTCACTTTGAATTTGCTCACTGTCAGAAAAAAGATGCTGAACGATCTCTCTTATCTACACAAGAAGCTTTCTCATTATCATGACGTTCTCAGCTGCGATACGATACTTCTCAATCTCGAAGAAAGAATGAAGATTGATAAGTTTGTTGAAACTGACTCGATCGTTGCTAATATTCTTCAGCCAACATCGACGAGTCTTTTATCAATGACAGAAGACTCATTTCGAAAAGCGAACGCAATGACATCTGTAGCCTCAAGTTCGTCATGATGAAGTTAATGAAGTCTGAAACATTCATTCTGAATTCTCATTCTATCGCGCTAAAGAACGCGAATAAGTGAAAGAATAACTTCGATATCAAAGATTTTCTGATCGCTACACAGAACAGCTCTTTGAAGAAATTGAAAAATGCAGGTTTTCGTTCTAGTCTAGCTAACTCAGTATATCTGACTGACAAGACAAAGAACGATTTTCTTTTCAAGAAGTCTATTTCGAAGTGTTTTCGATCTCACGTCTTATGTGCGATGATAGCAGTCAAGATTGACTGAGATCTTTTATCTTTTTCGTAGATTGCTGAAACAGAGTTCAGTTCTGTGACGAGAAAATAAGTTGAAGATCGATTCTCGTTTTAATCATTAAGTGAAAAGAAGGTTTAGAAGCAGAATCAAGTCATTGACATACTTTTCAATCTCTCAAATCTTCATGTCTTGAAATAAATGTTCTTCGACGCTGATGCTATCTGAAATGATGTAAACTGAGCTGTAATGACAGAGTAAGCTTTGAAGAGAAACGTGAGAGAAGTACAGTTCGAAAACTTACTCTTGAATGAACGCATTGAGAAAAGTACTTACCAAGAAAATAATATTATTCAAGAAAGTACTCTCTGAAGAAGAATCTCAAGAAATTGAGAGAAGTACTCGACAGAGAAGTACTATTCAAAGAAAGTACTCTTCAAGATTAAATCTCACAAAATCTAAAGAAAGTACTCGTTGAGAGAGTACTATCAAAGAGAGTACTCTTCAAGATTAAATTTCACAAAATCTAAAGAAAGTACTCGTTGAGAAAGTACTATCAAAGAAAGTACTTCAGAGGTAAAATCTCACAAAATCTGAAGAAAGTACTCGTCGAGAGAGTACTATCAAAAGAAGTACTTCAGAGGTAAATCCCAGAGAATTTGAAGAAAGTACTCGTCGAGAAAGTACTATCAGAGAAAGTACTCTTCAAAGATAGAGCCCAAAAATGAAGAGAGATACTCATCAGAGAAGTACTCGTCAAGAAAGTACTCTTCGAGTGCAGTTATGAACAATTTCTGAATGCTAGTGCCTCGCTTTTTTGAGATCGTGACGCAGCTCTATACGTAATTTTATTACTTACTTACTTACTAAAATTGCTTACTCACTAGAAGTTTCTACACACTTTGTGCTGATCCTCAAGCCTCTTTGATTCAAAGAATGAACTAAACTTCTGTTAAGCATTAAGCTCTGAATTGCAGTAGATGAGTAGATCAATCCTGCAGTATCAATGTTACGCTTGTGATGTTCGACAATAGATACATTGAAAGCCTCGATTATGCAAATCGATTACAAGTTCTGCAAAAGCAAATGTCAAAGGCTAAAACAGATACGATCATAATAGCTTGCACATTTACTGTCAACCCACTTTTAATTCTTCGCTTTAATTTTCTTGTTTCTTCTTGTCTATTTTACTTCTCTTTACATTCGATTGTACTCATCGTCGTCATCAATCTCATTCTCGTCTTCATTCTCATACTCATTCTCATCTTCATTCTCATTCTCATCCTCGTCATCGTCATTGTTGTCATCATCGTTCTCGTACACATACACATATTTCTCATTCTCATTCTCATTCTCATTCTCATGCTTATTCGTATTCTCATTCCCTTCATACTTATTCTTGATCTCGATCTTTACAAGCTGATGTATTTGTGCCTGCAATATCTTCTCAATGACTTCGCAGTAAATTGACGACGCTCGATTCTTGACTATCGCTAATGTCATCTTTAATCAATCAACTTGATTAAATATTGACTCTAACATTCTTTTAAGTTTCGTCGATGAGACATTCAAAGATGAAGTCGACGAAGAATGACATAAACTAGTAGATGAAGAAATGTTGAAGAAGTGATGACATGAGTCGAAGTTTCTTTCCCTTCGCTTGATTTCATATTTCGTCGTGAATATTATGTTGTCATCTGTTTCAAACGCTGAAAATAATCGCTTGTTTGTGTTGTAAAGCGTAGAATAAGAAGTGAGCGAATAAGCTTTCATGAATCGATCGTTATCATTGAGATCTTGTTGAAGAAGAAAAGATGAAGTATGAAAGAATTCATATGACATAGCATTCGTGCGATCGATGTTTAGCTGATTCATTGATGCTGTAAGTCAATTTTCTGAGACTTTCTGCGATACAAAGTTAACGAGAAAGAAATTGAATGATTTTGCTGTACCTTTATGATTCTTTATCTTCTTCAAATATGACGACTCTCGTCTTTTCAAAATGAGGCATCTCACTCTAGATATGACGATTCTTCCTCTCAAACATGCTTTTTCTCAATCTCTTAAATTATGACACATCTCTTCAGATATGACTTCTTGCGCTGACTTTAAAGTCATCGACTTCGTGACTTGATGTGTTTCAGTAGATACTTTCAGCTATTTCATAGTATTCGCAGTAACAAAGCTTTATCACTCATCAAAGTCAAAACTTCGTAGATCTACCAGCATTTAAAGAATTGTTTTGTAACATTTGTGCTCTGTCGACGTTTGTCAGCAAGAAGAAGAAGAAGAAGCGAATCAATCATTCTTATCGAACTTGATGCGATTGATGATGTTCGACATTCTCTCGAACCTACTCTCGTAAGTCAAAATTCTAGCGATATCTTCATCGTAGTCACATGTTATCTACATGAACACGTAGAATCTCACTGACAAATTCTCAGCTTATTCATCATCATTCTTCTTTCAATCTTCATCTTCTACAAAGCGCTTCGTACTTTCGATTCGACTCAGCTAACATCATGACTCATGTACTGAGTCGTCATCTTCTGCTTCAATCTCATTGAATTCTGAACATGATTCATTTTCTCCTGATAAACATCCTTCGCTCATCTTCTTCTTCAAGCTCAACCTCAAACTTTATCAAAATCTTCTCTAATCTTGCATCACTATTCAGATTTCCCTTCTACGCCTATCTTCGTCTCTTTCTGCTCTTCTACCTCGTCTTGCCTTAAGCTCAAGACGCTCGCCTTCTCTATCAATTCTATATACAATTCTTCATCGCTCAGCACGAAGTCAACATCAACATCTTCATCTCTCACGCTCGCAATCGTGTCAGAGCAATCGATCTGCATTATCTCAAGCGAGTCATGAACTTTTTGAAAGAAAATCTTCTGAGACTACAGTTGATAGCGCAGACTTTCTCTTCAACAAGCGAAGATAGATCTGAAAGTGAATAGTTTCTTTGCTGTCAAAAATTATGTAATACATCTTGTAAATTCGATTCGAAATTGAATACGAAGTGATATTAGATTTAGAACATAACACATCATTCATATACTTGATGAATCTCATTAAGTTGTCTGTGATAATAAATCAATTAGAAAGTGAGACAAACAGCAACGAGTCATGAGCTGTATTCTGCAACTTTTTGCTCTCAATGATAACGTTCGTCTATCTAGCACTTGATTTTCATTGCAATGTAACGTTATTCTTCTCACAGCATGCTCGAAACATATCATCTATTGTGAACAGACGAGGCGCGATGCTGTCGCAATGCCTGCTGATTTTCAAACATGCAATCACAGTTATCACACTCGTATGATGAAGAGTGAGCGGAAGAGTGAAGATGCTGATTCAGAGCCTGTTGACTTTCAAACTCGCGATCGCAGTCGTCGCACTCAAACACTGAAACATGAAGAGAAGAGTTGAAATGTTGTTCAAGAATCTCTTGACTATCGAAAGAACGATCACAATCATCGCAGTCGTACGATAAAGCGTGAACGAAAGAACTGAGATGTTGATTCAAGATTAGTTGACTATCGAACTCGCGATCGCAGCTATCGCATTCATAAGAAGCAGCGTGAGCAGAGAAGTCGAGATGCTGCAGCAGAGATTCTGTCACAAGCAGCGCAATAATGAGACATGTTCAAAAATCTAGTCAGTCTTTAAGATATGCTAGATTGAAGATCAACGAGAGAGACAGCATTGACATCGAGAGACAGATTTATATTTACTTCGCCTTGTACGAATGATTTCTGCACAAAGCACGTGTACTAATTATGCAAATGTTGTACAACTTGTAGTTTATGCAATTTCATGAACAGAACCACGATTAACAAGACTGATCGATCACTTCTCTCGTCATTCTCTTTCTTTCATCGTTAGCAAAACACTGAGCTTAGAAGAGTCTATTTCGCTATCAAAGCACTGTCAACTACGATACTATTTTCGATCACTGTCTCTCGTTCGCTTCGTCGTAAGACTTGCAGCTATTTCTTTCCCAAGATGTTATTAGCATCTTCACGATATGCCTGATCGTAACGCGTAAGTGCAAAGTTTCTTGATTAGATCTTCAGACAAACACAATTTGAGTAATCAGACATATCTAGCAAGAAGACTTGTTTCGATTTTGCACGCAACGAATGTACATGCGGCAATAGATGCAAATACAGTCATGAATCGATCTTCAGAGCATCGTCGAGACTCTGCTCATTCTATCTGACATCTAAAGAATGCTTCAGAGGAAAGCAATGCAAATTCTTGCATGAAATAAGCATGAAAAAAAATGTTATCAATGTACTATCACAGATCATCTCTAGATCTCGAAAACGGTTCAATATCGAGTCTAGCTTTCGCGAATGAACTTATCTCATGTCAAAACGCAATATCTACTCGCGATCTCTAGACATAGATACTGAAAGATTCTTTCAAATGAAATGAGATCTCATGAATCAAGAACATATCGAAACGCGTTAGCAAATCATCACGAAGCTGACAACGAAAGAGAGAATTGCGATGATCAAGACTCTGACAGATCTGATGATTGATTGTTCAACAGAAGAGATGATGATTCGTATTTTCAAAGAGAGAACTCTTTCATTCTTTCAAATCATTTTTCATTTGAATGTTCTGTCATCTCTGATTTTGAAGACTTCACTCGACATCATCTGCACATTTCTCTTTGGCTCGAATGATCGTCGTGCAGTCAATCTTTTCAAAGTCACAGCAGCTGCTCTCACTGCTCTTGCTTTAGAGAAATCTCTCAAAGATGATGAGTTGTCTTTGATTGCGTTGACGACGAGTTCGATCGTGCTTCAGCGAATCGTGAACTTGAATCAAAGCGTTCAGATCATCGCGAATTTCACGTCGATTGCAAACACTATCTCGATCTGTATTTCGAAACAATTGTCTCTGTATGTCGTGTGACGAAGTCTTGTCAGAATTCGACATTGTCTTGATCTTGATACTTCGATGACATCGTTCGAGCATCGATCAAATAAGCTACAGAATGATCGAGCTGTCTTCGAGTTGAGTCAGAATCTGCCCGGCATGTTATTCGAACAGAGCTCACGACGTGATAATGATCATGAGAACATTCGCGACATTAAGATCCTGCCAACCGCTGAGAAGATTCAGTCCCATCGACTAAAGTACTTCTCTTCAAATGATCTCACCAGAAATCATCTTTTCGATCTGAAAGATTTACTCGACAGACAATTTCGACTTCTTCGAGAAAATACAATTGATCAACTCAGAGATGCGATTCATTTAGAACTTGAGAGACTTAATCATTTCTCAACTGCTCAGTCAAAATCAAACAATGACGCTCGAAACATCACTTATCATAAAGTTCATCTGCTTCGATTGACATTCGACAGAAGAAAAGATCTTCAGATTGTAGCAGAGTTCAAACAGTCTTCTGCACTTCGTAAAAAGAATGCTGCACAGCGAGAGAAATGATGAAAAAGCAGCAAACAGCTGCAAATTGATGCGTTGCTCTGCCTTGTCTCTTCTACAGATCACACCATCTTCTTCTCTGTATGCGACTCAGTTTCAACGCCTTCGCTCAAGAAGCGAAATAATACAGAAAAAGAACTTGCAACTTCTTCGATCGATCTCAATACAGATTCTGAAAAAGCGATTGAACATTCAAGTTTTTTTAAGCACGCAGATCGAGCAACTGTGATGCTTAGCATGATGAAAGACAAGTTGAAAGACATCATCTGAATCAACAATCACATCGAAAAGATTGACAATCTGAAACAATCTTTTGTTGAGTTTTCCGAAATTCTGTTGTCTTCTTTTCGATCGATGTTGCAGACGCTTCAGCAGATGAGTCGCACTCTCGATCTTTCTTTTTTCGAATTCATCGCTTCAGTGACGCAGAATTCGAGAATTGCGAATATCTCACTCTTCGCTTACTCACGAAGACGCGACTTCGCCTTCAGTCTGAACCCTTTAACTGAAGAAGAAACTCTGAAACTTAAGTCTGAAAAGCAGTTCGACTATCAGATGATACGTAGCAAATTCACACTTGACGACGCGCAGCAGATCTTCATCGTTAATGCTCTGAGTCGCTGCCTTGCGCTCATTCAAGAATCGTCAGATATCGAGAAAAGCTATACAGACGTAGCAATCATCAAAACTTTATTGAAACACGATAAGACAGCTAATCTTGATTCTATTGTTTGCGTATGTTATACGAATCACGCACTCGATCAACTTCTCAAGCATCTAGTAAAAGAACGAAGTTGAGCAGCTGATTCGTTTAGATTCGCGATCTAAATTCGAACTTCTTCAAGACTTGAACCTTCGTCATGTTTCTCAGCAAGTCGAACAGACAAAAACTGAAGATTACAAGAAGTGACAACTTCATACGAAATTGAACAGCGAGCTAGCACATATCGAGGAAATTTTACAAGAACTGAAGAATTCGATCTCATGAAGAAACATCAAAGCTTATCTGAAAAGACAAGACTCGTTCAGGCACTTCAAACAACTGTTTAAAATGAAGTTTGACGAAGATGAATTTCAAACAGTGCGCGATAGAAAGTACAGTGTTGTTAAAAGCTGACTTAGAGAAGCAGCTCAGCGTCTTTGCTCGAATCGTCTCGTTACGAAGCTTTCAAACGTCTCTCTTCTGAAGTTGTCTGTCTCTGAGCGAAAATTGATTCATAAGTACTGAGTTCAGCAACGCGCAGCTCAGCTGAAGAATCTTCTACTTCACGTTCTTGAATTCTATCGCGATATCAAAGTTGAACTCGAGAAGTGCTATCAGAAATTGAATCTTCGATGTCTTCTTCGAGCGCACGTCATTGACGTCACAATCACAGACTTGATAAGAAATCTGAAGATTCTTAGACCTGTGCAAGCAAAAGTCATGATGTGTGAAGAGACAGATGAGATCTTGAAGACACACACGCTCATCGCGCTTTTGCCTTCAGTCGAACATGCTATTCTTATTGAGAATCACGAGCAGCTTCGACCTCAGATCAACAACTACGAGCTTCAACATGATCATTTCAGAAACGAAAAATTCTCTTTGAACATCTCTCTTTTCGAGCGACTTGTTAAACCTCAGTTCGACTACTCGTCGATTCATTACACAACGCCGTTCGATGTCTTGAGCGCTGTCAGAGAATCAAGAGAGACTGTGAGCACTCGTGCCTCAGATCGTGCGAAGATTCATGCAAGACGAAATGTTCAGTTCAGATTTCAAACATTGTCTTGCCTTGTGAACACATACGAAAATGATTGAAGTGTCACAAAGCGCAAGCTTCGGAAACTCTATCACGTCGAATCAAAGTCGAAATGATCATGTCAAATTGCAAGCATTGAGTAAAGATTCGTTGCTGTGATCTTTCGCTTCAGAATGATTACCCATGTTCTGTCACGTGTGAAGTCGCCCTCGCCTGTGAAAATGACTGCAAGCACGCTTGTAAAGACTGCAATTCAAAGGCCGATGATCAGATCTCTCAGAGAGTTCACGATATTTGTAAGACGCAATGCAGTAGATCGTACACGACATGTAGTCACGCATGTTTGGGTATCTGTCACGGCGACGATTCATGTTCGCTTTGCAATGAATCATGTGAGATTCGCTGCAGTCACTCACGCTGCAGTAAAAAGTGTCAAGAGTCTTGCATGTCATGTGTTGAAGACTGCTCTTGATCTTGTTCACTCTCGAATGATGATGCTCGCTGAGAGCAGCAGATTCTGTTGCTTTTTCGTGAAGATCTCAATCAGTTTATTCGTCATAGCATGTCTGTTCAGACATCTTCTTTCTTCTCAGTATGAATGATGAAGGTTGAAGTCATCTACGATGATATGCTTCTCATCTAGCATTAGCTCTTCGATTCATCTATTTATGATGTTCGAGCTGTCTGTTGATGTGATTGACACTGATGACGAGTTATAGACGCTGTGTATTTGAAATGATGTTCTGATTTCTTGTGTCACGAGCGGAATGACTGACTGAGCAGGCAGGTCGTATTTACTAGACAAGAGATCGCTCGATCTTTTACGAAGATGCGAGCGAACGATTATATACAGAATGTTCAGCCTTACAGGCTTAACAGGCTTGGCGCGAAAGAAGTCGTGATATCTTGACTGCTGCATATCTCGATTCTTATGCTGCAAAAGTTCGATTTCTTCGCTTCTATACTTCAGATGATGATATCGATGTTCTTATTAACGTATATGCAAGCTCTGACCATGAATTCGTCGCTGCTCACTAGATGAAATCGGCTGTTTCCAGAATTGTATGTCTGTGAAGTATCTAGGGCTCTGCTTTGCTTCTGTATGACTAGAATATCGTAGTTCTGTACCTCTTGATCGTGAATCAGCGAAATATGAATCACATTCGACCTTTTCTGAACATTATACTGCAGTATTCTAAAGATTCGATCGTCTACCATTGAACAAAAGATGGCGTAGGCTGTGAGCTACTGAAAATTATCAATGTGTTCTTTCTAGAACGACCAACTTTGTTCGAACTGTTGCCTGACTTCTGCGAACGCTTTTCAAGAATCTGATATATCTGTCGCTGCATTGACGATTGAGATCGACTGTTCACCGCGATTGAGGCGTTCGACGCGTACTGCTTAGTGTATCTGTATGGACGATTCTGATAGACAGTATTCGCCACTCTCTTTGCTTTCTTCCACCTGAGACATGATCGCATTCAGAGCTTGCGTCCTTTCTTCTTGCAGTTTGAGCAGTGCATATACCCTTCGTCTTCCGAGCATCCTTTCGACTTGTGTTCTTTACCGCACTTATGACAGAACGGGTCATTTCTACAGCTTTTTGCGATGTGATCAAACTTATAGCAGTTGAAGCATTGAACGATTCTGCTGACTCTTTCGAAATACTCGCATGAGCATTCCTGATATGACTCGATTATTCCATGATTCATAAGTCTGTTTGTCATTACTTTCGTCGCGATCTCAACTATTAGCGAGAAATGTGTCTTTCCTGACGTGATCACTTTCTTC
>JAABUO010008331.1_pt1 | contig 11740 bp, 6 predicted proteins | sample 5559291 | NCBI WGS metagenome assembly JAABUO01 (sample SAMN10711878, study PRJNA513372) | rock metagenome | isolation source: Antarctica rocks | place: Antarctica: Victoria Land, Finger Mt sud | reverse complement strand
ATACATCTGATTAATATACTGCATACTGTCACCGTGAAAGATGAAAGGATGATTCCACCAAGTCAGCAAAATTTATATCTTTGGAATGGATTTTCGCATCCGAGAATAAGTATCACCGTTTTACTACGTGCACGAGTCTGAAGTTTAAACCGAGGAATGTTCTTACCCAAAATAGGTCTTTTTCTCTTTGCATTGCTCAATCACAAATCCTATCTATCTGGAATGTCGGATTTGCCATTTCTGGATGTCTAAACACTCTCGTGATTTGTCTCGTTTGGATCAACGTGATCCTCATGGGTTGGGCTGTGGCGTAACAGCATGGAGGCTACCAGCTGTTGTCCTTGCTCCTGCGCGACGGAATCGTCAAGTCCACTAACACTATGATCGAGGGCAAGCTTTGTGTTCGCCAGAGATAAAATCTGTTCCTCAATGGTGCCTTTCGTGACAAGTCTGACAACCTCGACTTCTCGGCTCTGACCAACACGATGTGCACGATCTTCTGCTTGACGATCATCATGCGGATTAAATGAGCCATCAAAGATAATGACCTTATTTGCACAGGCGAGATTGATACCAAAGCCTCCAGCTTTGGTAGATAAGAGAAATACTGTAATATCTTGCTCATCATAGAATTGGTCAATCATGTCTTGACGGGTATCGACTTTCGTGCTACCGTCCATCCGCAGATATGTTAAGCTTAATGTTGATAACACAGATTCCAATATATCCAGGACCATTGTAAATTGAGAAAACAATAAAACCCGATCACCTTTAGCTTTCATTTGAGTCAAAACCGAAGCTAGCCTGTCAACTTTGCCGGATTCCATCCATTGGTCATTGCTCATTGCCCAGCGGTGTGCACAAGGTATATCGAGGGCTAGCTTATGTAGTTCAAAATCACTCATGTACTCCATGTCTTGCAGAACATATTCGGCATTTGCTTTGCAATGTCTCTCATCTTTCATAACATCTTTGGTCATGGATTTCAGCATTTCAGATGTATATAATCGTCGAAAAAGCATGGGATGTATGGCAGCTTTACGAAGCTGCATCAAAACATTAGCGGACTGTTGCTCCTTCTTAGCAAGTTTCCTACCTTCGGCGCGCGCTTCGATGGCATTTCTCGCTGATGCGAGCAAATTGGAATAAATGTCCTTTTGTGCAGAGTTCATGTCGCAGTACATAACAACATTGCTTTTCTTTGGCAAGTCTTTCAGAACCTGGTACTTCTTCCGTCTCATTACAAAAGGTGTCATCATCGCCTTGGCACGAGATACCCGGACTGACGAAAGAAGTGCAGAGTTTGACAAGTCACCCTCGTCGGTGGTCTTGGCCTTATGTTTGAATATGGCTCCGAGACTCTCTCTTTTACCAGCAAATAGCGATGGCAAAATAAACGATAAGAGTGAAACAAGCTCTTGAAGGTTATTTTGTAGTGGCTAGAGTATTAATGTGAGGTACATATGGAAACATACCGTACCGGTGAGCAGCAATCTGAAACGAGCCCGTATATTCATCAAGTGCATGTACCTGCTGGAATTAGAATTCTTTAGCATATGGCCTTCATCATAAACACATGTATTGAATGCTATTTGTTTGAGGAAACTTCTGTCAGATTTCGCGCCAGTAGCTAATGCGTAAGTCGTTACGAGCACATTAAAATTGGCATTCTTGATTAAAGCGTATCTTGCCTCTTCGCGCTCAACCTGTGAGCCATAATAGGGCTCAACTTTTAGGTTTGGACAGAATCGTTGGAATTCTCGCAGCCAATTCTCCAATGTTGAGGCCGGGACTACTATAAGATGAGGTCCATTTTCTCCGTTCGCCAAGAGGTGTGCGAGAAAAGCTATGACTTGGCAGGTTTTCCCAAGTCCCATCTCATCTGCTAGTATGCAACTGAGCTTTTTCTCGTAGAGCAACACCAGCCAGTTGACTCCTACTAGTTGGAAGCCTTTGAGCTTTACACCTGGTGCCAATAACTTCGGTTGCTCTCTCATTAAGCTATTTTCGGCCTCGCTTAATGTGGTTCCTAAAGCGGAATCATTAATGTCCACACCATCAACAAGCTCAAGTTCGCCATTCGATGCATGTGGAATGATCCCCCATTTTTCTATCTCGTCCGAGATTCTCTTACCCAGAACTTCGACCTGAGAGATCAAAGAATCGACTGCATCATAAGATTCGAGTGTTTCAAGTGTCGCATCAACTATTCTGTCTCCTACACGCTTGGTAAATTTTCCGGTCTTCATCGTCAAATCCCGGATTTGGTCCAGGCTGCGAAAGGGTCTTGCTGCAACGACAATATCAGCAACATCATCATTACAACCCGCAACATCAGCGATGCTCCTGGCAGCGGTCTCATTTAAAAAACTCAACGCTCTCAAAAGTGCTCGCGGGTCATGTTCTATAATCTCTTCAGGGGTAGAAGCTGTTGAGTCATCATCATCTGAATCTAGTTTTATTCTCTTCGCAGGCTGGATTTGGACAGGCAAAACGTCGTGTGCCTTTGCTGCTGTGTGAGCATGCACAAAACCGTTGTGCTCCTGAAGTTGAGGAGAGGCATTGACACTACGCTGCTCCGGCCTGATAAGACGTTTTTTTAATTGGGGTTTAAGCTGTTCTTGATACCGACAATTTATTTCCTGTCCTAGTGGAGTCTGGTTGGCATTGCCATATTTGTCGCGTATTGATGCTTTCGTGTTGGTTGCCCGCTTTGTACTGTTTGTCGGTACTGGAGAATGCGGTTTATAAAATTGTTGTGGCGACACTTGATTCATAGAGCTCCAATTAATGCCAGGCACTATGAAGCGTTGTTGTGCCTGAGTAGCAGCTACTTTGCGTTGGATCATAGACTGAGCAGCACTCACCACATTATCCTCATTAGCATAAAACGAAGAAAATGTAGGTTTCGGTTGTGTGTGGGGAATCTCCATAATAGCCATCATCGCAGCGTCTGTATTTCCCTTCGCGAGCCGGAAGGCATGTAAAAGAGTGGCAATTGGTAAATCAGGTCTGATTTGTTGCATTCTTTGGAGCCTTTGTATTTCTATTTCAGACAAGCTCTCGAATACGCCGCCATTTTCTCGAGGATACTGCATTGTATGTCCCATTGGACCGGGTTCGAAACGTGAAGAAGTCTTTTGAGGCACATGACGAAAGCTGTCAAAATCGGGTTTCATTGGCGATTGCGGTACGCTATCCACCGTGGTTTTCCTTTTGGCAACTGGTATATCATAAACACTGTTTGCACCCTTACCGTGCACCGATGGGAATTTGGTTTGGTGCCTCAATAAGCCAGACTTTTTGACTAGATCATTTTCAGAATCGAGCATGTCTTTTCCAGTGCTAAGCACACTTTTGGGCGGCCAATCAAATGGCATCGGTCTCGTAAGATATCCCCCATGTGTATTACTTACATTGTGATACTGCTGGTCGGAGCTAAACGGCGGAGAGAGGGATCCAAGGGTTGGAATGCCGTGGGCTTGTCTATTAGAATCTTTTGGCGTAGTAGAATTGTCTTCTTCTACAATTTGGTCCGTTGCTTCCTGTTGAGCTTGTATTGAACTTCCAATTGGCGAGCTTTGTGGGACCTCGATACTTTCATATGACGGCACCCACTCGTAAGATTGGACTCCGTCCCCTTTTGTCTTTCCATCCCCTTCCCTTCTGTGTGCAAATATAGGCGTCAAATCGCGTTTGTGCTTATCTGGTAACGCTTGGGTAGGTTCGCGATAGTCGCGCTCAGGCATCACCTCCTAGAGCTTGAAATAGAGCAAACACAACACTTTGGAGACAAGGGTCGAATTTCGCCGTTCGTTTTAAAGGTTTTGCCGTTACCAGATCCAGCACTATTTGCCTGGTGTTCGTCCCTTTCACCAATGCGAAGCGCTTCGGTTTATAAAAAAAACCCCGACAATTGATTTCATTGGAAACATGACGAGCATGCACATTTGAAGTCCATTATGAGGCAATACACCGGAAACCAAAAATATTTCGCCGAATATCAGGATGAGGAAGGTGAGGATAAAATACAGGACAGAAGAGCTCGGAAGATTATAAGTGAGCGAGAAACAGATTATCACAGACGAAAGTACGATCGTGGTGCAAGCCCAACAAGAGTAGATCCATTTGATGAACAGGGGAAATTTGATGGTAGAGGGTATGCAGATGTCATGAAGGATCACAATTTTGAACAGGAAGAAGAAATTGTCAAGAGATTGTTGGCAGACAAAGTAAAGGAGATGGACATTCTTGAAAATAAGGCTCTACCAACAATCGAACGGGAAGAGGAAAAGCCGTGGCTTCCAACCGAAAGCCATTCGGTAAAGGCCGAAATATCTGATAAGGACCTTTCACACGTGAAACGTTCAAGATGGGATGAGGCCCCGACGGTTGGAGCAAGTCCAAAGAGATCGAGGTGGGACCAGTCTCCAATGAAAGACGCGACAAATTATCTTAATGAAAACGTGGAAACCATTAAGACGCCAAAGCAAGTTATAGGGGCTGACTTTTCTAGCGTCACAAGAAGACTGACCGACGCGGATCTTGATGAACTCCTTCCGACCAAAGGCTTTACTCTACTGGAACCACCTAGTGATTACGTTCCGCCGCAGAATAGGAGTTTCAGCTATTCTGATATTCCCGTGACGAACGAAGGTTATAATATCCCGGAACAAAAGGTAAATGGCAACACTATAGCTCAAGAGCTACCATCGGAAATCCCTGGAGTTGGGGACTTGGCCTATTTTAAAGCGGAGGACATGAAGTTCTTTGGTAAGCTTGTCGATAACCGAGATGACACCAAGCTCTCCTTGGAAGAGCTACGCGAAAAAAAGATAATGAGGTTATTACTGAAGATAAAAAACGGAACACCACCCCAGCGCAAAAGCTCTCTCCGAGAAATCACAGACACAGCGAGACAACTAGGCGCAGGTCCCTTATTTAATCAAATATTGCCGTTGCTAATGGAGAGGTCTCTTGAAGATCAAGAGAGGCACTTGCTAGTCAAAATCATTGACCGGGTCATGTATAAGCTGGATGATTTAGTGAGACCATTTGTGCACAAAATTTTAGTTGTCATCGAACCGCTCTTAATTGATGAAGATTATTATGCAAGAATAGAAGGCAGAGAAATTATTTCTAATCTGGCTAAGGCTGCTGGCTTGGCCCATATGATCTCAACAATGCGCCCCGACATCGATAATGTTGACGAATTTGTAAGAAATTGCACAGCTCGTGCTTTTAGTGTTGTTGCTTCTGCGCTTGGCATTCCTGCCTTGCTTCCTTTCCTGAAAGCCGTTTGCAGAAGCAAAAAATCATGGCAAGCACGTCATACAGGTGTCAGGATAATTCAACAAATCGCAATGTTAATGAATTGTGCAATCTTACCACATCTCAAGGGTCTAGTTGAGTGCATAGCCAAAAATCTGGAAGACGAACAGAACAAGGTGCGGACCATGACGGCCCTTGCTTTGGCAGCTTTAGCTGAAGCCGCAACTCCGTACGGGTACGAATGTTTTGATTCTATTTTGAAACCTCTCTGGACAGGTGCTAAAACCCACCGAGGAAAAACGCTGGCGGCTTTTCTGAAAGCGGTTGGGTTCATCATTCCACTTATGAACGAAGAAGAGGAAGCTGCTGGCTACTACACTGATGAAGTCATGAAAATCCTCAAACGTCAATTTGATTCTCCGGATGAGGAAATGAAGAAAATTGTTCTAAAGGTTATCAAGCAATGTGCTGGGACCAATGGGGTGACATCTACATATTTGAAAACCGAGGTTATCCAGGAGTATTTTGAGTCGTTCTGGATCAGGCGTATGGCAAGCGACAAACGAAGTTATCATCAAGTCGTTGAAACTACTTGTGAGATTGCGGAAAAAGTTGGCTGTTCTGAAGTTGTCGCTCGACTAGTTGCGAACCTGAAAGATGACAATGAGCAATTCCGTCGAATGTCAATGGAAACAATCGAAAAGGTCATCTCTAATTTGGGTGCTTCTGATGTTAGTGAAAGACTGGAAGAGAGATTAATCGATGGAATCCTTTTCGCCTTCCAGGAGCAATCTGTAGAAGACATAGTGATGTTACGAGGTTTCAGTACAGTTGTTAACCATCTGGGTATTCGGACGAAACCCTACCTCGAGCAAATAGTCAGTACGATACTTTGGCGTCTCAACAACCGGTCAGCTACAGTTCGGCAACAATCAGCAGATTTGATACAGGGTATATCAGGGGTCATGAAAGCCTGCGAAGAGGACGAGCTGATGGGTAAACTTGGCATCGTTCTATTTGAATATCTTGGTGAAGAATACCCTGAAGTTCTTGGGTCTATCCTTGGTGCTTTACGTGCAATCGTCGCCGTTGTTGGTGTTAACCAAATGCAACCGCCTATTCGCGACCTTTTACCTCGTCTCACGCCCATATTGCGCAACCGCCACGAAAAGGTGCAAGAAAACGCAATTGATCTAGTTGGACGTATTGCAGACAGAGGTGCCGAGTTTGTGAATGCGAGAGAGTGGATGCGAATCTGTTTTGAGCTGCTGGATATGCTCCGCGCCCACAAGAAGGGGATTCGGCGTGCCACAGTGAATACTTTCGGGTTTATTGCCAAAGGCATAGGACCTCAAGATGTGCTTGCAACGTTACTCTCTAATTTGCGGGTACAAGAACGACAATCTCGAGTTTGCACCTGCGTTGCCATTGCGATTGTAGCAGAAATTTGTGGGCCATTTACAATACTCCCAGCAATCATGAATGATTATCGTGTCCCTGAAATGAACGTTCAAAATGGCGTTTTAAAGAGCATGAGTTTTATTTTCGAGTATATTGGAGAACAGTCAAAGGACTATATATACGCAGTCACACCACTTCTAGAAGATGCCCTTATTGATAGGGATCAAGTTCATCGACAGACTGCGGCTGCGACAGTAAAGCACCTCGCTCTTGGATGTATTGGCTTAGGTTGTGAAGATGCCCTAACGCATTTACTGAATTTGGTTTGGCCAAACATATTCGAGACATCACCTCATGTCATTGATCGCATGATTGAGGCTGTGGATGCAATACGCACTGCTGTTGGTCCGGGTATTGTTCTTTCCTATACCTGGGCAGGTCTCTTCCACCCGGCTCGAAGAGTGAAAGAAATTTACTGGCGGATTTACAATGCGGCTTATGTACAACAGGCAGACGCCCTCGTCCCTTACTATCCCCCTATAAAAGCGCCTGCATTACAAAGGGACGAACTGATGGTATGGATATAACCCATTCTTATTATAAACATGTCACGAGTGGACGCAATGTAGGACATGACAATGAGTCGACTCGTTACTATTTCCGAAGCTTTTTGCATTCTCAGCTTACATGTGGAGTTAATTAGTTGATGTCCTGAAACAAGTAAAGCTGGCCCAGCGTTATAATGGACTTCCGACGAGCTTACGAATATTTTCACCCTTTGAATCCAGTGTATTTTAAAACAAGATCGAGCGTGGCAATACTGTCCTCGTAGCTATTGTGCCCTAGATAAACGTCGTGTTCATGTTCTTGAATTTGTCGTCCCAAGTATCGTCTTGCCAAATCTTTAAGGGAATATTTAAATGGCGGTCCACTTGGGTGAGAATACAGGGCTGCGGTGTCAATGATATTACTGTGAATCAACCTTAGGGAAGTAAGGTCGTTTTCACCTCCATGCAAGATTAAGATCGTATCTTCACTGATCCAATGTAATAGTTCGTGTTGAAGTTGTGTGAATGTCATTTTTGCTTTTTCCATGGACTGAATGCCAGAAAACTGGGTGTTGAGGTCCCACATTTCACCAACCGGTACAATAAGATCATCTATGATCTTATTACCCTGCAAATCGACTATGGTGATGCGAGACAGCTCCGTGCCTAGCGATGTATAAGTCATTTCGCAGTCCAGCGCAATTACTGGCAACGCTGATTGGCTCTTGCGAGTAGATACAAACGGTAGTAAAAAGTGAAGTCGAGCTGGATCAGCGATCTTATAAACATGCCTTGATGCTTCCAGACAGGGTTCACTCCCAGTAATGCCTCCACAGCATGTATAAGTTTTCTCAGCTAATTCCCGTTTTGTGCGAATAGCTCGACCCCAGTGATATTTACAGGTGGATATGCCGTTTACATCAAAATTCATCGAGCACCGATCACATGCTACCCAAGTATGGCCAGCTATCTGACTCTCGTCAAAAGGCGGTGGTTCCAAGGTATACCCATAGTCCCGAAGACGTTTCTTGTTGAGAACCAGGTTTTGGAGCTTACTTATGTCTTCTTTTCCAGGGGTTTTTTTGGGCTCCAGCTCCTCAAGCTGTGACTTTTTGCGAAGTTCCTGAATCGTACGCTTCATAGCTGCCGGATAGGTTTGCCGTTTTGTGGATTTTGCAAGCTTTTCTTCTGCCCCAATAGCTGCTCGTCGAGCTGTTGGATGGCCCAACCGAGCATATTCTTTATGCAGTATCACCAAAAAGCTCGACCGAGTTGCGTGGATTGCAGGTGATATGGGCACGTATGTGGGAGTCAATACTTTGACGTCGCCACACTCCTCGGCTTCCTTGGGGACTGACCCTGATTCTTTTCTTTTTTCCGCATCCTTCATGTTAGGCGCGATGTTCTGTGTCTCGATAGATGGTCTGCTCTGCTGCGAGAGTTCTGTCCGGCGGCGCTTCCTTTGAACTAGCTTCATTCCAGCTTTGTGTGAGAACAAGCAATTGGGCAGCGTGCATAGCTTATCCGATAAAGGGCAATTGATATCTGCAAATTTGCCCAAGTTTGACGAAAACATTCTCCCTCCAGCCTCGCCCACTACCTACGTGTCCTGTTTCATCATTCGTATAATAATCCAGCCAGTCACGTGGAGGGGACTTCTTGCTCAACTCCAAATCCTGCGTAACGACCGCCCCCTCTCGACAAGTCCCTTATATCCCTTTGAACATCAGCGGCAATAAAGTATGGCGAATCCGAACACTACCTACACCTTCAATGAGGTTGATAAAAAATGCATCAACACCATCCGACTACTTGCTGCGGACGCGACCGCCAAAGCGAATAGTACTGGAATTCCAACTCATGTATGCTAACCTGTAGGTGGCCATCCTGGAGCTCCTATGGGCCTTGCTCCTATGGCCCATATTCTTTTCAACTATTTTATGGACTTCAATCCGCAAAACCCCAATTGGATCAACCGGGATAGATTCGTGCTAAGCAATGGTCATGCTTGTATGCTGCATTATTCGCTTCTGTACCTCTCTGGTTACGGCCTCACTTTGGACGACATCAAATCGTTTAGGCAGGTGGACTCTCGGACTCCTGGTCATCCAGAAGCTAACCATGGAACTAAAGGAATCGAAGTAACTACTGGTCCTTTAGGTCAAGGGGTTTCAAACGCTGTCGGACTCGCTATCGCACAGAAGCACACAGCAGCAAAGTTCAACAAGCCCAATCACAACATCATCAATAATTATACGTTCTGCTTTATGGGTGATGGATGTGCTATGGAAGGTGTTTCGTCTGAAGCTTGCAGTCTTGCGGGCCACTTGCGCCTCGGTAACCTTATCGTCATTTATGACGATAACAAGATCTCAATTGATGGCGATACGGCTGTCTCATTTACCGAGGATGTCGGAAAAAGGTACGAAGCGTATGGCTGGCATGTCATTCACGTGGATGACGGGAATTCGGACCTCAAAGGCATGGCAAGAGCCATAGAGCAGGCAAAGTATGTGAAGGACCAGCCCACATTGATTGTGCTCCCAACCACTATTGGATTTGGCAGTAAGCTTCAAGGAACTGGCGCTGTACACGGTTCCGCCTTGAAAGCCGACGATATAGAGCAAATCAAGCAACGTTTTGGATTCAATCCCAAAGAGTCCTTTGTCGTTCCCCAAGAGGTTTCAGATTTCTACCATAAAACTGCTCAACGAGGGAATGAAGCCGAGAAGGCATGGAACGAGAAATTCGACGCATATGCCAAGGCCTTCCCAAAGGAATCTGCTGAATTGAAGCGCATTCTCTCAGGTAAGCTGCCCGAGGGATGGGAAAAATGTCTACCGACTTTCAAGCCGGAAGACAAAGCTGTTGCCACTCGAAAGACTTCTGAAATGGTATTGACCAAGCTTGTCGACGCGCTTCCAGAACTTGTAGGCGGTTCAGCCGATCTGACTACCTCGAATCTCACACGTTGGGGAAGTGCCACTGATTTCCAGCCAGAGACAAACGGCCTCGGTACCTATGCCGGCAGGTACATTCGGTTCGGAGTCCGTGAACATGGCATGGGTGCAATTATGAACGGTATGGGTGCATACGGAACCGTAATTCCATTTGGAGGTACCTTTCTTAACTTCGTCTCTTATGCTGCTGGTGCTGTGCGCTTGTCAGCACTATCGAAAACTCGTGTGATCTGGGTTGCAACTCACGATAGTATTGGCCTTGGCGAAGACGGTCCAACTCATCAGCCTATAGAGACATTGGCGCATTTCCGGGCCTTACCAAACATGATGGTATGGCGCCCAGCCGATGGTAATGAGACGAGTGCTGCGTACTATACAGCTATGACTGCCAAAAACACACCATCTATCTTGGCGTTGTCGCGTCAGAATTTGCCTCAACTGGAGAATTCGACACTTGAACATGCGATCAAGGGCGGATATACGTTGGTAGACTCCAAAAATGCCGAGGTCACACTCGTCTCCACTGGTTCTGAGGTGTCCATTTGTGTGGATGCAGTCCAGATGCTGAAAGAAAAGCATGGGGTTGTGGCTCGAGTTGTCTCTTTACCGTGCTGGGAAGTCTTTGATCAACAGGACAAAGAGTATAAGCAAACAGTGTTCCCCGATGGAATTCCAATAATGAGCGTTGAGGTCATGTCAACTCTCGGCTGGGAAAAGTATTCACACGAACAATTTGGTTTGACCCGATTTGGTGAATCAGGGCCATACCTCGATGTTTACAAGAAATTTGAATTCACGCCTGAAGGTGTCTCGAAACGGGCTCTTCAAACTATTGACTTCTGGAAGGAAGTCAAGCCTATCAGAGCACCGTTCAACCGCGCGTTTACCCAAATCCTCTAGGTTTATGGAAGTGGTAAATTTAGTGCTCAAAATAAGTTTCTTTAGTTTGCGTGTAATGTGTTCATGAGTCCCTCACCACACCAATTCGCTTTCTTTTGAGTTATTATTTTTTGTTAAAGCAAGGCCTAATATACCATTGCACAGACTGCTACGATAGAGCTAGCTCATACTAGGGTTCGGGTCTTTCACTCCAAGTCCCGGTCTAGTAGTCATTTTCATTTTCATTGTCATGTCAGCTCGAGGCAATTAGGATCCATCCGTTGAGGCCGATTATGGGTGAGTAGAGGTACGTCCTTTATTTACAAAGCACTTGAGACAAGTCTCGAATATAATACAGGAGATTTCATGAATCCAATCATGAAGCGATTTCCAGCTTTTTAATCGGTGCTAGACCCTTTTGAACAGTTTCAAATACTAACAAGGCTGCTGCGTTCACTGGAAAACTTCTCCAAAAACATACCCAGAAACCACGAAACCACGCCCGCTCTTTATTCAAAGCATGCATAATATCGATGTAGTGAGGATATTTGCCGCCAAATAGTTTATCCGTCATCATTCGTTGCTTCATAATGTCTGCAGGATAGCACCCAATCCAAAAGACCTGCGCAGCAATGCCGCCAGAGAGAAAGGTCCCGACTGGACCATTCCATAGCCCACCCC
>JAABUO010008330.1_pt1 | contig 11741 bp, 13 predicted proteins | sample 5559291 | NCBI WGS metagenome assembly JAABUO01 (sample SAMN10711878, study PRJNA513372) | rock metagenome | isolation source: Antarctica rocks | place: Antarctica: Victoria Land, Finger Mt sud | reverse complement strand
TCAGTGAGGATTTGATTGTTGCATCTTTTAACAACGTTCTGCAACATGCATTTGACAATGAACACATTTGACAATGAATCACATTTAGATCCAACATGCAGTAGTGACAATGCATTGTGTGCTTGCAGAGCATATACCACAAGGGGCACAACAAGAGCTGCATGACTGTGACCAGGTACTTACTGCTGAATAGCCCCTTGGTCTGTTTGGATAGCACCATGTGCAGACCGTGCTGCCACCAGCTCTGGATTTGCGCCATCCAGCTGCCACTGCATGGCAGCCAACAATGTGTTGTACATCAGGTCAGAGCACCTTAATCTAAACTCGAGAGTGCATATCGACTTAGGACAAAGACTTTTCCAGACTGCTGTTTCTGAGCTCTGAAGGTATATCAGCATTGTGGATGTCATCTCAGAGTGAGACTCGCACGCACAATATGCATGTCTCAGCGGTTCAACTGTATTTACCTTGAGTCTGGCAGACAACACATGGGCCACCTTTCACAGGAGACTGGTTACTACGATGCTTGCAAGCTGCACAGAGAGGGTTGGCACCAAAGATTCCACCAGTCTTGTGCTTCATGATTGCACCCCCTATAGTTAGCAAAAGTCATCACAAGACAATCGACTCAAGCGAATAGCAAAAGCGAACCATGGTCAGGCAACAGCTGCAGGAAGCCTTCAGGCGGAACCGTACCAGTTGCTTTGCAGACTCGGCATATTCCCATAATGACGCGCGATCGGTCGAGGTGCTGCTCGAACAGATCTCAACCTGGCAGATAACGTGCAGCTCTGAGTAAAAAGACTCAAGACAGTCTTACCAAGTGCTCAAGGATTGCATCATGATACCTCAAGCAGCTGCTGTACTTTCGTGAAGGTGTCGATGACGTTGTCAGCACGCTAAACCGCTGAACGATGTTGCCCACCTGGATGGCTGAAACCAGCGAATTTGTTCGCTCTGTCGACCAACTCTTCCGCTTTGAAGAAGCTCGATACTCGATCTGCTGTCATCACCATGGCATTGCTGCACGTGTGTGGTTTCGTGCTGTGCAGAGCCAGCTTGCTGCTCTTGACTGGTGAAGTATTGGTCTCGGAGCTCTGTAAGGCAAGCCTGGCAATACACAGCAGCAACAACATGCATATGCAGCAGCTGCAACATTAGCATGCGCAACAACCATGAGCAAATGAGCAATACGACCATGTCTTGAACTAACGGCAGGATCGTTCATGGCGCAGCAAGACCTCATATTCGCAACGGCAATGCTGCAACTGGAAAATGCGTCCATGAATGTTGCAAAACATGCTCATGAAACATGTGGCACCTGCAGCAACACAAAGCATATCTGCAATTGCATGCAAGGGCAATGCCATTGAGGACATGCAATTGTAAGGCTCTGCGAGAGCACTGATGCGTAACCTCAGCAGCTGCAAAACATTGCAAGAGCATCAAATGGCATCTAGCAGCAGGTTGAACACAGCAACACATTGAAAACAGCACCTCATTGAAAGCAGCACCAGCGGGTGGAGCGCACTAGCAGCCACATTTACTTCTTTAGATGTAGCAACATCCAGCAGCACGATGCAGCAATGTGATCACACCAGCAGAAGCATGCAGCAGTAGCAAACTGCATGGCAGTAGTAACATGCAACATCAGACAAACCGCAATGTGCAGCTGTTGCAGTGCAAGCAATATTGATTGCTTGCTTGCTTGAAATGCTTGCAAGCATTTCAAACGCAAGCAAAAGCATTGTGGGGCCGCGTGGAGGGCAGCGTAGAGGGGCAGCAGTTCCAGGACGGGCAACCCATGGCCCAACAACACATGGAGAAGCAGCACTGTGCAGCAGCACAACATTATGTGCCATTACCTGTACACATCAGCTGCATTGCACAGGGGCATGTGCAACACTTGCAAGAATGAGTTGCAAGAATGTGTTGCAAGAATGTGTTGCAAGAATGTGTTGCAAGAATGTGTTGCAAGAATGTGTTGCAAGAATGTGTTGCAAGAATGCGCTGCAAGAGCTGCAACAGCCATGCAACAGCTGCAGCAAGGGCCATAGATCTGTTGGGGGCACACAGCCCAGCGGCACCTCAAGGGTCTCAGAAGTGCGCAGGTAAAAAGCGCTTTATGCTTATAAGAAATCCTTCTATTTAAAGTTGAAAATGTCGTGCCTGTGGCCATGCTGCTGTCCAAGAGTAAGCAAAACGTCAAAGAGTTGACACATGCTTCAAAAGGCTGTTCAGCAATACTTCTGGCAATGTCACAGCCTGCACACTGGCCTAACTTTTCTTTGACGCAAGTGTGCAGCAGCCGCTCACCGATGCAACCAGCCCATGCCCTTCAAAAGCACCGCCGGCTTCTTCCAGGTCTCCTGTTGTGGCATTACAAGCTCCTTGAACAATCACTGTTCCATTAGCCTGCATACCATCGTTTGACAGCTGTCAGCTGCAGTTTTGCATTGAATGTCAACCAGACCAGCCAGGTGCACCATGTGAAGTTTGATCAATTTATCAAGTGCGTTATGCACACCTTAATGCGCATGCACAGGCAGGCAAATTGTAGTGATCTCCTGCTGAAATGACATCAATTGGGGTGGTGCTTTGAGCTATAAATTTTACCGTAATTGGTTTTCAATTACTGCAGCTCATTTGGCTAACTCAGAGCATATTAAGCAGGCATGCACGCACGCGCACGCACGCATGCACAGCAGCATCTGCATACAGACACACTGCAAGGCGCACCGTGTCTATCACACCCTCAATTGCTGAGGCACAGTTGCCCTGACCTCTAGGTCCTTCGCCACCGTTTGGAACTGGGTCATAAGAGATGGACCCCATACATATGTAGCCAAAAGCGCGATATGCGCCATCCTCCAACGCCCGATGCATAGCAGTGACAAAGTCTGCAACTCAGCACCATGAACACACATCTGCAACCTCAGCTAGCAATGAAACAGTAACCTGGGTACTGAGTCAAGATTGCAAGCATACATGTGATATGTACATCATGATCTTGTCTGCAAGGGAAACACTGTGATGGATTCAAATATGCCATTCTGGCTCACACAGCTGATCAGTTCAGTACAGATCATCAAGAGGATATTGTTGTGATGACTCATCCTGGAGCGTGCACGCTCATATGGCAATATTGTGACTATCCAAGCTGAAGCAATGTATGATGTTCCCACCATTGTCAACCTCAGGCAAGGCACTGCTACTGAACATAGGCGAATCCCCGTCTGCTTGTGGAAGCTCCACAATTAATGGTACACCGCTGGCATTGAGAGCGCCGACCAGGTCCATGGCATACTGATCTGGGCTATTGCCATGAGAATTGTAGAACTGTGCAGACTCATACATCCCTTCTGCATAAGGTCCTCCTGAGGATCAGCAGGACCGTTGCATTTCATGATCGCACGCTTGAGCCACGTTAAACGCTGAACCAGGACGGACGTCGCTCAAGAAAGTCTTGGTGCATACAGGACACTTAACTTGATAGATCCGAAACGTGATTCAGCGTTGGAGAACGACTAGCTACGCACCTGTGCTGAAGTCGAAGTTGTACCCTGCCACACACCGCTGTTGTGCTATGCAGCACGTAACGGCCAACAATGCAATCTTCATTGCAGTCCTCATGACAGACCACAGCGCTGCCCGCAATACCGCAGCTGCAACACGAGGGCGTCACGGCTGGGCAGAGGTCCGGACCGTTTCAGCGAGAGCAAATATCGGCGGCAAGCTTGTGGTTAAGATCTCTAGAGGTGCAGGTGGGAAGTTGTAGGATGAAGCTGCGCATCGGTCTCCTGGCAGTCATGCGACCCTTCGATCCGCTTCCTGCTCGATCGGGCTGCCCTCTGGCAGTGGCCCTCTCGTTGCTGCCGAACATGTGCTCATGGAATGATTGCTCAGTCGCACCATGATCATGCCTGGTCCGGCTCAAGCATCTGGACCAGCCAATGTCATCTCATGAAAGCACCTGGCAAAAGGAAAGAAACATGAGGCCATATTTCCACTGCTGGCAAACAGGTATTCGATGTGTGTGCAAGCTGTGCACACCATAGACAGATGTTCTGGAGGACCCGGGCAACAATGTTTACAGGGAGAATACTCTAGGCTGTACATGTCATGGCCTTGCTTGTGTGGGAACTGTGCAACAATTGGGCAAGGTGGGTACAACCCTAATTAACACAACACAAACATGCAGAAACCCTATGCTTCTCCACAACAAACTGGCCAGGGTTCAGGTCTGACACATATCGTTTCTGGTCAGCAAAGGCTCAAGCAGCAGGTGGGCTGTGCTCCAGAACAACAAAGAAGCAAGACAGCAGGCATACTCAATTGCAAGAGAAGCAATGTGCAAGGGAGAGCAGAAGCCAAAGCAAGCAGTGACTGCCAGCCCTCTTAAGAAGCTTCATCAACTCATCCCATCAGAAGATGTATGAAGGGAGGGTTGCTGTGGCATTTTACATATATATTTGCCTGACTGACTACTGACCTTAGGGTTTTCCCTGTGAATTGTCAGAGTATGTCATGAAGCTGTGTGTGTTATATAACAGGCCCTAGGGCCCTTTAGTAAGCAATTGCAATGTTTTAGAGATTTGAAATCAGATCCTATCTGTCAGCCGAAATCACACAGGTTACAAGGGTCTGGGCAGCCAAATCCCATCTAGTAGTTAAGGCTGTACCTAATTCCTTTGTAACATTGTAGCACTTTTTCGTGTGCGTGTTGCAGTTTTACGGTGTAGACGGTTTTTGGCTTGGCCGTAACGCGTCATCATTTTTTGAAAGCTTCCTGCACAGGGCTCTGGCAGAAAGGCCTTGAGGGTATACCCTTTAAAGGGAAATTTCTGCTACGTAGCAGCCCCAGGCGATTGGCGAATGGGCGAAAGGCGAAAGCCGAAAGCTGGGCGATAGGGTCAGACCTTCATCATTTTCATCGGGAGTGGTGGCGATTGCAAGCGAGTGCTGCCATAGCCCCAATAGTGCAAAGCAGACGTCGTTAGACTGTCGAGCACCAACATGTACTTTCAAACAGCTCTGTCAGTTCTGCAATTGAACACGACTCCATAGGGTCAGCTGTGTTGACAATCATTGGATGGTCCACTGACTGTGGCTGCACTGATTCATCTGTGGAAGCATTCATTGCCATGTGTAATATTGATCAGTATTGCACCTGCCTCAGTCACTGAGTCTATTAGCTAATTGTAAGGACTAGTCCTCCAACTGTAAGGAGTACTCCTCCAAACCCTCTGTGGCCCTTTGAAGTGTTCTCACTGTAGACAGTATCCTCGCTGTCGACAATGTAGTCCACCTGCAGGGGTTCAGGTGCAGCAGAATTCATGCTTGAAACGCAATGAGGCGAAGAGTCACAGCCCTTTCTTGCTTTATGCGCACTTCATTCGTTTGGAAGCTGAACGGGTATTAATATGAATCATTCGATAAGGGTGGACGTTGCAAGGCTGTTTCAAGTCTCATCTACCCATCGACGTGCGCTTCCACACCACCAGCTGCTCTCAGAGTTGAAACTGCCTCTTTACATTCTGCTACCCAAGTACTATTGTAGCATATCTTGCTATGCACCCTGCACCGGCTGGTAGAGCCGGCATGCCTAAGCTTAAGCCTTGTACAACAGGGTTTGCCACTGTTGCTGTGTGCGTTTACATGATGGTAAGAGCCAATTCACGCCAGGAAACTGTAGTGATGTTGCGACAGCTGTGAACGGTCCTGTCTGCAGTCAAAACGCAGTCGTTAATGGACAACTGATTGACAGCATGAAGAAGTGTGCTTCGCAGGTGGCGTTAGTGGGCCGAAGCTTGGCTTCAGGTTTGCAACATGAAGAGCATTTGCGTCTAAGCCGTACAGTTGACGTCTAGCTGCACCTCGCCTCGATGCTGCTCAGGGCCCCGTCACAGCTGGTCAAAGCTCACTGCCCACAGACCCTCCCGCTTTGGCTCCCTGTGACGTCTTTACCGACGCGCTTGACCCTGCCGTGTCCGCTGAGACCAATGACTTGCCTGTCGACCTGAGCCTGCAGTCAGCAGTTGCTACCAATTCCTCTGGCGTGGCCATTGAGTCGTTGTTGAACACGTACAACCCAACTAAATGCCAGACAAGCTGCAACTCAGACTGCCAGGCCTATACTGCAGCTAATGGGGCAACACTGAACTACAATAACTACATTCAGGCTGGCAACACTGGAACCTGCAACTGTGGATTTTTGGGGTTGTTGGGGTTGAGGACATGTGCCTCCTATGACTGTTGCATCCAAGTCTGTGATGTTGATAGCGATTGCCCATCATCCTACTTTTGTCAGCAAGGCTACCCCTCCCCAATTGGTGCTGCTTGCAAGAAGTGTAATGCGTGTGGGATTACAAGCAATGCCAAGTGTCAGGCTGATCAATCATGTGGGTTCTCTTGCTGTCTGGACACGTTGAACAGCTACGGCGGATGCTATACTGGTGTCATCGGTTTATATGACGTCAGCCCAGCTACTTGCTGCCCATCTGATGCCAGCTCATTAGAGGAGCCATATAACGACAACAAGTGTTCATGTCTAAGCCAGCAGACTTGGCCCAATGCCGCCCAGACCCCAACAACCCCAAGCGTGATCTCATCGCCAGCAGTCATGCTTCAGTCGCCATCACCCCCTCCACCCAAGCTTACACCTTCCTCTGCTGTGAGTACATAGATCTGCCTCGAGGAGCTCATGCCCGATGCTGCACGCATTACATTTGTATTGAGCATGAGACACTTGTGGCATTGCAATTGTCAACATGTTCTCCTGCCCATGTTGTCCTGCCCACCCCTTATGACCTGTGAGAAAACGACCTGCAGGCCTCCATGCAGTCTTTGGCATGCAGACGTTGACTTGCATATAACATTAGCAGATGCTGATTTGTATGCATACATGTCTACACGTCACATATGTACATGTAGCATGCAACATAATGACTGCAGGTGTCATCAGCTATCTCCACAGCAGCAACCATCCCAGTGGTCACAGCCCAGCAGACGCTGTCAGGATTTACAGTTGCTACATTTGATGTCAGTGCGCAAGCACAGGTGCGTCTGCCCCTGGAACAGCAACTGAAACAACCGCATACATGTGTGGTGCTCTGCTGTGCTATGTTGTGCTGTGCTGTGCTGTGCTGTGCTGTGCTGAGCGATGCACGTGTGCTGTGCAGTTTGTGAGCACGTTGGCGGTCAATATTGAAGTCCTTTCAGGACCAGTGAACGTCAGCATTATTCCAGGGAGTATCATGTCTGGATCAGTGGTTGTAGGCACATCTGTGCAGTTCCTGAATGGTGACAGTAACAGTGCTGCCACTTATGTGGCTGCCATGAACAGCAATAGTCCATCAGTGTTTGGTTTATACTCAGCTTTAGTCACCTCAACCACTCAGACTTCAGCAACGAACCCCAACGCTCAGACAGGTGAACTTTGCTCTTTGCACGTGCTGTCATCTGCTCAACACTGCATGGCATGTGCTATGCACGGTGTGTGGTCAAGCTTTTCTGGCTCAAGGTTGACTTGGCTTTGCAAATTGCTTTTTATATTGGTTTGTGAAATGCTCTTGTTTGCTGCAGCCAGTGACAGCAACACGGTGTCAGGTGTCATTACACTCGACACCAGCTCAGTTTCCGCCGCTTGCAGCTCAAATAGTTTATATCAGTGCGTCAAATCGTACAAGGTTGATGCTAGCGGTTCAACCTTCACCTTGACTACCACATCCAGTTCCTCATCGGCATGTGGAGTTGGGCAAGGTGAGCAGAGTCACAAATGCTGCAAGCAATGGGACTGTCATGTCAAGTGACTATCATGAATCATCAATCTCCTGCAAAACTGCAATGTGTTGCTTGTGTGAATGTTGGTGTATGGTGTTGTAGCATGCAATGTTGCCCACCAACATTGAGTTGCTTTTGCAGCAGTATCTCCACAGCGCATTGTGTTCAGTTTTGGCTTTCCGGCTATATAATTATGTACATGCGTTGTAAGGTTGCGAGCAGTCTTCCTTCAAGTGGACAGCCTAAAACCACAAAACACACAATCAATGTCTGTTGATCCAGTCACAAATGCAGAATTGCCCTTGACTCATACGCATTTCAAAGGTATTATCATGGGTGGTATACGTACATCAGCATGTTAGTAGCAGGGAATGTTGAAAGCCCTTGGTTTGGCTGAACATGCCCCACTGAACTTGTGCTACTTCTGTTGCAGCAACATTTTCAGGCTCTACGGCCACTGGGGAGTTTCCAGACGGGACACAATTTAGTGCTAATGGAGAGACAACTTACATTGCAGTTAATGTTGCCAACGTGTGCGTTGGCACATACCATGTAAGCATGTTGGCTCTGTTCTCCGCTGCCTAGCCTTGCTTCTCAGCAGCATGACCCATTTGCCTTTGCTTTGGGTCAAATAAAACCAGAATGGCTTTCTTGAACATGGCAAATGTGAACTGTAGGTGACATCAGGTGGACCCATTCTTAGTGTGAGCACAAGCGCTGCTTCAAGTAATGCAGCATCGGCAGTGAAGTCACTCGTTGCTCTGCTCAGCCTATTGGCAGTCAGTCTGAGCTTCATCTGATGGTTGTGAGCCATGTTGGCAAGCCGGAAAGCTTGCAACTCCTCCTACTGGCAGCCAGGTAGCAACACTGTCAGATAGCGACACTGTTCAAGCCACAGAACTTCAGCAATCCATGTACATATCTATTCACTGAAGACAAGACCCCTGAATAGTGTGAGGGCTACATAGGCTAGCTAGTACTGCTTTCGGGACTGGACAGGCTCAACGTAGCCATGGGTTTTATACAATCTCAATGTTAGTGTTGATGATTCCGTCAGTACAAGAGGCCATAGCTCACACAACAGGTTCACTTTTCTTATGTTTCTTTCTAACTTCCAGATTTCGTTATCTTGTCACTTTCCAGGGTTGTGAGTTGCTTGTGTTTGAATTTGATGTCCAGCATCTGGGCTTTGCAACTTTAAGCTGGGGCCTGTGCTGCTTACATGTGTCATAACTGTTGCCAGTTGTTCAGCGAGCATTGCACGTGGTAGAGCTGTACGAGTGAACACAGGGTTTGTCAGCATTTGGCCCCTGCTTTTGGTTTCATTTAGGGGCTCCTGTTATGACGCTGAAAGGCATGGACTGTTCTTTTCTTGTTTCAGGTACAGATACACAGCTGATACAAAAATTGCTTTCAATGTACACCATAACTCCGCTTTTTAGGAATTTCTTTCTTCTTTTTTGTGTAACCAAGCATTATCATTTTGCAACCGATGTTGGCTCTGGTTTTCTGACAAAGCTTGCTGATTCAAATATAAACACTATTCACTGGCAGACATGTACAGGTAGGCAAGTACAAACCAGCAAGCGCTCGAGCTCTTAATTTTGATACACTGACCAGCTGCTGTATTAGATTGAATGGGTTAACGATGTTGTCAGCATGACACACCCTGTGCTCAGCTGGAACAGTGGCTGGAGTAGTGGCTGACAACGTCTAGGCCATCAGGACTGTACACATGCAAGACATCGTTACCTCCTGTTCTAACACTGCAAAGTCGTTTTGCGGGCGAGCAGCCTGCTCCTGTCTGGTCTCTCTCACCATGTTTAAGAATGCTGAAATGCGGCTGCCCTGTAAGGGGTATCAATGCAACGACTTGCAACTCAAAAGTCCCGCGGGTATTGCACTGCGCAGCAGCACTGTGCACGTTCATCGTGCGAGTTCTACTTGCATCAAGACTCAGACACAGCTGCAGTGACATATGCCTTGCATTAGCCATGTCCCATTGCAGCGTCAACCTGAAGCTTGCGAGCCACGTTCGTCATTGCGAACCTCAGCGAGGAGTCACGAGCTCGGCCATTAGTCAGCGCAGTTACCCTATGCTTGGCCGAAAGCTGATACTAGTTCACTCGAGCATGAGAACAGAGTCCCGGAAGTGCAATGTGCAACAGGGCACAGGAAAGTACCAAGACCAGAGTGACTTGCAGGTAGGCAGCTGGGTACTGTTGGCTGAGACGGGCTGTAGTGGCCCGTCAAACGATCTGTAGGGTAATAACTGTTATGGACTGCGTCCATGTGCATATTGCATTTATGATTGATTTTATGTCTCCATCAGATTCTGTTACCAAAGCCGAAACGTTCATGCTATACATGATCAATAAATGACAAGTGGCCTTGGCTGCCTGCAACATCAAACACTTAGACAACCCATAAATCACAACACATCACACGCCAACATAGCAGCGGGTGATTGGAGATCGGTATATGTAAGTCTGCACAAAAAGAAATCACAAGCTTTAGGTGCTGTTCAGCAACACAAATGCCAGGCCCTACCGTCTGTCCTTGGACAAGCTACACAAGATGACAGTCTACATATCAAACTCTGGGCGTGCTTGATTTGTCCAGCCAGATCAGCACTGAAGCCAGCTACAACGGCAACATCTCATTGGGCGCAGAAACCTCCGGCTGCTGCAAGTCTCATGCATTGAGTGCTGATGCATGAAGGTCATGGGAAATCCTCTGGGAGAAATGGCCCTGATCAAGTTTGATGTCGTATTGATGCATGATTCCAGTGCTCTTGGCTCCTACTATACAACATGGCATATCCAGGGTGTGCTTTGCGGAGTCGCTGAAGCAGTGCAGCATGTTGCTGCCCTTGTCTGCTGACCAATATTGGGGTGGGCGTGTGTCACAAGGTATCAGTAGCCACGCCCACATTGCAGCAGAGACCCTGCCCCAAGAAATAAGCCAAATATCTGCAGGGCAACAGAATTAAGTAAGCCATACATTGTCCTGAAAGCAAAGTAGCAAACCATGCTTTGGAAATGTCATCGTTCTGACTCACAGCAGCACTGCTAAGCGTTGTCTGCCCAACATATCTGATCTTGTATATGCCAGGAATCTGCAAAAAGGAAATGAAGCAGGCAGTCTTAGAAGGGTAATTGCTGCATCAGCCACTGCTTGGGCTTGAGCAGTGGATCAGAACCAACCTTATATCTGAAAGCTTCGAAAGTGCCGTATGCCGCCCCTGCCGAGCAACACGGGTACATTCAAGCACATTTTGGGTCGATGCGTAGGTGTGCAGTGAGTAGTCACAGCACACCGCACAGCGCTATTACCTATTGACGCTCCAAGTGCGCCTCCCATGGCACAACCAGTGCCGACTCGATTCAAGCAACGGTTGTCCATAGCTGCGGTCATGCAAGAAATCAATAATCAAACATTCGCAGGCGCCGTGAGTGCACTACAGAGAGGCTTGCGGCATGCATCATGACGCAGCAAGGTAGGTCAAGAAGATGAACGGGCCGCTGCAGGCCAACAACGCTTCCTCTAGCAGTCGAAGCTTGAAAAGCACGGTTGCGCTGCGTGGTCATCCAATATGCCAAACAAAGATCCAAACAGGCGGGCACCGACTCCAAAGGTAGGTCATGTCAGCTGACTTCAGTCGGCCACCAGCCTGCCAGATCGGTGTCAGCAAGTGTGTCAACGCTCAAAGCTCGTGCCTCTCTCTCTCAGGAGCTCTCCGATGCGCTGAAGATCGAAGCCACTTGCCTACTCAGTATGTTACGGGAGACAGTCACCGAGCTGGACAATTTAAAGGTGTGAATGTACAGTAACACTGACCACCCATACTTTGTGTACCACCTGCAGACCTGTTTTACGTGTAGGAGGAGGAGCAATACCTAGCTCGTATGACGCAGCATTATCAGAAGCAGATAGATGCCGTCAAGAAGAAGCAAACC
>JAABUO010008327.1_pt1 | contig 11743 bp, 4 predicted proteins | sample 5559291 | NCBI WGS metagenome assembly JAABUO01 (sample SAMN10711878, study PRJNA513372) | rock metagenome | isolation source: Antarctica rocks | place: Antarctica: Victoria Land, Finger Mt sud | reverse complement strand
CGTTAATTAATAAGCTTAAGTCTTAATTTTATTCTTCATTCTGAACGAATTAATAAATCTATGCGATAATTTCTTACTAGACTTCTTTTGTTTTAAATTTCTAGTTAAGAGCATAATTAAATCATTAATAGCATAAGTTTTAACTTTATAACGGCGATTATAATACTTCGCTTGCTACGCGATAGCGTTAATAAGACGCTTCGTTAGCTCGTTTCTTAAATCTTAAAGTCGCTGAACTTAATCTTTTATAAATAATATTCTTTCTTTAGCGAAATTATTCTTAATCTCGTAATGTATTTTCGAATTATAATCGTACATTAAAAAGAACGACGAGATTTTAATGAAAACGTAACGATTATTATTATAAGCATATTTAATTATTAATAATAAATTAGCTTAATTCGTTTACTCTGCGTTAGCGAAAGTACGTAAATAGTACTTTAAGATTTAATTTTATCGCTCGATTAAGTTATTCGTTTACGAATAAAATGCGATGTTTAATCGTTATTTTATGCGTACATGATAACATATAATTAATCAGAACGCGCTAGTAAAGACAGAGTCTCTGTTACTTATTATGTTAATTAACATGTTAAAGCGTAAAACGATTTTCTTAAAAAACACTTTCGTTAGTTCTGCGACATCGATTCGTATTATTACTAATATGTATTTAATCATTTTAGTATATTAATTTATAATCACGAATATTAAGTTATAAACGATTTCTTAACGCTTACTTAATAATAAACTCGTAATAAAGTTTATAATGATTTCTTTTCATGACTTCGTGAATATAAATAAGAACTTAAACTTATCATATAACTTATGCTTAAGCACTTTAATTCGTTAATAAACGTTATAGATTTTAACATACGAAGTTATCTGCTTTAAGTAAACGAGTTAATAATACTTTCTTCTTAAAAGTTTTAAAATCTTATTAATTTTAAAGTGTTCAGCTAAGAAATCATCATGATTTTTATTAATAAGCTTCTCTTTAATTACTACATTATCGAAAATATAAAAACGTTCGTTACGTTTAACGAGATTCTTAAAGTTTAAAGCTTAAATCTTATTTCGCTTACGTAAGCGATGAGAAGACTTAACGAGTTTAGCACGAACTTTATTCGCTTAATTATCTCTTATCTGAAGCTTCTTTATTAAGAACTTTATAAATCTTTACGATTTCTTATAAAGACTTTCGAGTACATCTTTAATCTTCTTTCTCAATAAAAGAACTTAAATATTAGTTAATTAAAATACAGAGACTAGATTATTTAATATCTTTCGCTTTCTTTACGACAGCGACTTTAATCTGTTTATGTTATTAAGCTGAATTTCTGCTAATTAAGATACGAAATCTTGCTTATTTACTTCGTTTCGCTCGCTTTACGTCAGCGGCTTTTCGCTTAACGATAGCGCTAGCTTATTCTGTAACGTTAATAGAAGTATGCTCGACTCGATGCACGTTTCGATCCCGTACACACCTCACTTTATTACTTTCATCTTTCTTTAAAAATTAATTACAAATTTAATATGACTTTAATTAAAGCAGCTCTTGCAGATTTAGCTTTGCAAGAGTCATTTAATTACACTGTAACTGTAAAGAAATTTAATGTTAATCGAAGCACGCTGTCGCGACGACATAGAAGTAAAATAATCTTCGTTAAGAAAAGCAAGCAAACGACGTTAATTCTTTTAAATTAACAAGAAAAAGAGCTTATTCGCTATATAAACAAGCTTATTAAACGTAATATATCTTCTTTTAATGTAATGATTCGTGTTTTTACGTATAATATATTTAAAAAACAGTCAGGTAAAAACTAATCTTATGAGTTCGTTCGACGTCATTTAAATATATTGCAGTTAAAATTTTTACAAGAAGCTAATTTAGAGCGAAAAAAAGTCGATAATGCATATTAATATCAGCTTTATTTTAATCTAGTAAGTGTCTTCATTACGTTTAAATTCATATTAATATGTGAGTAAATAAAGTAAAAAATCGAAGAATACGAGATTCTTTCTTTAAACACATACAATATGAACGAAAAGAGCTTTCTACTTAAACTGCTTTAAAAGACTCGAAGAGTCTTTAATTTAAAGCATTTAAACAGTGATAAATTGCTGAGTGTTAATTAAGACGATAATAAAAAATAAATTATCTTAATTGTAATCATTTGCATGAATATGATCGATATATTTTCTTCGATCATTTATTAAACGATATTAAACAATATTCAGAATTACTGACTTACTGAATATGATTTTAAAGAGCAATCTTACTTCTTTACTTTCTTCGCTACTGACTGAACTAACGATGAATTAATCTATTCTTAACTCATTATCGTATTTAATCGAAATACGAGATTAAAAGTCAGAAATTCACGCGATTATCGCCTTTTATTCGTTAACGAGCATGATAATCATATTAACATGAAGTTTCTTAACTAATGTAAGCAGAACAAGATGCTCGTGACTTTATATTCTTCTCATTTTACTCATCGTCTTTAATCTTTAAATATTAGCTTATTTAATTCTTTAACTAATTACTACTCTTAGAACCTGAACGACTAAATCTTTAAGAATTAAGAACTTTCTCGAATATTGAAAAGAGACTTCTTTAATTTATTTTAATCTGCATATTAAGCTGCTTTCACGTCTGTTAACATAAAAAGTGAATGAAAAAAGACAGAATTACTGTCTTTCGATTCGTTACAGATCATAAAGCAGATTAAATCGAACGTTAGATCTGATTTAAGTCATTCTTCTTCTTTAATATTATTTAAAGCTAATTAAAGAACGATTCGACGATTAATGAAGTTAGTTATAAAGAAAGTAATTAATTCGAAAGCTTGAAAGTTAAATAATACGATGAAAAAGCTTACTATAAATGTTACTCTTTTAAAAGCAGAAAACGAAGATCTTCGACGAATAATACGTATAAAAAGAAGTCGCAGACGACGTGACAAGTCTTTATTTAACGATCTAGAAATAAATGATAAAATAAAGAAAGTGTTTTTTAATTTTAATAAGATTTAAACGATTCGTGATCGTTAAATTTAAAGAATTAAAAAGAAACAGTAAGCTGTCATTTAAAAGGCGAATGAAAAGAAACAAAGAAAGCTTAAAAAGCTAAAGAAACAGCGTTTAATAACTAAAAGAAAGATGAAACGAGAAAAAAAGAAGAAAAAGCGAAAGAAAGAAACGAAGCGAAAAAAGAAGCTATGAGCGAAGAAATTAAAGCGACGACGTCTAGTTTAAAAGCAAAAGCTGAAGGCTAATGAGCTTCAGAAAGAGTAAAAGAAGAAGGCTGAAAAGATGAAAGTATAGCAATTCACTGATTTTGTTTCTATTAAGAAGATGAAAAAAGAGCTTAGTTAAATAAGATCTACGCGAGCTGAAAGATAAAATAAAGCTTTTAAGCAATTTAACGATTAATTCTATAGTTTAAAAGCTTCATATACATACAGGCAATCAGTTATATTAATTACAATTTAATTTTATAAATGATGATTAAATAATGATAACAATAGTAAAGATGACTAATCGGGTTTAAAGTATGCACGGAATCGAAACGTGCACGAGCTCGAGCATACTTTTAATAATTTAATGTTAAAAAGCGATATTCTCTTATAATTTAAACGTTTAAAAGACTCATTCGCTGAGTTTCGTTTATTCGAACGATGAAAAATTTTAAAGTCATAAGCAGCTAACTTCAACGCTCAGCGAGCTTGTTTAAAGTTTAGCTCTTTCTGCTTCATAAATCTTTTAAGATTATTATAATCTGATTAAATCTTAATAAAATATAAATTATCTTTTAAATAATGTCTTCATTGCTTAAAAGCGATTATTATAGCTAAGAGCTTTTAATTATAAATTTCGTAATTTTACTTCGTTAATATCATCTTGCGCGATTAAAACGTCATTAATCGTTAATAATCGTTAGTATTTTATTAACTAAAAATATCTGCGATTATAAAATTAAAGGGATTAATCTTCATTTTAATTCTTTTACTTAAATTATAATAAATAAGAAGTAAAGTCGACATGAAAATATCGCGCAGCTAACGAAAAGTCTACTTCGCTGCATTAAATTATTTAAAAGATTCTGATTTCTTATCGTCTTTATTATCTTTTAACAGACTAGTAAGAAACGCTGCGATCTTAAAATAGCGATGAATAAAGCGTTTATAAAAGTTAACGAAGCTTAAAAATACTTAAACTTCGCGATAAATCTTCGATTTAAATTACTCTTTAATTATTTTAATTTTATCTGAGTTCATTTTCATCTCGTCTGTAAATATTATAAAGCTTAAAAATTTAATCTTCTTAATAACGAATTAACATTTCTTAAGATTAATATATAGCTAATAATCTTTTAAACGTTAAAACATCTTTCTTACATAACGTTAATGTTGCGTTGAATCATTACTAAAAATTAAAATGTTATTTAAATATATTACACAAATAACATTAATTAAGCCTCTTAACGCTTTATTAATATAGGCTTAAAAAGTAGCTGAGACATTAGCTAACTTAAATAACATAACTTAATATTTAAAATGCTCATAACGCGTGCGAAACGTCGTCTTTTATTCATTATCTTACTTAATTCGTTTACGATGATAAACGTTCTTAAGATTTAATTTAATAAAACATTTAAACTCATTTAATCGATTTAGCGTCTTAATGATTAAAGATAATGAATAACGATTCTTAATCGTAATCGCATTTAAGTCTCGATAATTAACGCATAAACGTAACTTATCATTCTTTTTAAACATAAAAAGTATAAAGACTTTTACTAACGAGACGAAATGCTTAATTTAATCTTTAACTAAAGCATCTTTAAGATAACGTCGAAGCTTCGCTAGCTCTATTTATAATAAATTATATAAAGACATGAATGACGACTTCGCGCTTTTTATTAAATTAATAACATGATCTTTTTTATTTTACTTTAATAAAATATTAGTCTTTTCTGCATCGTAAACATTTTTAAAATCTATTAATTTCTTTAAAACTTTAAATATTATAATCTGTTTGCTTAACGTCTCTGCGACGTTAACGCAAATAACTGTAAAGATTTCGCTTTACTTAAAAAGACTTTTTAAAAACTTCTGAGATGTTAATACTTTAAGATTTTCGAATTTTATCTTAAAGCGTTAACTTATCGTCTGCGAGTTTATAAGAATTCTCTAATTAATTAACATTAATATATTAAAAATAGCATCGAGCTCGACGTAATTTACAGCGTAAAAAAGAATAATACATTCTTAATGTTATTCTTAAAAGTTAATTATATTATATATAAGCTCATAAGCGTCGTAATAATAACGGTCTTAATCATTAAGAAATCTCGATAACGATAAGACAGCGCGTTTTATTAATTATAACTCTTACTGTATTACGTAAATTTAATTAATTAAATTTAACTTTGCTTTTAAGTTAACGAGCTCGAATAATAAACGCTTTTCGTTTAAAAGTTTAACTTAATCCTTAGTAATAATTAAGTTACGCGTCTTTATTAATCTTTCTTACTTCGCTTACGCGTTAGCGAAGCTTAATCATTTTTTAAATTCTTGTTAAAAACATTAATCATCGTTATAATTATGTTTTACTTATTCTTTTTAAAATAATTCTTTTTTTAATATTTCTTTTCATCGCAATCATAACAGTAATTAGCTTTATTATCTGAATTAATTAATTTAAACAGACGCTTGTTACTCGCTCGCGACTTTAAATTTTCATTAAATTATTTATTTCTTCGTGAATTTCGATTTTCTCTATCAGAAAAGAATTTTTAATTCTTTAACTTACGTTAATTATTTTAATCAGCAGAATTCGAAGCGTCGTCGTTACGCTTGCGCGATTTAATACTTTTCAGCATTATTGCTTTTATTAAAAGTTTTTCTCGATTTTTTAACATTATATCGTCTGTAACGAGAATCTTTTAACGCAGTTTCGAAAGAAATTTAATAAAGAAATTATTAGTTCTCTGCGTTAACGATGCTTCGAGTAAATGAGCTTTAATATTCTCTAAATACGACTTAAAGCTAGTTACACTTTGTTCTGATTTTTATTTTACTTTCTTAAATCTTTAATAATCTTTAAGCTTCAGGTTAACTGAATCGATTATTAAATTAAGTAAGAATTAACGAAATTTCGTAAAGATATAATTCGTCGTCTTAACGTTTACTTTTATCTCGTAAGATCGTTAATTCATAAAATCTTTTATTATAAACTGCATGCATTAAAGAAACTTTATTACATCATTAAAAAAGTAGTTCGAGCTTAATTAAAACTTAATTTTTACTTCTCGAAATTATTTTTCATGCTCGTTTTTATTATGATCTTTATAAAGACGCATTATCTTTAACTTAATGATTTTCGCAGTGCGCGATTATTACGTTAACTTAATTAATACTTACGCTTTTATTTAAGCTTAAATTAATTATAATAACTCGAGCATCATTACTTTTAATACGATAAATACATTAAAGTTAACAAATAATTATTTAGTCGTTAAATTATCGTTAAAAGACGAAATTAATCGATTTCGAGATTTCGCTCGTGTTTCGTTAAAGTGCGTAATAAATAATGTTAATCGTAACTTACGAGCTTTAATCTTTAATTCTGCGATTCGTCGCAAAGCACGTAAATGATTAACTTTCGCTTACGTCTTAATTAATATTCGATTCACGAATTCATTACGTAAAGTATTTTTTAAACTTTACTTTTTATTATAATTAACTGCACGAGCTAATAATAAGCCTGTTCGAGATCGTTTTAATGATCTTAAAATATTTTAAGCTTTAGTGCTAAGCTTTTTAAAGTCGCTGTTATTATCGTAATCGATATGTGATTTAAAGACTGTTATAGCTATATTATGTCTAGAGCCTTTTTTTAAAAGAAGAGCGATTAAAACTATAAGATCGACTTCGTTAGTTATTCGCTAGCGCGTTTAAATATAAAAGACGTAAGACATAATAAATTTACTATAATTATACTCAGTTACTATGATACTGATATGTAAAATTAATCGCTAAAGAACATTAAGAAAATGAGCTTCAGCTTATTTAATATTCTTAATGATTTTATCGTTAACACTTCGCTATTTAATCGTAATAAATCATTTTTAATACGTTATAAAAGACGTTAGCTTATCGAGCGATCTCAGATCATCTGATAATTATTTAATCTTGTCTTTAACGAACGCTGTCGTGAAGCTAGCGCTTACTATTATTACACTTTTATCGTTATTTTATATATGATGAAAATCAGAAAACTTAATTTCATGTTTATTCTTAATCGTTTTCTGACTGCCTGTAATCGTGCTCGCGACTCGTTTGTTATGTTATGTAACTTTAATGAACTTCAGCACGATTACATTCGCAATTTACATATAATACGACATGTTTAAAATCTGTTCTCGATTAAAATAATTTACAGAAAATATTTTAATTAGTAAGAATTCATCGATTTTATAAAAACAGAGCGTTAATTTCGAGAACAAGAATCATCATGACTTACGATTAAAGCTTATGCAGTAAATCTTAAAGAAAAGCAAAAGCATTACGAGAACTCGAGCGAAGTTTAAATAATAATCGTCGCAGAAGAATAAGAGCATTACGAGAATTTAAGCGAAGTTTAAGTAATAACTTTCGCAGAAGAGCAAGAGCATTACTCGAACTCGAGCGAAGTTTAAGTAATAACTTTCGCAGAAGAGTAAAAGCATCATTCGAACTCGAATAAAGTTTAAATAATAATTTTCGCAGAAAAGTAAAAGCATTATTTAAATTCAAGCGAAGTTTAAGTAATAATCTTCGCAGAAAAGTAAGAACATTATTTAAACTCGAGCGAAGTTTAAATAATAATTTTCGCAGAAAAGCAAGAGCATTATTTAAACTCGAGCGAAGTTTAAGTAATAATCTTCGTAGAAGAACAAGAGCATCATTTAAAACTTAATTAAAGTTTAAATAATAACTTTCGCAGAAGAGTAAGAGCATTATTAAGACTCGAGCGAAGTTTAAATAACAGAACTTATCGTTTAATAAACACGTTTTATAAAAAACGACATTCTTTTTTAAAGTTTAAATTATTTATTTACTGCTAGTTCATGTTTATTAAATAAATTAAGATATTAATTACTGTGTAATATACATTAAAATAAAAACATAATAACTTGCTAATATAATACACTTTAATTAATAATAAACTAGCTTAGTCTTTAAGTTATTAAACGCATCATGTAAGCGCAGATCTTTAACGTAAGTTAAAGTAAATTCTTTATGTTTTAGCTTTTATAGTATTACATTCGCTGCATGTAACATAACTTAATCTTTCATTCGTTTACTTATTATACTTAATGTATGTCTTTTAATTTATTTTCATATTTACATAAGATTATAATTTAGCATCGTGTATTTCTTATAACGAGCATTATTATTAAGATCGAGATACGTTTATTAAACTTAATTTAATTAATTAAATCTGCATATTTAACATTAGTTAAATACGCGCATAGTTTATCACGTTAACTTATTTTACATAATTAAATAGTAGCATTAATATTTCTTATACATCTCATTATTATTTATCTTATTAAACTAATTTCATTAACTTATTATAATGACTAGTTTACGTTTTAAAAAGAATATCACTATTAAATATTAAAATTCTTAACTTAATAACGAGTATTCGATTTTTAAAAACATGACAAAGATTAAACGAATCTTAAACATTAATACGAATCAGCGAAAGAATTTAAAAAAACAAGCTAATTAATGAATTAAAAAGCACGCGCTTATACTTAAGCATAACAGATTTAACAGAAAGATAATTATCGTTAACGAGTAATTAACATTATTTCTGTATTAAATTAAATTATTTATGTTTAATGACTTTAAAAGAAAACACTTTATTAATAATTTAATCATTATAGTTTAACGAATGTTTTTTAACAAGAAACGCTCTGAACTAAGACGCGTTAAATAAATTAACACATTTTTCATTCGTACACAAACTAGTTTTGCATTATCTTTAAACGATTAATTATTCATTAGTACACGCAAGATTATAAAGATTTAACGAGCATTATTTACGTTCGAGCTTTCGCAGTCATAATTACAAGAAGTTATATCATTCTTCGAAACATTTAAAAACTTTAAACTTCGTGCGATGATGAGTTCATTCTTAAATCTGATTACTTCGAAAAAGATCTCGAAAATGAACTTAATTTTAATTAAAAATGTATTTAATTACGATTTACACGAAGACGAAGATTAATTTTATAATGTTTCGTTTCAGATGTAAATTTAAATTCTTAAAAAGAACATTAGCTATACTGAGATGAACATTATCATTTATTTTATAAACGACGAGTTCTTTAAAATAAATTTAAACAGAACTTTTCGAGCTGTCTTACGCGACGTCTCGAATTAATTTAATTAAGCTGCTCGCTTTAATGTAACTCGCGTTACATCATATTTTAATAGATTAAAAACATATGTATGTAAATAACGAACTAATAATCAGTACAGAACTCACAGACAAGACTTTATTAATCTTAACTTTTCGTTAAGAATATACAAGACTCGTTAATGTTAACAAAAGCGAAGAGATTATTAAAGTGAATAATTAAAGAAATGAGATTATTTAAGAGCAGTCAGTAATTATTAATACGAAAGAGAGCGATGCGAATAATATATCTGTTTTAATTACAACGAAGAATAACGTTAACTCAGTTAACACTGTAGCGAGATTTAATAAATTTATAAAGTGTATACATTTACAGCGAATTAATGATAAGTAAAGATTTTACGAACGAGAATTAAGTAGTTCATATGCTAGATTAATAGCAATTTAAACTTAAAAACACGAAAGAAGTTAAAGCAGACGAGATAATAACTTCGACAACGAACGATATTAACACGTTAATAATTAATGTTACATCGAAAATTAATAAGTCGAAAAAATATTTATAATAATAACGTTAAACTGACAAGAGTAAAGATTTCACGAACGAGAATTAAGAAGTTCATATGCTAAATTAATAGTAATTTAAACTTAAAGACACGAAAGAAATTAAAGTAAACAAGATAATGACTTCGACAACGAACGATATTAACACGTTAATAATTAATGTTACATTAAAAGTTAATAAGTCGAAAAGATATATATAATAATAACGTTAAACTAATAAGAATAAAGATTTCACGAACGAGAATTAAGAAGTTTATATACTAAACTAACAGTAATTTAAACTTAAAGACACGAAAGAAATCAGAGCAGACGAGATAATAACTTCGATAACGAATGATATTAACACGTTAATAATTAATATTACATTAAAAGCTAATAAATTAAAAAAATATGTATAATAATAACGTTAAATTAATAAGAATAAAGATTTCACGAACGAGATTTAAACGTTTTTAAGCTTTTCATAAAAGCGATTAAGATTTAATCATTTAAAGAAAGACGTAATAAGCATTACACGAGTATTCGCAACGAAGAAGATTAATCTATCATTAACTGATTAAACATCGTCTTTTAATAAGTTACTAAAGTATGTGTATAAACAGCGAGTTAACGATAAATAATCTTTACAGAGTATAATAAAAGTCTTAAATCATCGCATTTAAAGCGGTAAAAGTTTAATAATAAGATATAAACTTAAGAGAACGACACGTTAACGCTAGCTTTAAATGAGCTTAACATTTCAGCTTTAACTATTAATTTAATAATAATTATAAGTTTTAAATTAAATAATAATAATTCTTCATCGAAGAATAATAATATTAACAGCTTACATCGAGATTTAACAAGTCGAGTTAAATAACACGAAGAAATTATATCATCTTCATTTTAATAAGCGAAAATTTAATAAAACGCGATGATCTTCGATCGTACAGTTATAAAATATCTCGCGAAAGAATTAAATCATGCATGATTAAACGAGAATCTTAACGATATTAAAAATAATAAAAAGAATATAAAGAAACGTTACGCGAGATGATTAAGATATCGAAGTTAATATTATTTCTTAATTAATAAGATTAAATAAACTTATAACGAAGATATCATTAACTGCTACAAAGCATCTTTATGAAAAAGACAGATAATAAAATTACGCTCGATTATTTCTGCATGATCGTAATTAAATTAAATTTCAGTTACGTATACATTTACAGAGAATGAAGACGTTATTCTTTTTATATCAGACTTTTAAAATTTTTATAATGTTTAAGATGAAAATGTTTATGAAAAAAAAATATAATGTTAATGATATAAGTCTTAAAAAGATACACATAAAGATTAGTAAATTAAGAATGAATCGTACTAATTTATTAATAAGATAATAAAGATACTTAAATTAATTTATCTGAATCGCTTACTGCACATAACGCACGAAGAGATTAATCATGCGCGTCTCGAAAGAAAGTTTAATGCACATTTAAAAAAAAATACTTTTAGTAAGTTTCAGTTTAATAATATAAAGTGCTCTTTTAATAACAGATTAAGAATTAAGTATTTATGTATAAGCGCGAGCTTATCTGCACGTCTCATATCGTTAAAATAAGTTAATTTAATTATTATTTTAATAAACTTAATCATTAATTAATTAAAGAAGATTTAAATTCATCTTAACGAGAATAATAATTTATTATATTAACAGATTCGTTACGCGTATTATAATAAAAAGATGAACGCGTTAGTTATTAAATTGAAATTATTAGATTTA